>Ga0066903_100001597_pt1 | contig 16819 bp, 12 predicted proteins | sample PanSoiMetaGPlot1_FD_67491 | JGI IMG/M metagenome (GOLD analysis project Ga0066903, IMG submission 67491) | Tropical forest soil microbial communities from Panama analyzed to predict greenhouse gas emissions - Panama Soil - Plot 1 (version 2) | ecosystem: Environmental > Terrestrial > Soil >... | reverse complement strand
ATCATCGTCTCGCACCGCATCTCGACCGTGCGCGACGCCGACGCGATCTTCGTGCTGGACGAGGGGCGTATCGCCGAACGCGGCACGCACGACACGCTGATTCGCGACAACGGGCTCTACGCCGAGCTGCACCGGAAGCAGCTCCTGGAAGAAGAGCTGGCTGCCTCTTAATATTGCGGATTGCGGATTGCCGATTGCGGTGCGGCGAAGTCGCCGGATGCGATCGCGTCGACGGCGGTGTCGACGCGGATCGTCGCCGAATCGCCTCGCACCGCCACGACCACGGCGTCGCCGACGACCGACGGCCTGCCGTCGAAGCGTGAATGGCGGAACAGCGTCAGCCGCTGACCGACGCGGATGCCCCGATCGCCGCCGCGATCGATCACGAGAAGCCGCCGCGGAGCGCCGACGAGTTGTCCTGAGTCGGCGAACAGAATCCTGGCCGCCCCTTCGTACGCCGGCGTCCCAGCTGGCTCGGGCGCGTGGACCGGCTCCGGCGTGAACGTCGCGAGGCGATCGCCGCGCATCATTTCATCGCACGTGTACATCACCACGCCGACCGACGCGCGTTCCCCCGCTGCGACGATCTGCACGACGCCCGATGTGTGCTCGGCTGTCGCTCGATTGGGATCGCCGCTGACGACGTAGGTGCGGCGCGCGACCACGTTCCGCCCGACCTCGAGGCCGTCACGCGTCCCGCCGTCGATCATGATCTGATCGTCCTTGACGTACAGTCCGTTGTCGCCGGCGTCGCTGCGCCGCGACCGGATCGTGCCGAGCGATTCCGGGTTCGCCGCCGCTTTTGCGGGTCCGCAGATCGAATCGCGATCGTGTTCGGGAACAGGGACGGCCGCCGGCAGCGGCGGAGGCGGCGACGGAGCGAGCCGCTGCGGCACCGGCGGCGGCGCAACCGGCACTCTGCCCTCGACGACCACCGTCTCAGACCGAGGCGCGAGCGTCAGATGCTGCGGTCCGACGGTGATATCCGCTCCGCCGTTGACGTCGACCTGAACGGACGCGTCGGAAAACCCCTCGAGTTGAAACGTCAGCGTGACGAAGCCGGCGGTCAACGCGGAAAAAAGGTAGCGTCCAGTGTCGTTGGTGACGGTCGCGACGATACGGCCATCGGATGACGTGGCGACAACCGTGACACCGGGCAGCACGCCGCCGGACGCATCGGCCACGACGCCGTGGACGCGTCCTTCAGCAGCGTTCTGAGCGGCCGATGTCGCGCAGACCGCAAGAATAGTCAGCACGACATAGCCGATCGACGGACGGCGGAGGGCCATCCTTCAGTACATCGGCTCGGGACCTGCGCAGCCGTAGGGCGAGAAGACGGCCGTTCCCTCGGTTATTCGTCGCGCAGAGCGACGAGCGGATCGACGCGCGTGGCGCGAAGCGCCGGGACCGCGCAGGCCGCCAGCGCTATGGTCGCCAGGGCGGCTGCCGCTACGGCGTAGGTCGGCGGATCCAGCGGCGCCACACCGAACAGCAGCGACTGCATCACCGTTGTCAACGCCACCGCCCCGGCCAGCCCGGCGACCGCGCCGGCCGCGACCGGACGCATGCCCTGCCGGACCACCATGCCGAACAGCGAGCCCGGGTTCGCGCCGAGCGCGAGTCGGATCCCGAGCTCGCGTGAGCGCTGCGAGACGGAGTACGCGAGCACGCCGTAGATGCCGAGCGCGGCGAGAAAGAGCGCGACGCCGGCGAACGCGGACAAGAGCGCCGTGCGGAACCGATGGGCGCCGAGCGACTGATCCACCACCGACTCGAGCGTCGTCACCGAGGTGAGCGCGAGATCCTTGTCCACGCGCTGGACCTCGCGCCGCGCCGCGGCGATCGCCGCGGAGTCGTCGAGCGTCGATCGAATGACGAACGTCATCGGATTCTGCATCTGCTGGCGGATGTGCATGTACGCCAGGGGCTGGGCCGTCTTGTCCATCGCGTCCTGTTTCTCGTCGGCCACGACGCCTACGATCGTGATCCAGGGCGCGTTGTCGGTCGGCCTGCCGAACGTGATGCGCCTGCCGAGGGCGTCGGTGCCCCGGAAGTACTTTTGCGCGAGCGCCAGGTTCACGACTGTGACCGGCGGCTGCTCGATCCGATCGCGCTCGTCAAGCGTTCGGCCGGCGAGCAGCCGGATGCCCATCGCCTTGAAGTAGTCGGGCGTGACCGACTTGTGGCGCAGCTCACGCTCGTAGTCGGTCGGGCTGCGCCCCTCGACGGTCGCGTCGCCCGTCCACGTGAAGCCTCGCAGCGCCAGCGTACTAACGGCGCCGGCGGCCTCCACGCCGGGCTGCACTCTCAGACGCCGATCGATGTCCTCGAGCGCTCGCACACGCTCGGCCGCATTCCTGTAGCGCGCGGACGGCAGCGTGATGTCGAACGCGACCACGTGGTCCTGGGTGAACCCGGGATCGACCGCCTGCAGGCGAATCAGGCTCCGGATCAGCAGGACCGCACCGACGACGAGCACGACCGACAGGGCAACCTCCGCGCCGATGAGCGCGGTGCGCAGCAGGCGTGTGTCGCGCGAGGCGGTGTCGCCGCGCTCGGTCAGCCGCTCGGCCGCCGACGACCTGAGCGCCGGCAGGACGGCGAACGCGATCGGCGCCAGCAGCGTGAGCGCGACGTCGAAGAGCACGATGGAACGATCGAATCGCAGATCGGCGTACAGCGGAATGACCGAGTCGGCGATCCGCAGCAATGCGGCGCGCGCAAGCGCCGCCGACGCGAGGCCGAACGCGCCCGCAATCAGCGAGATCACGAGCGACTCGGTGAAGAGCTGCCGCACGAGCCGCCTCCGCCCCGCGCCGAGCGCCCGACGGATCGCGAGCTCGCGCGTGCGCGACGCCGCGCGGCCGAGCTGCAGGTTCGCGACGTTCGCGCAGACGATGAGGAACAGCAGGCTGACGGCGCCGCTCAGCATCAGGAGCGCGGGACGCGGCTCGAACGCGAGGCTGTCGTGGAAGTTCTCGAGCCGCACGCCCATCTGCGTGTTGGTGTCGGGATACAGACGCTCGAGGCCGCGGGCAATCGTGTTCATTTCCTGCTGCGCCTGCTCGAGCGACACGCCCGGACGGCGGCGCGCCACGACGCCGAGCCAGTGCGGCCGTCGCGCCTGAACGAATGTGGAGGGCTGATAGGCCACCGGCGTCCACACCTGCACGTCGCGCCCTGGAAAGAAGAAGTCGCGCGGCATGACGCCGACCACGTCGTGGATACGGCCGCTGAGCGTCACCCGGCGGCCCACGATGCCGGGATCGCCGGCGAACACGCTCTGCCACGTGCCGTAGCTGAGAACGACCACGCGCGCCCGGCCGTCGAACGTTTCGTCGTCGACGAACGTCCGGCCCATGAGCGGCGAAGCGCCGAGCACGGTGAAGAGGTTGCCGGTGACGCCGAGCGACTTCAGTCCCTGCGGCTCGCCGTAGCCGGTGAGGAACAGGTCCTGACCGCCGCTGCCGTTACTGTTGAACTGTTCATAGGCGGCGACATCGGTGAAGACCGTGTTCTGCGCCTTCCAGTCGGCGTAGTTTGCCGGCGCCGCGAGGTTGCGGGTCCAGTTCTTCAACGGGTTGGTCTCGAAGATGCGGACGAGCGCGTCGGGATTCCCGTACGGCAGCGGCCGCAGCAGGACCGCGCGCGCGATGCTGAACATAGCTGTGCCTGCACCGATGCCGATCGCGAGCGTCGCGATGGCTACCGCCGAGTACGCCGGATTCCTTCCGAGCGTCCGCAAGCCGAAGCGGACATCCTGCAGCGTGGCGTCCACGAACGGCAGCCCACGGTCGTCCTGCTGCTGCTCCTTGATCTGCACGGGGCCTCCGAAACGCACGACGGCGGCGCGGCGGGCCTCGTCCGGCGCCATGCCTCGGCTGATGTAGTCCTCGGTGAGCATCGCAAGGTGCGACGCGACCTCCAGATCGAAGTCGTCGTTCATCCGGCCTCGTCTGAAGAACGCCGTCGTTCGCGCGACCGCGACCGTCAACCAGGCCCGCATCCCGTTACTCCACCCGCAGGACAGTCATCGGATCCACGCGAGCGGCGCGGAGCGCGGGAACAGCGCTGGCCGCGAGGGCGCTGGCCGCGAGCACGCCGCCCAGGGCCAGAAACGTGAGCGGATCGAACGCGCCGACTCCGAACAAGAGATCGGGCGCGGCCGGTGCGACGAGGAGCGTTGCGCGGAGGACTCCGGACACGCCGAACGCCAGCAGGAGCCCGGCGAGCGCTCCCGCAATGACCGGCTTCAAGCCGTCGGCGAGCATCGTTTTCACGACGGTTCCGACCGTGGCGCCGAGCGCCATGCGCACGCCGATCTCCCTGACCCGCTGCGCAACGAGCACGTTCATCACGCCGTAGATGCCGATCGTGGCCAGCAGCAGTGCCAGCGCGGCGAGCACCGTCGCGACGGCGGACAGCGTCCCGGTCAACACGGTCTGCGCGCGCGCGAGCGAGTCGAGGCTGACGAGCTGCAGCGTCGCCAGAAGGCGGCGATCGACTCCGCCGACGACCGTGCGGACCGACGCGAGCGCCGACCCGATGTCGCCGGTTGTTCGGATCATGATGTTGTCGCGATCGGCGGCGTGTCTCGGAAGGTAGACGTACATCGGATCGCGACGCGAGACGTTGGCCGTGCTGGCGTCGCTTGCTACGCCGACGACGACGAAATCGTGGAGGTCCGGGACGCGGCTCTGGCTCGTCGACAATCGAATCCGCCGCCCGATCGGATCCGCGTTGGGCCACATCAGCCGCGCCCCGGCCGCGCTGATGATCGCGCTGCCTTCCGCCTCGGGCTCGACGAAGTTGCGACCGCGCTGGATCGAGAGGCCGATCGTCCCGAAGTACTCCGGCGAGACGTAGTTGGCCAGCGTGTACTCGACGTGATCCGGCGCATCGGCGTCGTGGACCGGCAGCGACCATGTCGACTCGAGCGGCACGCGCTGGACGTACGCCGCCGCCGCCACGCCCGGCGCTGATTGCAGGCGCTCGAACATCCGCCCTTGCAGCCGCAGCGCTGCGCCCGGATCGGTGCCGTGGTCGAAGTACACCGCGAAGAGGCGCGCCGGTGAAAATCCCGGATCGACGGACTGCGATCGCGCGACGCCGCGCGCCAGAAGACCGGCCGATGCCAGCAGCGCGAGCGACGCGGCGACCTGCGCCGCCACGAGCAGGCCCCGCAGACGCGAACGGGCGATCGCTCCGCCGACGAGCATCGCCTCATCGCGGAGGCCGCGGGCGAGGCCGGCCTTCGAGAACTGCGCGGCGGGCCAGACGCCGAATGCGCAACCGGCCGCCACGGACACGGCTGAGGTGTAGGCGAAGATGCGCGCGTCGGGCCCGAGCGTCACCGCAAACGCCGCCTGACTGTTCATGAACCCCTGGACGGCTTCGGCGATGCGAGCCCACAGCCAGCGACAACCCCATAGCGAGACGAGAAACCCGGCCGCGCCGCCTCCGGCGGCAAGAAGAAGCGACTCGGTCAGGAGCTGCCGCGCGAGCCGCATCCGGCTCGCGCCGACCGCCAGTCGAACGGCGAGCTCGTGACGCCGGCTCGCCGCTCTCGCGAACATCATGTTGCTCAGGTTCGCGCAGGCGATCAGCAGGACGAGGCCGACGACGGTCATGACCGCGGTCACGAACGCGCGAAAGCGAATGTCGTTCGTCCCCCCGAAGAACGTTGCCGGCTCCGGCGTGACGGCGATCGTTCGCATGAGGCCCGTATCGGTGTCGATCGTGCGCTCGAGCACGGTCAGCTCGGCTTGCGCGGACGCCGGGGTTTCAGACGGCGCGACGCGACCGAGCAGCTGAAGCCGCCGGATCTGCGGTGCGCGAACCCAGTCGGACTGCGGCGCCAGCTGCGGCTGCAGCGTCAGCGGCGCCCAGAAGTCCGGAACACGCGGCGGATTCCCGGTGCCGATGAACTCGTCGGCCGCGACGCCCGCGATCGTGAACGCCGCGTCGTTGAGGCGAATGGATCGACCGACGACCTCGGGATCGGATGCGAAACGCTCGCGCCACGCGGGCGCGCTCAACACGATCGCGGCCCGGCTCGCCCGCTCGTCGTCTGCCACCAGCAGCCGGCCGACCGCCGCGTGGACTCCGAGCTCGGAAAAGTAACCGCCCGACACGACCTGTCCGTCCAGGGTGCCGGCGTCGTAGGCGACGCGTATCGGCCAGCTGGCGGCCACGACGGCGCCGAGCGAGCGCTGGCGCGTGCGATACGCCTGGAATTCGTCGAGCGAGAACGCATAGACGCGGTCGCCGCGGCCGCCGCCCTGAAACGATCGCGCCAGCCGCACGAGCGTGTCGGGTTTGCTGACGGGCAGACCGCGCAGGGCGACCGCATCGAACAGCGTGAACACCGTTGCGTTGACGCCGATGCCGATGCCAAGCGTGGCAATCGCGAGCAGCGTGAAGCCCGGGCTGCGCCGGAACGTTCGCAGCGCGTAGCGCACGTCCTGCCGCAGCGTGTCGAAGAACGGCAGCCCGCGAAGGTCGCGCTGCTGCTCCTTGACCTGCACGGGGCCTCCGAACCGGATGACGGCCGCCCGGCGGGCTTCCTCTGGCGCCATGCCATGCCTGATGTTCTCGTCGGCGAGCATTGCGAGGTGCGACGCCACCTCCTGATCGAAGTCGTCGTCCATCCGGCCGCGGGAGAAGGCCGCGCGGACGCGCGAGAGCAGGACGAACAGCCGCGTCAGCATGCGATCACCGCTCCGCGAGCCGCAGCATGCGGCCGATGACGTCCGCGATGCGCGTCCAGTTGTCGGTCTCGACGGCGAGCTGCTTCCGGCCGGCGCGGGTGATCGTGTAGAACTTCGCGCGCCGGTTGTTGTCCGAGGTGCCCCACGCGGCCGAAATCCAGCGGCGCTGCTGCAGGCGGAGCAGCGACGCGTAGATGGTCCCCTGGTTGAGCTGCAGGACGTCCTCGCTGATCTGCTCGATGCGGCGCGCGATGCCGTAGCCGTGCTGCGGCCCCATCGCGTCCAGCGTCTGCAGGACCATCAGATCGAGGGTCCCCTGAAGGATGTCCGACTTCGAGTCGCCCATGCACCACTCCTGTTTGACGACCACAGGAGCGTACAGGTTGTCCCTGTGCGATGTCAACAGGAGTGCGGCCCCGCTTCGCATTATGATCGTGCCTGCGATGACCACCGGGCACGACGACGAGATCCTCGGAAAGGCGTACGACGCGCGGCTGATGCGCCGGCTGTCGCAGTTTCTGCGGCCCTACTGGCGGGCCGTGGCCGCCGCGTTCGCGACGACGATCGTCGGCAGCCTCGCATCGCTCGTCCAGCCGTACCTGATCAAGATCGCCATCGACCGCTACATCGCCGCCCGCCGGCTGGCGGGCCTCGACGGCCTCGCCGCGCTCTATCTCGCGGTCCTGGCGATCGCCTTCGCGGCCGAATACGCCCAGACGTGGACCATGCAGCTGACGGGGCAGAAGATCATGTTCGACATGCGGATGGCGATTTACCGCCACCTGCAGCGGCTGGACCTGCGGTTCTACGATCGCAATCCGGTCGGCCGGCTGATGACGCGGGTCACCTCCGACGTCGACGTCATCAACGATCTGTTCACGTCCGGCGTCGTGACCGTGGCCAGCGATGCGCTCACGCTCGTCGGCATCATGGGCGTGATGCTCTGGATGAACTGGCGGCTGGCGCTCGTCGCGTTCGCGGTGCTGCCGCTCATCGTCTTCATCGCGCAGTGGTTCCGGCGGAACGTCCGCGACTCCTACCGAGTCGTCCGCGGATTGATCGCGCGCATCAACGCGTTCCTGCAGGAGAACATCACCGGCATGTCCACGGTGCAGCTGTTCCGGCGCGAGGCGGTGAACTTCGAGCGCTTCGACGAGATCGATCGCAGGCACCGCGACGCGAACATCGCGTCGATCTTCTATTACGCCGTGTTCTACCCGGCCGTGGAAGGCGTGAGCACGCTCGCGACGGCGCTCATCATCTGGTACGGCGGCGGCAGCGTCGTGCAGCGCGCGCTGACGCTCGGTGCGCTCGTCGCCTTCATCCAGTACTCGCAGCGGTTCTTCCGGCCGATCAGCGACATGTCCGAGAAGTTCAACGTCCTGCAGGCGGCGATGGCGTCGTCCGAGCGGATCTTCAAGCTGCTCGACGAGCCGGTCGTCATCGAGTCGCCTGCGCAGCCCAGGCGCCTCGACGCGGACAGCCGGAGCGCGAGCCTTTCAGGCGAACGACCGGCTACGCGAACAGCCGGGCATATCGTCTTCGACGACGTCTGGTTCGCGTACACAGGCGACGAGTACGTGCTGAAGGGTGTCAGCTTCGACGTCAAGCCGGGGCAGCGCGTCGGCATCGTCGGCGCGACCGGTTCGGGCAAGACGACGCTCATCAACCTGCTGCTGCGGTTTTACGACGTCAGCCGCGGGCGCATCACGGTCGACGGCGTCGACATCCGCGAGCTGGATCTCGCCGATCTGCGCGGGTTGTTCAGCCTCGTGCTGCAGGACGTGCACCTGTTCTCGGGCACGATCGCCGACAACATCCGGCTCGGCAACCCGTCGATCGACGACGACCGCGTGCGCCGCGCGGCGCGGGCGGTGCATGCGGAGCCGTTCATCGAAGGGCTGCCGGGCGGGTATGCGAGCGCCGTGGCGGAGCGCGGATCGACGCTGTCGGTCGGCCAGAAGCAGCTCTTGTCGTTCGCGCGCGCGCTGGCGTTCGATCCGCGCGTGCTGATTCTCGACGAAGCGACCTCCAGCGTCGACACCGAGACGGAGTTGATGATTCGGGACGCGCTGCACGTGCTGATGGCGGGTCGGACGACCATCGCGATCGCGCATCGGCTGTCGACGATCCAGGACATGGACAAGATCCTGGTCCTGCACAGAGGGCAGTTGCGCGAGTCCGGCACGCATCAGGAGCTGCTCGCGCAACGCGGGATCTACTTCAAGCTGTTCGAGCTGCAGTACAAGTATCTAGATCTGAGACGTGACGGTGTAGAAGTAAAAGGCTAGAGAGGTTGCTGGACGTGCCTCCGCCGTTATTGAACGAAGTTCGGTGGTACGGTTCTCAATCTGATCTTCTCGCCCTTCGCTTCTTTAGCCGCCTGAAGAATCAAAGTGACCGTTTCAGAGAGTGGACGGCTACGATATGAAGCGAAGGATAGCAATCAACCCGACACGCTTGATCATCGTGAACCGCTCGACCCTCGACTAGAACTTCGCTGCCGTTCGATGATGTAGCCGTCGGGGATACGTTGCAAGGACGTTCGCAGTCCGATTTGACGGTGCTAAATGACAGGCCGATGCGGCCAATTATTTTGGGAGCGCGCGCCGCTTGGCTGTCTCCTCTACGACTGCGGCTGAAGCGCCTGAGGGAGCGGACGCGCGGGGAGCGGTTGCGATTCACCGCGTTTGTTGAAGAGGCGATCCATGAAGCCCGGCGTCGTCGCGCGCGGGTTCCAGCCGAGGCGCAGCACCCGCAGGTGCACCGGTCTGCGCCCGAACTGCAGCGCCTCGTTGCAGCTCCACATATAGATGTCGAGATTCCGCCCCTGGATTGCCGGACCGGTGTCCATGACGGTGTAGATGCCGTTGTATTTGGGCGGCAGCGAATCGATGTCGATCACCGTGCCGACCGGCAGGAGCTCGGGGTCGGTTGCGGCGACGCCGCTCTGCACCGCCACACCAGATGCGGTCACAAGCCCCTTGCAGTAGGCGGTGGCGCTGAAGGCGAGGCGGGAGCCGGGCAGCGGCGGGGCGGAGCTCTCGTGCAGCGTCGCCAGCCGCGCGGCGTACTTCGAGTCGAGCGCCGTTACCTCGTACAGCGAAACGAAACCGCACGCGGCCACGGCCGTCACGGTCGCCCGCCGCCAGAAGCGGCCAGAGATGATCATCGCAAAGCAGAAAGGCTGAAGGGCAATAGGGCGGAAATTCAGGGTTGGAAGGATGGAAGCCCTTCCCGCCCTCCCGCCGTCCTGCCTTACAGGTTACTTTCTGTGCTGCTGCATGATGTCATGAATCCGTCGCGGACTTGTCACGAAAGCTAGCGCGAGCGGATACGCAACCACCCCCAGCACAAGTGCACACAGCGTTGACCCGACAGCATACGGCCAGAGCAACGGTTTCAAAATTGTGATCAGCCGTAGCACGAATTGCGGGTCGAACACGCTCAGCTCGAACAACGCAGCGAGCTGCGAGCGCAGTCCCGGCGGCAGCGTGTGGCCCGTCAGCTTCGCGCCCGCCATCGTTGCGAAGGCATAGTAGGGCGCGATCACCCACGGCAGGTTCGAGTAGACGCCGAGCAGCACGGCGACGCGATTGAGGTTCAGCAGAAACGCGAACACGACGCCGAGGATCGTGTGGAAGCCGAGCAGCGGGGAGAAGCCGAACATCACGCCGAGCGCGAACGCCGCTGCGGTACGTTCGGGCGTGTCGTCAATGTGTAGCAGGACATCTAGCCATCGCCGGATCAGCGCCTTCGTCAGATGGATCATGCGTCGGAGCGCGACTCGCCGGAGCCGGGGTGAAGGTGGTTCAGGCGAGCGAAGTGGCTGTAGCCCTCGGGCATCGGTGCGGTGTCGTTCCCGCACTGCAGCACGACGCCGCCGCCGTCGGTGCATCGTCCAATGCGCGCGATCGCAACACCTCCCTGCCGTTCCACCTCCTTTAGACGACGGCCGGTTCTCGGACGTACTGTGAACAGCAGCTCGTAGTCGTCGCCGCCGGTCAGCGCCGCGCGAACCGGATCGGTGCCGCCGGCCTCGAACCACGCGCGCGCCGAGGGGTCGATGGGCAGCGCGGACCCGTCGATGACGATGCCGACGCCGCTCGCTTCGGCGAGGCGGTGCGCGCCGTCGGCGAGGCCGTCGCTGAGATCGATGCACGCCGACGCCGCCCGATTTCGTGCGAGCATGATCCCCAGCCGAACGCGAGGCTCTGGTCGGAGATACGCAGTCGTCAGTCGCAAGTCACAGGTCGCACGTCGTGCGGGACCGCCCACCGACGACTCGGGACTGACGACCGACGACTGGGAACCGATGACTGGCGACTTGCGACCGACGACTTCCTGTAGCTGCGCGAGACCTGCGGCCGCGGCGCCGAGCGTTCCGGAGACGTAAACGTCGTCGCCCGGCCTTGCGCCGGCGCGTGTCAGCGCCTGACGCCGTTTGACGGTGCCCGTGAGTGTCATGTCGATCACCAGCGGACCCGGCGAGTGCGTCAGGTTGCCGCCCGCCACGTGCAGACGGTGACCGGCCGCGAGCGCGGCGACGCCGTCCGCGATACCGTCGAAGTCATCGACGGGAAGCCCGGCGGGAAGCGCCATCGAGAGGAGCGCCAGGCGTGGCGCGGCGCCCATGGCGGCGAGATCGCTGAGGTTGACCGCGAGCGCCCGGTGGCCGATGGCCGGAGGCGGCACGAACGTGCGGTCGAAGTGCACGCCCTCGACGAGCGCGTCGACCGTGAGGACCTCGACGCGGTTGCGCTCGGGCTCCACGACCGCCGCATCGTCCCCGATCCCGACGAGGAGCCAGGCGGGGGCGGGCGGAAGGCGCCGCTGAATGCGAGCGACGAGCTCGCGTTCAGTGAGATCGGCGACGGTCATTTCGCGTAATCGACCGCCCGCGTCTCCCGAATGACGGTCACCTTGATCTGGCCCGGGTATTCGAGCTCGTTCTCGATGCGGCGCGCGATGTCCTTGGAGAGCCAGACCGCCTCCTCGTCCGAGATCTTCTCGCTCTCCACCATGATGCGGATCTCGCGGCCGGCCTGCAGCGCAAAGGACTTCGAGACGCCCTTGAACGAGTCGGCGATGCCCTCGAGCTTCTCGAGCCGCTTCACGTACGACTCGAGGATGTCGCGGCGTGCCCCGGGCCGCGCGGCGGAAATCGCGTCGGCCGCCTGCACGATCATCGCCTCGAGCGACGGCCAGTCGATGTCCATGTGGTGCGCGGCCATCGCCATCACCACGGCTTCGTTCTCGCCGTGCTTGCGCAGGAAGTCGATGCCGAGCTGCAGATGCGTGCCCTCCATCTCGCGATCGATCGCCTTGCCGATGTCGTGGAGGAACGCGGCGCGCACGGCGACGTGGGCGTCGAGGCCGACCTCCTTCGCCATGATGCCCGCCAGCCGGGCCACCTCGGCGGAGTGCGACAGCACGTTCTGCCCGTAGCTCGTGCGGAACTTCAGGCGTCCCATCAGGCGCAGGGTGTCGGGGTGCAAATCGTGGAGCCCGAGCTCGAAGGCGACCGCGGCGCCTTCCTTGCGCACCTCTTCGTCGGTCTCGTCCTTCACTTTCTGGACGACCTCCTCGATGCGCGCCGGGTGGATGCGCCCGTCCGCGATCAGCCGCTCGATCGCTTTCTTCGCGATCTCGCGGCGGTACGGATCGAAGCCGGACAGGATGATGGCGCCCGGCGTGTCGTCGACGATCAGGTCGACGCCGGTCGCGAGCTCGAGCGCGCGAATGTTGCGTCCCTCGCGGCCGATGATGCGGCCCTTCAGGTCGTCGCTCGGCAGATCGACGACCGACACGGTCGTCTCGATCGCGTGCTCGGCGCCGCAGCGCTGGATGGCCTCGGTGATGTAATGCTTCGCGCGGTCGACGGCCGTCTCGCGCGCCTCTGCGTCGAGCCGCTTCAGGAGGTTGGCGGAATCGTGCCGCGCCTCCGATTCGATCTGCTTCATGAGCAGCTCTTTCGCTTCGTCGGCCGTGAGGCCGGCGACGCGCTCGAGGTCGTGCTTCTGCTGCGCGACGAGCTGCTCGTATTTCGCCGCGGCGCCGGCGGCCGTCTTTTCGCGCTCGCTCAGCATGCGGTCCCGGCTGTTCAACTCCTTCTCGAGCCGTTCGATCGCCGCCTGGCGCTCGGAGGCAGCCGCCTCGCGGCGGGTGAGCGTCTGCTCGAGCTGCGCCGCCTGCTGGCGATCCTGGCGCGCCTGGCGCTCCGCCTCCATGACGATTTCGTGCGCCTTCTCTTTGGCCTCGAGCATCGCCTCCTTGCGACGTGTCTCGGCCTCGCGCTCCGCGTCCTTCGCGATGCGAAGCGCGGTTTCCTCGGCGCGGCCGATGGTTTCGGCGGCAATGCGCTTGCGGTTGGCCAACCAGACGGCGAAGACCGCGGCGGCCACGATGGCGGTGACCGCGGCGGGAACCATGAGTTTGGCGATATCTGACAGCACGCGTGACGTCCTTTCCCGTGACCCCGTTAGTCTGGGCCGGCGCCGCGCGCGGGGAAGCCCCGCGAATTACGACGAGAAGAGATGGAGGGACAGTGGGGCAAGAGGCCCCGCTTTGCCGTGTGGGGAGGTCGATGAACCTGCGTAAGCAGGTGGAACCGCTCTTAAAAGCCGCGCTTCAGGCTTCCTCGCTACAGAGGCATGCACACCACGCGGCGTCGCGACTCACTTGGGTAAAACGTTGGCTCAAACGAGCCTACCGCCATCACGCACAAAGCAGGGAACTCAAACCCTCGGCAGCATCCTACGACGCCATGAGGACGCGGTCAAGCAGACGCTCGAGCTCGCCGGCACGCTCGGCGAGCGCACCCGACCGCTCGCGGCTGGCGTCGCGGCACCGGAACAGCTCGTCGGCGACGTTCAGCGCCGCCAGGACGGCGACCCGCAGTGCGTCGCTGTTCGGCGTCGAATCGGCGGCAGCGCGCATTTTCTCGTCGACATAGCTCGCCAGCCGCGCGACGTATTCCTGATCCAGGGTGCTGCGAATCGGGTACCGCTGCCCGTGAATCTCGACCGAGATGACGCCTTCCTCAGCCATTTAGTCCACAGTCATCAGCCGCCAGTCATCAGCCGCAGTCATCAGTCGCCAGTCGGCGGTCGTCAGCTACAGACTCAGCGCTTCGAGCTGCTCGAGCATGTCGGTGACACGCGAGCGAATCACGTCGCGCTCCTGCTTCAGCGACGAGACCTCGCCGGCCAGCGAATCGGCCGACACGAGGCGTGAGCGCAGCGTCTCCACTTCGCGCGCCAGACGCTGGTTTTCCTCCGCCGCGCGCGCCTGGTCGGTCTTCATCCGCTCGACAATGCTGACGAGCAGCTTCACTTTCTCCTCGAGCCGATCGAGCGGTTCGAGCTCCACGCTGCGGGTTGCGGTCTTCGCCATAATCACCTTTGCACGGCCTTGTGCTCGCGGACGAGCGCCGCGAGAATCGTCTCGACGCTGTGATTCACCTCGGCGTCGGTCAGCGTGCGATCCGGCGCCTGGAACGTCAACCGGATCGACAGGCTCACCGCACCGTCGGGCACGCCCCCGCCCTGATAGCGGTCGAAGAAGCTCGACGCAACGAGCGGAGCCGGCAGATCGCGCCCGGCGGCCTGAATGGTGCCACGAATGATCTCCGCAGGCAAGGTGCTCGAGACGACGATCGAGATGTCGCGCACGACGAACGGGTAGCGCGGCAGCGGCGTCACGGCATCGCTGGTCGCGACGCGCGCACGCTGCAACGCCTCGAGACTCAGCTCGAGGACCATCACGCGATCCTGACGCGGCAGGCCGCGCGCGTCCGCGACCGCAGGCAGCAGCCGCCCGACGACGCCCGCGCGCTCGCCGCGCGACGGCCCGTCCGCGACGACGACCGACGCCGTCTGGCCGGCGACGAGGAACGATTCGCGCGCCGGCTCGAAGCGAACCGGCACATCGAGCGCGCCGCAGACGAGCTCCGCCAGCCCCTTGACGTCGTAGAAATCGACTTCCCGCCCGCCGCCCGACCAGTGCGCGGGCGCCGTGCCGCCGGTCCAGGCGACGCCGACGGCGCGCGTCTCGCCCAGCGGGTTGAAGCGCGTGCCGATCTCGAACAGGCACACGTCGCGGCGGCCATGGCGGCGGTTGTGCGCAACGGCGTCGATGACGCCAGGCAGCAGCGACGGCCGGAGCATGTCGAAGCTTCCGGACAGCGGGTTGGCGACGCGAACGAGATCGCGAGGCGCCGCGAACAGCTCCGCCGCCTTCGCCTCGATGAATCCGAACGTCACCGCTTCCGAGACCCCCGCCGCGGTCATGAGGCGGCGCACCGCCTGCTCGCGCTCGACGCGCGGATCGGGCGGCGGCGCTTCCACAGTCATCGGCGGAAACGTCGGCTCCAGCTTATCGAAGCCGAAATGGCGTCCGACCTCTTCGATGAGATCCACTTCCCGGTGCAGATCGACGCGAGCGGTCGGCGCGACGACGTCCCATCCGTCGCCCGACGCCGCAGGCTCGAGGCCGAGCGCGCGCAGGATGCGCACGACGTCGGCGTCCGGCACGGCGACGCCGAGCAGGTGCGCGAGCCGGTCGCGCCGCACGTGCAGACGTTTCGGCTGCTGCGGGCGCGGATAGATGTCGACGATCGGTCCCGACGCACGGCCCGCGCCGATCTGTTCCGTCAACGCCACCGCGCGCTGAATGGCGACGACCTGCGCGCCGATGTCGGCACCTCGTTCGAAGCGCGTCGACGCCTCCGTCTTCAGGTTGAGCCGCTTGCTCGTGCGCCGCACCGATGCCGGCTTGAAGAACGCGCTCTCGAAGACGACAACCTTCGTCGCCGACGACACCTCGGATGCCGCGCCGCCCATCACGCCGGCTACCGCCTGCGCCCGATCGCGATCGGCGATGACGAGCATGTCGGCCTCCAGCTTGCGATCCACGCCGTCGAGCGTCCGAATCGTCTCGCCGGGCCTGGCACGCCGCACCCGGATCTCGGCGCCTGCAAGCTTCGCGTGGTCGAACGCGTGCATCGGCTGGCCGATCTCGAGGTTCACGTAGTTCGTGATGTCGACGATCGGGCTGATCGGCCGTACGCCGGCACCGTGCAGCCGCGCAGCCATCCACGCCGGCGACGAGGCGGCGGCGAGGTCCACGACCGCGCCCGCGTAGCGCGGGCAGAGCTCCTCGTCGTCGATCGCGATCCGGATGCGGTCGGACGCGCCGGCCGGAACGGCCGCGAGACGGACGCGTGCGTTCGGATCGGTCGAGGGCAGCGTCAGCGGCCGGTCGAACGCCGTCGAAACCTCGCGTGCGAGCCCGAGCACAGAGAGGCAGTCGGGCCGGTTCGCGGTCACCTCGAAGTCGATCACCGCGTCGCCGCCGTCGAGGCGCTCCACGGAGGCGACTTCGAATCCACGCAGCCCCATCGTTTCGGCGATCTCGTCCGCCGACCGACTGACGTCGACAAAGTCTTTCAGCCACGACAGAACGAGTCGCATGCGCTAGTACGGAAACTGCTCGAGGAACCGAAGATCGTTCTCGTAGAACATCCGGATATCGTCAACCTGGTATCGCAGGATCGCGACGCGCTCGATGCCGATGCCCCACGCAAAGCCGGTGTACTTCTCGGAATCGTAGCCGACCGCCTCGAACACCGCCGGGTGCACCATGCCGCAGCCGCCCAGCTCGATCCAGCCGGTTTTCTTGCACATCGCGCAGCCGGCGCCGTCGCACTGCCAGCAGCTCAGGTCGATTTCGGCGCTCGGCTCGGTGTAGGGGAAGAAACTGGGACGGAACCGGACGCGCACCGTCGGCGAGAACATCTGGCGCGCGAACGCCAGGAGGGTGCCCTTGAGATCCGCCAGCGAAATGCCTTCGCCGACGACGAGCGCTTCGATTTGCGCGAACGCGGGCGAGTGCGTCAGGTCAAGATCGTCGCGACGATACACACGGCCGGGCGCGACGATGCGGATCGGCGGCGTGTGCGTCTGCATGTGCCGGATCTGAATCGACGAGGTGTGCGTCCTGAGCAGCGTGCGTAGATCGTCGGGGCGGCCGGTTTCGCCCCTGATCGCGGGCTCGAGATACAGCGTGTCCTGCATGTCGCGCGCGGGGTGCTCGGGCGGCATGTTGAG
>Ga0066903_100001596_pt1 | contig 16820 bp, 39 predicted proteins | sample PanSoiMetaGPlot1_FD_67491 | JGI IMG/M metagenome (GOLD analysis project Ga0066903, IMG submission 67491) | Tropical forest soil microbial communities from Panama analyzed to predict greenhouse gas emissions - Panama Soil - Plot 1 (version 2) | ecosystem: Environmental > Terrestrial > Soil >... | reverse complement strand
CCGACGCCAGCGGGCGAATGCTGCCCGACCTATCGGCAGGTCTATCCATCGCTCGAACCGAAGGACAAGGACAACGTGCTCGCGAGCTACAAAGAATATTGCACGGTGTCCGCCGAGCTGCAGCTCGTGCTCGCCTGCTTCGATCCGACCGGGTGCTGCCAAGCGGCGCAGAACGCCGTGACCTATTATCAGCGCTACGAGCCCGATGCGGACTCGCGCGTCTCCAAGATGGTGCAGGACTTCGCCAAGCAGTGCGTCCCGTTCTCGCCGGAGAATCCGCCGCCGACCGAGATCGTGGTGCCACAGCCGACGCCGCCGATACCGCTGACGCCGCCAGCGCGTTGATGCTCGACCGCTCAAAATCGTTCGGCACGAGAGGCTACACGGACTTCCGCCGGGTCATGCCGTGCCCGCACTGCGGCAAGCCGATCGTGCCGAAGGATCTCGTTGGGCTGGCGCTGCCGTTCATGAAGACGATGATCGCAGCGACGCTGATACGAGGCTCGCCGCGGACGTTCACCCACAACGACTTCAATCTGACTGCAAGGTCGTTTGCGGCCTATGTGAGCCACTTGCGCGCCGCGCTGCGGCAGGCTGGCATGCGCTGGCGAATCGTTACGATCCTGGATGATCCACTGCGCTATTACGCCGTGCCGCTAATCGAAAAAAAGAAATGATCCGTCCGCTCAACGACCTGCCGCTCGGACACCGCGTCGTGGTGACGGTGGCGATTCTCATTCTGGCGCTGCTGTTGCTGGCGATGATCGGCTGGCTTGGCGGCGGCTGGTACGAGGCCCAAGGCGCACCAGCGCAGGATAAGCGTCCGGTCTACATCTATGAGGGCATCGCGCTCGATGCTGCGCTGCTCGAATTGGACAAGCGCGCGCTCGAGGAGGCATACCACGAACAGGTCAAGCGGCTGTTCTCGGTCTGGATGACCACGCAGGAACCGAAATACTTCACTGCGGGAATCCGTCGCGCGCGCGACGCCTATCACCAAGCCGCCGAAGGGATCGCCAGACGCGAAGACGAGTTGAGAAAAAGTCACAGGCCATGACGCAGGTCCGTTTCGAGCTCGGCGGTGTCCTGCGGTTTGCCGACGAGGGCGAGGCCGGCTGCTTCGTCACGCTGCGCTTCGGAGCTTTTACGGTAACAGCAAGGGGTGATGACATGTCGTATTCACTGCCGTCAGGAATGCAGGTTCACATCGAGGTCAGCTATGTCGACGCCGCCGGCAATCCGGCCAAGGTCGATGGCGATGTCACATGGTCGTCATCGGACGAGACCATCGCCACGGTGACGTCGGAACCGCCGAGCCGTGCCATCATCCGCGCCGTCGGCCCGGTCGGGCAGGCGCAAATCATGGCGACGGCCGACGCCGATCTCGGCGAAGGCGTGCGCCCGCTGGTCACCACCATGGATGTCGCGATCGTCGCCGGCGAGGCCGTGGCCGGCAGCATCGAGCCGGTGGGGGCCGCCGAGCCGATCCCTACGACGTAAAAAAATGACGAATGGCATAGCAGAGCAAGGCGCCAAGGTCGCGACGAGCTTCTTCGATTCGATGAAGTCGCAGCCGCTTGCGCTGGCGCTCGTCGTCATGAACCTCGTTCTGCTGCTGCTATTCTTCTACGTCGTGAACCTGTTGAGCGATCGGGCGCGCGAGCGCGAAACTGCGCTCTTTGAAGAACAGAAGGAGGTTCGCGGGTTGCTTTCGAAATGCGTGGTGCCGCAAGGTCAGCAGCTTCCGGATTTGACGCCGACATTTATCGCCGTCAAGGTCGAGACACGGGAGCAACGACTCAAGGAGGTATTGGAGCCGCAAGCGCCGTTGCTGGACCTCGCAGGCGAGAAAAAAATCAACTCGATGTTGCAGAAGGGTTTAGACGACGCCTTGCACGATCAGATAAAACACCTGTTCGAAGTATGGTTGAGGGATGAAACCGAACAGCCGCGTCGCGCCAGTGTTGGCGCCCGTGCGGCGATCAGGGCTTACCGCGATGCGGTGCGAGCGCTGCAGGATCGCGAGCGAAAAATTGAGAAGGGAGAGTCCGTGCCATGACCGATGATCCGAAGTGGCTGCTGGTGATGCGTGCGATTACCGGACTGACCGAGACTCCGGGCGATGCCGACAACGAGAAGATCGTCGCGATGGCGCGCTACATCGGGCACAGATTTCCAGACATGAAATCGTACTGCGACCAATACCAACACGACTCGACCGCATGGTGCGGCCTCACCGTCGCGTTCTGCATGGCGGCCGCGAATATTCGTCCGCCGTTCGGGCCGACCGACACCGACAAATTTCTGTGGGCCCTGTCATGGAAACCGTGGATGCCGCACGGTGGCAGGATCGTCGGCTCGCCAACGCCCGGCACCGTCGTCGTCATGGAGCGATCAGGCGGCGGCCACGTGACGCTCTACGAGAGCACCGACAGCAGCGGCAACTATCGCTGCCGCGGCGGCAATCAATCGGATGCGGTCAATGTGCAATCGTACAGTCCCGATTCGGTTGTGGCCTTGACCTGGCCAATCGGCGAAGAGCAGCCAATGGTGCCGGTCGAGGATCGTCCGCTGGTCGAGATCGGCGACAGCGGGCCGGATGTGTTCGACATGCAAGGCATGATCCCCGGCTTCACCGGCGACGTCGATGGCGATTTCGGACCGATCACCGAGCAAAATGTCTATGCCTATCAGCTGTCGCGCGGGCTCGAGGTCGATGGACAGTGCGGGCAGCAGACGTGGGGCGCGCTTTATGCCGATGCGCCGCCGCTGCCACCGCCGCCGGACGCGCTCACAGCCGAGCAACAGGCGAAAATCAAGAACATTGCCACGAGCTCGCGCATCGCCAGATACGGCTGGTCCGAGCGTGGCGTCGGGCCGACGGGATGGGTCCAGGGGCTCGCGCTCGCGTTCGCGCAGAGCTACAAGAAACTCAACGCCAACGATCCGGCCGTGGTCATGATGGCGCAGGCGCGAAAGAATTCGGACAAGGACGCGCTCAACGTCTATCGCTCGCAGTATCAAGCGCTCGGCATGTCAAACGAGCATTCCGGTGCCGACGTGCTGCGCCATCTCTACGCGCTGATGCTCGGTCATGCGATGCGTGAATCGTCCGGAGAATTCTGCTGCGGAAGAGACCAGTCGGCGAGCAACACATCCAGCACCGAGGCGGAAGCCGGCATGTTCCAGACCAGCTACAATGCGGCCGGCGCAAGCAATCCGCAATTTGACAACCTGATGAACCAATATCTGCGGGGCGAATGCCCCGGCTATGTCGCGGCGTTCGCAGACTCGGTCTCGTGCTCCGGTTCGGATTGGGAGTGCTACGGCTCTGGGCGCGGCAAACAGTTTCAAATGCTCTGCAAGGTTGCTCCCGCATTCAGCGCGGAAAGCGCGGCACTCACGTTGCGGAATCTCTGCAATCACTACGGCCCGATCATCCGCGAGGAGGTCGAGCTAAAATCGGACGCGAACGCGATGCTGCAGGAGGTTCAAGACTACATGGACGAGAGTGAACCGGAGGTCGCATGACCCGCAGCCAGCCGCAATCCGACATGGTCTCGGTCTACACCAACCTGATCCAAGCCGAGCGCGACAAGATCGCGCAATCGCTCGAGGCGATCGAGGATTATTCGGAGAAACTTCGCGCCGCCTGCGCTGAAGCGCGCGTGAAGCTGATCGGGCGGAGCTGACATGAGCGACCTCGCCGCGGTGCTGCCGTTCGGCCTGATCCATGCCGTGCTCACCATGCTGGTGATGTTCGGTTGCATTGATTACTGCACAGCGCTCGGCTAAGCTCGCGCCCGTTGAGCGCTTTAACGCCTCAACACCCCTCTTGTGGGGCGCGGCTTTCCATCACACTGGCTGTTCGTCGCGCCCCATTTTTCCCGGTTGCGAACGCTCGCGAATCATCTAACTTGCGCCGCCGGCCTCGCCGTCTCGAGGTCGAGTGTGTGGCAACGTAGCGTCAAAGCGTAGCGGCCCGGGCTTCTCTGAAAGTGGGGAGATGCCCGGGCCGTCGTTTTAGGCCTGCAACCGCAGCCTGGTCTCGCGCTCGAGCAGCCGGTGCCGCTGGCGCCGGAGCTTGAGCAACGTCTCGGCAGACTTGCGCAGCATGATCACCGCGCCTTCCTGCTTTCGCTCCCAACGCTCGATCGATCGATTGAGCATGGTAGCCTTGTCGAGTTTCGCTTTGCGTGCCATGATGACTCCTTCGTCATGGATTGTTTTCCCTCCGTTCCCTCCGTACTTCCCCGACCGGATCGTTGCGCGGCCCGGTCGGGGTCTCTCTTTTAGCCCTTGATCCAAGCCTCGAGGGCGTCGCAGCAGGCGCGGAGTTGCGATCCGCGCCCAAACATCTCGTCATACTTGACGCCGACGTGCTGGCAGATGTCTTGCGCCAGCTCGTCGGCCGCGAGACCGACGGCGCTCTTCGCTCCGTTCTTGAGCGTCAAGCCCTTCGGTTCGTTCGGCGTCGCGCGATGCTCGTAACACCGCGCGATGAAACCGAACGGCTTCGAAAACCGCTCCACGCCTTCCTGGGTCAGGAACGCATGGTCGTATTCTCGAAGCTCGTCGACGGTGGCCAGCAACGTCTTTTTGCTGGCCACGACTTGCTTCTGCTTCATGGCAATCACCTTCCTTTCTGGCGCCGATGCACCGCGCAGCCGCAAGCGCTGCGCGCTACACCGGGGAAGGCGGATTCACCTGTCAAACAGCCCGCCGCTCGGGACGCACGTGTCCCGACCCGCGTGCGAGCATCTTACCAAATCGACTTTTCAGATTTTGCGATTTGAATCGAAATCGCGAATCGCGACATCGACGCCATCGAGCCAACTTGCACAAAAAGAAAGTGCTTCGCGCTGCGGCCGTAAGTGTAACCATCGCGCCGATCGCCCCGGCGACGCGAGATGTGGCTGCGGCTCTAGGGGATAAAGTGTCGCACCCTACCGGTTGTGCCCTACAACCGAGTCGGTTTGCAAAGGGAGGTCAACATGCCTGCGCTCGGTGCACTTCTGCTCGGCATCATCAACATCGTGATTTGGGTTGTCATTCTCGTGCTGGTCGGCGCCATCATCGTGTGGGTGCTCGGCCTGCTGGGATGGCCGATCCCGTGGAATGTCCAGCGGCTCTATCTCGCCGTCGTCGCGCTGATCGCGCTGGCGATGTTCGTCGCGCTGCTGCTCGGCGTCGGCCCGCACCATTGGTCGATCGTCGAGCTCGGCCGCGGGTTGCTCCTGGCCGGCTAGATACTGATCATCCGACTGCGGTCACCCTTCGCCGGCGGCTCGTACGCCGGCGTTTGTTTTTTGTGGAGCGCGAGATAGGCAAAGCCGAACAGGGCACCGACCAGCGCGCCGACCAGGATCCAGCGCAACACTTCCGCCATCAACGCCATCGGTCGAGATCTTCCATCAGCTCGAGCCAGCGCCGATCGAATGCGCCGGGCTCGGCAGGAGGCGGCCCGTCAGGGCGAGGGGAATCAGACTCGATCTTGACGGGCACGCGCTCCCTCCGCGGTGGCACGAACGGGCGAGGGTGCCACCGAAGCTCGCTCTTGGGCTTGTCGCGCGGCCCAATATACCAGCATCGCCGGCCGTCGATCTCGCGCCACGACCAGCCGCTGCCGTAGCCTTTCTCGGCGTGACACTCGACGATCGGCACGGGCAGGTCGGCGGCGAGGAGCATCAGTGCTGCTTGCGGCGCTCGAGCTCGGCGCGCAGCAGCACGACGACGGCATTGATCAGCCACGGCATGCCGAGCGGCGCGCCGGGTACGGCGATCAGGTCTTCATGCTCCTTCAGTACGGCGGTGATCTCTTCGTTGATGGTCATTTGCAGATCCTCATTTCAGCGCGCGCGGAATTCGCGGCAACTTTGTCGGCGCATTCAGCCATACGATGTAATGCCGCGGCTTCCACTTGAGCAGCGCGAGCGGCGATGATGCCCACAACTCCGGCCGGGTGATGGCATGCCGACAGTAAAGATTGCCGAGCAGCATCGCAGCGGCTTCTTCGTTCCGCCCGGCAGCAATCCAGATTGGCGCTAGGACCGACGGCCACGGATCCGGACAATTGAATGGCACGCAAACCTTTGCGGTGCGATCCGCGATTTGCGCGTCGAAAAACTGCCCGATATAGCAATAGATCGCTTTCAGCTCGCGCGGCTTGATTGCTCGCAATTGGCCGTCCGTGGTCCTGGGGAACCAGTCCGTCGTGATCAGCTGTCCCTGCGACATGTCGTAATGTGCCATCACGGCCTCGAGAACACCCTGATTTGCTCGACATCATCGGCGAGTCGCTTGAGCGACACCGCAATCGAATACCTGATCGCAAGATCGAACGACTCTTCGGCGACATCGCCAGCGGCCCGTTCGAGGAGTTTCAATTTTTCTGCGACCTCTTTGCTGGTCATTTGTGTTTTTCCTCCGCGATCTCGTAATCCTTCGACACCATGCCCTGCTCGATCGAGCCGCGCGTGTGCATGCTCCACCAGTAAACGCCGCTGGCACGATGCTTGAAATGTCCGCGGACAAAGTGCAGCCGCAGATCACGATGGCCGCCGTCGCTCGCGCCGCCTTCGCGCACGACGATCGACGGCCGCACCTTGATCAGCGTATGCGAGAACAGCGGCCGTTTGCCGTGGCGCGCGCGCTTGACGTTCATCGCCTCGTTATCGACGGGCGCCATGTGCACGACGTTGCGGGTGTTGAGCAGGCCGAGCATCGACACCATGAAGCGGACCTCGCCGCCCCAATCCTCGATCGCGTATTCCATCAGCTTCGTGGCGATCGATCGATCCGCCGCCATCAGCGCGCCCATCAGGGCGAGCCCGAAGTCCGACGACACGCGCTCGATCGCGCTGACCAGCGGATCCTTGCCGACGGCATTGGCCGCGGTGAAGCGGCAGGCCAGCAGGCTGGCGTTGTGTTTCGATTTGAGATGCTCGGTGCCGTGCATTGACCAAAACAGCCGGACGAGAAATCTGCCGGCGTCGCCCTCCTGTTCGAGCAGCATGCCGACGCGATGCAGCGGCAGCTGGTGGCGCGAGGGATCGACCGGGCGCGCGCCCATGTTGAGATCGACGTCCCAATGCGGGCGATCGTGGTGCGCCCATTCGATCCAGGCGAGCGGATACGGTGTCCGGCACCAGGGCGCGATTTTGCGCAGCTCCGGGATATTGTCGACGAGACCGTCCGCGGCGATGGCAAACTCGCGCGCGAGCACGAATTTCTGCGCGCGCCGGATCTTGGCGTAGACGAGCTCGAGCCCGTCGTACATCGAGGGCAGCTCGTCGTCGGCGATGATATCGTCGCACAACATGCTGCCCTCAATGCCGGTCCGCCGCGTTTACTCAATCTTCCGAGACGCGAACCATTTGCTCGGCCACGTGCTTGCCGATGATGCCGGCCGATACCGCGCGCGCCATTGCGCCACGGTGCAGCGTCGCGGTCGCTCTGTTGGTGCCCTTACCCGTACGCGCACCGCCGCCGCCAACGCCAGGGCGATGAAGCCGCGGCGGCCGCAGGGCGAATTCGCGTTCCATCAGGCTCGGGTCTTCCTTGACCAGCTCTTTGAGCGTGCCCTTGTCGTTCTGCTCGACGATCCAGGGATAGCTGTGCCCGTACCAGACGGCGTGCATCGGCGTGCCGTCCTTTTTGAGGCGATCGACCAGCAGCGCCGAGCTCTTCGTAAACGACGCCAGGAAGACGGGATGCGGGATGTTCCGCTTGTTCGCTGGATCCGTCGCGGTGAGAGAGAGCGCGCAGCCGATCGTGACGCCGGCGTGCGCCTTGAGCGCGTGCAGGACGCTGCCGTTGATCAGCACCGGCTTGCGTGCGCGCGAGATCTTGACGGTCCAATACGCCGCCCGCTCGTGACCGGGCGGACCGAAGTAAATGCGGCGAGTCATCGCCATGGCTACCTCCTTGCAATGCGCGCGATCATTGTCCAGGTCTTGGCAGCTCCTTCCGCCAGCGCGCGCGCGACCGACGTGGGCCTGTATTTTTCCCAAGCACCGACATGCTTCTTCCAGTAGGCGGGCAGCGACATCGCCAACCCGGCGTGCTGGGTGAGGCTGTTCTCGAAACCCTGCTCCGGCGTTTCCGGCGCCGGCATCTCCTGCTCGAAAAACGCCGGGTCGACCAGGATCTTGCCCTTGACGATGGTGACCTCCGGCTCCCGCTCGCGCTGGCGTTGCCGCCGCTTGCGTTCCGCGGCTGTCATCGGCTTGTCACCGATCGGCGGCCGGCCGCCTAAGCCCTTGTCGGGCTGTGGCGTTTCGTCATCGGGGGATTTCTCGAGGGAGGTTTCGTGACGTTCCGTGACATCGGGCAGGTACGGCGCGCCGCACCCGCAGAGACACTTCTGCTCGATGCCGCAACCGGTGCAGCGCAGCGTGCCGCCGCGGTAGAGCACGGGCAGCAATAGGGCGTTGGCGCGCTCGAGGCCGAACGGGAAGTGCGTCGCGACGAGCCCCTCCCATGTCCGCTCGTCGTCGTCGAGCTCGCTCGGGAGCGCCGCGGCATGCCGGATCTGCAGCTGAATCAGGCCGAGACCGGCAGCGATCGGGCGGTTCTTTTCGACCGCCCGGATGATGTGCCCCATCATCTCGCCCATGCCGATCTCGTCGCTGTGGTGTCTCGCCTTGAGCTCGGCGGCGAGGGGATGCACGACCGGCGCCGGCCGCTCCGGCAGCCGCGGGAGCTCTGCCTGCCGCAGCTGGGCCCGGCTATCGCGGGCGTCGCGGATCACCTTGCGCTGGGCATCGGTGAGGCGCGGATCCTCGAGCCTGGCCTCGCGCGGGATTATCTCTGGCGGTGGCCGGTTCTCGAATGCCTCGAGCTCGGCCTTGAGCTGGGCTTCGATCTCTTCGTCCAACGGCGTCTTGGCCATAGCGCTGCGGCGTCAAAAGTGGTACGGAAAGGTTGCCAGGGACGTAGAGCACAGGTTGCAGCATGTTGGCAAGGACAAATCACCACCGAAACCCTGGCGTGCGGCGGGCAATCAAGGCCGCCGGCGGCATGCGGGCCCTGGCGCGCAAGCTCGGGATCACCCACACGGCGGTGTATTGGTGGGACAAAATCCCGGCCGAGCGCGTGGTCAAGGTCGAAGAGGTCACCGGCGTCGATCGCACCCTGCTGCGGCCGGATCTCTACGTGCGGGCCGACGGCACCGCGGCCTAGAACAATTTCACGAAGAGCGTCCCGAACAGCATCCCGGCGGCGAAGATCGCGGCGCCTGCCATGCCGACGATGATAACCGGCCAATTCGACAGCTCGGCCTCGCGCCGGCGCTGGTGCTCGATCATCCGGTCGATCCGTTTGAATTCATGCAGCAGCGCGTTCTCCTCGTCAGGCGTCATCGGTCATCTCGCGCCGCGCCTCGAGGATTTTCTCGACCATTGCCGGTGTGACCAGCGGACAAAAGCCGCCCTTGCCGATCCACGTGGCGAGGCCGAACAGCAAATCCTGCGCCGTCTCGATATCGCCGTCGCGAATCGCGTCGAACATTTCGTGCAGACAAGCCTGCGGATCCATCACAACCCTCCGTGTCCTAAAAACAGCTTGGCGACGATCGCCACCGTCATCGCGAGATTGAAGCCGAGCATCCATTTCAGCAGCAGCATGTCAGCGTCGAGCTTGGCAATTCGGCCGTCGAGGCTCGCGGCTTCGACCGCAGCAGCGCGGGCTTTCTCTTCTGGCGCTTTGACGCTGCGCAGTGCGTCGTAGAGCTTTTCCATCATCAGCGGCATGGCTCAATGTTTCCCGTACTCGATAAGCTCGTGGCCGCAGACACCGCAGACCGGCGTGCCGAGCTTGTTATGAGCGCCGCACCTATCGCAGGTCTCTAGCGCGTGCAGAAAGTTACGCAGGCCGGCGGCGTTGTCGGACAGCATCTTGCGGATGAAGTCGTCTTGCTTGCGTTTTCTTTCGTCGTCGGTCACTTCTTCACCCTCTTGCGTGCCCATTGCGCGGCCAGCAACCGCTTGTCGCCGGCAACCTTCTTGATCTCGTCACCGGTCAGAGCGCGCAGCGACATGTCGTCGGCGAATGCCATGACGTGTCCGCACTCGAGGCACATCGTAATCGCGCCGGGGCTCGGTTCTGCGTCGTTGCCGACCGAGAACGCGGCATCGTTGAGCGCGCCGCAGTGCAGGCACGGCGACGGCGGCGTGCGATGGTCCTTGCCGACCTTCATTTGCGTGGTCCGAATGGCTTGCTGCCATCGACACCACCGAGCGGGTTGCTCGGCGTGCCCTGCTGCGTCGTCGTGCCCTGATAGCGGCCGCGCGCATCATAGAAATCCGTCTTCGGCCCGTGCGTGATCGAGCTGCCGGCGAAGTGGCCGTTCTTGTCGGTGAACGTGCTTTGCTGCCCGTACGCGATCGAGCGCGCAGCAACGACGATCGCGGCGATCAGGCCGATCACCACGAGGAATTCGACGATCAAGATCCGTTTCATGTTGCCTCCTCGAGCTTGTCCAGTCGCCGCGCCGCCCTTGTGACGCGGTCGTCGTGATTGATTGCATCCTTCAATCGATGATTGGCCTCGTGCATCTCGTCGATCAGGAAGCCGAAGTACACCGCGATATCGCCGTCGCGCGTCTCCGGCGGCAGCTGTTCGCGCAGAGTATTCCACGTGCGTGACATCACATCGAAGCAGTAGCTCATGGCTTTACCCTCACATATCCAGTGCCGTGGCAGCGTTTGCACTTGCCGAGTTTCCAGAGTCGCATGCCCGATCCTCTGCAGTCGGGGCATTTAATGATGCGCTTGAGACGGCGGATCATGGTTAGTCCCTCATGAGGCACGACACGGCCGGTTGTAATCCGCCGTCCCAATGGATCACCTTGCAGTGTTCCCGCAGGACTTCGAAGGACTCATACACCCGTTCGTTGGGCGTCTGAGCTTGGGCTGCAATCGCGACGGCCGCAGCGACGACGAGAAAAGACTTCATGACAATTCCTCGTCGTCGCTGGCGACCGAGCGCTCGAAACGGCTGGCGATATTTCCCAATTGCTCGACGATGCCGCTGAGCTTGTCGGCCAGATTCTTCTGCGTGAAGCGCTCATAGCGCGCGATGCCGCAGCATTGGCACGTGTGCACGTTGGTGTTCATCAGCGCCAAGGCCTCGCTCTTGATCATGTTCGCACACAAGTGCAGCGAGTCTGCCGCGCGGAAGAGCTTCGTTTTGCGATCGGCGTTCATGACACGATTCCCCATATTTTGAGTGCAGCGATCCGGTTCACGAGGTTCGCTTTCTCCTTCTTCTCGCAGCGGCGGCGATAGGCGTGATTGATCGGCTCGCCATTGATGCGGCAATCGCAGCCGTCGCCGGCGAAGATGATCTCTTGTGCGGCCGCGCGCAGCACGCCGACATCGCCGGGCTTGTACTTGTCGGGATTGCGCGCGACGTCGCAGGCATAGGTGCCGTCGCCATCCTTGACGAGGCCGGGGCACGGGCCCGGCAGCGGCGGCCGGTTGAAGACCTTCTCGCCGAGCGCGCACAGTGACATGAAGCAGCACAGCCCGCAGCGATTGCAGGGCGCGCCGTGCGGCGGCTTGCGCACGGCGACATGGCGCGGGACACGGACGAGCGCGGTCATTTTTTCTTCCTGTGTGGCGCCTCGAGCAGCAGCTGCTCGACAGCGAGCATGACAATGGTCGGCACAGCGTAGCCGTCGCGCTCGTAGCGGGCGACCGATACGCGCGTGAGGCCGAGCTGCTTGGCGAATTCGGCTTGCGTGAGCTCGAGCGATCGGCGCGCCGTGCGCATGAAACGGTTGTCGATTTTGGCCATGGGTTGCCTCTACTTGTCCGGTGCTGGCAGCGATTCCAGCAGCCGCAGATAATGCGCCCGACACTGCGGCCACGGCAGACATGGCCGCAGCAGCGACGGCATCGGCGGTGCCGAGAAACCCGGCTGGATCCGCCATGGGGCATACGGATTGCGAGACCAGAATCCGTACCATGTTTCGGCCGCGGCCGAGCCGGCGCAGAGCAGCAGAACGGCGACGATGATTACCCGCGTCATAGCCGATTGATCCTCTTGATCTCCTCGAGAATGAGCGTTCGCACCATGCGCAGGCCGGCGGTCACCGAGCTGATCAGCACGGTGTTCTCGCTGGCGTTGAAGCAATCGAGCTGCGACGCCCATTCGAGGCCGTGCACCATCTTCTCGATGTCGTCGACGGTCTCGGCGAGGTCGTGCCGGTGATGCGCGTCGAGCTTCGTGATCATGTCATCGATCCTCGACCTGCAACGGGACATCTCTCGGCGAGCGTTTGTCGAGCAGCTGCCTGATGACCGTTGCTGCCTGCGCGCAATTGGCGCGCGTCGGATTCGGGCCGTTCAAATCCGCCAGCAAGTCGGCGACCGTTTCCGGCGGATTGAACCGCGCGATGATCTCCTCGTTGAGCGCGGCGAGCTCGTCGGGCCGATCGCTCGGCGGCTCGTAAAAGTCGATGCCGGAGAGCATGCGCTTGAAATAGTCGAATGCGTCAGAGCGACTGCACGTGCCGTCATCAACGGCGGCGGTCACGAGCAGGATAATGTTCGCGGGAATGTTCATGGCTTCTTCCTCCTTCGCAGTAGCGTGGCCAAGCCGACGAGACCGGATCCGAACAACCACGCCGCGGCCGGCACCGGCACTTCCGACGGCGGGGCGACAGGACCGGCGCCGACGTTGATGTCGGAATTCGCCTGCCCGTTGGCGGTGACGCCGGACACGTTGAACAGCGCAGTGAGCGAGTACGGGCCGGCGCCGTAGTCGAGCAGCTTGCTGACATCGATGCTCTGCGGCGCACCGCCGGTGAACGTGATCACGTTGGTGACGGGCGAGCCGGTGAAGCCGACGCCGTTGTTCGGATCCATCCATACCTGTTCGGACATCGACCAGCCGACGGGCAACGTAGCGTTGAGCCGAAACTCGGTCATGAATTGCGCGACGCCGGTCGGCTGCGTGAGTCCCTGCGTGGTCATCACCACCCACAGACTCGACGGCGCGCTGTTGAGCAGGTTGACCTCGAAGCCGGCCGAGCCCGGCCCGCCGGACTCGCGCGCGTAGACGCTCCACGCGCCGAAACCGAAACCGAACAGGCCGGTGCTCGGGATGTTGCTGAATACGGAAGCCGGGCCGCCGTTCTCGGACAGCGAGACGGTCGTCATCGTGTCGGCGAAGCTGGCAGTCGAGACGGCAGCCATCGCGGTCGCAAGCAAAAGACGTTTCATTGTGACTCTTCTCCGTGTTTGACCAGATAGTCGTGCGTCACGAATCCGAGCGAGGCATCGCCGCGCTGGTGCTCGTGGATGCGGATGCGCCGGCCGCCGCAGATCTCGCAGCGTTGCTCCGGAGTCCATGCGTGCATGCCGGTGTCGAGAAAGGCCGGGCACATCTTGCTCGGCGGGTTGCGCCAATCGAGGCGCCAGTGCTCGCGCACCTGATGCGCGCGCCGGCGCACCAGCGCGATCAGATTCTTCGCGAGCTTCGTCTGCTGCGCCTGCGGCACGGTGATCGTGATCACGGCGTGGTCGAGGAAGCGGCGGTAGCGGCCGCGCGCGACGAAGCCCTTCGACGCGCGGACGTCGGTGCGCAGAATCGGCAGGTCGCCGAGCGTCGCCAGCAGCGCCCATACCCGGCGGGTGACGCCGGTCCACTCGCGCAGCAGGCCGATGATGGCCTCTCGCCGATAGGTCTGCACCGGCAGCATCAGCTCCGACTGCGCAACCGAAACGCACGGGCTGCGATAGTAGAGAAGGCCGGTTGACGCGGCGGCATCCTGCATGCCGTCCTGCTTCAAGATCGACGGCCACGGCGGCTGCGTGTCGTCCACCGTCCAGGCGTACGTGACCGGGAAGCACCACAGCGAAAAGCCGCTTTGATCGACCTCGGCCGGATCAGGATTCTGCGAAAAGATGTGCATGCGGAATGCCGGCGAGCGCTCGGCATAGCGCTCGATCAGCAGGCCCTCGACCTGCGGTGACTCCTTCGGATCGTACGGGCGACCGAGCAATGCCTGCGTGCGGGCGGTCGCGGCGCGCAGGTCGTATTCGATCCACGTCACGGCATGCGGTGCGATTGCAGAGACGCGCATGGCCTCGGCCTGCTGCGTCAGCCGCGCGCTCTTCTCGGGCGTGAGCGTGCGGCCCATCAGCGGCACGAATGCGCGCGTGGAAAGCTCGCCGAGAAAGCCGGACATCTCCGGCGTCAGGCGGAAGCGGTTCGCGCGGACCAGCAGCGCGCGCAGCGCGGCGTTGTCCTTGAAGCCGAAGACCGGCTCATTCTTGAACGTCGCGCCATAGACCGCGTCGGCGAGGGTCGGGGGATTCTTCATGACCAGGATCCGGTTCGCGTCGGGTGCAACGCCGACTTGGGCGAAAGTATATCACCGTGATACACGAGGCAAGAGCTGGCGAGAAATTTTGTGAGAGCTGGCCACGTGCGAGGCCGGCCAATATCCTTTGCCGATCGGGCCCGGCGGGATTACATCTAGGGCAATCGCCGCCTCGTCCCGTCAACCGACGGATTTCTCGACTCCGCCAAGGCGGCGAGGGTCGCGCTGTGTGCTAGGCATCGCGGCCAGAGCTGGGCCCTCCGCTCGAGCCTCTTGCGGCTTGCGGGGGGCCTCGTTTATCGTGGCGGCAATCGCGTGGGGTGTTCGGCCGCGGCTCACATCCGGTTCATGGAGCCCGGCCCTGCCAGCGCGGTGGATCCTGGCGGTGCAACGCGCCATCGATCAGCCAAAATCCCGGCCAGGCCCATATGCTTGAGCCGGGATTTTGATTTCTGATTTGCGTTACAGGCACAAAAAAAGCCCCGACGCCGTGAGGCGTCGGGGGAGCATTCAATCCTCCAAGTCGATCAGATCTGACTCGTCGATCAGCTCGGCGAGCTTGTTCGCCTCTTCGGCCTGCCGAAGAAAGCCATCGGCGAGTCGTTGCGGATGACCTGAGTTGGCGTCGATGCCGTATTGAACGGCGGCCACGCGCAGCGCGTTGGCGAGCGTGCGGCGTTTTGCCGTGATGGTGCAAACATCACGGCGAGCGCCGGGGGCATTCGGATTGGTTCTCTTCATGGGTTTGATCTCCGGTTACGACAGCGATTCGATGTATTCCATCGCCGCCGCCTTGGATTGAAACATCTGCGAGCGTGCTTGCTTGCCGTCTTCCCATTTGTCGGGGCGGACGGTGACGCCGAAGATTGCCTGCTGCGACATGCCGCGCCCTTCGGAGAGCTCGGCGTGGCCGACGCGCAGCTTGAAGTAGCCGAGCGCGTTCGGGGTCATGAAGTTGTCGCCTTTGAAAACGCCCTTCGGTCGGGCGCAAGGTTTCACATCGTAAAGCATGGTGGACTCCATCATTTGAGAACGCCGCTGCTAGACGGCGGGTGTTATGAGCACCGTCGAGCCGTTGCTTTGTCTGCAACGGCTCTGCGGCAATCACTGTTCTGTCTTCTGCAACTCGGCGAGCTCGGTGCGCGCCTTGAGCAGTCGGATCCGCTGTTCTGTTTCGCGCAATTCGCCGCCTGCGCCTTTCTGCTCAATCCCGATCAGGATTGGCCAGACGATGATGCATCCGAACGGTACGAAAAGCGCAAACAGGAACCATCCGATGCCGCTGCGGCCGATTTTGCTCGCGTAGACGCCAGCAAACACGGCGACCACGACGAGGAACAAGATAATTTCCAAAGTTGACTCCATTGGTTTGGGATCGCGCTGCTAGGCGCGGATGTTCGCATGAACACCGTCGAGCCCGCCGACTTAGACGGGCTCTGCGGCGATCACTCGGGGGTTGTTAGGAATTTCCGTTGATCGCGGACGTGAAGCCTGGCGTCGCGGGCCAGCTCTTTCGGCGTCCAGCCATAGCCGGCAAGGACGTGCGTAAAGCTGATCCACAAGCTATAGGCAATGAGTCCCTTGTCAGCGCGGGACTTCTGCACTCGCTTGCTGATCTCGTCGAAGAGATCATCGGCAACACCACACGCCCGGTCTAATTCCCGGTCGCGTTTGGTCTTCGTCTTCTTCTTCATGGTAGACTCCATCATTTGAAAACACCGCTGCCAGAGCGGCGAGTGTTCGGATGAACACTACGACGGCGCGGGGACTTACCCGCGCCGCTTAGTATTCACTTGTAGGATTCTAGATAATCGGCCGCCGCTCTAAGCAAGGCCGGATTGTCTCGAAAATGCCCAAGCCCGGAGTTGCAATGATGGCACAACAATTTGCGCACGCGTTTGGTTTCGTGGTCGTGATCAACGCAAAAGAAAAGTCGTTTTGCATCTTGCGTCGGAAGTTCAAGCGGTAACGTGCTCACGCCTGATTTCAATTTCTTCGGTCGCGTTGTCTTGCCGGGATCGGTCGTCTTGCAAATTGCGCAGGCATTGTTTTGAGCGAGCAACAGCGCATGATATTGTGCGAGCGTTAATCCGAATTGTCTTTTCAAGTTTGATGCTGCGCTGTGCAATCGCTGGCGTTGTGGATTTCTGTCCCTCCATCGGCGCATTTCCGCGCGATGTTTAGATTTGCTCGGCATTTTCGACTCCATGGTATGAACACTATGCCGCCGCCCGTAGGCGGCGGTTACTGTTCACGGACGAACCTCGATGCCCGGAGCATTCCATGGCGTGTTCGCAAGATATTGCTTCACGTTCGCGGGATATCCCACAACTGCCCAAAGGACGGGGCAGTGTGGCTCGGGACCGAGCATTGACTCAGGTTCAATTTCCAGATCGGTAAACGCGACGATCAGGCTCGCGTCGTCGACCTGTTCGCGCACGTAATCGAACATCGGCTTCATGTACGTGCCGCCACCGCCGCGGGGATC
>Ga0066903_100001594_pt1 | contig 16824 bp, 8 predicted proteins | sample PanSoiMetaGPlot1_FD_67491 | JGI IMG/M metagenome (GOLD analysis project Ga0066903, IMG submission 67491) | Tropical forest soil microbial communities from Panama analyzed to predict greenhouse gas emissions - Panama Soil - Plot 1 (version 2) | ecosystem: Environmental > Terrestrial > Soil >... | reverse complement strand
GCATTCGTGTCCACCAGCCACGCGCGCGAGGCCATACGCGAAGGCGGCCGCCACGGCGGCGGCCGGCGGCTGCATCGCGTGCTTAGCTCGCTGGTCGTCATCGAGGTCGCACTATCGCTCGTGCTGCTGGCCGGCGCCGGTCTGCTGATGCGGAGCCTCGTGAGGCTCCAGAGCGTCGACCTCGGATTTCGCGTCGACGGCGTGCTCACCGCGGGCGTGCAGCTGCCGACGCCGCGCTACGACTTCCGTGCATCGGGCAACCTGTTTCGGGAGTCGATGGCCAGAGTCGCTGCGCTCCCCGGCGTGCAATCGGTCGCGGGAGCGTCGTGCATGCCCGTTCCATTTCCCTGCATCGGCACGAGTTTCTGGCGCATCGATCAGCCGAGGCCGGCGGACGGGCAAACCCCAACCAGCCACGTCCGGCCGGTCACGCCGGGCTTCTTCACGACGTTGAGCATTCCGCAGATCGCCGGACGCGACTTCTCCGATTCCGACACCGCGGACTCGACGCCGGTCGCGATCGTCAGCCAGGAAGTCGTCCGCCGTCAGTTCGCCGATGGCTCGCCGCTCGGCCGGCGGCTCCGAATCAACGTCGATCATGCCAACGGCAGGGACGATATTGAATGGACGATCGTCGGCGTGGTCGGCGACATGCGATCCGCGCTCGACGGCCCCATCCAGCAGACGATCTTCATTCCCAAGACGCAGCGTCCCGGCGGCGCCATCACGCTCTTCGTGCACGCTCGTCAGGATCCACTGGCGCTCGCGCCCGGCGTGACCAGCATCGTGCATGCGATGGAACCGGAAGCGCCCGTCGCCATCCGCACGCTCGAGGAGGTTGTCGGCCGCACGATCGCGCGCCCGCGCGCGATCTCGGTGCTGGTCAGCGTCTTCGCCCTCGTCGCCCTCATCCTCGCCGCTGTCGGCGTCTACGGCGTCATGGCGTATTCGGTCAAAGAGCGGACCCAGGAGATCGGCATCCGCATGGCCCTCGGCGCATCGTCGGCGTCGGTCTGTCGAATGGTTCTGGGCCAGGCGTTGCGCGTCGTTCTGACCGGCATTGCAGCAGGACTCCTGGCGTCGGTTCCAGTCACCCGTTTGCTCGCGGGATTGCTCTTCGAAGTCGAACCTCTCGACCCGACGACGTTTGCCGCGACGTCGCTCGCTCTGCTCACCATCGCCGCGATTGCCGCGTACGTCCCCGCGCGGCGCAGCATGCGCATGGCTCCCGTCGACGCGCTCCGAGCAGACTAGTACGTTCTGATCGCCTCTTGCAGTCGTCGATACTCTGGTGCCGAAGCTCCGACGGCGGCAGCAATCGCCGGCTTGCGCCAGCGGTCGGAACATCGCACAACGCACCACGAACGGTGCTATACACTTCAGTCGATGCTCCGCGGTCGTCGCGGTTCGTTACCGGTGCGACGCGCAACACACGTCATCGCAGCCATCATCACGGTGGCCGTATCAGGCGCCGGCGGTCGGCCGGCGTTCGCGGAGCGGCTTCCGGTGCGCGTCTACACGAGCGTCGATGGCCTCGGACACGATCGCGTCAACAAGATCGTCAGAGATGCACACGGGTTCCTCTGGTTCTGCATTCCCGGAGGACTCAGCCGATTCGATGGCCACCGATTCGTCACGTACCGGCAGGAAGCAGGCCTGACGGTCGAATCCATCAACGACCTCCTCGAAGACAGCGACGGCGGCTACTGGGTTGCGACCAATGGCGGCGGGGTCGCTCATTTCGATTCGCACATGGCATCCGGCGTCATGGCGCCGGGCCGGCCCCCATCGGACGCCCATCGTCGAATCATCATGATGCGGGTCGGCGACGATCCGGCGGCGAATCGTGTGAACGTGCTGTATCGCGACCGCGCAGGGCAGCTGCTGGCTGGAACAGACGGCGGGCTCTTCGCGATCGGCGACCAGCCGTTCGCGCGCGTGCCGTTGCGCATTCCGGCGCATGGCGACGGCGACGTTCAGGTGTGGGCGATGTTCGAGGACCGGCTGGGCTCTTTGTGGATTGGCACATCGCACGGAGTCGTCCGGCGTTTAAGCGGCGGGACAACGGAATGGCTGCCGGTCAACCCGCAGGGAGGCGTCGACCACGTCTGGGCCATTCTGCAGGATCGCGACGATCGCATGTGGCTCGGCCACGAAACTGGCCTCTTTTCGCTCGCTCGCGAGGCCGCGACGCGCTCCATGCCGTCGCCGACGGCTCAGCGCTCCGCCGGACAGTTCGCCGCCAACGAATTCCACGCAGACCGACGCGTCTCCGGTCGCGTGTATGCGCTGCAAGCGGCGCAGGGCGGTGGGCTCTGGGTCGGAGGGGTCTCCGGGCTGGCCCTGCTCGACCCGGTGAGTGTCCATGCGTACGGTAGTGAGACCGGTATTCCATGGCCGCTGGTTCGAGCGCTTGGGGAAGACAGCGCCGGCAACCTGTGGGTTGGCACGGTCGCCGGTGCCGGACGAATTGCCCGTCACGGCTTCACGACATTCACCCTGGCGGACGGCCTGGCCGAATCCGATGTCGGAGCGATCGTCGAGACCCGCTCGGGCGAGCTCTGTGCGATCAACCGGCACCCGTTCATCAACGTGTTCGACGGCCGGCGCTTCCATACCATCCGTCCGAACCTTCCCGACGCTGCCTTTCACGGCGACTCGTCTGGAAGCGGGATCGCCCTTCAGGATCGCGACGGCGAGTGGTGGATTCCGTTTCGAGATTCGCTGTATCGCTTTGGCCCGACACGCGCGCTCGACGAACTGAGCCGCGCGCGCCCGCGGGCGATTTACACACCACAGAATGGCCTTGCCGGCGGACCCATCACGGCGCTGTTCGAGGATTCACGCGGCGACATCTGGATCACGAACACAGAGACGGCCCCGTCGCCGGTGACGAAGTTCGACCGCCGGTCCGGCTCGTTCGTGCAATTCTCACAGGCCGACGCACTCCCGTCCCACGACCGCGTGCGATCGTTCGCCGAGGACCGCGCAGGCAACGTCTGGCTCGGGTTCTGGAATGGCGGTCTTGCCCGATTCAACGGTCGTCGTTTCGAATCGTACGCGCGAGAAGGCACGACGGATTGGCAGAGTTACGGTCATGCGGTGCTCCTCGACGACCACGGGCGGTTGTGGATAAGCGCGGCCCAGGGGAACGAGTTGCGGCGTATCGACGATCCAACCACGGCCTCCCCGGAGATCGTTGCGCATCGGGGCCTCGCAGGGTCGGAGCGGAGCGTCGTCCTGATGGTCGAGGACGGATACGGTCGTCTATACGTTCGCACGACGCGCGGTCTCATCCGATTGGATCCGGATTCCGGTCGCACGAAGCTGTACACGACCGCCGACGGGCTTGCGATGCTCGAGCCGAGCGCGGCGCTGCGGGATCGGAGCGGCGCGCTGTGGTTTGCGTCCCGGGCGGGCGTATCGCGGCTCGTGCCGGAAGCGGATCGGCGCGCCGCCCCGCCGTCGGCCGCCATCGGGGCAATCGTCATCGACGGAGCCGCGCAGCCGATCTCGGACCTGGGCGAGACCGCAGCGCCATCGGTCACTCTCGGTCCAAACGATCGACAGGTCGTCATCGAGTTTCTCACGATCGATTTCGAGCCGGGAGAAGTCGTCCGCTATCAGTTCAAGCTCGAGGGTCTGGACCGCGACTGGAGCCGCCCGAGCGACGCCGATGCGGTCACGTACGCGTATCTGCGGCCGGGGCAGTACCGGTTTGCTGTGCGAGCCGCCACGGCCGACGGGGACGGCGTGGAACAGCAGGCGACCGTCGCGCTCACGGTCCTGGCGCCCATCTGGCGCCGATCGTGGTTCATCGCACTCGTCGCGGCTCTTGCCGTGGCTGCCATCCACGCGATCTATCGCGTCCGGCTGAAGCGTCTTCTCGAACTGGAGCGCGTTCGCATGAGCATTGCGAGCGATCTGCACGACGAGATCGGATCGGGCCTGTCGCGGCTCGCGATCATGAGCGACGTCGTGGCTCACCGCCTGTCGACCACAGAGCGCGAGCCGCTTCGGCTGTTGAACGAGGTCAGCAGCACCGCTCGACGCCTCGTGGACGCCATGGGCGATATCGTCTGGGCCATCAATCCGCGCGACGATCACCTGGGCAGCGTGGTCGTGCGGATCAATAGTTTCGCCGCGGAGGTCCTCGAGCCCAATGGCATCGAGTACCGCTTCGACGTCGCACCGAACGCCGAGGAGGAACGGCTGTCGCCGGATCAGCGCCGGCAACTGCTGCTGATCCTCAAGGAAGCCATCGTCAACGTGGCACACCATTCCGAATGCCGCCGGGCGTCGCTCCGTGTCGCCGTCGAGCGCGAACGCCTGCGCATCGTCCTGGAAGACGACGGGCGCGGGTTTGCTCCGGACCTTGTCGTCACGAAAGGCCGGCGCGGGCTTGGCCTCGACAGCATGCACCGGCGGGCGGTCGCCGTCGGCGGATGCCTCGATGTCGAGGCGGTCCCGACCGGTGGAACGCGTGTGGTACTGACCCTGCCGCTCGGGACATGAGCAGCGGTGGCATGGTCATGCTCTTGTCGGGTCGAGGGGCCGGCACGTAGGGTTGAAGCCGCAGCGCATGGCAGCCATGCCTCTCCCATGGATTCAGTTCGTGTAGCCATCGTGGACGACGATCGCGGCGCGCGCGAGGGACTGGCGTTCCTGATTGGCGCCACCGCCGGGTATCGGTGCGTCGGCACGTTCGAATCGATGGAAGACGCCCTGTCGGCACAGGCAGAAACGCCCGACGTCGTGCTGTTGGACATTCACCTGCCGGGCATGTCGGGGATCGAGGGTGTGCGTCTGCTTCGCCAGAAGCATCCGACCGCCGAAATCGTGATGCTGACCGTGTACGACGACGAGCCGCGGGTGTTCGCCGCGATCTGTGCCGGCGCGTCCGGCTATCTCCTCAAGAACACTCCGCCCTCGCGGCTGCTCGAGGCCGTCCGCGACGTCCATTCGGGGGGCGCACCGATGTCGCCCGAGATCGCACGCAGCGTGGTTCGACTGTTTCGGCAGACGATGCCGGCCCCGGACCGTTCTTACGCCCTCACACCGCAGGAAGTGCGGCTGCTCGGCCTCCTGGCGCAAGGGCACAGTTATCGCTCGGCCGGCGAGCAGCTGCGCGTCACAGAGAACACGATTCGAAACTACATCCGCAGCATCTACGACAAGCTGCACGTCCACTCGAAGTCGGAGGCCGTGACGAAGGCCCTTCGACGCGGCATCATCGGCTGACGATCCACAGCGCGTTTTTCAGCACAGTCATGCTCTGCCGCGACGAGGCTGCGCCATGTAGCCTGCCTGCGGGTCCGATCGACCAGCTCGGTCGGGTTCGCAAGGAGGACTCTCATGGCACGACGATCTGTCTACGCAATCTCACTGATGCTCGTGACCGGGATGGTGATCGCTGCTGGTGTCAGGGCCGCCGCGACCCCGGACGTGGTCGTGGAGAAAATGTCGATTCCGTTTCGCGGGCTGACGATTCACGGTCCGACGGAACTGAACCCTCAGGATCTCGCGTACCTGCATGCGACGGGCGGGAGTCCCGGAGAGCACGAGACGATGCCCGCACCCACGTGCGCCGCCGGAGATCCTGCGTGCAGCACGGTCGACATCTCGAGCGACGGCACTGGCATCGAGACGCCGCCGGCAACCACGGCGTGGCCCGCCGACGCACCGTTGGCTTCGAATCGGATGGATACCGGGATTGCAGTCGGCGACAGCTACGTGCTCGTGAGCAGCCGCGATCACGTCGTCGTCTACGACAAGGCCGGACACCACCTCGGCCCGAAGTACAAGCAGAGCGTACGCGGCGTCCCGGCCTATCTGCCGTTCCCCAACCCCTTCACCGTGCAATCACTGTTTGGATTCCTGACGGCGGAGATCAACGCACAGATCAACCTGCCTCCCGGACTACCGCCGGGAGGAAACGCCACGTTGTTCGGCATCGACGACTACTACGACAACCGGGTCCTGTATGACCACTACCGCAAGCGGTTCTGGATCGTCGCGATATCGCAGAACTCGACGCTGCGGAGGTACGTCGAGCGCGTATCCACCTCGATCGCGAAACCCGGCGAGAACACGTGCACGAACCCCCTCGATTCCTCGCAGACCGACCAGTGCGGAGAATGGGCGCTGACCAATTATCCAGCCCTGGCGACGGCGCGACGCGGGTACACGGTTGCTGCCGTATCAAAGACCGAAGATCCGCGCGACGGGTTCTATCTGTACTGGTGGGATGACGATATCAAGGACGGCACATGCCTCCCTGCAGCCCGTCAGCTGGCCGTCTGCACCGACGCACTCGCCTTTGGATGGCAAGGCGGGGACTATCCGACGCTGGGCGTGGACGAACGATATCTGCTGGTTGCAAATCGCGTGGGCTACAAGGATCCATCATTCCTCGACGGCACGACGGCGACTGCCCTCACGTGGATCCGCTGCGGGGACGCCAACAACTGCGGCTCGTACCCGTACGAACAGATGGCGGTTGTCCCTGCCGGCCTGCTGGCCAGCGGCATGCAATGTCAACTCCCGGGATGCGATGGCGAACCGCCCGCGAGACACTTCGCGGTCAAGTTCGGCAACCAGACGCATATCAAGGACATTCGATCCCTCCGACCTGTAGTCGCGCTCACGCCGACGCCGAACGGGGCGATGTTCGTGAACAACTACATCGATCCGGACGGCAACGCGTGGGTCGTCCTCTGGATGCTCAATGGTGATGGCGCGGCGCCGTTTTTTCAACAGGAGCGCGTCGGCGTCCGGCCCTGGAAGCGTATTACGTGGGATCTGATCACCAACGCTATGTTTCGCGACGGGCTCGTGTACACGACGTGGCACGAGGGTCAGGGGAAACCCCTCAAGCAGTTGATTCGCACGGTACGCTTCGACTCGCTCTTTCCGGACAACTCGAACTATCTCGACATGACCACGGGCTACCACAACGCCGTTGATGATCCGCCGGGCTTCGGGGACGTCGACTATGTCTGGCCCGCAGTCGCCGCGACCAAGAGCGGAGCGCTGGTCACCGTGTACAACCGGTTTCGCAAGTGGGACCTTGCGCAGGAAGTGCGATACAGCATGCTCCCGGCGGGCGGTTCCATGCGTCCGAGTCGTCTGCTCATGGCTGGAGAACATAATCCGAATAAATCGAACGTCCAAAACTATCAGCAGCCAGATACGGTAGGCGCAGCAGTCGATCCCTACGACCAAGACTCAATCTGGCTCGCGCACATCTACGCAGACGTGGAGTCGCAGCTTCGGATCGTAGTCGCCAAGGTGCTTGGCTCGACGCACATGGATCTGGAGGTCGGTCCAATGATCGCGGAGTCTGCGGACGGGAACATGGCGACTATCTCCACCGTGCTCATCAACCACGGCGACGGCGCGTCGGATGGCGGCGTCCTCGACGTGTACCTGTCGCGCGATTCGGTGCTCGACTCCGGGGATCGCCTGGTCGGCTCTGTACCGTTCCGCGGCATCGCGCCGGGACAAGAGGTGCCAATCAGGGCCACTGTCCGCGTGGACTCGGCAACGACAGCCGGCCAGTACTACCTGCTAGGGCGCGTTACCGCCGGCGAGGAGTATTCGCTGAGCAACAACGTGACGCCGGCGACGGGCCAGGCGGTGTGCGTCGCAGCCGATGGCCGCGTGAGCCTCGATTGCAGCGGCAGCCCCACACCTTCGGTCGCGAAGTAGGCCCGCGGACGGGAGCCATGTCGCATGAATGACGGTTACCCGATCGGGTCAGCGATCTGGCCCGATCGGAGATCGTCGAGCTTTTTTCGATTCTCCAAGGAGATTCTCATAGCGTAACGACAGTCGCGACGCCGATGGCAGTCCGTTCCTTCACAGAAGCTCAACTCACCGCCGGACGCTCGATGCCCAGCTTCTTCATGCGGAACTGCAGCGTGCTGCGATTGATCCCGAGGCGCGCCGCCGCGCCCCGCGGGCCCGACAGCACCCAGCCCGTTTCTTTCAACGTCGCCAGGATGTGCGCGCGCTCCGCCTCCTCGAGCGTGCCGTTCGAGGGTCTCATCGCACCGGACCCGACCGCCGTCACCGGAACCGCGACCTCCAGGAGATCGCCGACCGAGCGAATCACAGACCGCTCGATCAGATTCTGGAGCTCACGAATATTGCCAGGCCAGGCGTACGTCACGAGCGCATCCATCGTAGCGGCCGCGATCGATCGGATCCGCCGGCCCATCCGCGCCGCGTAGTAGCGCGCGAAGTACCGTACCAGCGGTGGAATGTCGTCCCGCCGCTCCCGCAGCGGCGGAAGATGAATCGGAAACACGTTCAGCCGGTAGTAGAGATCCGCCCGGAACTGCTTCGCGTCGACCATCTCGGGCAGATTCACATTCGTCGCCGCCACGAGCCGCGTGTCGACGTGCACGGTGCGCGAACTGCCCAGACGCTCGAACTCACGCTCCTGGAGCACGCGCAGCAGCTTCGGCTGAATTTCCAGGGGTGCTTCACCGATCTCGTCGAGGAAGATCGTGCCTCGATGGGCGAGCTCGAAACGACCCACCCGCGCGCTGACGGCGCCGGTGAACGCTCCCTTTTCATGACCGAACAGCTCGCTCTCGAGCAGGTTCGCCGGAATCGCCGCGCAGTTGCACTTCACGAATGCGTTGGCGCGACGGTGGCTCAAATGGTGGGCGGCGTTGGCAATCAGTTCCTTCCCCGTTCCCGTCTCGCCGCAGATCAGGACCGTCGAGTCCGTCGGCGCGACCATCTCGAGCTCCGCGAGCACGCTCCGCAAAGCTGTACTGCGCCCGACGATCCCCTCACCTGCCATCTCTCGTGACGACACGTCGTCGAGCGAGACAAGCTCTGTCTCGCGCCCGTGACGTGCCCGCTGAACCATCGGCACCGGAAACGAAGCAGAATCACTGACCGCGACTGCTGCGTTCATGACGAACTCCCTGAACGAAACGGAGTTGTTTCAGCACCTCGTCGCCTCTCCGGCCCGCGGCAGGAAGGCGGCCGTTTCGATTGGATTGTGAAGGCGCGTGCGGTCGTGAACAACCCTACTTGAAGTGAAGTATTTCTACTATTTCAAGTGAATACCTTGGTAGGGGTCGGCGCGCCGCCGGCTACGGCTCTGCTGTCGTGGACGCGTCTCCGCGAGCCTGCCGATCTCTGATGTCAATTCGCTTCCATCCAAACAGCCGGGCATCAGCCGACCAGGCTCCTGGCCCGAGCAGCGTCAAGGCGGCGCCGAGGGTCGCGAGGAGGATGTGCATCCAGGGATCTCCTGGCCGGGAAAAGAGCGGCCAGGCTTCCAACACGATCACGACGAGCCCGGCAACGGGCGTCCATAGCCCAACGAGCAGCAGCAGGCCAACAGCCACCTGCAGCATCATGACCGTCGCTGACCCGGTGTCGATTGGCGCGGACAGGCCTTTGATCGCCTCGGCGGTCAATGCGGTGGCCGCGACCGCTCGCATGATGAAAAGCCCCGCGCCGGGCACACCCGGAGCGAACGTCCAGAACAAGCGTCTCACGAAGGTCCCCGATCAGCGTACGGACGTTCGAGATCGGCATGAAGCCCAGGACGAGTGAACGAGCGTCACTCATTCGAGTGAACGAACGGCGATCTACAACTCGATGATGCCCCGCTTGAGACCAATCATCGCGGCGTGCGTTCGATCATCGGCGGCGAGCTTCGAGAGGATATTCTTGACGCGGCTCTTTACCGTTTCTTCGGAGATCGACAGTTGATCGGCGATGTGTTTGTTCGCCTTGCCCTCGGCAATCAGCCGCAGGACGTCGGTTTCACCTTTGGTCAGGGCGTCCTCGGTCGCGTGCTCAGCGATCTCGCGGCTGACTGCGGGCGACAGCGTCTTCTTTTCCGCGTGGACTGCACGGATGGTGTCCAGAAGTTCCTCCTGGACGGCATCCTTGAGGAGGTATCCCCGTGCGCCGGCCTTGAGCGCGCGCAGGGCCTGAACGTCGCCGGCATACGTGGTCAGCACGATGATTCGAGCATCGTGAAACTCGTTACGGATCGCGATGATCGCGTCGGTACCGCTCATTCCCGGCATCTGCAGGTCCATCAACGTCACATCCGGGCGGTGAGTGCGGAACTGCTGAATCGCGTCGCGGCCGTTCGAGCACTCGGCAACCACGACCATGTCGGCCTGGCTGGATACGAGCGCCTCGATTCCGGCACGGAGGAGTGGATGGTCGTCGACGGTGAGGATCCGAATCGGCCCGGAGCTGGCATTCATGCATTCACCTGTGTCATCAGACAAACGACCAGAAGCGGCGACGTGCCTGCGGCGTCGCATAGACGACGGCACCCGGGATCGTAAGCGCCACCTCGGTTCCCATTCCCGCCTCACTCCAGACCTCCAGCCGGCCACCGATCAGCTCCGCGCGCTCGCGCATCCCCGGGAGGCCGAAATGGCCTGCTCGAGGACCGTTGAGCACTGCCCCGTCGATGCCATGGCCGTCGTCGCGAACCCGCAGCTGGAAATGGCGATCCTCGTAGCGAACTTCAACCTCAATCCGGCGTGCGTGTGCGTGCCGGAACGCATTGCGCAGCGCCTCGGTGCCGATGCGGTAGATGTCGTCGCGGACGATCGGGCGAAGGTCGCGAGCCGTACCCTGAATCGCGACATCGAGTCCCGGGGCTTCGGTCGGTGCGTCTTTCGTCCGGTTGGCCGCGAGTTCTTCGCCCAGCGCATTGAGCGCGACCGCCAGATCGTTGGTGGCGGTCGTCGACGCACGCAGGCCCTGGATCGTGTCCCGTCCCTCCCTTATCGCGCGCGTGCCCTGGGCGAGTGCGGTCTCCAGCCGTTCTCTGGCTTCCAACGGCCGATCCGGGAGCACGTTCCTGGCGCCTTGCAAGCGGAACATCACGCCATGAAAGCTTTGCAGCAGCGTGTCGTGCAGCTCGCGCGCAATGCGGGTCCGTTCGTTGACCCGCTCCTGCAGCCGAGCCTCGAACGTCGCGGCCATTTGACGGAGGCGGAGCTGATACGTCGCCCACAACAGCATCAGCACCGCGACGATGATCCCGGTGCGGAACCATGCGGTCTGGTAGTAAGCGGGCGCGATGAAGAAATCCTGGGACGCGCCAGCCTCGTTCCACACACTATCGTTGTTGGATGCGATGACATGGAATCGGTACTGGCCGGGTTGTAAGTCGCTGTAGAAGACCTGGCGGCGGGTGCCGGCGTCCTGCCACTCCTGATCGCGCGGCTCGAGTCTGTAGCGGAACCGGACTTTCTGCGGGATCGAAAAGCTCAGCGCCGTGTAGTCGAGTTCGAGATCACGACTCCGCGCGGGCAGGCGAACGAGCCCGCCGCTGGCGTAATCCTTCCGGTCGGCACGCACCGCCTCGACATACACGGGTGGCGGGATGGGATTTTTGCGCAGCCCGCCGGGATCGATCATCTGCACCACCGCGCCGTTGGTAAACCAGAGGCGGCCATCCGGAGACTTGGAAACGGCCGGCTGAAATCTGCGCGGGCCCGCTGGAAGCACCGCGCCATCGAAGACGTCGAGCACCCGGACGTCGACGATTCGGTTCGGCTGCCGCCACCATTGTTCGAGCTCCGAATCCACGATGGCGACGAACCCGCATTTGGTGTAGAGCCACAGCGTCGCGCGATCATCCCGGATGGCACTGACGATCGCGTCGCACGGCAGGCCGTTCTTCGACGTCAGCGTCTTCATCTCGTGATTCTTCCAACGAACCAGTCCGCTCCAGGTCGAGACCCACGCCGATCCGTCAGCATCGATCGTCAAGTCCTGATATCCAGCCTCGACGTTGGCCGGGGTCGCGCCTCTCGGTAAGGGAAAGACCTCCAGCTTCCCGCTCTGGTCGTGACCCACATTGCCGTCTTCGAATCCCAGCCAGATGCCGCCGGTCGGGTCGGGCGCGATGCGCCTCACCAGAGGAATACGGTCGGGGCCAAATTCTTCTTGAACGCGCAGATCCCGGATTCGGACCAGCTTGCGGTCTGAGGAACCAACATCGAGGCTCACCCAGACGTTGTGCTCGCGATCTTCTGCAATCGCCGCGATCATTCCGAAGTGACTTCCATCGAGCCGATTGATGGTACGGAACCGGCCGCCGTCGAACACGCCCAGCGCATCGCGGAGTCCGGCCCAGAGTCGTCCCGCATGATCCTGCCAGAGAGCGTTCGCCCCGCGGCCAGGGACTGGAATCGAAGTCACGCGGTCCCCACGTATGGCGTCCAGACCTTGCGGCCCGGCGACCCAGACGGTGCCATCGTCAGACGCGAGCACGGTTCCGACATTCGTCGCCGCGACTCCATAAGGCGTCGTCGAAAACGACACGATACTGCTATCGTGGAAGCAGTCCAGACCTCGCGACGTCGCCACCCACACATTCCCTTCGCGATCCTCGAAAAACCCGTTCACCACATTGCTCGAGAGACCGTCTGCGCTGCCGAAATGATCCACTCGATCGCCGTACACTCTGTACACGCCATCCTGGCGTGTTCCCATCCAGAGCGATCGATCCCGATCGATGAACAGCGTTGTGACCGCTGTCATCTCGATTCCGGCAAATGACGCTTTCTCGGACAGACCGCGAACGATTCGGTACACACCCTGGTTTTCGATTGGAACGGCGACCCACACCGACCCGTCCATCGCCGCGGCAACGCTGGACGTCGACACCAGACGCAGCGCTCCAAGCCGGTCTGTCAAGTACGTGTCGAACGAGCCGTCACGCCATCGGATCACCTGATTCGGGGCTCCGACCCAGAGATTGCCCTCCGCGTCCCTGGATAGCGCGTCCGCGGAAAACATCTGCATGCGGTCGTCGCCCCCGATGCATCCGGGGTGGTCACCCACAACCTGACACAGTCCACCGCTGCGCGCCGTCGGCATGCCGAGATCGCGCGCGCGCTGCATCCTGGACCGTGCCACCCAAATCCTGTGCTGCTGATCTTCCAGGATCGCAGCGATGCGACCGGAGACGTGCTCCTCGAGATGGTCGTTCTTCCAGCTGACAAGGCCGGTGTCGGTGCCGATCCAGAGGGTTCCGTCGGACGCACCCAGCAACGACACGACCGCCGTGTTGAATACGTCATCGCCTGGTCCGGGCATCCAGCGCTGAAAGCGAACGCCGTCGAATCTCACCAGTCCGGAATCGGTCCCAATCCAGATGTAGCCGTCGGCCGTTTGCGCGATCGCATTTGGCGCCGATTCGAATGCTCCCTCCTGCACACGCCAGGCGGTATGTCGATACTGCGTGATGCGCACCCTGGGATGGAGCGCACTTGCAGGCCGCGGCACGAGCAACACCGCGATCGTCGCCGCAGTGATCCACGTCCGCGCGCTCATGGTTCGTTCAGAAGTCGTACTGGATTCCGAACTTGATTAATCGCGCATCCAACGTCGAGGTCGGAGACAGCCAGTTCGGTCCATATGTGCTGTTGACCCAGAGGATGGCGCTGCTGTTGGAGAGATTGTAGATGTCGAAGTTGAACTGATATCTTCCGTGGCCGGTCGGCACGATTTTGCTGAGGCGCACGTCGACCTGGTTGATCCGATCGAGAAACTGCGACAGCGGCGGCACGAGATTGACGGTGATCGCGCTGACCCCGCCGGACAAGGCGCGGCCGAGTCCCTGAACTTGTGCGTTGCCGAACGTGTAGTTCGCGTCGTAGTTCGGTCCTGGCAGGCTCTGATACACGCCAGATGCCTGCAGCCCGTACGGCAGCTGCACCGACCCGGCCATCCGAAAACGATGTTGATAAGGGTTTCCAGTTTCGCAGCCCGTCAGAACCGTACTCCCGGACGGCAGCGTGAATTTCAGATCCTGCGGTGAATTGACGATGAAGCAGGTGTTTGATTTCGACGTCGTCGCGCCCGGAAAAGTCGTCAACGTGCTGATCGCATTCCCGACGTTCCAGCCGCCAGCCAGGTTGATGCCCCGAGCCAGGCGGGCTATGAAGTTGACGTCCACGCCGTTGTAGTGCTCGCTCGCGTGTCCGAAGTTGTCCGCCGGGGTGACGACGTTGTTGACGATGCCGAATTTCGTCGGAGTGATGTCGTACAGGCCGCAAATCTGCTGTCCGCTGACATCAGCCGGGAGGCGCGAGTCGACGGGCGCGGTGATGCAATACGGGTCGTAATCAGCCGGCGTCGTCGCCCGATTCTGCGTGACGATCTGATTGCCGTAGGTCGTGCGGTAGTAACCGGCATTCACTGCGACGCCCGGACCGAGTTGACGATCGATGCTCAGCGATTCCGACCAGCTGTACCCCCGCTTGCCCCTTCCCGTAATCCAGCTCGGATCGGGCGTGGTCACGAGAACCGACTGTCCGAAACTCTGGTTCGCCATCGGCCCGCACTCGCCGTTGGTGCCCGGATTGCGAAGATCGCAGTCGGGCACCAGGTTGCCATTTGGATCGCTCCACGATCGTGACGTGCTTGCCACGATCGCATTCTGTGGTGCGAACGTCCGGCTCTGAACGTACGAGGCGAGCGCTACGTAGCGACCGACGCTGGCTTTCACCGCCGTCTTGCCATCGCCGAATACATCCCACGCCACGCCGAACCGCGGGTCGAGATCGTGCCAGCACGGAATGCAGTCAACCCGCGGCAAGTCGTGCGCATCGACGAGCGGCCCTGCAGGCGTCGTTTGCGAGTCCGCATAGACGCGGTGGTACTCATAGCGGAGCCCGAGGTCGACCGTGAAACGATCGAGCCTCCACTGATCCTGGACGAAGAGGCCGAGATCGGGCCTGATCTTCACCTCACCGGACGTGGCGGGCGAGGCGTACTCGGTAAGTGAGATCGGCGCGCCGGCCCTGAACGTGTATGTGAACGGCGTCGGCCCGCGATCCGACCAGATGAGGCGCGGCAGGCTCTCTTCGGCCGCCATACCGGCCTTGAACTGGTGCGGACCGGTGACGTACGACATCGACATCCGCTGCTTGAACGGGCGCTGGCCGCGGTCTTCCTGCAGCGGCCCGTTGCCGTTGAAAGGAAAGCTCAATGTCGTGTCGCGATAGAGCCGTGCGGTCGGATTGCCGGCGCAGGGGTTTTCGAACGTGTTCATCGCGGCGTTCAGGAACAGCACACCGCCCTCGAATAGCAGCCGGCTGCTGGACGTATGCGACCACGTGGCCATGACGAGGTTGTCGTTGTAGCAGTAGGGTGAACCCGACTCCATCGAATTGATGCCGGCGTTGAGGTACGAGAAGTTGTTCTGCTGGTTCGTGCTCTGGTGCTCATACAGCACGTTCACTTTGTTCTTCGAGTTCGGCCCCCATGTGCCGCGGACGTTGTCCGACCGGAAGTCCTCCGACGGCTCACCTGGTTCGAACGGACGTCCGTTCGTGCCGTCGGCCGGTGTGAAGTATTGATCGGCCAGGACCGTGTCGTGAAAGAGGTTCGCCACGCGCTCCCGGCGGCCCCAGCGGCGGTGGGCGGTCATGAACCACAGGGTGTCCCGCTCGATCGGCCCGGCGACGACGCCGTTGAGGTCGTAGACCGATCGCGTCCCGCTCGTCGTTTTCGCTCCGGCGGCCTGCAGCGCGGGTGTCAGGTTGTCAGCCTGCAGGTTGTGATTCGATCCGGCCGCGAAGATCGTCCCGCTGAAACGGTTCCCGCCATCTCTCGGTATCACGTTCACGATCACGCCGTTGCTCGTGTACTCGGCCGACGTGCTGCCTGACGGCGAATCGACGAGGACCTCCTGGGCAGTCAGTGCGTTCACGAAGAACGTGCGCTGGCTGCCTTCGCCCTCGAAGGTGTTGAACGACATGCCGTCGATCATCATCTTCGTGTCGCCCTGTTTCGATCCATGCACGGACGCGCGGGCGGTCGTTTCGCCCTTGCTGCCGCCGACGTCCTGCGCATTCGTCGGTGTCACGGCGGCTGGCGTCAACGCGTAAAAGCCGAGGAGGTTCTTGGCCGTCGGCACCGTATCGAGGAGCGTCTTCGAGATGACCGTTTGTCGCGCGACGTTTTGTGCGTCGACGAGTGGACTCGCGCCGGAAACCAGGACGCTCTGCTCGAGCACGCCGACCCGCAATTCAGCGTTGACCGCAGCGTTGAAGTTCGACGTGAGCTCGATTCCCTCGCGCCGGAACGGGGCGAAGCCCTGTCGTTCGACCGTCACCGTGTACGTTCCCGGGCGCAGCTCCACAATGCGGTACTCGCCTCGTTCGTCGGTCGTCGTCTTTCGGACCTTCTCGATCAGCGCAGGGCTGGAGACTTCGATTGCGGCGCCGGACAAGACGCCACCCGAACTGTCGAAGACGACACCGGAGATGCTAGCCGCGCTCGTGCCCTGAGCTGCTGCACCGGGCGGGTGCAACGCGATGATTGACAACGCCACGAGGATGCAACCGACCGACGCCCCACGGCTCATGGTGCACCTCATACTTCGGGTCGGTGCTGACGTTCACGAATGCGCCGGAGACGGCCGTCCTTCGAGCTCAGAAGGCGTGTGGGTGTTCCGACAGCGCAGCGCCCATTCCGACAATCGTCCGCCGCGGCATCCGCACAATATATCCCGCATGCACAGTGTTCTCGCCGCAGAACCACAGTGACTGCCAGCTGATCTCGACAGGCGGTGACGGTGGTGTAAACGCACTCGACCTTCGGCAACATAACCTCATCCAGCCAACGCTTTCTGCTGCTGCCCCGTCCAAGAGCAGAGGCCTGATGTTCCAGGACTTCCAGTACGCACTTCGGACCATTCGTCAGGCTCCAGCCTTCTCTATGGTCGTGACCTTGACGATTACGCTGGGCGTGGGCGCGACGACTGCCATGTTCAGCGTTGTAGACGCCGTTCTCCTGAGACCGCTG
>Ga0066903_100001593_pt1 | contig 16825 bp, 11 predicted proteins | sample PanSoiMetaGPlot1_FD_67491 | JGI IMG/M metagenome (GOLD analysis project Ga0066903, IMG submission 67491) | Tropical forest soil microbial communities from Panama analyzed to predict greenhouse gas emissions - Panama Soil - Plot 1 (version 2) | ecosystem: Environmental > Terrestrial > Soil >... | reverse complement strand
TGTGCGCCGCCCGCGTCGAAGCCGGCCGAGTATCGATGCGTCTGGGTCCCGTGCTGCCTCGGCGGCGACATGAGTCGCCCCCGACGGACCAGCGCCAATCGCTGTGCGCACCGATGTCCAGCACGCCGACGACAGGGCCGTCGAGGAGTCGCTCGACGACAGGCGCCGCCGTGCTGAGTTCCGCGGAGCGGTCGTCGCTGCGGTGCGAGTAGCCGCCGAACAGCCGCGACACATAACCAGACGGTCGTCGCCGCTCCCAGGTCGATTGCAGGTGCACGGCGGTGTCGTGGTCGCTCGCCTCTGGGCGTGCATAGGCGAGTGCGCTGGCGAACGGATAGCTCGCGTGCTCGAACCACGCCACCGTCCGGATTTCTTCGTCGCCGGGTTGTGGGGAGCCCGACGCGCCGTGCGGCGTGAACACCAGATGGGCGAACGCTGACGCCACGTCGCCGGCGACGGTCGACGTGAACCCGAGCGGTTGCTCGGATGTCCGGTGATAACTGCCGTCGAAGACGAGGCCGAGCCGGGGCGAGAGCGGTCCGCTGGCAGTGAACGAGCCGGCCGTCCACGTGTCAGGCCGCTCGATCGGCAGCGCCGGTCCGCCGGTGCCGCTGCCGGCAAGCGCTGATCCGCTGCCCGACACGTTCACGACTCGCGTCCACGCAGCTCCCGGCCGTCGTGGCTCGAAGGTGACGAGCAGGCCCGAAGCGTTCACGTCGGACGGCATGAGCGCCGTCGACACATCGATGCGGGACCACGGCGTCAGGAGCGGAAAGAGAAACGGTGCGCCTCGTCCGTCCGGCGCGTCGAGCGTCACATCGCCGATGCGGAAGTTCGTCTGCGTCCACGACGTGAGAAACGCGCCCACCTTTCCAGGACGTCCCATGTTCAGGCCGGCCCCGTAAAAGCGGTCACTCGTGACGTCAGCCTGCGTCGTCTCGAGGAGGCCGTACAGGTTGTCGCTCGTCGGCAGATCGCGAACGACGTCCTCGGCGATGGTCGACCCGAGCGTGGTCGTCATCTCGTCGGTCTGCTCCACCTCGGAACTGCCTTGCGCGTACGTATTCGACGCGGCGAGCAACATCAGGGCGGCGAAGCCCGCGATCGCGGTTTTGCTCATACGTCGCGGCGGCGTGACCCGGGCGAGCGTTTCCAGAGCGCGGTCACGACGGCAAAGCAGGCGACGACAATCACGCCGCGCGTCGCCCAGGTCGCCAGTGTGTTGACGGTAGGACCGGCCGCCATGGCGGCAACGTTCCCGCCGTGCCGGATGATCGGGTTCAAGTACATGACGAGGTTTGGCGTGCGGATCACCGTGCGAATGTACTGGTCCTGCGGCGTCAACGTGTAGCTGGCGGTCATCGCCTGATCGACGGTCTTGCGAATGGTGCCCTGCTGCCCGACGAACAGAAACGTCGCCGGCACGCCCATCGCCGTCACCGTCAGCGTCTGGTGATGGAGTTCGACGGACTGAAGCTCCGCATCGCGCGTGGTGCCGGCGAGCGACACGGCGTAGCTCCGACCGGCGCGCAGCGCCTCGACGATGTCGGCGGTACCGGCCGTCGGTGCGTCGATCATGTTCCACGCGATGGCCGTGCGCTTGACGTCGGCGACGTCGTGACTGTCGTCGTTGGCGATGGCCCACACCACATGGCCGCTCGAGAGCGCCGCGTCCCACAGGTCCTCGCCGTTCGTGTATGGGCCATTGACCACTTCCATCAGCTCGTAGCCGCAGAGCGCGCGGAAGTCATCCTCGGTGTAGCCGCTCCACGGATGCGTCACGGCCACCAGATCGGCGGTCCGGGCGACGCGGTCGATCACGTACTGCTTCTGGCTGAGGCTCTCCCACAAGGGGAAGTCGAACCAGTCGACCCTGTGCGCACCCACGGCCAGCTGGTGCTGCTTCAGCAAGTTGTAGCCGTGTTCGTACAGCGGCAGCGTATCGACGCCGTGGTCCGCCGCGATGTAGTGGTAGTTGGAGATGCCGGCGACGCTGTAGCCGCGCTCCTTGTAGGCGGCCACCACTTCAGTATCGGGCTGACGGCCGTTGGTGAGGCCCCGCCACGCGTACCCGTGCGCGTGCAGGTTCGCGCGCTGCCACACTCCCGACAGGTGCGCGTACGGATTCCGAAGGGCCGGACCCGAGAAGGTGCGCTCGGCTGGGAACCGGTAAACTGGCGCGACGAGATAGGGAATGGCGACGACGACGGCGAGCGTCGCGACGACGCGTCTGACGATGAGCACTCGCGGAAAATTCTAGCATCGACATGGACTGGGTCGTAGATGCGGAAGAGAACGGCATGCGCCTGGACAAGTTCCTGGCGGGGCGCCAGCGGATCGGGTCGCGTCGCCGCGCGTCCCAGGCGCTCGAGCGGGGCAAGGTGTTTCTCAACGGTGTCGAAGCGGCGCTGGACGACGCGTCGCGTGCGCTCGCGACCGGCGACCGCGTTCGGCTGTGGGTCGATCGGCCTGGCACCGCCGGACGGTCGCGCGTCGCGAAGAGCGGACGGCTCACGGGCGATCTGCGCATCCTGTTCGAAGACGACGCGCTGCTGGTGATCGACAAGCCAGCCGGTCTGCTCGTCGTGCCGCTCGACGATCGGTCGGGCGAAGCCACCGTCACGGAACAGCTCGAGTCCTATCTGCGGTCGCGGGGCAAGCGGCGTCCCCTCGTCGTACACCGGATCGATCGCGACACCTCCGGGCTGGTGCTGTTCGCCAAGACGACGGTCGCGCAGCGGGCGATGAAGGCCTTGTTCCTGGCGCGCACCGTCGAGCGTGTGTACCGCGCGGTCGTCTACGGCTGTCCGGATCCGCCTAGTGGAACCTGGCGGGATCGCCTCGTCTGGGATCGGACCTCGCTCGTGCAGAAGGAAACGCACCCGCGCGACCCGCGGGGCAAGGACGCGGTGTGCCACTACCGGGTGCTCGAGCGCCTGAAGGCCGCGTCGCTCATCGAGGTGCGGCTGGTCACCGGCAAGCGCAATCAGATTCGCCTCCAGGCACGCTTGCGAGGCCACACGCTCGTCGGCGAGCGGCGCTACGTCTACGGGCCCGACACGCTGCGGCCCATCGCGTTCGGGCGGCAGGCGCTGCACGCGTTCCAGCTGACGTTTGAGCACCCGACCGATGGACGGCCGCTCCGGTTCGAGTCGCCGCTGCCGCCCGATTTTCAGGCGCTCGTCGAGCGGTTGCGGATGAGATAATCCCGCCATGCCGACACAGACGTTCGAAAACCATCGTCACAACCCCCAGTTGACGGGCATCGGGTTCCTGTTCTTCGTGATCGCGATTGTCGGACTCGTGCTCCGCTGGTTTGGCGTCGGCGGACGTGCGAGCTTCGCCGTCGGTCTCGCGGGTCTCGCCGCGTGCAATCTGGTGCTGCTGCTGATCAGCCGTTCCTACACGACGCGGCTGCAGGATCGCATCATCAAACTGGAAATGAGAGCACGATGCGCGAACCTGCTGACGCCGGGGCAGCAGGCCGTCTTCGCCGCGCTCGCGAAGCCGCAGCTGGTCGCGCTCAGGTTCGCGTCCGATGATGAGTTGCCGTCATTGATTGAGCGCGCCGACCGCGAACGGTTGACCCCTGATCAGATCAAGCGGGCGATCAAGCATTGGGTGCCCGACTGGGATCGCACCTGAAAACCGGCGCACAGGGCGCACGCCATGGTCGTGCTTCGGCCGGCATGTAACCTGCAAAACAAATGCGTGTGAGAGCCAAAGTCCAGTGAAGGAGAACCTCATGCGCACATGGAAGGGATGGTTATTCGGAATTGCCGCGCTGGCGCTCGTCATCGCGGCATTGCCGACGCGAGCTGACGAAGCCAACAAACTCACGATTCTTTCGTTCAGCGCGCCCGTCGATCTGCCGGGCGTTTCGCTGCCCGCCGGCAAATACCGCTTCGAAATTGCCGACCCCGTCGAGAGCCGTAAAGTGATCAAGGTCAGCAACGAGGATGGCAGCAAACAGATCGCGATGCTGCTGACGATTCCGAACCAGATGACCAAGACGGCGGACGATCCCGTCGTGATGTTCACCGAGACGACGCCGGGCTCGCCGCACGCGATCAAGGCCTGGTTCTATCCTGGTGAGTCGATCGGCTACGAGTTCGTGTACCCGCACGATCAGGCCGCGAAGATCGCGCGGGCGAACCACGCCGACGTGCTCGCCTCGGACAAGGATCGAGTCGGCCGCGTGAACGAGAGCGGTCAGTTCAGCCAGTCGAGCAACCCGACGTTCGCGAACTCGGGTGCCGTGACGACGGTCGACTCATCGAGCCGATCGGCCCGAGCGGAGACGTCGAGCCAGGCCGAGCGCAGGGCGCAGCCGGCGACCCCGGCCACAACGACGGCCAACGCTCGTCCGGATGCCGCAGCCAGTCAGTCCGCCGCGGCCCAGCCTGACACTTCGGCGAATGCGAACGTGAATCGATCGCAGAGCCGCGCCCGCGCGGATCAGTCCTCGCCCGCCGTCGGCACCTCCGGTCAGTCCGCGAACGCGAATCGCCGCGAGCTCCCGCGTACAGCTAGCCCGCTCCCCTGGGTCGGTTTGTTCAGCGGCCTGTCGCTCGCGGGTGCGCTCGTCGTGCGGCGTTGGCGCGAAGCGATTGCTTGACGTCGCGATTGCCTGAAGTCGCAGGTTTACACGTGGGGACGCGCGCGTGCGTCCCCACGCACCCAGAAATCTCACATCCCACTGATCGCCACGATCGAGTCGCGGGTGGCGACATACAGCCGGCCATCGCGTCCGACCGTCATCGCCCGTGCCCCTGTGATCACATCTCCGAGCAGCGAGCCCGTCGACCGTACACGGGTACGATCAGAGGCCTCGAATTGCACGCGAAGCAGGCCGCGATTGGTTTCCGCCGCCACCAGCAGCGCACCCGTGAGCTGGGGAATCGTCGTGCCGCGGTAGAAGGTCATCGCCGACGGCATGGCCTGCGCCGACATGGCGTAGGAATGTTCGATGGCTGCACGTCGCGCCGTCGCGCTGCGTTGTTCGGCGACGCTGTTTAGCCGCCCCGTCTTCGAAGCGGGTTGGGCGTCGGCCAGCCAGAGTGATCCGCTCATGGGATCCCAGTCGAGGCCCCGCGGCGAGTGAATGCCCGCGACATACACGGGCGTCGGCGGGCTTTGATCGCGTGGGGTGGTTCCGTCGGTTTTGAGGCGCAGCAGCTTGCCGTTGAACGATCCCAGATCGCCCGACGATTTCACGTCGCCGCCATCGTCGAACGAGACATAGAGGTTGCCGTCGGGACCCATCCGCAGCGACGCCGAGACGCTGCCGGCAACTGCAGGCACGCCGTCGAGCAGCACCGCCCGTTCGCCGAGTCGATTTCCCGCTTCGCGCAGGCGCGCGAGCCAGAAGGCTGGTTCACCGCCGCGCGACGGGCTCGTACCCGCGACATAGACGAAATGATTGCGGGAGTAGTCGCCGTCGACGGCGATCGCCAGCACCGTGTCGCGGGATCCCAGTGTGTAGGCGGGTTCGTCGACGAGCCGGCCGTCTGCGGCGATCCGAATGCCCGAGCGGTCCGCGATGAGCAGGCGCCCGTCCGGCAGCACGGTGAGATCGTTCGGGCTGTCCACTCGCCCCGCCAGCGTCTCGACACGCAGCGGCGCGCCGTCGATGCTTGCGGGCGTCTGGTTGCCGGCCGTCGGTGCAACGGGTGGAGCAGACGAAGCGGTCCCCACGACCGTGACCAGGATTTGTGACGATTGCGGGCTTTCGAGACCGTCCGCGTTGAACGCCGCCACGGTCAGCGTGTGGGCTCCCGGCGCCATCATGGGCAAGGCTGCCGAACAGGCGAACCCGGTGGCCGACGCCGGCGTGGCGCATGAAACGCCAGCGGCCACGGTGCGCGCGCCGTCGACGTAGATCGCGTAGCCAAGCGTGGCGAGCTCGGCCGCGTCGTTGGCGCGCTGATCCCAGCCAATCCGTTCGCTTCCGCGAATGGGCTGGTTGCCAGAGGGCGGCGTGGCCGACGGCGGGGCCGGCGCGTTACTGCTGCTGCAGGCGAACAGCTGGGTCGCCGCAGCCAGCGTGGCTGCGAGGAAACGGCGACCGGATTTCATGGGCTTTAGGATACCCATATTCGTTTGATGAATAATTGCCCTTATGAAGACTTACTGCAGCCTCCTTGCAGGCCTGATCGCCGTGACCTTGTCGGTCGTCGATCGCGCCCAGACTCCGGCGCCCGCGGGAGCCGGAACGGGGGCGCTGGCGGTGACCTCGATCGCGTCGCCGGCGGGTGAGGACAGCGAGTCGCCGCAGCTGACCGTGGCGGCGGATCGCGCCATCCTCAGCTGGCTCGAGAACACCGATAAAGGCACGACGCTCAAGTTCGCGTCCTGGAAGTCCGGCGGTTGGTCGTCGGCGAGAAATGTCGTGGCGAACGATGCCCTGGTCGTCAACGCCGCGGACGTTCCGGCCGTTCGCGCGCTGGCCGATGGGACGCTCGCCGCCGCGTGGCTCGAGGCCAACGCGACCGCCCCCGACAACGACGAAGCGTACGATCTGCGCGTGGCGTGGTCGCGCGACGACGGCGCCAGCTGGTCGGCGGCAACCAACCCCCATCACGACAAGACTGCGACGCAGCACGGGTTCGCGTCGCTCTTCGACGCGCCGGGCGGCGGCCTGGGGATCGTGTGGCTCGACGGCCGCGCGACACACGGCGACAAAGGCGACATGGCGCTGCGCGGCACGACGTTCGGCACGGACGGGAAGCAGCGGAGCGAAGTGGTGATCGACTCTCGAGTGTGCGAGTGCTGCCCCACGAGCGTCGCCGCGACCGGCGAGGGCCCGATCGTCGCGTTTCGCAACCGGAGCCCTCAGGAAATCCGGGATATCTATGTGTCGCGACTCGCCGCCGGCCGGTGGACGGCGCCGGTTGCGGTGCACAACGACGGCTGGCGCATCTCAGCCTGTCCGGTCAACGGTCCGGCCATTAGCGCGCGCGACCGTAGCGTGGCGGTTGCCTGGTTTACCGCGCAGGACGACAACGGCCGCGCCTTCGTCGCGTTCTCCCGAGACGGCGGCCGCACATTCGGCGCGCCGGTACGCGTGGACGATGTGAACGCGCTCGGGCGGGTGCAGGTCGCGCTCCTCGAGGACGGATCGGCCGCGGTCGGGTGGGTAGAGTTCAGCGAGAAGAAATCGACGTTCAGAGTCCGGCGCGTCGAGCCGGGCGGCACACGATCGCCGGGCGTCGACGTCGCGGATATGGCGGGCACGCGCTATCCTCGGATTGCCCGCGTCGGGAGCGATCTGCTGCTGGCGTGGACGGACGCGCCGCCGCGCGGCGCATCGCACGTCCGCACCGCGCGCGTGGCAATCCCCTAGCTGCGAATCGGAAGGGTGCAAATCAGAAGGGGAAGGACCATCCTGCAATTCTTCTAAAGTCCCGCCATCTTCGCCAGGACGTTGAATACCGTCGCGAAGTCCTGCTCCACCAGGCCCATCCCGCGCGCGGCGGTCAGCATCTCGTTGGTCACGGCGGTCGTCGGCAGCGGCACGTCCAGCTGCCGCCCCATCTCGAGCGCCAGTAGCATGTCTTTCTGCATCATGTTGACGTTGAACCACGCCTCGTCCGGCATCTTGAGGACGAAGGGACCGCGGTACTGAACCATGGGCGAGGCAATGACGCTGTGCGTCAGCACGTCGACGGCCGTCTCGCGGGGAATGCCGCTCTTCTCGGCCAGCAGCACCCCTTCGGAAAACGCCAGCATCTGGACCGCGAGGCTGAGATTGGTGGCGATCTTCATCACGAGCGCCAGCCCATTGTCGCCGACGCGCGTCACGCGCGGCCCCACATCGTCGAGAATCGGCTTGATGCGATCGAACGTGTCCTGACGACCGCCGACCATCACCGAGAGCTTGCCTTGCTGAAGCGTGATGATGCTGCCGGACACCGGCGCATCCACCATGTCGGCGCCCTTCTCGCGGACCTGCGCGGCGACAGCGCGGCTGACCGCCGGGCTGACGGTGCTCATGTCGACGATGACCTTGCCGGGGGCGAGGCCGGCGAGAAAGCCGTCGGGCCCTTCGGCGACGCCCTGGAGCGCGGCCGAATTCGTGACCATGATGAACACGACGTCGGCGGCCCGGCAGACGTCGCGCGGCGACGTCCCCCAGGTCATCCCCCGTTCGACGAGCCAGTCGGCCTTCGATTTCGTGCGGTTGAAGCCGGTGACGCGGTGTCCCTTATCGAGCAGCCGGCTCGTCATCTGGCCACCCATCGCGCCCAGCCCGATATATCCGAGGTTTGCCATAAACTCCTTAGATTATGTACACGGCCACCGACGATCTTTCGCTTCCAACCACTATTACAGGGTCGTTGCCGCGCCCTGAATGGTATGTCGAAAACATCGGCGCGCGTCCGTTTCGCGATGCGCTTGCCGACGCGCGCTTTCGTGAGCAGTACACCGACGCGGTGGGCACCTACCTGCGCGATCAGGAGCGCGCCGGCCTCGACATCGTCACCGACGGCGACGCGCGCTTCGATCGCGACGTCGGCGGCATGAGCTGGTTCCAGTACCCGGCGAGGCGGTTCAAGGGGCTGGCGGGCGGCGACTACTACAAGACGCGCAAGGGCTACGGAGGAACCGGGAAGGGCGACATCATCTTCGAGGTGATGGAGAGCCGCGTCATGCCGCGCTGCGTGGGCAAGATCGAGCGCGGTCCTCTTCAGTACACGTATCTCTGGAAGCTGGCGCAGGGGCTCACGGCGCGGCCCCTCAAGTTCGGGACGATCACGCCCGAACTGATCGGGACCTCGATCGGCAACGAGTACTACGCCCGCCAGGAAGAGCTGTTGTGCGACATCAGCGCCGCCATGCGAGACGAGCTCCTCGATCTGGCGCGCGCGGGGTGCCGTGTCATCCAGATGGAGGAGCCGAATATCCACCTGGTCGGCATTCAGCGAGGCGGCGGGGCGCAGTTCGACGCGGAGTTCTTCGTCGGCATGTTCAACCGTACGGTGAGCGGCCTGCGCGATCTCACGGAAGTGTGGTGTCACACGTGCTGGGGGAATCCGGCGCAGCAGCGCCTGTTCGCGACCAACCAGTCCTACCGGGATTCGCTGCCGCTCTTGAACAAGCTCGACGTCGACGTGCTGACCTTCGAGTGCGCGGGCACCGACGGGATGGATCTCGACGTCATCGGCCGCGAGATCACCGACAAGAAGATCGCGATCGGCGTCGTCGATCATCGAAACCTGCAGGTGGAGCGGCCCGAGCAGGTGGCGGCGCTGATTCGGAAGGCGCTGGCGCACATTCCGGCGGAGCGGCTGATCGTGACGAGCGACTGCGGCTTCGGGCGCGAAGGGATGAGCCGACGCATCGCCTTCTACAAGATGGTGTCGATCGTGCGCGGGACGAACATGGTGCGCGCGGAGCTGGGGCTGCCGCAGGCTGTGTCGCTCGCCGCGGATCCGCGGTACGCGCTGGCCGATGAACTGGCGTGAGTGGGATCGAAGTCTCGTTTGAGCGTTCGTTTCATCGCGATTGCACGAAGTACGTCCACTCAGATTCTCAGCGTTTACAGCCGTTGCGTATCGTTGCCACTGGAACTTCGCTGTGACGGGATTCGTCTGCTGAAAGCCAGAAGCTGATAAGGTACCGCTACGCCTCTGTACTCTGAGGAGTGTGATATGACGAAATATGACTGGCGGTTGAGCGGCGTAGCCCTGGCGTGGGCGGCGTGTGTCACGCTCGTCCCCGTTCGTCCCTCCACCGCGCAGAACCGTGCACAGCCGGCCGGGCTGCCGTCGATCATCGATCGCGAGCTGTTCTTCGGCGACCCTGAGATTGCCGCCGCCCGCATCTCCCCCGACGGCAAGTTCATCGCGTTCCTCAAGCCGTTCAACGGCACGCGCAACATCTGGGTCAAGGGCGTCGACGAGCCGTTCGACAAGGCGCGTCCGATCACCGCGGAAACCAAGCGTCCCATTTCACAGTATTTCTGGAGCCGCAACGGCAAGTTCCTCCTCTACGTGCAGGACCAGGGCGGCGACGAGAACTTCAACGTGTATGCCGTGAACCCGGCCGACGCGCCGCCAGCGGGAAGCGCCGTGCCCGCCGCGCGCAACATCACCGATGTCAAAGGCGTGCGCGCGGCCATCTACGCCGTGCCCAAGAGCGACCCCGACGCGCTCTTCGTCGGCTTGAACGATCGCGACAAGGCGTGGCACGACCTGTACAAGGTGCGCATCTCAACCGGCGAGCGCACGCTGGTTCGAAAGAACACCGAGCGGCTCTCGGGATGGGGATTCGACACCTCCGACAAACTGCGCCTCGCCGTCCGCTCCGCCGAGAACGGCGATACCGAGATCCTGCGTGTGGACGAGAACGCGTTCACCAAGATCTACTCGTGCAACGTCTTTGAAGACTGCGGCCCCGTCCACTTCCACAAGGACGGCCGGCGCGTCTACCTGGAAACCAACAAGGACGTGAACTTTAACCGGCTCACGCTCCTCGACGTGGAGTCCGGCAAAGAGGAGCTGGTCGAATCAGATCCGCAGAGCCGCGTTGACCTGCAGCGCGCCATCTTCTCGAACAAGACCGACGAGCTCGTGGCCACGGTGTATCTCGACGAGAAGCCCCGCCTGCGGTTCCGCGACAAGGCGCTCGAGGCCGACTACAACCTGGTCAAGCAGCGCCTCAAGGGCAAGGAGATTGGATTCGGTTCGTCCACCGACGACGAGCGGCTGTTCATGGTGGCCGCTAACTCGGACGTCGATCCCGGCGAGACCTACCTGTTCGATCGTCAGACGAAGAAGCTGACCTTCCAGTACCGAATCCGCGAGCGGGTACCGCGCGACGCGCTGGCGCCGATGACGCCGGTTCGCTACCCCTCGTCGGACGGCCTGGAGATTCCGGCGTATCTGACGCTGCCGAAAGGGGTCGAGCCGAAGGCGCTGCCGGTCGTCGTGATGCCCCACGGCGGGCCCTGGGCGCGCGATGCCTGGGGATACGACTCGTTCGCACAGTTTCTCGCCAACCGCGGGTACGCGGTGCTGCAGCCGAACTTCCGCGGCTCCACCGGCTACGGCAAGAAGTTCCTCGATGCCGGCAACAAGCAGTGGGGCGACAAGATGCAGGACGACATTACGTGGGGCGTCAAGTATCTGATCGGCCGCGGGATTGCGGATCCGAAGCGCGTCGGCATCTTCGGCGGATCGTACGGCGGCTACGCGACGCTCGCTGGGGTGGCGTTCACGCCTGACGTGTATGCCGCCGCCGCGTCCTTCGTCGGACCGTCGAACCTGATCACGCTGATGAACGCGATTCCGCCGTACTGGGAGGCCGGCCGCAAGACCTTCGAGGAGCGCATGGGCAATCCGAAGACGCCCGAAGGGCGCGCCCAGCTCGAACGGCAGTCGCCGCTCAACTCGGCCGACAAAATTAAGACGCCGCTGCTCGTCATTCAGGGCGCCAACGATCCGCGCGTGAACAAGGCCGAGTCGGAGCAGATCGTCGTCGCCCTGCGCGACCGCGGGTTCCCGGTGTCGTACATCCTGGCGCCAGACGAGGGGCACGGGTTCGCGCGCCCCGTGAACAACATGGCGGCGTTTTTCGAGCTGGAGAAGTTCCTCGCGAAGCATCTGGGCGGCCGTTACCAGGATTCGGCGACGCCCGAGGTGATCGAGCGGCTGAAGACGCTCACGATCGATCCGAAGACCGTGGAGCGCCCGAAGGCGATCGCGGCCGCGGGCGCGGCCCCGAAACCGGCGCGCGACCTGCACGCGGGCACGTCGACCTACCAGTACCGCATCGAAATGGGCGGGCAGAAGATGGAGCTGGCGGCCGTCATCGACATCAAGGAAGAGAACGGCGCCTGGCTCGTGACAGAAACGGCGAAGCTGCCGGGCGGCGCCGGCGACGCCGTCGACCGCGCGGTCCTCGAGAAAGGCAGCCTCGTCCTGCGCAAGCGGTCCGTCTCACAGGGACCGCTCAGCATCGATCTGGCGGTGGCGGGCGGCAAGGCCACCGGGGAAATGAAGATGGGCGGACAGCCGCGTCCAATCAACGTCGATGTGGGCGGCGAGCTCTTCGCCGACGGCCCCGGTGCGCCGCTGGTGATGGCGACGCTGCCGCTGGCCGAAGGCTACTCGACGACGTTCCGCAACTTCGATGTCCAGACGCAGCAGGTGCGCGTGATGCAGCTGACCGTGGCCGGCAGCGAACAGGTGACGGCAGCGGCGGGCACGTTCGACACGTTCAAGGTCGACTTCACCGCCGCGGCGGGCCAGAAGGGCACGATCTGGGTGGCGAAGGACTCGCGCGCGGTGGTCAAGGGCGTGCTGTCCGCGCCGCAGATGGCCGGCGCGAACCTCACGATCGAATTGCAGAAGTAGGGAACGGGCTTCGGCCCGTTCCAATGGGACCGGGACGGCGGGAAGGCCGTCCCCTACCGTCGCTTATTGAGCAGCGAGCTCGTGCAACAGCTTGGCCGTGCTCGGGTGTGGGTTCCCGACGCTGCCCCCGAACCCGAATCCGCCCGCGCGGCCTTCAGCGGCATCGATCGGCGTAAAGCCACGGTTGTCTTTCACGTCGATCTTCGCGCCGTTCTTCAGGAGGAACCTGACCACGTCGTCATAGCCCTGCAGGGCCGCGCCGTGCAGCGCGGTCTGTCCGCGGCCGTCGGCGGCATTGATGTCGACGCCCGCCTCCAGGCACACCTTGATGGCCTCGATCGATTCGGCCTCGGTCTTCTTGCGGCCGACCGTGTCTTCTTCCTTGGTGCCGAGACCGGCGGCGGCCATGAGCGCGTTGATGCCGCCGATGACGCGGCGGTTGCCGGAGCTGACGTCGTTGGCTTCGCCGTTTCCGGTGACCGCCTTCGCGTCCGCCCCCTTCGCCAGCAGCAGCTTCATCGCCGCCACGTCACCTGCGCGCGCCGCGCGCAGAAACGGCGTCGTGCCCGTCGTGAGCATCGTGTCGGCGCCGCGATCGACCTTGGTCCGGTACGGGATCTGTTTCTTGAGCCGCGGATTTGGATTGGCGCCTCGATCGAGCAGCAGCGCGACGACGTCGAGCGGCGAGTGCTCGTCCTCGATCGTCTTCGGAGCCGGACGATTCGACGAGGGGACGCTGTTGAGATCCACGGCCGCGTAGAGAGGCGTCCGGCCCGTGACGTCTGCGAGGTTCGGGTTCGCGCCTTTCTCGACGAGCAGGAAGGCGACGTCGCTGTGGCCGTTGATGAGCGCGGACACGAGCGGCGTGATGCCGTCGGGATCGGCCGTATCGATCGTGGCGCCGGCTTCGAGGAGCACGCGTGCGCACTCGAGGCAGCCTTCGCGTGATGCGAAGACGAGCGGCGTCAGGCCGCCTGGCGGCAGCCACTTCTCGCGCGGCTCCTTCGTCGTCTGTCGCTCCCAGGTCTTGGTCGCCGAACGCGCGTTGACGTCGGCGCCGCTCTTGATGAGCGCCAGGATCACGTCAGGATGATGCTCGGCGGCGGCCCACATCAGCGGCGTCTGGCCGCGCCAGCTGTCGCGTGCATCCACCGTCGCGCCGTGCGCGAGGAGCACGTTGACCGCGTCGACGCTTCCGGTTCGCGAGGCCGTCATCAGCGCGGTCTCGCCCTCGTTGACGGCGGCGTTGACGTCGGCCCCCGCCTTGAGGAGTCGCTCGATCGTCTTCGCGCTGCCGTTCTGGCAGGCGAGATAGAGCGGCGTGACACCGTACCGGTTCGCCGCCTTCACGTCTGCGCCCGCCCGAATGAGCCGATCGATCAGGTCGCCATCGTCGTGGCGCACGGCCCAGTGGAGCGCCGTCGTGCCATCGGCTTCTGGCGCGTTGATGGCGGCGCGCTGGCGGATGAGCGACAGCGCCGTGGCCTTGTCGCCGGCCTTCACGGCATCGACGAGCCGCGTGTCGGCGCTGGTGGCCGCGGCCGCGGACGCGGCGATCAAGAGCGCGAGCGTGAACCAGATTGTCGTCCGCATTAGAGGCTCGTCAGCGGTCCGGTGCTGTCGCCCAGCGTTTCGAGCGGCACCCCCACCTTGCCGAGCACGCTGACGAGAAGGTTCGTCATCGGCGTGTGATCCTCGTACTTCAGGTGACGTCCGCCCTTGTGCTGCCCGGACGCACCGCCTACGACCAGGTTGGGGAGCGGGAAGTGGTTGTGGACGTTGCTGTTGCTCATGTTGCTGCCGAAGAGGATCAGCGAGTGATCCAGCAGCGAGCCGTCGCCGTCGGGCGTCGTCTTCAGCTTGTTCAGGAAGCGCGCGAGGAGGCCGACATGGTAAGTCTGAATCTTGACCAGCTTGTCGATCTTCTCGGCCTTGTTCTGGTGGTGCGACGTCGCATGGTGACCGTCGTGGACGCCCACCTGCGGGTACGTCTTGTTGCTTTCCTCGCGGGCCACCATGTAGGTGAACACGTTGGTGACATTCGCCTGATAGGCCAGCACGAGGAGGTCGTACATCATGGTGACGTGCTCTTCGAAGTTGAAGGGCACGCCGACCGGTGCGTCGGGTAGCGTCAGATCCAGGTCCTGTTCTTTCTCGGCCACCTGGATGCGGCGCTCGATCTCGCGCACGCTTTCCAGATAGTCGCTCACCATCCGCTGATCCTTGCGGCCCAGGCTGCGCTGCAGGTCGCCGATCTGTTCGTTGACGGCGTCGAGGACACTCTTGTCTTCGTTGAGGCGGCGGGCGCGGTCGGCTGCGGTGCCGCCTTGGCCGAACAGGCGCTCGAACACCTTGCGCGGGTTGATCTCCATGGGCATCGGCGTCGTGTTGGTGCGCCACGACAGCGTGTTCATGTAGATGCAGCCGTAGTCGCGATCGCAGGCGCCGATGAGGCCGGAGTGATCCTCCGTGGCGACCTCGAGCGACGGCAGCGGCGTGTCCTGGCCGATGCGCTGCGCCGCGATCTGATCCGCCGTCACGCCGGCGAACGCGTCGAGGCCCTGCGTCGGCTTGGGCCGCACGCCGCTCAGCCAGGTCGTCGGGCTCAGCGAGTGGACCGCCGACGTGTCGGCCGCCTTGTGCCCCAGGCCGCTCACGATGTCGAGCGTGTCGCGGAACGGCTCGAGCGGCTTGAGGATCGGCGTGAACTCGAAGCCCGCGCCTTCAGTGGCGGGTGTCCAGCGATCCATGATCGCGCCGTGGGGGATGTAGACGAAGCCGAGCCGCTGCGCGCCGCTGGCGGCCGTCTTGGCCAGCAGCGTCCGCGCCGGCACCATCGCATCGAGCAGCGGCAGCGCCAGCGTGGCGCCGATGCCCCGAAGGAACGTCCGCCGCGGCAAGTGCTTCTTTGTGATCACCATTGATGACTCGCACGTAGGGCGGACCTTCACGTCCGCCGATCCAACGGCCGTGCCGGACCTGAAGGTCCGGCCTGCTTGGCCCCTACTTCTGCGCGATCCGCTCACCCGAGTCTGCGTCGAGCGCCTTCTTCATCTGGAACGGCGCGCTGCGCACAATCCCCATCACGATCGCCGAGAACCGATTGTTGTCCGTCGACGCGCCGCGCGCGATCGCGCGGACGGTCGGCATGTCGTAGTACTCGAGGCCGCGGCCGAGCGCGTAGGTCAGCAGCTTCTCGCTGAGCGTGCGGACGAAATAGTCCGGGCGCTTCATGATGGCCTTGCGCAGCGCGACAGGGCCGTCCACCGGCGTGCCGTCAGCCAGTTGACCCGACGCGTCGACCGGGGCGCCCGGCTCCTTCGTTCGCCATTTCCCGACTGCGTCGAAGTTCTCAAGCGAGAAGCCGAGCGGATCCATGACGCGGTGGCAGTTGGCGCACGCGGGGTTCGCCCGATGCTGTTCGAGCCGCTCGCGCACCGACTGCACCTTGCCGCCTTCGCCGTTTTCCTTGAGCGCTGGCACATTCGGGGGCGGAGCGGGCGGCGGCGTGCCGAGCACGTTCTCCAGAATCCACTTGCCGCGCAGTACCGGTGAGGTTCGATTCGGATACGAGGTGACCGCCAGCACGCTGCCCTGGCCGAACAGGCCGAAGCGGTTCGGATCGGTCAGCGTGACGCGCCGGAACTGGCTCCCGTACACGTTCTTGATCCCGTAGTGGCGTGCCAGCCGCTCGTTCACGAACGTGTAGTTCGCGTTCAGCAGGTCGAGCACGCTCCGATCCTCGGTCACGATGCTCTGGAACAGCAGTTCGGTCTCGCGCCGGAAGGCGTCGCGGAGGTTCTCGTCGAAGTTCGGAAATTCCTCGCTGTCGAACGTCACGCCCTGCAGGTTGCGGAGAAACAGCCACTGCGCGGCGAAGTTCCTGACCAGGGCCGACGAACGCCCGTCAGCCAGCATCCGCTTGACCTGCTGCGCGAGCACGGCCGGCTCGTGCAGCTTCCGCTGCTCGGCCAGCGCCAGCAGGTCGTCGTCGGGAATGCTGCTCCAGAGGAAGAACGACAGGCGGGAGGCCAGCTCGACGTCGTTCACGCGGTAACTCGCGCCGGGGACGACGCCAGCCGGGTCGGGCTCGGCGCGGAACAGAAACTTCGGGCTCGTCAGGACGAGGCGCAGCGCGCTCTCGATGCCGCTCTCAAATGAACCTTGATTGCGTCCCTGCTCGTAGAAGCGCATCAGCGTCGCGACGTCGCGATCGGTGGCCGTGCCACGATAGGCGCGGCGAGCGAGCGATGTCAGGATGCGCTTCGCGCACGCCGCTTCGTCCCGCTCGTTGCCGGGCCGGCACGTGAACACCTTGCGGCGGCTCGGCGTGTCGCCTGGCCCCGTCGCGTCATACGGCCCGGTGATCTGCACGTAGTCGATGAGCGGAATGCCGTTCATGTTCTGCAGATCGAGATCGCGCGTGAACGGCTGCAGCGGCTCGTCGGATTGCGACGCGTTCTTGC
>Ga0066903_100001592_pt1 | contig 16838 bp, 15 predicted proteins | sample PanSoiMetaGPlot1_FD_67491 | JGI IMG/M metagenome (GOLD analysis project Ga0066903, IMG submission 67491) | Tropical forest soil microbial communities from Panama analyzed to predict greenhouse gas emissions - Panama Soil - Plot 1 (version 2) | ecosystem: Environmental > Terrestrial > Soil >... | reverse complement strand
GATCGGCGGGAGCTGCGCGACATCAAGACCGACTGGCAGAGCCGCGACGAGATGAACGCATTCGCCGTCGACAACTTCGACGCCGGATGGGCGGCCCAATCGACGCTGGCGTCGCTGTTCGCGCGGCCCGATTACGACGTGCACGGCGAGCACGATCAGATTCGTCGCACCATCCTGTCGTCGGTCGCGGCTTTCCGGTCGGTGCAAAACTTTCTCGACGGGGCTCACGTCGATCGGCTTTACGTCTTCAACGGTCGGTACGCGACCATGCGCGCCGTCATGCGCGCGGCGCAGAGCCGGGGGGTTCCGTTCTTCATCCACGAGCGCGGCAGCAGCTTCGAGAAGTTCGCGCTCTACGAGAATCACGCGCCCCACGATCTCGACTTCTTCCAGGACGAGGTGCGCCGGGCCTGGGAGCGCGCCGATCCCACGTTGCGGGAGATGATCGGAGCCAGTTTTTACGCCGATCGCGTGGCGGGCACGCAGGCCGACTGGCACGCCTACGCCCTCAAGCAGGAGGCGGGAAAGCTACCCGAGACCTGGAAGGACGGCGCCAGGAACATCGCCGTCTTCGTCAGCAGCTCCGACGACATCGATTGCCTGCGCGAGATGGTGCAGGGAAAGACGCTGTACGAGAATCAATATCAAGGGATCGACAGGATCCTCGCGTCGGCGGCGGACCACCCGCAGCTCAATTTCTTCGTGAGGATGCACCCGCGTTCCGCCACCATGGCCGAGGTCGGTGGCAAGCGGCTGATGGAGCGCCGCCAGCCGAACCTGACCGTCATCACCGCGGACAGCCCGATCAGCACCTACGCCATGATGCGGAAGGCGACCCGGGTCGTGTCGTTCGGATCCACCACCGGGCTCGAGGCCACCTTCTGGGGAATTCCGTCCATCCTCGGCTACCGCAGCTACTTCGACAGGCTGGGGTCGGTGTATATGCCGACGACTCACGACGAGATGATGCGGCTCATCGTCGCTGACGAGCTGCCGCCCGCCGACAAGCTGGGCGCGCTCATGTACGGTCATTTCATGAAGACGTTCGGCGTCGCGTTTCGCTACTACCGGCCGACCGGACTGGTGGGCGGGGCCTTCAAGGGAAGGCCGCTCATGCCTCACGTCGCCGTGCGGACGGCCGGCTGGCTGCTCGAGCGCCGCGGCGTGCGCGAGGCGACCCGCCGCCTGCACCTTCGGGTCGTCGATCGAAAACTGCTGGGTTCGTAGCGCGGGTTCGCGTCGAATCGCAAGCGGCGCAGAGTTTCAGGGGACGGCGCGCGATCAGGTCTCCGCAACGGCAGATCCACCCGGCGCGCTGGGCCGGCACCCCCGCAGCCACCACGTGGGGGGCGACGTCGCGGGTGACGACGGCACCGGCGGCGACGAACGCGCACTCACCGACGCGCGCGCCGCAGACGATCGTCGCGTTGGCGCCGATGGTCGCGCCACGACCGATCACGGTGGGCTCGATGAGTGCCTTGCGATTGACGGCCGCGCGCGGGGCGCGGACGTTGGTGAACACCGCCGACGGGCCGATGAACACGTCGTTCGCCAGCACGACGCCGTCGTAGATCGAAACGTTGTTCTGGATGCGGCAGCCGTCGCCGATGACCGCGGTCGCTGCCACGAACACATTCTGGCCAAGCACGCAGCGCGCGCCGATGCGCGCGCCCGCCATGACGTGACAGAAGTGCCAGACCCTGGTGCCGTCGCCGATGCGCGCCCCGCGGTCGATGACCGCCGTCGGGTGCGCCCAGAACCGCTTCACGCCGCCTCGAACGACGTCGCGCCCGGTCCGGCGACGGCGATGCCCGACACGCGGACCACCGGCTGGGGCGCGCCCCGCTGCCGCATCGATCGTTGCCCGGCCTCCAGCACGCGCACCACGTCGAGCGCGTGGCCGCCGTCGCCGCCGGCCGCATCGGGGTCGGCTGCACGCGTCGCGAAGTCGAGGCACTGCGCGCGCAAGGCGTCGGATCGATCGACGGGTAGCACCAGCTCGCCTTGCTGCGGCGTCCACAGGCGCAGCGCCCGATCGGGCGTCGCCAGCTCGTCGAATGTCAGCGTCGCCTTCGGCCCGGCGATCGTCGTCTCGCGCCGCTTGCCGGGTGCGAACCGCGCGACATGAACGTGCGCCACGCCGCCGCCCGCGAAGCGCAGCACCGCCGTTGCCAGATTGTCTTCCTGTGCCCGACCCCAGGCGCCGCCGCTGGCACTGACGGTGGTCGGCAGCGCGTCGAACAGATGCAGCGCCAGCGAGACATCATGCGGGGCAAGCGCCCACCAGGCGCTGCCGAGCTTGCGGGGCGGTCCGGGCGTCGCGCGCCGGGACACGAATGTCAGCGGTTCGCCGAGCTCGCCTCTCCCGACGATCTCGCGCGCCTGTCGGACGGCCGCGTGATGCAGCAGCAGATGCCCGACCGACAGCACCCGGCGCCGCGCGGTCGCCGCGGCGCAGACTTCCTCCGCATCGCAGGCCGACAGCGCCAACGGCTTCTCGACGAAGACGTGCTTGTCGGCCTCCAGCGCGCGCATCGCGATCGCGTGATGCCGCGCCGGCTCGACCGCCACGACGACGGCGGTGACGCCGGGATCCCGCAGCACCTCCTCGAGCGCACCGGTCGTGCGCGCGCCGGGATGCGCGGCGCCCGCGCACGCGAGGCGCTCCTCGTCCAGCTCGCAGATCCACCGGACCGTGGCCTCCGGCAAGCTCGCGAACGCGCCGGCCAGGGTCTGGCCCCAGGGGCCGGCGCCGATCACGGCGATTCCGACGGGTGACATGGACGAAGACTCTACCAGCCGGCGCGACGCACATGCAGGCTATCATCCGCGCCGACCGTCCATGCCGCGGCTTCTGGTCTGCTACCACTTCTTCCACCCTGACGACGTCGTCAGCGCCCGAATGTTCTCCGACCTGGCGGCCGAGCAGGTGCGTCGCGGCTGGGACGTGACGGCGCTCGCCTCCAACCGCACATGGAGCGACCCGAAGGCGCGCCTGCCGACCACCGAAGAATGGAACGGCGTCCACATCCATCGCGTGTTCCGCCCTCCGTGGGATCAGGCGCGCCCGGCGCAGCGGCTGGCCAACAGCGTCTGGATGATCGCCGCCTGGTTCCAGCGCACGCTGCGACTCGGACATTTCGACGCCATCGTCATCGGGTCCGATCCGGCTTTCTCGCCGTCGGCCGCCATCGCGTTGCGGCTGGCCTACCCGCGTGCCGCGATCGCGCACTGGTGTTTCGATCTTTATCCGGAAGCGATCGCCGCGGACGGCATCGGACCGACCGCGACCGCGCTGGCGCCGGCGGCGCGTCGGTTGATGGCCGTCGCTTACCGTCGCTTCGACGCCCTGGTCGACATCGGCCCGCGCATGCGCGAGCGCCTGGCCGACTACGGCAGCGGCGTTCACCAGGAGACGCTGGTCCCCTGGGCGCTTGCCGAGGCCGACCGCCCCGTCGCGGTCGACGCCGGCGCCCGCCGTGAGCTGTTTCCGCGCGCGAAGCTGGCCCTGCTTTATGCCGGCACCATGGGACGGGCGCACGACTTCGAGGCGCTGCTGCGTCTGGCGCGCGCGTGCCGCGCGCGTGCCGGTGATGCGGTGTCGATCTGCTTCGCCGTTCGCGGCAACCGCGCGGACGCGCTGCGCGCCGCGATCGGTCCGGACGATACGAACGTCACCATGGCGGACTTCGCCGAGCAGGACGGGTTGCATGCCAGGCTGGCCGCGGCCGATTTCCACCTGATCAGCTTGCGTGACGACTGGGCGGGCGTCGTCGTACCGTCGAAGTTCTTCGCCTCTCTGGCCGTCGGCCGACCTGTCATCTACGCCGGTCCCCGTGACTCGGAGATCGCGCGCTGGATCGCCGAGCACGACCTCGGCCTGCACCTCGACGCCGACGCCGTCGAGGCGACCGCGGATCGGCTGCACGCGCTGATCGGCGACGACGCGGCGCTGGCGGCCTGGCGCGACAATGCGCTCGCTGTGTACCGTCGCTACTGGTCGAAGAGGGTCACCAACGATCGCTGGGACGGGTTGCTGCGACAGCTGGTGGCCGACCGCAGCGCCGCAGGTCGCATCATCGACTATCGCCCAGTTGCCGCTCCCCGCCCACGCTGACGGCGGACGCAATCGCGCCCGCCAGCCAGTCCCCCGCGGTCTCGATGGCCGCCGGCAGGGCCAGGCCCCGTCCGAGCTCGACGGCGATTGCGGTCGCCAGCGCACAACCGGTGCCGCGCGGCGCCGCGCCCGCGACGCGCGTCCGGGACCAGCGTCGGGTGCCGTCGGCCGAGACGAGCACGTCGGTGACCGTCGCCTCGGCCTCGTCCAGGTGCCCCCCCTTGACCAGCACGGCGGCCAGGCGGTGGCGCGTCATCAGGAATTGCGCCGCTGCCTCGGCGCCGGCGCCGGTCTGCACCTGATGCCCAGCGATCTCCGCGGCTTCGGTGGCATTGGGCGTCACCAGCATCGCCCGGCGTAAAAGCGGCACCAGCTCCTCCGGTTCGCCCGCCCACAGCGCGCCGCCCCGCGACGTCGCCAGCACGGGATCGACGACGACCGGACCGGCGTAATCCGCCAGCGCCTCGACCAGCGCCGCCGCGGTCGCCGGACCGACGGCCATCCCGATCTTCACCGCCGCCGGCTGGACGGTCGCAATCGTTTCGGCGAGCGCCTGCCCGACCGCCTGCGGCGCCCGCGGCTCGACGCGGTGAAGCCCATCCCCTTGCGCGGTCCAGGCGGTTCCCACCGCGTGCGCTTGTGCCCCGCGCGCGGCCGCCGTGGCGACGTCGCGGAGCAGTCCGGCGCCGCCAGAGGGGTCGACGCCGCCGACCACCACGACCGCGACCGGACCCTTTGTTTGCGCCGGATTCACCCCCTCGTATCATATAATGCGCCGCTGAGGGCAGGGCCCCGGCACTTCCCTCGCAAGTCTTGGCTGCCGCGACCCAACTCCCCGAGCCGATCCAATTCGGCAAGTACACGCTGTTCGAGCGCATCGGACGTGGCGGTATGGCGGAGGTCTACAAAGGGCGCATCCAGGGCCCGGCCGGCTTCGAGCGCGTGTTCGTGGTCAAGCGGATCCTGCCGCATCTGTCCGACGACGCGTCCTTCATCAAGATGTTCGTCGAGGAGGCGAAGCTGTCGGCGCGCCTCAACCACCCGAACATCGTCCACATCTTCGAGCTGGGCGCGGTCGAGGGCGAGTACTTCATCTCGATGGAGTACATCCGCGGCCACGATCTGTCGGAGACGATGCGCGCGATCTGGAAGGCGCTCGGTCCGCCCCGGCCCGAACTGGTCGCCTACGTCGGGCGCGAGGCCTGCCGCGGGCTGGCCTACGCGCACAACCTGACGGACGAGAACGGCCGCCCGCTCGGGATGATCCACCGCGACGTCTCGCCGTCGAACGTCATGCTCTCCTACGAGGGCGCGGTGAAGATGCTCGACTTCGGCATCGCCAAGGCGCTGGGCGACTCGCAGGAGGCGACGAAGAGCGGCACGTTGAAGGGCAAGTACGCGTACATGGCGCCCGAGCAGACCGAGGGCGACAACATCGATCACCGCAGCGACATCTTCGCGATCGGCACCGTGCTGCACGAGGTGCTGACCGGGCGCCGCCTGTTCAAAGGACAGAACGACGTCCAGACGATCGAGCGCGTGCGCCACGGCGAGATTCCGCCGCCGTCGGCCCAGAACCCGGCTATCCCGCGCGAGATGGATCACGTCATCCTGAAGGCGCTGCAGCGCGATCCGGCGCGACGCTGGAGCAACGCCGCCGACATGGCCGACGCGCTGGACGACATCGTGCACGCGGCGCGCTTCCAGCCGACCCACCTGACGCAGATTCTCTATGACCTTTTCCCGACCGAGGGCGGCGCGCCACAGCCGCGCACGGGCAGCCAGCGGTCTGGGTCGCGGAGCGTGAGCGGTCAGTCGATCCGGTCGAACCGGACGGTCCCGCCGATCGCGCGCACGATGTCGGGCGCGCATCCGCTGCCGATCGAACCGGTCGGGTCTTCCCCGACGTCGCTGAAGCCGAAGGCGAGGTTTCCGACCGCGGCGGTCGTTCTGGTCGTGCTGGCGGGCGCCGGTTTCGGAGGGTGGAAGGTCTTCGGGGCTCACCGCACCGACGCCGTCCGGGTGACGTCGATCGGCGACCCCAACCGCAAGTTCCACGTCTACGTGAAGTCGATGCCCGACGGCGCGGACATCTTCCTCGGCGAGAGCAAGCGACCGATCGGCGCGACGCCGGTGACGCTGCCCATCGATCTGACGGGCGTGACGTCCGTGAAGCTGACCCTGAAGAAGGCCGGCTACGAGGACTACGAGCAGATCGTCGTCGACGACACGCCGCTGTCGATCAACCTGACCGCGGTCGGCGCGGCTCCGGCCCCGCCGGGAGGCGCCGGCCCGCCGCCCGCGCCCGATCAGCCGGGCGGGGCGGGAAAAGACAAGGACAAGTCGTCGAGCAGCTCGGGCAAGTCGTCCAAGGGGGACGGTTCGCACTCGCACCACCACAGCAAGCCCGCGGCCAAACCGGCGGCAGGCTCGTCCGACGAACCGAGCGGCGAGATCACCGAGTAGAGCGACCATGTTCCGCGGGCGCGTCGTCGCCGTCGTCATCCCGGCCTGCAACGAGGCCGACAAGATCGCGGCCACGATCCGTTCGGTCCCCGGTTTCGTCGACCACATCGTCGTCGTCGACGATGGCAGCCGCGATGCGACGGCGGCGATCGCGCGGCGTGCGGTCCGGCGCGCCTCGTCGCGCGGGCGCGGAAGCGCGTCGCGCGTCGAAGTCGTCGTCCACGAACGCAACCGCGGCGTCGGCGCCGCCATCGCGACCGGCTATGCGCGGGCGCTGGCGCTGGGCGCGCACGCGACCGCGGTCATGGCGGGCGACGGGCAGATGGACCCGGCGGATCTGCCGCGCCTGCTCGCGCCGGTCGTGGGCGGCGAGGCCGACTACGCGAAGGGGAACCGGTTCGCGTGGCCGGGCGGCTGGCGAATGATGCCGCCCGTGCGCATGTTCGGCGGCGCCGTCCTGTCGTGGCTGACGGGGCTCGCGTCGGGTTACCGGCACATCGGCGACTCTCAGTGCGGGTACACCGTCGCCTCCCGCCACGCGCTGCTGGCGATCGGCTCCGATCTGTTCGCGCGCTACGGATACCCGAACGATCTGCTGGCGCGGCTCGCAGCCGCCCGCGTTCGCGTCGTCGACGTGCCGGTGCGGCCGGTCTACGGGCCAAGCTGGCGTTCCGGCCTGCATCCCCTGCGCGTCGCGCCCCGGATCACCTGGCTCCTGCTGCGCGCGTCCGGTCGCCGGATGCGCGCGCGCTGGCGCGGGACGCCCGTGGTCGTCGAGGAGACGGCCGGGATCGCCGCGCCGTCATGAACGTCGGCCTCGTCACGACGTCGTTTCCGCGCCACGCCGGCGATTACGCGGGCAGCTTCGTCGGCGATCGCGTCCAGCGGCTGCTCGCAGACGGGCACAGCGTCGAGGTGATCGCCGCGGGTGATGGCGGCCCGGCACGCGAGATCGAGCACGAACGATTGACGGTCACGCGGATCGCCGCCCCTCACCCGGGAAATGAAGGACTTTTTTACGGCGCGGGCGCGCCGGAGGCGCTGGAGGGTGGCGGCGCCGCGATCTGGTTTGCGGCCGCCCGCTTCACGGCGGCGCTCGCGGCCGCGGTGCGGGCGCGCGCGCATCGCTTCGAGGTCGTCGAATCGCACTGGCTGGTCCCGAGCGCGCTCGCAGCCGTCGCGGGGGCGCCCGGCTGCCGCCAGCGCGCGTACGCGCACTCCGGGGACGTCGCGTTGCTCGAGCGCATCCCCTTCGGGCGGACGATCGCGCGCCGCCTCGTCCGCGCCGGGATCGCCTTCCACTTCGTCAGCGACGAGCTCGCGACGCGGTTCGCGGCGCTGGCCGGCGCCGCGCGTCCGCTCGGCGCCGTCACGCCGCTGTCGCCCCCGGCCGACGATTGGTCGCCGCGCACCGGCGCGGACGCGATGGGGCGCCGGCAACTCGGGCTTGCCCGCCCCACCGTGCTCGCCGTCGGCCGGCTGGTTCCGATCAAGGGCCACGATCGGTTGCTGCGGGCGTGCGCTCGAGCCCAGACCGGGCGCGGTGCCCCCGGTGCGCTCGAGGTGGTGATTCTCGGCGACGGCCCCGAGCGCCTCCGACTCGGGCGCCTGGCCGCCGACCTCGGCGTTCGCCTCAGGCTGCCCGGCTTCGTCCCCCGCGCCGAGGTCGCGCGCTGGCTGCGAGCCTGCGACGTCTATGTGCAGCCGTCCGTGCGGCTGGCGAACGGGCGGGGCGAAGGCGCGCCGCTCGCAACCGCCGAAGCGCGCGCGGTCGGAATTCCGGTACTGGTCGATAGCGACGTCGGCCGGCTCGCGGAAGGCCTTCGCCGCGGTCTTCACCTCGAAGACACGGGCGTGTAACCGAATACGCACCGCCAGGACCCTGGCGCGTAGCGCGCTGCGCGGTTGGAGGCGCTCGAGATTCGCTAAGATCCTGGAACCATTGGCTCGAGCTGACGGCATGCCCCGTGCTGTCAAACTATCCACCGCGAGGCCCCCGCTTGTCGCAGCGCGTTCAAACCCAGCCCGAGCTCTCCGTGGTCGTGTCCGTGGCCGACCAGGAGGATTCGATCGGTCACCTGATCCGCAACGTGGCCGCGCACCTGTCCAGCCTCGGCCGTACCTTCGAGATCCTGATCGTCAACGCGGGCTGCAGCGACAACAGCATGTCGATCGCGAGCGTGCTCGCCGGCTCGATGCCGCAGATCGAGGTGCTCGCGCGCGATTCCGGCGGCCGCGCCTTCCTCCGCGGCACCTCCGAGGCGCGCGGTGACGTGATCGTGCTGCTCGATGCGAGCAAGCCGGCTTCGCTGGCGCCGCTGGCGTGGGCGCTGTCCCGCATCGCGGCGGGCCGCGACGCGGTCGTGCTGCGCGGCCGGTACATCGTGGCGCGGCGGCTGGCGGTTCTGCCGGTCATCGTGCGCGCCGCCGGGCCGGGCGTCCTGTTCGAGGCGGTGTTCGAACGCCGCGCGCAAGAGCTGGGGATCGACATCGTCGGGTCGCGCCCCCGCCGGCCGGTGCCGCTGCTGCTGCGGCCGGTCCTCCGCTTTCTAGCCGCGTAGCCGCCCTTCCGCTGCTGTCATTTGGTGGCCATGTGCTAACCTGGTTAGCTCATTGAGCTGGGTTGTCGCGATATTCGGCCTCGCGCTCCTGATCGTCCTTCATGAGGGCGGCCATTTCCTGGTGGCGCGCCTGTGCGGGATGCGGGTCGAGCGGTTTTCGATCGGCTTCGGTCCGCCGCTGGCCAGCTTCAAGCGCGGCGGCACGATCTTCCAGATCGCGCCCATCCCGCTGGGTGGTTTCGTCCAGATCACCGGACTGAACCCGAGCGAGGAGTTCGACAAGAACGATCCGATGGTCTACCCGAACAGGCCGCGCTGGATGCGCCTCCTGACGGTGCTGGCCGGGCCGATCGCGAACTACCTGACGGCGATCGTCCTGGTGTTCGTGGTTCTGGCGGGCTTCGGCGCGCCGCCCAAGACCAAGACCCAGTGGATCGAGGAGCCTCAGGCGGGCCGGCCCGCGGCGATCGCCGGGCTGCAGGTCCACGACATCCTGGTCGCGGCGAACGGCCAGATGGTCGACGCCGATCATCCGATCAGCGACATCATCAAGGCGAGCGAGGGCAAGCCCGTCCAGATCAAGGTGTTGCGCGGCGGCCAGCCGATGACGTTCGCGGTGACGCCGGACAAGACGTCGGGCGCCTACCAGGTCGGCATCGAGATCGGCGCGGCGGGGCCGCGGACGCCGGTGTCGATCAAGACCGCGGCCAAGGACGCGATCGTCTACCCCTACTATGCGTCGGCCGAGATCCTGGATGGCCTCTACCACATGATTCGCCGCGACGTGCAGGCGGATCTGTCCGGGCCGGTCGGGATCACCAAGCAGATCGCGAAGGCGGCCAGCCGGGGCATGGTCAGCTTCCTGTCGCTGCTGGCGTTGCTGTCGGTCTACCTGGGCCTCTTCAACCTGTTGCCGCTGCCGGCGCTCGACGGCGGCCGCGCCGTCTTTCTGGGTTGGGAGTCGATCACCCGCAAGAAGGTCGATCCGCGGATCGAGGCCGCCGTCCACACGGCCGGTTTCGTGCTGCTGATGGGTGTCTTGCTGGTGGTCAGCTGGAAAGACATCAAGAACCTCATCTTCAAGGCGTAAGGGCCGGTGTCGCCACGAGGCGGCGGTCCGCCGGCTCGGCGCGGAGGTAAGAGGTCGGCGATTCAGCGGGGGCTGGTGGGCGAGCGCGCCCTGGTCGGCACGCCCTACATGGCCGACGCGGCCCTGCGCGACCAGTACACGCGCGACATCGCGCCGCGCACCCGCGCGGCGCTCGGCAAGATCCTGGCGGAGGTCTATCCGGAGACCGGCGGCGCGCCGCGCCCGTCGCGCGTGCTCGACCTCGGGACCGGGACCGGCGCCGCGGTCGAGGCGGTGCGCGCGCACCTCGGCGCCGAGGTCGAGCGCGGAGCCATCGAGCGCGGAGCCATCGAGATCGTCGGCGTCGATCGCGTCGCGGCGCCCGGCGTGGTGACCGCGAACCTGGCCGCGGACCTGCCGGCGGTCAGCGGGCGCTTCGACCTGATCGTCGCGGCGCACCTGCTCGGCGAGCTCTACCTCGACCGGCCGCGCGACGAGCGAGTCGATGCGCGGGCCGGGCGGGTGCAGGCCTGGGCGGACGGGCTCCTGGAACCCGGCGGCACCATCATCCTCGTGGAACCGGCGCTGCGCGAGACGTCGCGCGAGCTGCTCGCCGTGCGTGACCAGCTGCTGGCGCTGTCCGACCTGGAGATCGTGGCGCCCTGCTTCTGGACCGGCGCCTGCCCGGCGCTCGCGAACCCGCGCGACTGGTGTCACGACGCCGTCGAGGTCGGGGCCGGGCCGCGCGTCGATTTCTCGTACCTCGTGCTGCGCGATCGCTGGCGGCCGATCCCGGGCCAGCTGCGCTACCGCGTCGTCAGCGACCCGCTGCCCGAGAAGGGGCGCCTCAAGCTGTACGCGTGCGGCCCGACCGGCCGGCACGCGTTCATCCGCCTCGATCGGCACGAGACACCCGCGAACGCGGGCTTCGGCCAGCTCGTCCGGGGCGATGTCGTACGAATAGCCGGCGCGACGGAGCTCAACGAGGCGTTGATGCGCGTCGAGCCCGCGACCGCCGTGAAGAAGATCTAGCCGCCTACGTGCCGGCAGCGTAGTCGTCGTTGTAGGCGATCTGCTCGGGCGTCAGCGCGTCGATCGACAGCCCCTGCGTCGTCAGCTTGATGCGCGCCAGCTCCTGATCCTGCTCGGGCGGCAGCTCGGAGACGCCCGGCTTCATCGACTTGCCTTCCTTGGCCAGCTTGCAGAGCGCCAGGTACTGGTTGGCGAACGACATGTCCATGACCTCGGACGGGTGGCCCTCGGCGGCGGCCAGGTTGACGAGCCGCCCCTGGGCCAGCACGTAGACCCGGCGGCCGTTCTTGAGGACGTACTCCTCGTTGGCGTGGCGGATCTCGCGCTTCGCCTTCGACCGCGCTTCCAGGTCGACGAGGTTGATCTCGCAGTCGTAGTGGCCCGTGTTGCAGACCAGCGCGCCCTCTTTCATCACGTCGAAGTGCCGGCCGACGATGACGTCCTTCATCCCGGTCGCGGTGATGAAGATGTCGCCCAGCTTCGCCGCGTCGTCCATCTTCATGACGCGGAAGCCGTCCAGCGTCGCCTTCAGCGCCGCCGTCGGCTTGATCTCGGTGACGATGACGTTGGCGCCCAGGCCGCGCGCCCGGATGGCGACGCCGCGGCCGCAGTGGCCGTAGCCGGCGACGACGAACGTCTTGCCCGCGACCAGCACGCTCGAGGCGCGCAGGATGCCGTCCAGCGACGACTGCCCCGTGCCGTACACGTTGTCGAAGTCCCACTTGGTCTCGCTGTCGTTGACGGCGATGACCGGGTAGAGCAGCTTGCCGGCCCGACCCATCGCGCGCAGGCGGTGCACGCCGGTCGTGGTCTCCTCGGTGCCGCCGATGACGTCCTTGGCCAGATCCTTGTAGCGATCGTGCACGCGGAAGATCAGGTCGGCGCCGTCATCCAGCGTCAGCGTCGGCTTCATCTCCAGGGTCTTGTCGATGCACCAGTAGAACTCGTCCGTCGACAGGCCGTGCCACGCGTAGATGGACGTCCCCTCGGCGGCCAGCGCGGCGGCGACGTCGTCCTGGGTCGACAGCGGGTTGCAGCCCGACCACGACACCTCGGCGCCGGCGGCGCGGATGGTGCGGATCAGGACCGCCGTCTCCTTGGTCACGTGAAGGCAGCCGGCGACCTTCATCCCCTTGAGCGGCAGATCCTTCTTCCCGGCCTCGCGCAGGTGCATCAGCACGGGCATGCGGCTCTCGGCCCACTCGATGCGCAGCCGTCCTGCATCGGCCAGCTTGGCGTCGGCAATCTTGAAGTTCGACATCCGCGGGACCCTACTTTCCGGCCTCGATTGAGTCAAGCGAAGTCCGCGAAAATCATCTACAATCGTCCCTCTCCAACTTCCGCATGCACTCTCACCTCGCGCAGGAGTGGTCGGCCGCATGGCCGCTTCCCGCCATCGCCATCGGCCTCTTGGTCGTCCTGGCATTCCTGCGGGCGGTCGTCGACCCCGCCGAGCGCGGGCGCGTCAAGGCCGGAATGTTCTTCGCCGGCGCCTACCTGGCGATGATCACCGGCTTCGCGCTGGTGCAGCGTCCGCTGCCGGCGCCCGGCCACCACGACTGGCTGCGCGTGCTGGCGGTGCTGCTCCTCTGTTTCGCGCTGGTCATCGCGGCCAGCCTGCTGGTGTTCGACGTCGTGCTCCGGCGGCGGGAGATGCCGCGCATCCTCCGTGATCTCTTGCAGGGCGTCGCCTACCTGATCACCGCGGCGTTCGTGCTGACGCGTTCCGACGTCGACGTGGCGCGCGTGTTCACCGCGTCGGTGCTGACGACGGCCGTCATCGGCCTGGCGCTGCAGGACACGCTGGGCAACGTGATGGCGGGGCTGGCGCTGCAGCTGGAACGCGACTTCGAGGTCGGCGACTGGATCAACGTCGGCGATCGCAATTCGCCGATCATCGGCCGCATCCGCGAGGTGCGCTGGCGCGCGACGACGATCGTCACGCGGAACGGCGACCTGATGTTGATCCCGAATTCGGCGATCACGCGCGCGATGCTGACGAACTTCAGCCGGCCCACGAACGCGCACCGGCAGTGGGTCTACATCCGCGTCCACTTCCGCCACCCGCCCGCGCGCGTGCGCGAGGTGGTCGTCGACGCCGTTCGCGGGCTGTCGTTCGTGCGCGCCGAGCCGTCGCCGGACTGTCTGCTCTGGGAGTTCGGCCAGGACGCCAGCACCTACGCCTGCCGGTACTGGATGGACGACATCCAGCGCGACGACACGATGGACAGCGACGTGCGCAGCGCCATCTGGTACGCGCTGCACCGGGCCGGCATGGAGATCCCGTTCCCGTCGCGCAACATCAACGTCACCGAGATGAACGAGGACCGGATCCAGCGCAAGCTGGACGAGGAGTACGCGCGGCGGGTCGATGCGCTCTCGCGCGTCGACGTGTTCCGCGCCCTCGACGCCGAAAAGATCGATCGCCTGTCGCGACGGCTGCGGCACGTCGTCTTCGGTCCGGGCGAGCTGATCCTGCGCCAGGGCGATCCGGGCGATTCTCTTTACCTCGTGCGGGGCGGACAGGTGGCGGTCCAGATCGGCGTGCTCGGCGCGTCGAAAGAGGTGGCGACGCTGGGCGACGGCCAGTTCTTCGGCGAGATGTCGCTGATGACGGGCGAATCGCGCACCGCGACCGTGGTCGCGAAGACCGACGTCGAGTGCTACATCGTCGACAAGGAGGCGTTCCAGGAGATCGTCCACGAGAAGCCCGACCTGGCCGGCACGATCAGCGACATCCTGTCGCGGCGGCAGGTCGATCTCGGCGTCAAGCGGTCGCTGACGCCGGTGCCGACCGCGGCGCAGACCAGCCAGCTCCGTTCGCGGATCGCCGCGTTCTTCGGCCTCGGCGGCGGCAAGTCGCGCGGCTAGCGATCGTTCAGTCGAGATACCGCGGCGAGAATTCTCCTCGCCGATCCCACCAGCCCGCGTTGCGCCGGCGGCGGCAGAGCGGCCAGAAGGGTCAGCCCCGCTCGCGTCGGCATATCGATCGAAGCGCGCGCCCGCTCGATCAGACGGCGGGCGTCGTCGCCACGTCCGTTTTCGATCAACGCCATCCCGAGCGACAGGACCGCCGTGCGGTATTGCCGAGCGAGGTCCGGTCGAATGCGCAGCAGCGCCGGATCGTCGAGGCAACGGCGAGCGACGAACTCGGCCTGGGTGAGCGCCTTCAGCCGTCCGGCGCTCGATGTCCACGAGCGGGTCTCGGATTGGCCATGGATCCGGTAGCGGGTCAGGCGGCGCGGGTCGTAGAAGGCGCCGGCGCCGGTGCGCGCGGCCAGATACGTGATCCAGGCGTCGTAGTAGGTCCCGACCTCGGCGGGAAAGTCGCCCCAGTCGATCGCCGACTTGCGGAACACGGCGGCCATCGCGGCCGGCAAGACCCGGGTGACCAGCGCGAGCTCCAGGAAGGGATGAAGCACGCCCGCCGGCAGCCCGTCGCGATGCCAGTAGCGCGTGTTGCGGTTCGCCTCGTCCTCGTTCAGGCGGCCTTCCGCGTCGATGATGGCGTGGTCGCAGAAAGCGACGCTCAGCGTCTCGTCGCGCTCGAGCGGCGGCACCATCGCCGCGAGGAAGCCGGGCTCCCATTCGTCATCGTCGTGCAAGGTGGCGACGTACTTGCCGCCGGCGGCCGCCATCGCGCCCCAGATGTTCCGCCCCATCCCGAGGTTGACCGGGTTGCGAACGTACCGGAGGCGCGGATCGTCGAACTTCACCACCGTCGTGCCGTAGACATCCTCGACGCTGGCGTCGTCCGACACGATCACCTCGATGTTCCCGTACGTCTGCGCCAGCGCGCTGCGGATCGCGCCGTCGAGGTACCGGCTGCGATTGAAGGTGGGAACGACGACGCTGACCAGCGGCATTCCCCGCTCTGCCTCGCTGAGCGGCGGCATGACGCTTTTTGGCTGGTGAGCCTGTCGCTGTCAACTGCGATCGGATAACGTCAGCCGATGCGTTTCTGGAGCGAGCGGCTGCCGTACCTCGAAGACTTCGCGCGGTCTCATCGGGTGCTGCACCTCGGTCCGGGGCGGCACGAATGGGTGGGTGTCTCCGTCGACATCGTGCCGGAGGTGCGCCCTGACGTGGTCGCCGATCTGAACCGCCCGCCGTATCCGTTCCGCGACAACACCTTCGATGCCGCGTATGCGTTCTCGATCGTCGAGCACCTCGACAACTTCTTCGGCGTGTTCGCGGATCTTCACCGGGTGCTGAAGCCCGGAGGGTTCGTCGCGCTGCTGACGCCCCACTTCTCCAACGTCAGCTCCTACATCGACCCGTCACACCGTCTCCACCTGTCGGCCCGGTCCTTCGACTACTTCATCGAGGGGACGAACCTGTTCGCCAGCTACGGCTTTTACAGCGGGGCCCGCTACCGCCTGCGCGAGCGACTGTTGATGCTGCAGCGCCCCTGGAACCTCGTGCCGGGGCTTCAGCGCGCCGTGAACCGCTCGACCGATCTGTACGAGGAACACTTCTGCTACGTGATGCGCGGCGCCGGTCTCTACATGGAGCTCGAGGCGCTCAAGTAGCGGGGCCGATCAGCGGGCGGACGTCGACCGCGCGCATGCCGGCGCGATGCGCGGCCTCGAGGCCGATGTCCGTGTCCTCGTAGACCGTGCAGGCCGCGGGCTCGACGTCGATGCGGCGGGCCGCCTCCAGGAAGACGTCGGGCTCGGGCTTGTGCCGCGCCGTGTCCTCGGCCGCGACGACGGCCGTGAACCAGTCGGCGATCCCGAGCGCCTCGAGCGTGCGGACGACCAGCCGGCGAACGCTACCGGACGCGATGGCCAGCGGCCCCTCGCCGCGGTGGCGCCGCGCGATGTCCATCACGGTCGCGATGGGCCGGACGCCGCCGCCCGCCGCGAGGCTGTCGTAGTACATCTGTTCCTTCTCGAGCGCGATCGCGACCGGGTCCAAGGTCAGCCCAGCCTCGGCGATCAGCAGAGCCGCGATCTTCGCCGTCGGGACCCCGCCCAGCGAATAGAAGCGGGCCTCCGGAAAAAGCAGGCCGTGGCGGCGCGCGATCTCGGTCCATGCAACGAAATGCGAGGGCATCGTGTCGACCAGAGTACCGTCGAGATCGAAGATGAACCCCCGTTTAGGCTCTGCCATGCCTGGCGATGTTAGACTGGGACGGGCGACCGTGCCTAGCTGTCCGACCTGCCACAATACCTTTCCGGCCGGGACGGCCGTCTGCCCGCGTGACGGGGCCCGCTTGACGACGACCGGCGCCAGCACCGAGGCCGGGCTGGTCATGGCGGCGACGGTTCCAGGCCTGCCGACGCCGGCGCCCAGCGCGTCGGGCGCGACGTCCGGATCGGCGGCGACGCCGGTGATCGCGACGGCGCCCGCGACCGCCGCCAAGGCCGACGAGGGCCGGTTCGATCCGCTGGTCGGGGCGGTGCTGGCGGACCGCTACCAGATCGTGCGCCGCATCGGCGAGGGCGGGATGGGCGCCGTCTACGAGGCCAAGCACACGGTCATCGGCAAGCGGGTGGCGGTGAAGGTGCTGCTGGAGAAGTTCCTCGCCAAGAGCGACTTCGTGGCGCGCCTGCTGCAGGAGGCGCGGCTGGCGAGCTCGATCGGCCAC
>Ga0066903_100001591_pt1 | contig 16838 bp, 16 predicted proteins | sample PanSoiMetaGPlot1_FD_67491 | JGI IMG/M metagenome (GOLD analysis project Ga0066903, IMG submission 67491) | Tropical forest soil microbial communities from Panama analyzed to predict greenhouse gas emissions - Panama Soil - Plot 1 (version 2) | ecosystem: Environmental > Terrestrial > Soil >... | reverse complement strand
GCGAACAAAAGCGAAAGTACGGGTAGTGATAAATCGAGTGCACCATTGGCGGAGAGGCAATCCGTTCAAACCATCTCGCAGAACACCACCGATACTGATTCGCCACTGGGACGAGACCGTGTTTAACCGCGTTTTGATGCACATAATTCAGTCGGGCCAAATACGACTTCTGGTAAGTCAGCTTTGTATCCCAGAAGTTATGCCAGACTTTACGCGCTGGCGTTTGGTCCTGTCGGTTGATCCAACCCGCGGTGCGCGTGTGGAGCGCTCCTAACATTTGTGACAGACTGCTTGCGTCTGCCGAATCACTCGGAGAATGACTAACGAAGTGGTAGTGATTCGAGAACACTGCCCAAGCTTCGAGCTTCCAAGAGAACTCGCGCGCTAGGGTGAGAAGACCACACTGCAAAATGTCGAGACGCTGCGGTGTGCGAAAATGATGCGCTTTGAGGTAAGCGCTGGCTGTGACGAAGTACGTGCCGTTCTCCGAAAGTTAATGTGTGGGTGCGTGCGGCCACGGCACTGCAGGCGCGGGCGTGGCGAAGAAAGTGACTAGGCGGAAGCCAAAATACAACGATTTTTCGGTTCGGCGGGGACCTTCTAAAAAGCGGCAGAGCACTGCCGCACTCCAAAACATGGCCGTCGTTGGACGCTTGCGTTACGCGCTTGCGTGTTGGAGTGCGGCGGTCTCCGCCGCCTTGGTATGTGCCGAGTCTAATCGCCAGGCAATATGCCAGCTCGACCTAACAGCCAGGGATTGCCATGTTAAGCCCCGCGTGCGTTCAGCCATTGCAGGGCGAAGCGCGCTACTTCGCGCGAATTTTTTAAATCAAGTTTGTCTTTGATGTGTGCCCGGTGGGTTTCCACCGTTTTGGGGCTGAGACGCAGTAGCCTGGCGATCTGACGCACATCGTGACCTTTGCCGATCAGTTCCAGAATTTCCAGTTCACGATCACTCAGTCTCTCGACCGCGTCAGCCTCGCCTTCGGCTTGGCGATGCGCGAACTTTGTGATCACCTGGGCCGCCATCGCTGGGCTGAGATAGGGTCGGCCATTAAAAACTTCGCGAATTGCGTGAATGACGTTGGCCATTGCTTCGTGTTTCATGACGTAGCCTTCCGCACCCGCGCGCAGTGCGCGCAATGCATAGAGCGATTCATCGTGCATCGAGAGCACCAAAATTGGCAGCTGCGGAAATTCTGCGCGGATGTTTTTGATGAGCTCAATGCCATTGGCGCCTGGCAAACTGAGATCGACAATCGCCATATCGGGATGCAGTTTCCGAATTACGTCCATCGCTTCCACGGCGTGGCCAGCCTCGCCGCAGACGGCGAAGGTGCCATCAGAATGAATCATTTCCTCGAGGCCCTTTCGAAACAGTGGGTGATCATCCACGATTACAATGCGTTTCGCCTCTGGCGGTTCAGATGGAGGATTCTTACTCATGGATCGCGCAATTGCTCGTCGAGCTGCAGCTGATTTGGTTGAAGCAGGGTCCATGGTAAGCTGTGATCTTCCTTTGATCGTCTATTAAGGGTTCGCCGCTCGGTGACGCGTTAGATGCCGAAAATTTAGGTTGGCAGGGAGTGGCGCGCTCGCGCGCTGCGCTGGCAATTGTTTCGCCTGACCGTTTCCAGTGAGCTCGGCGATTGCAGTAAAAAACAGGATACACATGTCCCGCCTCGTTTTGGAGAATCGATCTCCAAACGGCCGCCGAGCAACTCAGCGCGGTAATTCATAATGTGAAAACCGAGGCCTTGCTTCAGTCTCGGCTCATTAGAGAATCCGATGCCGTCATCGATTACGCGCAAAACCATTCCCCGTTGCGATCGCTCTAATTTGACGAGAATTTGCCGTGCCTGAGCATGTTTGTTCGCGTTAATGACTGCTTCTCGCGCGATCCGATAGAGGTGCGCTGCCGCCATGTCATTGTCGATACGAAACGACGGTCTGACTTCCAGCCGGCATGGTGTCCTCCAGATTTCCCGGTCAACCAAGCCTTCCAGCGCGCTGACCAGTCCGGCTGCATCCACGTCGACCCGGTGTAATGCGCGGGAAAGATCGCGTGTGTTAACCGCGGCGTCGTTCACCAACTGGGCAATTTTTTCGATGTCCTCTGCGTCGATCACCCGATGGTTCCTTAGCCGCAACGCGATCGAGCGCGCCATGAACGCGACTGCAGTGAGGTGTTGGCAGAGACCATCATGCAGTTCTTGCCCTAGCCGCTGTTGCTCTCGGTCGCTCACCGCAAGAATTTCCCCCTCTAGTCCTTTGCGCCGCTCGATCTCACCTTTTAATTCTTTGTTTGCGATGTGTAGCTCACTTGTTCGCTGGCGAACGCGTTTTTCCAAGAGTTCCTTTGAATCTTGCAATGCGGCTTCTGCTTTTCTGCGCCGGGTGACGTCAGTAATCGAACCGAACCAGCCGATCACATTGCCTTCCGAGTCCCGGTCCGGCGTATACACACCCTGCAGCCAAGGTGCTCCGACACCCTTCAATGACACCTTCGCTTCGTATTCCACCTTGTGGCCTTTCAGCACCTTTTCGACATAGGGCAAAATTGCCTTCAGGCCGTCCTTGCCCATGATCTCAACAATCGGTTTGCCGGCGATTTCTTCAGGCTTGCGGCCCAGCATTTGCGCGTAGGCGCGGCTCACGTAGCGGTACCGCAGATCGCGGCTACACCGCGTTAACATGAACGGCGTTTGTGTGACGATCAGGTCGAGCTCGGCTTCTTTTTCTCGCAGGGCTACTTCTGCGCGTTTGCGCTCGGTGAGATCGATGATGGCAGTTTGATAGAGTAATGCGCCATTGTGCATCGAGGCAACGACTGGTGTGCTGGAAAGATAAGCATGAATGATTTTGCGTTTTACATCCTTGAGCCGCAGTTCTGTCTCTACGCGAGTATCCGAACATCGACACCGCAGCAGGTGATGTAGAAAAAGAGCAGTGTCTTCCCTCGCGGCAAAAACCATAAACGGCATGCCGATCAAACGCTCCCGGGGTATTCCGAAAAGCCGAGCGGCTGTCAGATTAATTTCCTCAATGCGGCCCGAGCGATCGAAGCTCACGTAGCCGGTCGGCGCGAGATCGTAAAGATCGGCATATCGCTGCACGGCGTGATCGAGCTCCCGCGACCGGGGAGCGACACCGCAGGTCTTACGAGAAGATTTCTGCCGCGAAGCGTCTCGCATGGACAGGCCACGCAGTGATCTAGGTTTTTTCCTCGCAGCGTCGACGTCTGTGTTCTCTCTCATGATCGCGCTAGTAAAATCGCTGCAGAACGTTTCGAGAGACGCCCTTTTTTGCGATGGGGAACTTTCGCTTTCTTCATAAGCGATCGAACAAATTCGCGAACTTTGGCGACCGATTCCAGATAGTACGACGCTATGGTAGAAAGGCAAAGGCGGAAAGCGTGGCTGTAACGGCGGTCTCCGACCGCCGAAGGGCAGAGACGCTCGGAGCGCGGCTTCAGTAAAACGGCGCTCGGAGAGCGCGGCTACAGAAAACGATGCTCAGAGGTGCCGCCCCATTAGAAGTGCGACAGTCAGAGACTGCCGCTACAGCTCACCGCTTTTTCTCGCTGCCGCTTCCGCTATTGATGTCCACTAGCGTAAGGACCGCGCCGTCGATTTTGTTGTCGGTCGTGCGGTAGGGCCGAATGCGCAGTGAATACAATCGGTCTTGCTTGTCGCGCACCTCGCGCTCGCACACGTGCAACGAATCGATCACTTCGTGAACGAGCTTTTCCAAATCGGGCATGTCGATGTTGGGTTTGAGCTCGGTGATGCGGCGGCCGACATCGGTATCGGCGACGTTAAACGTATCGCGCGCGGGCGGTGTGGCCCGGCGGATAGTGAGATTGTTGTCCACCATCACGATGGGCAGATGAATGCTGGTGAGCAGATTGTTCAGGTCGCTGTTGATCGACATGATCTCGAAGTTGCGGTTGCTCAGCTCTTCGTTCAGCGTGGTCAGCTCTTCGTTGGTGGATTGCAATTCTTCCTTCGCTGTCTCCAGCTCTTCGTTGGTGGATTGCAATTCTTCGTTGCTCGATTCAATTTCTTCGTTAGCGGACTTTAGCTCCTCGTTAGTCGCTTCCTGTTCCTCGATGATGGCCTGAAGCGATTCCTTGCTCGCGCTCAGCTCCTCGCGCAGCGTCTGTATTTGCGCTTCGGGCCCAGCCTTCTTCCGTTTTTCTTTTTTTGTTTTAGGCACGGCTTTCTTTTCGGCGCCACCGACTTCGGTGAAAACGACCAGCGCCCAGTTCAGTTCCGAGTTTGGCACTCTGAATGGCACTACTTCCAGGCCCAGCTCCATCACTTGCGTGTCGCGTTTCATAAATACGTGTTCCTTGCGCGCGGGCTGATCGCTGCGAAACGCGCGGTGAATCGTGGCGCGTAGATCGGGCACCAGACTGGCTCTGGCCATGTGCAAAAGATTAAACGTGGCCGGTCCGGGCGCGTGTTCCAGATAGGGCGAAGTTTTACCCCGAAATTGTCGCACCATCATGTTCTCATCGATGACCACGCCGGCGGGCGCATAGGTGCCCAGCATGATCCGGTCGGCCATCTCCTGAACGTGCACATTGAAATCGCGCGCCTCCACAGGCGCCGGCGCAAGGCGTGCTGGCTCCAGTGATCTAATACCGGAGTAAGTGCCAGGCGGAATACGCATCTCCAGTTCCCGCCGGCCCGGCAGCACTTTCTTAGCGAAAATTTTGTTGCGCTTGTCCACCAGTTCGAACAGATCGCTGAACACGCCGATCGCTTCCGAGGGCCCCAGCACCAAATAGCCGCCGGAGTTGAGGGCGTAGTGGAAAATGGGCAGCGCGCGCTTCTGCAATTGCAGCCCAAGGTAAATCAATACGTTGCGACAACTAATCAGATCGATTCGGGAAAACGGTGGATCAGCGGTGATGTTTTGGCGGGCGAACGTGCAGAGATCGCGCACGGTAGCGTTGATCTGGTAAGTGCTGTCGAGTTTTTTGAAGAAACGTCGCAACCGCTCCGGCGAAACATCTTTTTCGATTGCGCTGGAATAAATGCCCAGGCGGGCGCGGTCGATAACGCTTTCGCTCAGGTCAGTGCCGAAAATCTGCACCCGTATCTTCCCGGCGGCGTCGCCCAGCGCTTCCAAAATGCAGATGGCCAGCGAATAAACTTCTTCGCCCGTGGCGCAGCCCGGCACCCACACGCGCAAATCGCCTTTGCGTTTTTTCTGTTTGATCAGCGCGGGAATGAATTTTTTCTGCAACGCCATGAACGCGCGCTTGTCCCGGAAGAACTGGGTCACGTTGATGAGCAGATCATTGAACAGCTCGTGAATTTCTTTCGTGTTGCCGCGCAGAAAATTCGTGTATTGCCGGAGCCGCTCGATGCGGTGCAACGCCATGCGCCGATGGATTCGGCGTTGCAACGTCGATTGCTTGTAAGTGCTGAAATCGACCCCGGTATGTTTTTTTAATGCGAGAAAAATGCGGCTTAAATCGTCGAGATCAGCGTGTCCGGTTTGCGCTTCCACGCCCTCGTCGAGTGACTTCTTAATATACGGGTGCTCGGCGATCCGCTTCAGTTCGTGCGCGATTTCCTTGGGCGAAAGCGCGGCATCGACGAATCCCGACAAAATCGCGTTGCGCGGCATGGCGGGAAATTTCGCGCTCTGTTCGTCCTGCGCGAAAGTGATTCCGCCTGCCGCTTTGATGGCGCGCAATCCCGCGGTGCCGTCGCTGCCCCCGCTTCCAGAGAGCAATACGCCGATCGCGCGCGGGCCTTGTTCTGCCGCCAGCGATTCAAAGAAATTATCGATGGCCAGCGTGGGTCGCCCCGTCCAGTCGATCAACGTGAGCGCGCCATTCTTATAAAGCAGCCCTTTGTTCGGAGACAACACATAGACGGTATTCGGCTCCGGCTTGACCCGTTTGCTGATTTCGACCACCGGCATTTGCGTTGTCCTTGCCAGCAAACTCGGCAACCGGCTGGCGTGCGTGGGGTCGAGATGTTGCACCACCACGAAAGCCATATTGTTTTTTGGCGGCAACGCTTTCAACAGCTCGGTTGCCGCTTCAAACCCGCCGGCGGAACCGCCAATGCCGACAATCGGGTAACTTAAAGTCTTTTTATCATCTCTTCGCTTGCCCGGTTTTGATCTCGCCGATGTGGATCGCGAACTGTTTGTTCTCGCTGTTGTGGGCGATGCATTCTTCTTCGCCGTTTGTTTTCGCGGCATGGCGGTTTTTATGTTAATTGCGGTCTCCACATCAGACAAGCTTCGATTGCGACAGGTAGGACGCGATGTCCTCGACGCGTTAGCGATCAAATGCGGCTCCGCCGCCGGATTTCACCCAGCACCTTCGGCGATTCTTTTTCTATCGTCTTCGGAGAAGCCGATCCACCCGATTAACGAACGAATCACGATTCAGTTATGTGAGGGGCGGGTTCTCCCATGACCAAACGCAATGTCATCGTTGTCGGGACGTCTGCTGGTGGAGTGGACGCGCTTTGCGAACTCAACAGGCATCTGCCCAAGGATCTCGACGCTTCGGTTTTTGTGGTGATGCATATCGGCACTCAAACAATGTTGCCGCATATTTTAAGTCGCTGCGGGAAGCTCCCTGCTGTGATTGCGGAGAATGAAAAACATTATCAACGCGGCTGCATCTATTGCGCAGCGCCGCATTGTCATTTGTCGATTAAAGATCACAGGACTGTCCTCACACGCGGGCCACGGGAAAATGGGCATCGCCCTGCAATCGATGTCTTATTTCGCAGCGCTGCTCGCGCTCATCGCTCGAAAGTCATCGGCGTGGTGCTAAGCGGCGGACGCGATGATGGCTCGGCGGGTCTCTTTGCTATCAAAGCACGCGGCGGCGTTGCGATTGTTCAGGATCCAGCCGAAGCCCTTACGCCGAACATGCCCGAGAATGCGCTCAGCGTGGTTGATGTCGATTTTTGTTTGCCAGTTCGGCAGATCGCTGATGTCCTCGTTCAACTCGTCAATGGCAAGGCCACCACTATCACAGAATCGCGAACTGAAGGAACCTCTATTGTACCACAGAGTTGACGAGAGAATCGTTTTGATCTAAGGCTTTCGCCCCAAGGTAGGCTCATCGCGGACTTGTTGTGCACGAACTTGCGAGGGGTAGTGCCCTCACCAGCTCGATGCGGCCATGCGTTCTTCGATCAAATCACGCTCAATCTCCCAGCACCGCAGCGCTGAAAACAAGAGCCTGTCAGTTTGTTCAAGCTCTACAGGTTCATCGTCGATGATCTCCGGCGGCCATGCTTGGGAATATTGCTTCGATCTCTGTCGTCTGCGTCCGGCATTCGCCTTTCGCCACCGTCTGTGCGGTCGTGCTGCTCCCATCAGTGATCTCTCCTCATGGATGTTTTCCTGTTGGTGTCTTCGTATCGCGACATTGGGGTCGTTGTGACAAATCGTTCGGTAGCTCGCGCTCGCATTTTCTTCTCGAATTAAAATCCTGAATTCCTCAAGCGACTCAAACAATCCGCTACGATGGCCAAGCAAGATCTGAAACTTTGTCCGTGAGGTGTTGGGCCGCATCAGGATACCGTAGGGGCACCCCGCTGCGGCGTCTTCTCGGCGCAGGGCGCCTGGCCACGGCCTCAACCGGAGCCCGCAAGCCGGCGAAATATTGCGTGTCGAACGCACGGAGAGCTGCCGCGACCGTAGCCCCAATTCCAACGATACCTTCTTCAATGTTTGCCCCAAGCAACGCGATCCAAAGCTCGCTGCGAAAAGATAATCGCGGACGGCGCACAGCCGATGGACTGCCGGGATGAGCCGTACAATAAAGCTCCATTTGTTCCATCGCAGTTGCTGCAAAATCCCTGACGCGACGCCCACGCGAAACCTGACCGTTGTTTTTCTTCATGTGCGTCTAGTAACGCATGCGTGGGCTGGATTGGATGTGGTTTTTTGTTGTAGCCGGGACCGTTGATCCCGCGGATACGAACGCATTCCTCCTTTTTACACGAGCCGGGATCACCTATCCCGCCTACAGCGCACAGCGCGATAAGGTTTTCACCGATGGTAGAATCCACCACGCGCCCGATTGTGCGATCACTTCCAGGGAAGGTATATGTTTGACTGTGCCGTTATCTCCTCCAGTTACATTATCGGACGTTGATAAACTGGATGCGCTGCGCTGGCTCGATCAATTTCGGCAATGGCGTTCACTCGATGAGAAACGTTTCTGCCTGGTTTGTGGCAAAATCATTACCGGCCGGCAAATCCAAGTTGCGGGTGGAACACGTGGTAATGGACCGCTAAGACTCAGTTGTCCGACGGCGCGGTGTAACTCAATTCCGATGGATTGGGTTCTGCCCACGGATGAAATCCTCGCCAAGGTCGAGATGATGGCGGCCGAAGAACGCAAAGCTGCGGTACCGAGGCCGACTAATCATAGCAACGGAGGACCTGAGCGCCCCAATAGAGGGCACAACGGGATCGCATCGCGATTACGCAACTTCGCGTTTCATTTCAAGCGGGGTTCTTAAAGCTGTCCCCTCCGACTAGTGCGGGCCTTAGCCCTGGGCGGGCCCGCAGACTTCGTACATCCAGCTCCCGCTGGCACGAATTCAGGCGCTGTAGCCGCGGCGCTGTGTCGCCGTGCCATCGGGAACAACACCGTCAGCGCGCTTGGACGTAAGCGAGACGGCTACAACCTTCTGAGGTGGTTACTAGGATTTTACCCGACCACACAATCATCCACCGCCCCGATTGTGCGCTTCGATGCAAGGAGCAGACTGCTTTCTGAATTATGACCGCCCATCTAAAACTCGATGATCGCCTCTTGGTTCTACGTACGGAAGATCGATCTAGAACCTGGAGATCGCTCGACGACGAGCGTCTTTGCATTATCTGTAAAAGAAGATTTAACGGCCGCCAGGTGGAAATCCGCCGCTTGCTCAGTGGCAAATATAAATTGCACTGTCCCACCGAAGGCTGCAATTCGAGGCCCCATCTGTGGATCTCTTCAGCGACCCCGCGGGTCTCTCATATAATTGAATCGGACTGGTGGCGCGCCGCCAATAAAAAGCACGAACGCCGTGCGCCTATCTCAGTGCTGCAAGCACACGCTCATCGCGTATGATTGACTCCACTCTTGATCAGCCTGGAGTAGCAGCCGTGCCAGACGAGGTGCTGATGAAAAATATTTCGCGTCGGCGTCACGACGCGCTCAACGAGTTGTATGGCCGGCATAGCAAGAGATTGCGAGCGACGATCGATGGCGTCGTTCATGAAGAGGCCGAAGCTGACGATGTTTTGCAGGAGATTTTTCTTCAGGTTTGGGAAGAGGCAGGTCGTTATTCGCCAAAGGCGGGCAAGCCGCTCGGATGGATGGTTACGATTGCGCGGCGCCGAGCAATCGATCGACTACGTCGGCGCCAAGCTTATTCTCGCGCGCGAGAGCGCTATGAGAGGCGAGTGATGCCCGAATCGCAAAGCCCGCGTCGCGACGCCGCTGAACCATTTATTTTGAACGATCTCCGCCAATTCTTGAAGAAGAACATCCGGGCGTTGCCTGAATTTCAACGCGAAGCGGTCGAGTTGGCGTTCTTCAAGGGATTGAGCCACAGGGAAATTGCCGCCGCGACGCAGGCACCGCTTGGGACGGTGAAGACACGCCTCGAGCTAGGCTTGCAAAAACTAACTCACGCACTTAGACCGCTGCGCCACAAAGTGTGACGCGGCCGCGATCAGTGGCCGCGCCCAAAGCCGAGTCGAAAGCGACAACTACGGACTCGGCGAAGTATTGACGTTTACTTCGGTTTTCGTTGGTCGCCGGGGCTGGGGATTGATTTATCACGGTGGTGTTACTTTCTTTCTTCTCCGCAGAGGGATTAGGCACTGTTGTTTCCTTTTGTTCACAGGCTGCCAACAGGGCCATGCCGGCGAGCAGAGAAATGTATTTTTTCATGCAAACGATTCGTATTTCGGAGGAAAAATTTGCCGCCTTCTGCGGCGTAATATTCGTTCAGTTCACGAGTTGAATCAGGCGCGCATGCGTTTGTTTCAATGATCTCAGGCCAACGATCGCGCTTTCGCAGGCGAAATAATTATCGCTATGACAAGAGTGGGATTCAAAGGCAGTTGGAACGAAATAAAAGGCAACTGAAGCAGAAATACGGGCAGTTGACCGATTACGACCTCGCGTTTTCGGAGGGCAAAGAGGGTGAGCTGCTTGGGCGGCTTCAGCAAAAACTCGGGAGATCCAAGGAAGATTTGCGAAGGCAAATCGAAAAGTGGTAAACCCGGGCCAAGGTTTTTGCTGTTATCTGACTAGCGCCGGAGTACTGCGTAGGATTATGTGAAGAGAGCGCCGTTGGCGCTGTGTCGCGTTACAATCTCAGAAGTTGTGATATATTCCGGCGATGCAAACTCCTGAGATTACGGCTTATTTGAAAACTTATTGTGGCTGGAGCGCCGGCGTGCGTGCCGTGCTGGCCAAATACAATCTTGCATACACAGAAAAGGATATTATCCAGAATCCGGCGTTCCGGTGGGAAATGGAAACAAAAAGCGGACAACCGCTTTCGCCCTGTGTCGAAATCAATGGTCACATGTTGGCTGACGTCAGCGGTGAAGAAGTCGAACAGTACTTGATCGACAACAAACTCGTCCAGCCCAGCGACGCCGCGACAGATGTTCCGACCAACGCGCCTTGTGCGACCGAGCAACACGAGGGCGTTGTGAAGCTGAATTTGTGATTTGTTAAAAGGGTTACAACGTTAACGGCTTAAATCGTTGAACCGCTGAAAGGTTGAAGAGTCAGAAAGGTTAAGCCGCTTTTAACCTTGTAACTCTTTTAACTTTTTTAACCTTTCAGCAATGCAATTCTTCGCTCGCCTCTGGTCGCGGAAAAAGAAAAGCGGGAGCATTCTTTTCCGCTATGGCTGGAAGGTCACGTTGCTTATTTTGCTGGTGGCAGCGTGCTTCGCCGTTTTTCTCTTTTACGGCACGTGGGCTCAGACGTTCGACATGAGGAATGTCGGCGAAATGCCGGAGCGAAACACCGTTTACGACGTCGATGGAAAAATTTACAGTCGCTTGGCCGGCGCGAACCGCCTCAAAGTTTCGCTCAGCGAAGTCTCGCCGTTTTTCATCACGGCGGTGCTGACGCGCGAGGACGCTCGCTTCTACGAACACAAGGGGATTGATTGGCGCGGGATTTTGCGCGCTTTGGTCCGCGATATCATGAGCGGCTCAGCCAAGGAAGGCGCCAGCAGTATCACTCAGCAGCTTGCCCGAAACAGCCTTCCACTTGGTGGCCGCACTTTCAGCCGGAAATTGCTGGAAGCAATGGTGGCACTGCGCATCGAACGTCAGTTTACGAAACAGCAGATTCTCGAGCTTTACATTAATCGGATTTATTTCGGTAACGGTTGTTATGGGGTCGAGACTGCGTCACAAGCTTATTTTGGCAAGAACGCTTCGAAGCTGAATCTCTCCGAAGCTGCGCTCCTGGCCGGATTGATCCGCAGCCCGAATCGGTTCTCACCGCTGAAAAACCCGCAAGGCGCCGCTACCCAGCGCGACGCGGTTTTGGATCGCATGGTGGCCTTGAAAAAGATTGCGCCTGCGCAGGCTGAAGAGGCCAAGAGGGTAAAAATCGCCACGCATCCCAAGCGAATGCCTCAAGTCCAGGAGAATTATGCGATGGACGCTGTGCAGCGCGCTTTGAATTTGATCTTAACTCAAGACCAGATCGATAACGGCGGACTTTTCATTTACACGACGCTGGATCCGACTGTGCAAAACTCCGCGCAGGATGCGCTCGAAGCGCAACTCACAAAAATCGAGCGCCAATCGAATTTTCATCATCCCATCAAGGCGGACTACAAACTGCCCGAGAACGGCGAGGGGGATTCGGCCATGCCGTACCTCGAGGGCGCAGTTGTTGTGATCGACAACGCCAGCGGCGGGATTCGCGCGCTCGTCGGCGGACGCGATTACGCGCAAAGCAAGTTCAACCGGGCGCTCGCTCCAGCAAACCGGCAGGTCGGTTCGGCGTTCAAACCATTTGTTTATACTGTTGCTTTCAGCCACGGGCTGTTGCCGGGCGCTGCCATCAGCGATGGCCCGATTCGACCCGGCGAAATCGACGGAGCGGGAAACTGGTCTCCTGCGAATTCCGACGGCACCTACGGCGGCACGATGCCTTGCTCATATGGTCTGATCCATTCGCGAAACACCATGAGCGTGCGCGTTGGGCAATTCGCCGGGCTCGATGCGGTGCAAAAGATCGCGAACGATCTTGGCGTTGCTCCGAATGTTCCGCGTGGCCCCGCGATCTACATTGGCTCATTCGAGACGAACCTGAAAGATCTGACTGCCGCGTACTCTGCTTTTCCAAATGCCGGCGTGCGCAAGCAATCCTACATCATCGAGCGAATCGACAATCAACGGCACAAACCGATTTATCTCGCCGCGCATATCTCCGTGCCAACACTGGATCCGGGCGCGGCGTGGATGACTTCGGAGTTGATGGAACAAGTTTTGACCAAGGGCACTGCCGCCAGCGCACGGTCACTCGGCTTCAGATTGCCGGCGGCAGGAAAGACCGGCACTACCAATGATTACAAGGATGCGTGGTTCGTCGGTTATACCACCACGTTAACCTGCGGTGTCTGGGTCGGATTCGATCAGCCGACAACGATCATTCCACACGGCTACGGCGCAGCGCTCGCACTCCCGGTTTGGGCACAAGTGATGAACAAAGCGGCACAGCACTATCCGGCCGAGCCGTTACAGCCGACCATCCCACTCCAACACGCAACGGTCTGTTCTATTTCAAATCAACTCGCCACCACGGGATGCATGGGAGCCGGAACCGCTTACGACATCGATTTGCCTGCTGACAAAGTGCCAAACGCCGCATGCCAGGTTCATGGCGGCGCGCAATGGCCGTTTGCCCAGCAGGCGCCAGGCCTGCCCGACAAGGCCGCAACCTTTCCCGGTCGGTTATTCAGATCTTTCCGAAGACTTTTCGGCGGACGTTAAACGTCGGACCCTCTTTCCTTCGGGTTGCGAGGAGAAAACATCAACGCGTAGCGTCAACGCGGAAAGCGTATTCAGGGGAAGTGCCGCTTTGTGAATGCTCGGCCAGATGCCGATTTCAGATGCGACAGCAATCCTTTCTTCCGGGAACGCGAAATAAGCGACAAGAACCCAGGGGTGGAACTTCTTTGTGGGGGGGCGATCGACTTCTTTGTGATCTTTCAACCGCTTTCGCAGATCGCGGGTCAGTCCTACGTATGGCTGTTTTGGATGAGATTCCGATTTTAACAGGTACGCGTAGTGTATAAAGAAGGTTGGCTTGCCCGCCGTAGCTTGGCAATTTGGACAGTCTGCCTTCGCACGAGGCTACGGCGCTGCCGCGCTCTGGATGATCCAATTCAAATTTAAGTCGGCCAAGCGCACGCGCATTTTGTGGTGCGTATCCGAACGTAATTATCAAAATCGGCTTTTCTTGGGTGGAGTGTGGGCCCCCGGGGCACCGGGGGTTTTCCTCGGGAGTCCACTAGCCGATCCACTTGCGCTAAGGGGGCGATCCAACCCGATGTCATCAGCGATCCATTTCCGATGCGCAGGCAATTAGCGTGATTCGGGCGAAAAGGGTTATCAACGTTTTCATTTCACCGCAATCGACTTCCAATAAACACACGGCCCCGGCCTCGCCGCCAAAGCATTTGATGCCCAAAGTGGTGCGTCGCTTAAAAGCCAAAATCGGAGTGATTGAGCGCGAAAAACCGCTTCTCGGGACTACTCCTCGTGGGCCGATGTTAGAGAACGCAAATATTGCCTGTCGAATGCGCGCAGCGCCGCTTCAACTCTGTCGCCGAATCCGACGACGCCTTCCTCAATGCTCGGGCCGAGCAATGCGACAAAAGTGCGCCCGCGAATGAAGAGTCGCGGATGACGCAGTGATACCGGGGCGTTGGGATGCGCCGCGCAATAGCGTTCCATTTCCTGCATCGCCCTGAATGTTTGATCCACACGATGCTGAGGGTCATGGATTGTAGCACCAGTGTTCATTAACACTCGAAACGTGCGGCGGGGCGAGCTTGGACGTGCCTTGCGCCGATAAGGCCAATGCACTCTTACGAAGTCCGCCCCCGCAAAGATAAACGCGGTGTCGATCTTGGAGCTCACTCGGCGGAACGTAGTCCAGCCATGTATTGGGTGTCGAAGGCGCGAAGCGCCGCTTCCACCGTGAAGCCAATTCCAACGATTCCCCCTTCAATGCTAGGGCCGAGCAGCGCGATCCAAAGCCCGTTGCGGATCGACAATGCCGGACGACGCACTGCGGAGGGGCTGCTTGGATGCGCCGCGCAGTATGACTCCATTTCTTCCAATGCCATCCGTGCTGGATGGGCGGGATAGAAGGCATTTTTAGAGATGAGGTTGGTCCTGCTTCTCATTTTGGAGAAAAATCAACACCACTGCCAAGGATGCGTCCGCTGCAAAGAATCGCACAACCAGACACACGGCGGATTGATGTATAAGTAAAAGTCCGATGCTCCCAAGGTCCTCTAGGTAATGCTTTGGCAACGTGATCGCGAGGCATAAGTGGCTCGACCTTTCGCGTGAGCGTATCGCACCCTTTAATACGTGCAGTTTGCGGCCGGCATTCGAACCTTAGGCGTGAATTATTGGCGTGATAAAGCTGAAAACCGTGTTTTCCATGCTGTTGTGATTTTGACTGATGTTGAAAATCCGAATGGGCCTCCCAAAGTCATATCTCTCCCAAATCTGCTTGCCCAGGAGCGATTCATCGAGATTTTTTATCGCGAAGACGGGATGAAATTGCTCGCTGCACCTAGCTAAATCGGCTGCACAAGCGAAAGAAAAGAACGAAGCATTACCAAACCAGCTTTTATAGCCTTCCCTGGTCGCGCAGATCGATACTCCGCATAGACGGACGGATTCAGCCTTTCGAGCTTGTGTATTGCAGTCGGTCACCATGATGCCAATTCGCGTTTACGATGCGGCTGGCAATATGATCGAAACGCACGAACACAATGGCGATTTCAAGGAGCACCCGGGATGAATTGCGGATGTTGGTAGCGCAAAACCGCACAAGCCGACCTCAGAAAACTCCGCCAGATAGCGAATCGGTTACCTATAACCTAAAGCCTGGTCCATCATGGCCGCCGAATACTATAATTCCTCACTACTTCGTCGTAAGTGGGATTTCGCGTCAGCACATCGGGTAACATCGGCACGTTGTCGCAAGGTACGCAAGGGCAAGGGGGGGCGCACGGCTTGCAGTCGAAGTGTGTGAAATCGGCATCCACGTAAGTCACCGTAGGGAGGAAATCCTCTGTGTGGCTTTGTGTGCCATACGCTCCCTCGGAATCCGTGCATGAATGGGTCGGGCATTTCCATACTTTGTCGGCGAACTGGAAGTGGCAGATGCCCAGGAGTTGCTCGGGGTGAGCAGCACCATAGGCAATAGACTCACTCAACTGCATATTGACGACCGCGAGGTAGTTCGGCTTGGTCCGATCTAGACCGATCTCTGTGAAGAGCAGCGGCTTGTGGAACTCATCATACGTCAGTTGCACGTAGCCCTTGCCGGAACTCTGCGCGTTATGAAACAGGTAAAAGGCGTCATTAAAGGTGTTTGCCGCCAAGAAGAGCCGGTTCTGCAGATTGCGTGTTGTTGTCCCACTCAATCCTTCCAGCAGGGGAGCAAAGAAGCCCCATGCAGGATACTGCCCACCATACGTGGCGAAATCGACTGGATGGGCGATAGGCGGCATACTGAAGCCGGAAAACTGCTCCTGCTCAATGCTTACCCAATCTTGCGTGAATCCCACGCACTCAGCGACGGTAAAACCGGAAAGGCGCGGTTCGTTTCCCATGATGATGCCAGCAATCGCGGGGTGATAATCGGTGCCATCGTTTGCTTCCCCATTGCTGAACGATCCGATTAGCCCCGGTATGAGGTTGCGCCGGTTTGGATAACCCTGGTCAGGCTTGAGAAAGTAATTCGAAACCGGCACAAGAACCTTGATCCCAAGTGTATTGCACCTGTCCAGGAACCTCTTGTGGTAGTTGCGCGGCTCCCAGTCGTAGAGCCGAACCAGATTGACGCCCATGTTTTTCAGCGTCTGCAGATCACCACGGCCGCGGTATGTGGTACCGCTCTGTGAGGTGAAGCTAGTGCCCCACAGCGGCTCCATGCAATTATAAGCGATGTCGCTCCCGAAGAAGATGCGGGTCGTGTTGGCGATCGCTGGGCTGTAAGGTTGCGTTCGATGCTCGGGATCGACATAGAATGGCATCGGCTGGTAGCACATGCCCTTGTAAAAAGGCGTGTCAACAAGTGGAGCTTGCCGAGTTCGGGCGAACGGCGCAGTACCCAGGAGGGTGCCGGCCCCGGCGATAACGCTCGTCTCCAGGAAGCGCCTACGCGTTAGCGAGTGAGAAGTTGCCTGTGGGTTGGATGAGGGGTCATTCGTTGTATTCATAGTGTCATCTATATAATATATTACGTATTACTACAGTCAAGATTTCTTTTTTATGAATTGGTTTCGCATATTCCTTTCTCTGGTGTCGACCCTCCGACTGCAGAGGTCTGAAAAAGAGGGGGAACGCCGAAAGAAAAGCTTTTGTTAAAAGCGCATCGCTTACACTGTCCATGCGAATTTGTCTAGCCTAATTTTCATATAGAACTTGGTCTGACACACGACGGTCCGGTTCGACAAACAGAGTCAGCTGTCGATCTCTCCCAGCGCAGCGAAACCTTCCGTCGCCTCGCGTGCGAGGCCGCAGTGAGTAATGCTGCTAGTATCGGCCTTTTTTTT
>Ga0066903_100001590_pt1 | contig 16847 bp, 20 predicted proteins | sample PanSoiMetaGPlot1_FD_67491 | JGI IMG/M metagenome (GOLD analysis project Ga0066903, IMG submission 67491) | Tropical forest soil microbial communities from Panama analyzed to predict greenhouse gas emissions - Panama Soil - Plot 1 (version 2) | ecosystem: Environmental > Terrestrial > Soil >... | reverse complement strand
TGGCAGTTGCCAGTGTGTACTATGGTGCTATAGGCTACGCTTGTCAGTCCGGCGTGACTGGCAACGGCTCCGCCGTTACCAGTGCGGCTGGTAACAGGTGCGACTGACAACACTGGTAGGGCGCGACTGGCCACACGCGCAGCGTATGCGCTGTGACTACGCTGCGAGTGCGATGTACTGGCGCTCGAACGCTCGGGCGCTCGATTGCGCAAATGCTCTGATGCTCAAATACTCGACTGCGCGTCGGAGCGTCCGCGCGCCGGAGCGCCCCCCCCCCCGGCTCTCCCCCGGCACCAGGGGGAGGCTCAGGCCCGGCGGCGAGGCGCCAGGATCGCCCAGGACGGCCGGCGCCGGCCCGGGGCCTACTCGGACACGTCGATCGGGCCTCCCGCGCCAGGACGGGCGCCTCAGCGCCTCGGGCGGGGCCAGGCCCCGGGTCGGGTCGAGCTGCGGAGCCCCGGCCAGGAGCGCCGGGGGGGGCGCGAGCAGAACATGGCGAGGCCCCCGGCCGAAGCTCGGGGGCCTCTATGAGCACACCGCTTGCGCGATGTGCCCCACAGGGTACGGCGGGCCTCAGCGGCTCGGCGGATCGACGTCGACCACGCGCGGCACGAACCGCTGCAACTGCTCCTGGCCAGCCGCAAGCGCGTCGGCCACCTGGCGCCGATAGCCGTCCCGTGCGCCCGTGACCGCGGCGACCTCGGCCGCCAGGTCGAGCGACTCGTCTCCGTCCTCCCAGCGCTTCAGGACCGCCAGCCCGAGCGCCTCGGCGACCCGGCCCAGCAGCGCGGCGTTCTCGTCGTACCAGCGGACGAATGCGTCGAAGCTCTCGACCTCTCGAATCTCGCCAGTGTCCGGGTTCGAGAACCGGACCGGCGTCGGCGCCGCCAGCAGGACCCAGCTCACCGCCCGCACGAGCCCCCGCCGTAGTGGCGCACCGGCCACGCGCAGCACCCCGCACATGGGCACGAGCACAGGCCCGACCACTCCGCCAGCCGTCGCACGAACCGCCTCATCGTCTCGACCTCCTACGGCGCTGGCCGCCTCCGACCAGCGCCAGAATCCCGACCACGCACGCGGCGATGATCGCCACGCCCACCGCCCATTCGACCGCCACGATCCGCGCGTACTCCGCGGCGACATCCCGGGCGCCAGCTCGTCAGCGTGGCGCCTCACGACGCGACGTCCTGGCGCACGACCGCCCGGTGTCGTCCGCAGTAGCACGAGCCGCGGTTCTCCGCCTCGCGCCGGCACTCGTCAGCGCGCCGGCAGTCGCCGAGCTCGCCCGAGCCGTACTCCGCCCAGCACACGAGCCGAGCCCAGCACATCCCCGGCCGCCGGTCGAGCCGGTCGGCGACCCGGTACCGCATCGCCGAGCCGGGCCGCCAAACGCGGGCCTGCCCGAGCACGGTGCCCAGCACGAGTGCCAGCACGGCGCCCAGCTCCAGCGCGACCCGGGCCGGTCCCGGGAGCAGCAACAGCGTCCACTCAATCACGACGGCAGCCCCCACGCGCACAGCACCACCACCACGGCGCCCACCGCGGCCGGGAGTGCTACGAACACCGCATAGCCGACGTTGGAAGCCCACCACGGCATCCGGTGCAGTCGCTGCCGCCGGCGCGCGTACCGCAGCTCCGCCCGGCGGCCGTCGCGCTCGGCTCGCTTAGCAGCCTCGATCACTTGACCTCCTCCCGCAGCTCGGCGACGTGACGCGCACCCACGCGCACCGCTCCGCCGTCCATCCAACCGACCAGCGCCCGGCCCGAGCTGCTGACGTCGAGCACGACGCCGCGCAGGCCCCGGCCCCGGCGCACGACCACGACCAGCGACCCGGGTGCCAGGAGCGGCGCCACAGCGCTCACGGTGGGCCGCCGCGCCGGGCCACGCCAGCGCGTCAGCTCGCGCCGCTGCGCCTCGATCAGCCGCCTCACTCGCGCCGCCGCGTGGGCCGCCTTGACGGCCCGGTCCCGCGTGTCGCTGGTCGACCACTCGCCGCCCCCGACCCGTGCTCGCCACTCGGGTCGGGCGGGGTAGGTCGACACGTGCTCGACCTCCAGGCCCAAGCTCATCGGCCGGCCGCGCCGGGGGCGATCGGCCGCCCACGACCGGGCGCCGGCCTCGGTCACCTTCCACCGCCCGCCATCGCGCACCGCGTCAGGCAGCCGGCCATCGCGGGCTGCCCGGGCGAGCTGCCCGGGCGTCACTCCCACGATGGCGGAGGCCGCCGACAGCGACAGCAGCTCCGTCACGCCGCTCCGTCCGCGAACATGTCCAACGTCTCCGGCCCGTCCGGGTCCGCGGCCGCCACGCGGGCCTCGCGGGTCCGGACCGCGACCCGCCGCGCCCGTGCCCACGCCTCCAGCTCGGGCAGGATGGCCAGCGTTGCGGCGCCCTCCGCCTGTACCTCGACGGCACCAGCGCCGGGGGAGAACAGCCGCGTCATGGCCCGCTCGACCTCGCGCTGGTACGCGGGCCATCGCGAATCAGCAGGCCGCCAGCGGCCGTCCGGCCCCTTCTCGGCCAACCTTGACCACGGGCAGGACGCATCGAACCGGCGCCGGGCCTCCGTGCCGCCCTCGGCGCCCGTCAGGCCGTCACGGCGGATGTCGCGCTCGACCCGGTCCACGATTCGCCGGGTCACTTCGTCGTCGCTCATGCGGCTCACTGCCGGCTCCTCCACTGCGCGTCTGCCTCCGCCGCCGCCTCTGGGGTGCCGAACGGCACCCACCGCCGCGAGTCGCCGCCCGTGTGATGGCCGTAGGTCTGCTGAGCGCAGGCGTACAGGACCTCGCCGAGCGTTGGCCGCATGGCGACGATCGCCCGGTCGTGCGCCTCCACGAGCGCCGCCGCCGGCGACGATCGCCATTCGGACGCGGCCAGCTCGCCGTACCCCTCCAGCCGCACCCAGCACTTGGTGTGGTCGCCGGCGACGGGCGGCCATGCGCCGACTCGCTCTCCGGCGGACTGCGAGAACCGAACCTGCATCCGGCGCTTCAGCAGGTCGACCAGCAGCGCGCCCAGGTCGGGCGCCGTCGCGTTCACGGTGCGCTCCAGGTGATCGAGCTCGGGAGCCATCCTCCAGGCCGGGGCGCCCGCAGCGCCCCCACTTGGCCACGACCGCCTCCGCGGCCCTCCATCACGTCGACCAGCTCGACCGGGAGCCCGGTCGAGTCGTCCGCCTCCAGGGGCACCACGTCCGGGTCCTCGTCGCCGACCACGACGACATCGAACCCGACCTCGGCCAGGTCGCTCAGAAACAGTGTGCTCATAGCTCCATTGTACTCGCAATGCACTAGAAAAACGCGCATTTTACTAGCGGGAAACGTCGGGTCCCCGCTGCGCCCGCTCGGCCTCCGCCACCACTCGCAGCCGGGCCGGGGCACACTCCCGGCAGCACCGGGCGCGCACCGAGTTCCATCGGTCGACCACCTCGACTGCCGCTCGCCGGCTGCGCGGGCACGGGCGCCCCGGCTCGGGGCCGTCGCAGCGCTCGGCGATCTCGCGCAGGTAGGCCACCGTCAGGCCGCCACGCGCCGACCGGGCGCCCACACGTGGTCGCAGCCCCAGCAACGGCGCTCACCGGGCCGAGGCCCCGCAACCCACGCCATCTCCCCGCAGGCCGGACACGGGATCGCTCGCGGCAGCGTTGCCAGGTAGGCGCCCAGGCCCCGGCCATCACTGCCCGTCACGGCCCCCGCTGCGCCGCGGGGGCGCCGGGGACGTGGGCACCTCGGGTCGTGGTAGACCTTGAGCTGCCACGAGCGCGGCCCGTCGTCCAGCACGGTCCGCGGGCAGCCGCACAGCACCCGCACCCCGGCCGAGGCCGGCACGTACTCCGTGCGCGGGTCACGTGGCGAGGCGATGATCGCCTCGCGCTCCCGGTCCGCGTCCCGGCCCCTCATGCGGTCCCTGCCTCCGGGTCCGGCAGCACATGCGGCCGTGGCGTCTGCCCCCGCGCGTCGAGCCGGCCGATGTCGCGCCGGATGGTCGCCACGCTGACGCCCAGGACCCGCCCGGCCGCCGCGTACGACATGCCCCGCCCGAGCACGAGCTCTTGCGCCGCCGCCTTGCGGTCCTCGGGCAGCTCCGCCCGGTCGACGGTCGCGGCGGCCAGCTCCGCCGCCGGAGCGTCTGAGACGCCCAGCGCGGCCAGGATTCGGCCGTCGAGGCTCTCCAGCTCGGCCGCCACGACCCGGGGCCGCAGCGCCCCGGTACGGGCCTCCACGGCGGCCCTCAGCGCCTCGTGCGCCGCCAGGTCGCCGGCCGGGATCCGGCGCTCGAACACGTCCTCGGGCCGGACGGAGCCGACCACGAACGCTCCCGAGTTGACCGAGCCGACCTTGACGGTCGACACGAATCGATGGTTGGGCAGCTTGGCGATGGCGCGCGGATGGATGTCCCCGCCCAGCTCGCCGGCCAGGTAGGCAGCCGCCGCCGCACGCACCGCCCCGGCGGCCATGTGGGTCCGGTTGGTGCCGAGCGCGGCCCGAGTCGCCGCCGACAGCCGACCCGGGTCCTGGTTCATGACCACGAGCCGGACGCCGTACTTGCGGAGCTCCTCAGCCGTCTCGGCGATGACTCCGCCCGCTGACGAGTCGATGATCTGGGCCTCGTCAACGAACAGCCAGAACGGCCGCCGTTGCGCGATCGGGAGATCGGCCCGCGACTTCGCAGCGCTGTAGAGGTGCTCGATGAGCACGGTGGCGGAGAGGCCCCGGTCCATGCCCTCGGCCGGCCGCACGAGCACGATGTGCCCGTCGTCCATCGCCTGCCGGGCGCGCCAGGTCGCCCGTGACTGCCCCAGCAGCGCCATGAGCGGGGGCGAGTTGCGGAGCCGGTCACCCATCGCGAGCACGCCTGAGATCACGTCCCGCGGCGTGTCCTCGAACCCGCCGTCAGGTCCCCACCATGCCCGCTGCGAAGCGGAGCCCAGCATGGGCGCGATCGCGTGCCGAAAGCCCGGGTCGAGTAGGAGCCGCTCCAGCGTATAGATGTTCGGCTGCGCGTCCTCGGGCACCTGGCGGCCGATCTCGGCCAGCGCCAGCGCCGCTCGCCCGACCAGCCCCAGGACTCGGTTGTACCGCTCCGTCCAGCTCATGGCGCGGCTCATCGTGTCGCGCAGGCTCCGGCTCAGCAGTTGGTCGGAGCCCCAATCGTCGCCGCCGTCCCACTCGTACGACGTCCGGTCGAGCAGGTTGAGGCCGGGGATGGCCGCCGACGTGCCCCGGCCGCCCAGGTCGACGCGCACCAATCTCGACTCCGCGGGGGTGCCGGCGATGAATGCCTCAAGCTCGGTCAGCGCGTCCCCGTGTGGGTCCACGAAGCACAGGCCGCTATCGGTCCTGAGCGCGACGTGCAGCGCTTGCGACAGGGCGAGGCTCGACTTGCCGGAGCCTGCGCCCCCGCAGATGTACGAGAACCACGCCGCCGGTCCACGGTCGTCGTCCACCAGCTCGACCGCCAGCAGCACGCGCCGGCCACGGCGCTCGACGGCGCCAATCGGGAGCTGCTGAGGCTCGCCCGTGTAGGGCACGAGCACCTCGGGCGGCCGACCGAGCGCGCCCAGCGACCGGCGGACGCGGGTCGAGGCGTTGGCCGACGTGGGAGGCCGGAGGAACGCCCCCACCTCGCGGGCAGTCACGTGGCCCGGCCACGCCGGCGCGAACAGGCCCGACTCCGCCCGGTAGCGGCGCCAGGCCGGGACGCTGTGGACTCGCCGCCAGCGGGCGGACCCGGTCCACTGCGCGAACCCGGCTTCGAGCTGCACCGCGATCTCAGCCGCCTCGCGGGCCGTCTCGGCGACGCCCACCGTGAACGCCTGCACCCGGTACAGCGTCGTGTCCGGATCGAGCCGCTGCGCCAGCGCCCGCGCCTGGTGGTCGATGCGCACGCGCTGACCGGTCCCGGCCGCGTGCGCCTGGAGCTGAAGATCAGCCGCCCGGCGGATGCGGTCGCGCTGGCGCCGCGCGTGGCGCGACGTCGCGGGCAACAGGTCGACCAGCACCGCGCCGTACTGGCCAGCCTCCAGCTCCTCCAGCGTCCGGCACGCGATCTGGAGCGCGTCAGTGCCCTCGCCGAGGCCCGCAAGCGTGTCGATCGCCCGCCCCGAGCGCCGGAGCTCGCGTACGGCGAGCACGCCTGCGACCGGCCGGGCCGGGTCCGCCGGGCGGACCTCGACGCGCGACAGCGCCCGGGCAGTGGTCAGCAGCGCGGACGATCGCGCCGCATCGGCCTCCCACGTGTAGTGCACGTCGCCCCCGCCCTCGGCCTCCAGCCGGACCCGCACGCCGCCCGAGCGCCACGCCCACCCGAACGGGCCACGGGGCCGAGCCCCGGTCAGCAGCCGGCCGACCCGGGAGACGTCGTCGCCGGTAGGGGTGAACTCGACCTCGGGGAGCAGCTCCAGCCGGGACCGACGCCCGAGCCGCCGCGCCGTGTGCCCAGCCTCCAGCGCTCCGACTCCGGCCGCCAGCGCAGCGACCCCAACCGCGAGCTCGCCGTGCCCGGTCACCGCCAGGCCCGCGGTGAGCGCGACGGCCGAGCCGCCGCGCGTCACCAGCCAGTCAGGCAGCCAGCCGAGCACCGGAGTCCTCCTCACGCGCACATGCGCGCAGCTCGAGCCGGCGCCCCGCCACCCAGCGCAGCGCCAGGAGCGCACCCATTCCCAGCAGTCCAGCAGTCAAGCCGGCGACAAGTACAAGCCCGGGGGCGAAAAGCAGTACCAGGCCCGGAGCGCAGGCCGCGCCGACCCGCAGGAGCCGCCGGCGATCAGGCATCGGCGACCTCCAGCACGACCGGCCGCGCCGCCGGCGCCGGGTAGCCGAGTCGAACCGCCACCGCGGCCCCGGCGTCCAGCGCCGAGGCCGAAGCCTTGACCACGGCGGCCGCGTAGTCATCGACCAGCGCCGCGCCCTGGTCGCACAGGTCGTCCCGGCGCCACGGCTGCTCCCGCCACGGGAAGCACCCCCGGGCGCACCGCTCGATGTGATCGATCAGGTCGTCGTACACGCGCTCCGCCTCGACGGCCGCGTGAGCGGAGGCCGGGGCCATCGGCCCCGCCTCCAGCAGCCGCACCACAGCGGCACTCACCGGACCCACCGCCGGAGCGCCAGCAGGCCGAAGCCGAGGCCGCCGAGCGCGATCCCGCCCCACGGGTCGGCCACGCCGCGCCACGACAGGACGGCCACGCACACCACCAGCGGCACCGCGACCGCCAGCAGTCGCAGCGCCCGACCCCTCGCCGATCGAGCCGGAGAACCGAACACGTCCACCGCAAGCCCTCCTGAGTGATACTTCCGAATACGGAATGCGTACACTTTACCGCGAACAGCTAGAGAAAAGAGCACTCGATTGGAACTCGGAAGTACCGCTCAGGCTCGTAGCCTGTCTCAGACCATGAGCAATCGCATCCGAGCTATCCGCCAGGAGCGCGCTCGGCTCGTGCCGGATGCGTTCACGCTCGCGGCCGTGGCGCAGCGCGTAGGGGTCACCATCGCCACCCTTCGGCGATGGGAGCTCGGCGAAGTCATGCCCCGAGCCCGCCACGCGAGGCGCCTAGCCCGCGCGCTTGGAGTCGCCGTACCCGACCTCGCACTGACCGGAGCACCCATGACCGACCCCGCCCGCCTGCCCTCAGTGGCCTCGTGCTACATCGTCCGCGACGGCCGCCTGCTGATGACCCAACGGCGATTCGCCGAAGGAACCTTCGAGTGGGCCGCGATCTCGGGCAAGATCGAGGCTGGCGAGACGCCGGCGCAGGCCGCGGTCCGCGAGGCCCGCGAGGAAGTCGGCCTCAGCATCGAGGTAACCGACCAGCTCGGAGAGCGCGTCCACCCGGCCACCGGGCGGCACCTGATCTACGTTGCTGCTCGCGTGGTCGACGGGGGCGAGCCGGCCATCGTTGACCACGAGGAAATCACCGCCATGGACTGGGCCGACTGGCCCACCGTGCAGGCCCGATGGTCGACGCTCAAGGGGGGCATCTTTCCGCCGGTTCGCGAGTACCTGTCACGGGTCATGGCCCCGGCGCCCGGTCCGGTCTACATGCCCCGAGCCGAGCCGCCGAACCACTGACCCCTCACCCCATATAAGAAGCGCCACGGCCGCCGGACCCACATCGACCTTGCCGAGCTACCCGAAGCCATCGAGGCCCCCTCGCTCACTCGTACATCGCCGCCGTCCAGAGCTCGTGACGCTCGCTCGGGTCGTCGGTCATCGCGTAGATCGCCTCGTGCAAGGCGTCCATGTCGCCGTCGACCACCATCTCGTGGAGCATGTCGTGCACCAGCTCGTCATCGCCACCGCCGTTCCAGAGATCGCGTAGGTCATCGATCAGCTCGTCCCACAGGTTGCCGCCGTCGTCGTCAGCCATTGCGCTTCGCTCCGATCACCAGCTCGTGCACGACGCTCCGCAGCGACCGGCCGCCTGCCGCCGGCACGCTCCGCCCGCGCCGCGCCGCCAGCGCCGCCCGAACCCGCGAGCGCGGGTCGTCGGGCCGCGAGCTCGCCGCGGTCAGCGCGCGGACCTCCTCAGCCGGCAGCGTCAGCGACTCGTGCCACAGCCCGGGCCGCCGGCCGTACCGAAGTCCGATCGTCTCGGCCGCCGTCGCCGGCTCCGTGATCGAGGCCGGCAGCAGCCACGCCGCCGAGTCCTTGGCCACGTAGGCCACGGGCCTCACCTTCGCCTTGCCGAGCGCCCGTTGCAGGTTGGCCCGGGCCTGCATGGTGATCGCCGCGTGGACGTCGGGCCGGTACCACGGCACACCCGCCTCGCCGGCCTCGCGGTTGAGCATCTGAATCCCCCGCGTGTACGTCGCCTTGACGATCTCCAGCGCGACCCGGGCGCCCGGGCCTGACTGCCCCCGTAGCTGGTCGCGGGCCTCCGCCAGGCGCTCGGCGACCGGCCGCCAGAACGAGGCCCCGACCGGCGCGAACAGCGAGGCCCCGCGCACGTCGACCGACGCCCCCGCGTCCAGCAGCAGCCGCAGCGTGGGCGCCGGCACCCAGCTCTCGCGGTCCGGGTGATCGAGGATCGGGGGCAGCCCGCGAGCGGCCATCGGGTCCGGCCCGTTGAGCTGCACGAGCCAGGCGCCCGGGCGGAGCTGCTTCGCGCGGGCCTCCGCCTGCGCCTGGTCCTGGTCCAGCCGCTCAAGAACTCCGGAACCCACGGCCACGCCCAAGCCCGACAGGTACGAGCCGGAGCGATCGAACACCCACAGCCGGGCGCCGGTCCACTCGCCGGCAGCCACGGGCCGATCCCAGCTTGGGTCCGTCTCCTGGTCGGAGGCCGGGGGGAGCTCGGCCACGGTGAGCACCGCGTCCGCGTCCGGGCGGAGTTGCCTCGTGAGCTCACGGAACCCGCGGCCCTCCCACTCCTGCCAGCGTCGCCCGAGCGCCCGTGAGGCCGCCTGTACGGCCGTGAGCAGCTCGCCGGCCTCCAGGTCCAGCATCGCCCGTACGGTCGGCTCGATCTCCGGCACGTGCACCGTGAGCCACCTGTCGCCCTTGACGAGCTCCGGGTGCCTGGCGTCCGTCCAGGCCCCCACCCCGGCCACCCGCTGCCCGGTCGCCACGTCGTACGTAGTGAGCGTCCATCCGGCCCGCTTCGCCGCCTCCAGCGCCGGCCACTCGCGGAACCCCGCCGGGGCCGACGTTGACCCGCGTCGACGGGGCGCCGTGGGTGCCTCCAGCCACTCGGACGGCCGACCCGCGAGCACCAGTTGACGGCCTCCAGCGCGCGCCACGGCCTCCAGTGCCGCCGCCAGCATCCCGGGGCCGACGTCGACCCGCTGAGCCCGCGAGCGGCCCAGGACGCGGCCGTCATGGGCAAGGACCGCCATCGGGGCGCCCGGGTCCGCCGGCTCGCTGCGGGAGGCCCCTCGCCGCGTGCGCTCCGCACGGTTTGGGACAACGGGATCCGCACCGCCGTTTTCTGTGCTGGCCGTGTTCGTGGGCGGGTTCAGCACGGCCGCCGCCTCCGCCAGCACGGCCGCGATGCCCGGGGCGTGGGGCATCAGGTACTCGGTCCGGAACGCTTCCCACTCGGCGCGATCGGCGAACGCATCCGCCCCCGTGCGCGGCTCCATGTGCAGCGCCGGCCGTCCGTCCGGCCCGCTGGTCTCCGGCAGCCGGTAGAGCCTGGCCCCGGTCGCCCGAGCGGCTCGCAGCGCTCCCCGGACGTCCTCCGCCATATCCAGGCCCAGGACCGCGGCCCAGAGCTCGGCGTCCTCGGCCAGGTCGGGCCGTGGGTCCTCGCGTGCGTACGCGTGCACGGGCGAGGCATCGTCAGGCGGAACAGGCGGAACAGGCGGAACCGCCGGAACAGGGGCCGCGTCCGGAGCCGCGTCGGAACTGGCGACGAGCGTGGGGGCCTGTTCCGGCATGGTCCGGCCAGACGGAACAGCGGGAGCGGCATCGCTCGAACTCGACTCGCCCCCGGACGCGGCCCCTGTTCCGCCTGTTCCGCCTGTTCCGTCGCCATCGTCCTCGCACGCGGGCACGCGGGAGAACACGAGGCCCCAGGGAACCCGGGCCACGTGGCAGAACCGGCGGCCGGCCGTGCCGGTCCCGATCTGCGTCTTCCAGACGGTCACGTATCCCTTCTGCGTCGACCGCATGAGGCCGCCGGCCTCCAGCAGCGCGCCGCCGAGGCCCTCGACTGAGAACCGCGACCAGAGCTCGTCACGGCTGGCCCTGAGCAGCGCGTGCAGCGCCGGCAGCTCGGCGCCGATCCACTCGCCCTCCACCCCCCACAGTCGCACGCCCTGGCCGCTCGACACGTCCCACGTCGTGCCGCCGGCCTCGCGGTCGACCCACTCACGCAGACCGGCCGCCTGCGCCGTCAGGCTCGGGAACGCCTGGCCGTCGACCCGATCAGCCTGGCTGGCCAGGTGTGCTCGGCGCGCGTACAGCGACTCGCGGATGGTGGCCCCGAGCATCTGGGCCAGGTCCGCGCTCGCGGCATTCGCCTCGCGGTACAGCTCGCCCTGGCGCAGCAGGTGGGGCAGCAGCGCCGCCCGGGCCGGCCCGGTGAGCGTGGCCGGCGGCAGCGACAACACCCGCTCCGCCAGCTCGGCCCCGGTGAGGATCGGACCGGCCCGCTGCGCCATGTTCGTGATCTCGGCTCCGGCGGCCACGAGATCGCCCGTGAGTACGGCCGTCCAGTGCGTGTCCCGCTCGATCAGCAGCTCGCGGGCGCCATCGGCGCCGAGTTCGTACAGGAGCGCGATCACAGCGTCTCCGAGCGACCGCAGCACCGGCCACGTGCGCCGGTAGTGCCACGCCAGCGTCCCCGGCGTGTCCGGGTCGTACCGGCCGTCCACGCTGACGGGCAGCTCGCCGGCCTCCCACTTGTAGAGCACCATGCGGCGCACGGACGACCCGTACAGGCCCCGCGGGAACGTCTCGACCGTGACGCCGGGGAACGAGTGCGAGTAGTACCCGGCCATCTTGCGAGAGTCCTTGGTCAGCCGGCCCCGGGCCTGCTGCAAGTCCGCCTGCATCCTCAGCAACGTGTCCAACGCCTCGGTGGCCATCCGGGCCTTGAGCGGGTCCTCCTGCATGGCCGCGGTGAAGTCGTCCAGCAGCGCCGGGGAATCGCTCTCCGTGGCCAGGTCGACGGCGATCCGGTTCGCGGTCGATCGGAACGTGCTGGACGGCGGCTCGGGCGGGTAGCTGAGGCCGAACATGACGCCCCGCGCGAACGTGGCCGCGCTCGTCTTGCCGGCGTCGTTCCGGGCCTCCAGAACGACCGTGGACCGCGGCGAGTGCAGGGAAGCACCCAGGGAGCGGAGGCCCCGGCAGACCTCCAGCAGCAGCACGCCGCGCGCCGTGCCGGTCCCGATCTCCAGCAGCGCGCACGCGAGCTCCTGGCGCTCGCCGAGGTCGGGCACCCGAAGCGGGGGCCGGGCCGCTGCGTCCAGGCCGGCCGGCAGGTCGAACGGCACGATCCGTCCCGTGAGCTCGGGCGGATGGCATCGGCCGTCCGCGCGCACGTACACGAGCTCGCCGCCGGGGAGCGTGTGCCAACCCAACCGCGGCGTGCCGATCGCCGCCGGGACCTTGGCCGCTTCGATGGTCAGGATGTCGCCCATCAGGCCCTGGTGCCGGCGCGTGTTCACGGGGAGGCCCGCCTTGTCCCAGCACTCGCCCTTGCGCACCTCCGTGTGCGTGACGTCGATCGCCCGGCCATCCGGCAGCGCCACCGTGTAGACGACCGGCGCCGCGCCGCCCTCCGTGTCCTGCATGAGCACTCGGCGCGTGACGTGGGGCGCCCAGCGGTACAGGACCGACTCATCGCCCTCTTCGCGGCCCGTGGTGATGACTCCGCCCGCGAAGTCGTCCGTGGCCGGCGCGTAGGCGTGGCCCGGGTGAAGGCTCACGTACTCCGAGGCCCGCGCGATGATCTCGGCATCCGTCGCTGACCGCGCACGCTCGGGCTCGGCGCTCGGCGCGCCCGGCCGCGCGACGCTCATGCCGTGCCGTTCGAGCGTGCGCCGCGCCGCGTCGACCTCCGCCCGGCGCTCGGCGCACTCGATCAGCCGCCGGACGTACGAGTCCAGCACGGCCGTCCCCGGTTGGTCCTGGCCGATGACCTCCAGCGCGGCGAGACGGGCCATGCCGCCGATCCGCACCAGCTCGCCGCGATCATCCAGCGCCGCGCCGATGGTGGCGAATGTGGTGGGGACCGGCGGGTCCTGGCGGATCAGGTCGACGGCCGCAACGTAGATGCGCCCGCTCGGCTCGCTGGCGAAGTGGTCGCCGGTCAGCCCGAGCTCGATCGCCTTCGCGGTCGCGGCCGGGTCGACCAGGACCAGGCCCAGGACGGCCGCCTCCGTGTCCTGGTCGGCCAGCGCGCCGCCGTGCCCGGGTAGGACTGTCAGCCGCGGACCGGACGCCGCCCGGCGTTGGGTGGGTCGACCGGCCATCAGGCCGCCGCCTGCCCAGGCCACAGCCGCGCCGCCTGGCGGAGCGTGGGGGGGAGGTACGGGAGCCACCGCGGGCGGACGGGGAGCCCGTCACGGACGGTCAGACGAGCCTGTCGAACCTGCGCCGCGCTCGGACGCCACGCCCCCCCGGTGCCCGCAACCGCCGTAAGGCAGGGATTGACGAAACCACCATCCGCAAGCGCCGACAATGTGCAGTTCGGAACGTCCGGGTGCGAGTTGGACGATGTGCGGGTCAAAAGGTAGCTCCAATGACTCACGGATGGAGCGCCGCAGCAGCATCGACGGTGGTACCCTCGCGCTTGTACACGGAGCGAGGCCCGGGCGGCTGCTACTGCGGCGCCGGGTCTTTCTCGTTCTAGGCGGCCATGGACTCTCCGACGATGCGGTTCAGGTGGCCCAGGAACAGCGCCACGCCGACCGCCACCAGGACGGCGAACAGGACCCGCGAAGTCGGCTCCTTGGCCGCCGTCTCGATCGTCGCCACCGTCACCCGGTGCACACCCGCCTCGGACGCCAGGCGCTCCTGTGACCACCCGTGCGCGCGGCGGGACTCACGGAGCGCCTGGCCGATCTCGGCCGGAGTGGGCACCCGGGCCAAGTTGTCTACGCCCATGGCGAGATTGTAGGCTCAGGACTACGGTCATGCAACCGCTAAATAGGGTGGTATGCCGCAACGCGACCACAACATCTAGACAACGGCAAGCGACCAACTCGACACGCGCAGCGGCCACACAGCGGGTACACTGAGCCTCATGAGCACATCGCGTTCGCGTCGACATCGCGCCACGCTGCCGCCGTGGCTGGCCGCGATCCCGCGCGGCCAGCTCGCCCAGGTGAACGGCAAGCCGGTCCGGGTCACGTTCCAGCTCACGGCCGCCCAGCGGGCGGGCCTGACCCGCGTCCTCGATACCGCCAAGTGGCAGCAGGCCCAGCTCTCCGAGGGTGACGTCTGCCGCGTGGCGCTCGATCAGCTTCTCGCCGCGTTCGAGCGCGCCCAGGTCGACCCGGAGCCGGCCCCCGTCCAGCCGGCGGAGCCGCAGCAGTGAGCGCGCCGGCCGGCGCCCGGGTCACGCTCAAGGGCCGCGTGGGGGAGTGGGCCGCGTGGGGTATCGCGGCCATCGCGTGGGGCATCTCGCTCGCCTCACAGGTCGGCCTGGCGTTCGCCCACGGCTTCCGCGGCTGGTCGAACATCGAGGCGCTCGGTGACGGCCTGCTGCCCGACCTCGCGTCGCTGTCGATGATGATGCTCGCGCTCGATCAGGCGGAGCGGGGGAGGCCCGCCCGGCTGACGTGGGGCCTGTCCATCCTGGCTGGCGTGTTCATGGAGTGGGCGAACATCGCCTACGCCTGGCCGGACCCCGAGGCCGTCATCCTGCACGCCTGGCCCCCGTTCCTGGTCGTGGCCACGCTGTACGTGCTCGTGCACACCCGGCGGACGAACGCCGCGCCGGCCGCCGGCCAGGTGATCGACGTGCCGCCGGCCCCCGAACCGGACCGCCCGGTCCGAACCGAACCGAACCGAACCGAACCGCTGTCCGGTCTCATGTCCGGTCCGTCCGGGCGCGGTTCGCTGTCCGAACCGCCGGCCCCCCGCGCGCTGCCGGCCGCCCGGGTCACGGAGGCCATGTGGGCGGAGGCCCTGTCCGCCCTCGGCCCGAACGCCACCAACGAACAGCTCGGCGAGCGGCTCGGGTGCCACCCGGACAGCGTCCGGCGCTACCGACGCCGGTTCGCCGCGGTCCGCGTGCCGCCGCACGTCGTGTCCGCCGACGCTTGACGTACTGCGCGATGCGGCCACCACGCCGCATCGCGCGCACACTCCAACCCCGGTCGTTCCGAACTGGTCAATGTGGCGCGTGAGCACCGCGACAATGGATGGCCACTTCGCGCGCTTCGACCCGGCCTCTCCCGATCGGCGCAATGTGCCTCCGAGGCACCGCGCCCCAATGCGGAGGCACGAGAGGCACGAGAGGCAGGGGAGGGACCGGCGCCGAACTCGACTCTCGGGCGCTCCGCTGCGCAGACGCGCAGTTGCGCAGGCCCGGCGCCGCGCCCTACGGTGCGGCCATGAGCACACCACACGCGGCCCTGGCCGCCCCACGTCCGCCGAGCTCGTGAGGCTCACCATCGCCAACCTCAAGGGCGGGGTGGCAAAGACGACCTCGGCCGTCCTGCTGGCCGCCGCCCTGGCGGAGCGGGGCCGGACGCTCCTGGTCGACGCTGACCCGACTGGTTCGGCCCACTCGTGGCAGGAGACGGCCGGACAGTTCCCCGTCGTCGTGACCCGCCAGGACCGCCCGGCCCGGTTCGTCCCGAACGTGTCCGATCTGGCCCGGGGATACGAACACGTGGTCATCGACACGCCTCCGCTCGAACCGGCGATGGTTCGGGCCGCGGTCCTGTTCGCGGACATCGTCGTGATCCCGGTGTCGCCGTCCACGATCGACGTCGACCGCATCCGCGCGACGGTCGACCTCATCGCGGAAGTGGAGGCCCAGCACTCGCCGGAGCTCCGGGTACTGCTCACGAAGGTGCGCGCCGGTACGACGTCGCACGCGGTCGCCCGGTCGGTGCTGGACGGCTTCGGCGTGCCGCTGCTGGCCGCTGAGATTCCGCTCCGAGAGCGGTACGCGCAGGCGTGGGGGACGGTGCCGGACGGCCGCGACCCCGCGTATGGGGCGGCCCTGGCGGAGCTGCTCAACGGGCACGGCGGTGAGTAAGCGGGCCTCAGACCTCGCCGCCCGGTTCAAGGCCGCCGCCGCCGGCTCGGGCGCCCAGCCGCCGGCGGACCCGCCCGCGCCAGCAGCCCCCTCGGCCCGACCGCGCCGGCAGCGCGCGACGTCGACCAGCTCGCCCGCGCCGGCCCCGGAGCCGCGCACGCGCCGGCAGCGCCAGGCCCCGGAGCCCGAGCCGCCGCCCAAGCCGGTGCACTTCACGCTGGACTTGGCCCGCGACCAGCACCGCGCCCTACGCATCGCGGCGCTCGATCTCGGCGCCGATGCGGCGTCCATCGTGCGGGCGCTGCTGGATGAGTACGAGGCGGATTCCAGGCTCGCTCAGCGGGTCGCCGCTCGGGTGCGCGGGATGCGAGACGGCTCGGCGCGGTAGGTCAGTCGCCGAGCTGCGACCGCCGCCGCCGGGCGGCTTCGCGGTCGACCTCGGCCGACCACTCCGCTAGCCAGCGGTTCGCGGCTGAGCACACGCCGGGGCGCGGGTACCACTGAGCGCGCCGGCCCATGTGGCGGTGCAGGCGGGGAGCGTCCTCGATCCGCCACATGCAGCAGCACGACCGGCAGATGAGGCCCTCCAGGACCCGCGTCCCGGGCTCCAGGTGGCCGCCGCACCCATCGCACGCGCAGATGCGGCGCCGGGCGAACCACATGCGGCACACGTTGTCCCGGCGGACACGTCTCCGGGCCGCTGCATCGTCCACTCGGCCCAGCGTACAGGTGTTCGGTCTCGGCCTGGCCCCGCCCGAGGCGCTGAGGCGCCCGTCCTGGCGCGGGAGGCTGGGTCGACGTGTCCGAGTAGGCCCCGGTCCGCCGCCACGGCCGTCCTGGGCGATCCTGGCGCCTCGCCGCCGGGCCTGAGCCTCCCCCCTGGTGCCGGGGGAGAGCGGGGGAGAGGCCCCGGCGCTCCGGCGCGCGGATGCTCCGATGCGCAGTCGAGTATCTGAGCATCCGAGCGTTTGCGCAATCGAGTGCCCGAGCGTCCGAGCGCCAGTACACGCAAGCGCAGCGTAATCACAGCGCACACGCTGCGCGTGTCGCCAGTCGCGCCTTACCAGTGTTGTCAGTCGCACCTGTTACCAGCCGCACTGGTAACGGCGGAGCCGTTGCCAGTCACGCCGGACTGACAAGCGTAGCCTATAGCACCATAGTACACACTGGCAACTGCCA
>Ga0066903_100001589_pt1 | contig 16853 bp, 17 predicted proteins | sample PanSoiMetaGPlot1_FD_67491 | JGI IMG/M metagenome (GOLD analysis project Ga0066903, IMG submission 67491) | Tropical forest soil microbial communities from Panama analyzed to predict greenhouse gas emissions - Panama Soil - Plot 1 (version 2) | ecosystem: Environmental > Terrestrial > Soil >... | reverse complement strand
AACCCAGCGTCTCGGAAGTACGCATACGCAGCACGGGCTTGCGCCCACACGTTATTCCCATGGCCGTAAACGCGTCGTTCTCGGCTTCCCATCTGGAAAATTCCAAGATACTGACCATTTGCCGACCAAGGTGTATACGTGCCTCCTGTCTCGCATTTTACGATCCTCATTGCGATTGCGCAATTACTACCTGTGAAGTAGTGGCAAACTGCGCGTTGTGCTTGATCGAAAAGCCTACTGCTGTTTGATGCCTGGGCTGTTTGTCCCGTCACGCCTCCCAGCGCAAGCAGGAGGGAGACGGTTAGTGTCAGCTTGCGCATTTGAAATTTCTCCTTGTTAGCTTACTAGGCGCACGGGTGTCTTCTTGCCGCCGACGAATTGCACGTCGCCCCGTGTCGGTGCTAGTTGTCTAAGTTTTCACCACCTTTCGTTTGATTCAGGAAGGCTGCAAGGTAGCAGCAAGTTTCTCCGTGTCAATAGCTCGCTTGATTCGGAGCACGTCCAGGCTTGGAATAACTGCCCAGGCTTCATCGCAGTATCGTTCTATGAATTCCCAGCTTGCGAAGATATCCTTGTCCCAAGCTTTCAGATAGAAACCTCTGGAATTATATCCGTATCCGAATGCAGCGAACCCTCCCCACGATCCTGCTTTCCACTCCGGAGTCTTCTCACCGTCGTATATCCAATTCATGTTTTTCTTGACTGCGGTTGGCAGTGAAAAACCGAAATGTATGCCAGTCAAGATGTAGCAGCCGAACATGAGTTGATCCCTGTCGAGTGGATCAAGCTCGCCGTATGCTGCGACTCTGTAATTTCTGCGACCGACATTCCAGCCGACGGTTTTCCATTGGTGCATCGCAGGCAAGTAGGCCAGCCCTACGTCTTTCTTGTCTCCCGGCTTTTTACAGCCGGTGAGAGTCTTGTAGAGCGAGACGACAATCGCCTCTGTGAGTGGAATTGTACGGTTCTGCTCGATACGCGCTAGTCGCAGTTGAGCATTTGCGCGAGCAGCGAGAACAGAATTACCGTACACATCACTGCACCACGACTTCTGCGGAAAGGAGCGACGATATTGGTCAGTGTCATAGTATGTCGCGACACTCAAATCCGCCGCAAAGAAATCAGATAATTTCAGAGTGCGCGGATCGGAGATGTAATCGAGCTTGCCAAGCTTCACTACGGCTCTCTCACACGAACGAAGACCACTCTTGTTACCGCTGTAGACCTTGTGCGCCGCATGACTTCGCCACCATTGCTGTTATTGGAATTGCTAGTGTTTCCTTCGATGGCCTGAAAACTCGGCTTGGTCGTCCACTTTTCAAAGAGGCCGATATGATCGAATTCCTCATCCCATGACCAGTCGTAACAGACAAGATCACCTGGCTTCGGATCAGATGTAATTGAGAGGCCGTTTTTTCCCAAGCGAGCATCATTGACGATATACGGAACGTATGCGTACTTGCTCCCCTTGACAAATGAATTCGAAGGAGCAGGGCCAGTCTGATCCGACCAAGTGCAGAACATTGCGCACCACGGTTGGTAATTCGCTCCGTACCACTGGCCGTATTTGTTGTTGTTCGTGTTTGCGGGATTTTCCTTGTACCCAAGCTCAGCTATCGCTTTGTCCAGCCGAGCTTGTGCCGATGTTTGCTTTGGTACAGGAGCCGGTTCCTTTCCCTTGAACATGTCCCACGCGGCATTGATCAATTCCACCGAGCGGGCATCCATCGCCATTTCACCCTCATGTGGGCCAGCAGGACAACGGATCGAGCGCAACGTGTTGAACGTTTTTTCACCGACCCAGCCAGTCGGATCAAGCTTCTGTTGCCGCTGTACGCCTGCAATTCCGGTATCGATCACATTCGGGCTTTTCCCATGTGAGAAGGCATTTGAAAAAGCCTGATCGAATGCCTGCCACTTCCACCGTCCAGCCCGCGATACTGTGCGCTTGTACGCTTCCACATCAGGGCCGTCAATTGATGGTTTCCTTCCCGGTGCTGCGTCAGGCGGATAAAGCGGCCGAGGAAATCCCTTCACTGCCACCATCGGCCCGCCCTTGTAAGGAATTTCATACCACTCGGTCATTTCATCCTCCTAGACCCATTGATACTCAAGATGTGATTCATGGACAGTGATTGAGTAGCTACCACCGACAGACCGTGAAATATCGAGTGCGCACCGAAGCTGCGTTGTACCCGAACCATATGGGAGAGTGATCCACGGACTATAGAAGATAATTGGGTCACCAGCCTGATCGCCGTCTCCGTAGTTCGGAGGAGCCGAAGACCAGTAATTACCCAATCCGTCGTCTGCCCTAATCCGTGTCTGGACGCCTTTGCCCTCTGCGTAGTAATTCACTTCGCATCTGACTTGAAGATTGAAGCCCTTGGCTTTCCAAACTCCGAATTGAATGAATGGGCCATTCGGGCCTCCCAAGTGTCCTGTCGCGTCCCAGCCACCGTCAGGCTCGTCGGGATTCACCCATTCATCCGTGTAGCCTGTCGGCCCTCCACTGTTCGCAGGCTTCGCAGGAACATTGCTAATTGTGATGAATGCAGTGTCGGAGCTTGTTTGCCCAAACGTGTCTGTGCCAATGGCTGCAATTGAATGATTGCCATTGGTCAGACCCATTGTGTCAAGACTGATCTGAAACGGCGATCCAACCGGGCTACCGTAATTTGCACCGTCAACCTGAAACTGGACGCTGGAAAGAACGCAGTTGGAATCACACGATGCCGAAAGAGTAATTACACCCGAAAAGGTTCCACTGGCAGGAGCAATATGCATCGTCGGAGCATTAAGAATTGTCACGTTGTTCGTGATCGATTTTGTATTCCCAACTCGGTCGCGAGCAGTAGCTCCGAATGTATGCGCACCATTCGAGAATGCCTTGGTGTTGACAGTAGCTTGATACGGTGGAGTAGTTATTTCAGGGTTGTAATTTCCGCCGTCGATCTTCAACTGCACACCAGCAACCTTGTCATTGTCAGACACGGATGCAATTAGATTCACGTTTCCTGAAATATTCCCCGTGGGGCTAAGAGTCATGACAGGCGGCACATGATCAGTTGCGGAAAGTACGCCCGGTGAAATCATGGCACTAGGTTCCCTGCCGCGTACCAATCATTTGCGGCTCGCTTAATTACAGCGGCTACCGCATACTGACCCGCAAGCTTCAAATTGTTGTTGTACGCCCGGAGAGTCACACCGCCTGCCGCTGCAATGGTCGTCTGCCCTGCCCCAAGCTGTGAAATGGTGACTGCCGCTCCGGGCAGAAAAGTTGCCGTACTATCATTCGGCACTGTGAGCGTATTTGCACTGCCTGCGTTCATTTCAATTACCTTCGCATTGTCGGTGGCGGCAAGCTGATAGCTTCCTGCCTGCGTGTTCACTCCCGGTACCTGAATTCCCCAAGAACCATCCCCGAGAAGTGCCTTGGTTGCATCGCCACCTGGATAGCCTGCCAATTTGCTGATCGCAATAGCTGCGGCTGCGGCCAAGTCAGCATTGGTCAGGCCAGCACCGAAATCGAGCTTCGACCTTGCAATTGCCGCACCAGCAGCAACATCGGCATTTGTAATGCTTGTGCCATTCGCAGGAAGCCACCCCGTCGTCTGCCAATTTGGTGCAGCATCCGTGCCCTTGTTCAATTCGATCTGATTCGTCGTCGTATTGAGGATGATCAGACCGTATGGACGAGAGCCTGCTGGAATTGAATCTCTCTGTGCTGTCGTAAATGCACCAGCATAGATTCCACCAAGACCACGCAGAATTCCATCGACACGAAGCATACCTGAAATACGAGCTTCGCCCACTCCGTAGCGGACAAGCTGAAGCGCAGCTTCTCCAATAATGAGTGAACCTACGCTATGGGCTTGTGACAAATTTGTCAGGTCTGCATACTGGTCTTGAATTGCGTTCAGATCACCCGCATACAACCTTCCATTGGGGGCAATCCCGGTTGAATCGAACGTCTTGATCCTGGTACCCAAAATTCACCCCCTATGGAGTAGCGACGTAGAGAACGGAATATGAAATCCCGGCTGGTGTAATTCTGTCCAACTCACGGTGCAGGCCAACATCATCCGGAGTCACCGTGTTCTTGATTCGAACGTCGTAATGAAATGATCCAACGGTTTCCACGATCTTGTAGAGCGTCGAGACAGTTCCCGGCTCTCCGTAGAGCGGCACTCCTCCCGACACCATTGCAACACCAGGAGGAAGAAGCTGAATTGATGTACCAAATGTCGCTGTAATGTAGCTCTCTACGATTGCCGTACGCCTAGCATTCGTAAATGGGCCAACACGAATTCGGTTGAGAACAGCAGAGCGACGCTGATCGATAGTGAGTGTTGACGGTGCAATCGGAAGTCCGTATTGCTGCTCATGCACATCGAGAAACTGAGTTGAAGTCTCGGGGAATTTCTCGTTATACATGAGTGCTTGTTCGTCCGCAATGTTCTGCGTTCGATCACACCAAATCTTCCGGATGATGAACCCGAAGTTTGAATTTTGGTTCTGCGGGAACAGACCACCTGGCTCTTGCTCCATGAAATCGAATTCAGCATCCGACGGCGGAACCTCGGCAGGAAGTATCGGCTGAAATTCTGTATCGCTCATGTCACGGTGATTGTCCCAGGCGTCCGCTTGGAATCAGCGGCCGTTGTTTGATTGGTTGTCGGCGAAGTTACAACCACATCTGAAATCCCGGCAAGTCCGTAAACCGCATCGATGATTCCAGCAACGTAGAGCGTTCCACCAACAGCCAGCGAATTGATGTAATTTGAAATCGCTGTCTGCACGGAAGGAGTCACGTCGGCAAGAACGTATGTGCCCGAAGTTGTCACGTCCACTGTAACGTTCGTGGGAACAGCAGTGAAGGCCGAAACGATAATTGTCACATTTGCTAGGTCTTGTTGCGCGAGCGCTGCTTGTGTTGCCGCGATTACAGTCGAATCGGGAACAGTACCGTTTGGCCCTGAAATTCTGACAGTGACTTGCCCAGGCCCAGGAGTGTTCGGGAAGACGGTTGCTGAGTCCACACCCGGTACGGCCTCTGCCCAAGCCTCTAGATCGCCTGCGGAGCCTGTCTGTGGGTTCTGAACCCATTGCAAGAGGCGCTGCCGATACGTTTCTGTGTCTTCCGGCTCTGTACCGCCTGTAAAAGCTGTGGAATTTGTAACCGCTGTCAATGCACCGGGAGCATTAGTGATTACCGTAATCGAGCCAACGGAGACATTGCCGTCCACGCCGGATTCCTGTGCCATACCGCCAACTGCAATTGCTTTCGACGTATCAACCAGCGGATCAGGCCCACCAAGTGTTTGCGCTCCGGAACCAATTGTTACGGTCGTCGCTGTATTGTTGTTCAGCGCACTTACGACTGAAGCCGTCGTGACTTTCGCCCATGCACCGCCGTTGATTCGCTGATACACACTACGCGCTGTCGTCCCAGCACCGCCGATTGGAATTGCTGTGAGATTGGCAGCGTGGTTGACCGCAAGTGCAAGTCCTGTGCTCGGCGGGCCAACCAAGGATTCTCCTGCGGCCGTCTGAAATGTAATTGCGTACTCGTACAATCCAGCCGCGAGTGTTCCTGCTCCACCATCGGCCGCAACAGGGGCAGTTGGACTCCCAGGATTTGGAATTGTACCGTCGTTCGTCGTGTTGAAATAAACGACAGGCAGACCATTCCCAGGATCGTAACCAACTTCAGTGCCAACAGGCACGTATGCGCCACCGTCGCCAGAGAACAGAAGCGTTCCGGCAGCAAACGTGCCGTCCTTCATCGGGACGCCGTACTCTTCACCGTGGCGCTGAAGAGCTTCATTACTCGCCGTCGTGATGAACATGTCTTCTAGAAGCAATTGATTTGCGAGGTAGAGCGTTTCCAACTGCCCTGCCTCGACGTTGTAGACGATTGCGATGATTCCGTCCTCGGCCGTATGTGCATCTGGAATTGCAGCAACGAGTTGGGAAAGCATCTCAGTCAGGATTTGATCCTGCGGCTTGAAAAACGTCGTTGAAGTAATTGGCATATGCTGTCCTTTACTCGTTCTGGAAGAGCACCGGAATCGACACTGTTAGTTGCTGAAGATCAGAGTCTCTTGGAATTAGTTGGTCGTCTCCTGTAACTTCTTCCTGGTAGACGATGATCAGTGTCAAATCCTCAGTCGTCGGGATCGATTGAACCTCGACAACTGTAATTTCAGGCATCTCCGCCAGCGCTTCTCGGACATACGCATCGCAGTAGGTCGCGGCATTCTGAGCGGGAGTGCCTGCAAGCGTGTAAAGCTGACTGCCGAGGTTGTGCTCGAAATCGTATTTCCATGCGCCTCGATGCAGCCGCAGACGCATCCTAATGCGCTGCTCGATCAAAGCCGTTCCCGTAATTCCAGCTAGATCACGGTTTCCGGCTAGGATCAGATCGCCTAAGTTTGAAATTGCGATATCGTATGGCACCTATTCGTCCTCCTCCGCGACAATCCAGTTGGTGCCAAGAAGCATTCCAAGTGCTCGGGGAAGCCTGCGTGTTCCAAACTCGCGAATTACAACAACCGTGTCACCGATTTTCGGTGGAATCACTCTTGCCGTTCCAGTTCGCTTTGTAATGTTGCCACTCTGATCCTCGTAGTAGTAATCCATCGTGTAATTCCAAGCGACAATAGGGATTGGCTGATCACCGAATTCCGCAAGATACAGGCATCTGTTAGGTATGTCAACCTTGATCACCTGTCCGGTCGTGAAATAATCCTGCCGCTTTCCACACACCTGACCAGCGATCTTCTCGATGTATGCACCAATTGAATGCCATTCAGTCTCGCTGATCAATGCCATACCCCCAGTAATGTGACATGGACAGGATCGGTCTTGTATTGAACGTAGACAGAGCAGTGAATTCCAAACTTCTCTATCACGTCCGCTGGCACCGCCAAGCCGATAGGGTTACCACCAATCGTGCAGTCTACTGCTTCGCCAATTTGGTGATTTGAAGTCGTCGTGTATGGGTTAGCAGCGAGCAACGGATTGTGCCCCATGTCATCCCAGGCTTTGATCTGCTGAGCCTTTGTTCGAAAGCCACTTGTAATTACGATCTTCTTTCCAAGATACGCTCCGAGGTTGTTGACTCTAACCAGCAATTTCCAGTCAACATTGTTCAGGTCTACGCCAGGATCATTCTTCTGAATGTGCGTAAGCTTCTCGATAGCCGCATCGGAATTAACTTTCCCAGGAGGCGGTGCAGGAGGTTGATCGTAAATGTCATCCGGGCCAACACCGGCAGGATTACCGGCTTGCTGCATTGCCGTGCCTAGATCGGTCTTGATCTGTGCAAGATAGCCCGGATCAGAATTGACTTTCACACGAACTGCCTTCGTGAACGAGTCAACGTTGTTGTGCTGATTGAAATACTGAAGAGCCGCTTGCGCTCCTATCCGGTAGGCCATGACGCCCATCCAAATTTGATCGTCCTGTCCTGTGCCGCCAGTGGCATTCAGGCAGTCACGGAGATGCTTGGCACCGGCCCAAATGTTTGCTTCAGGACTCCACCGCCCGCCTTCGTACTGATTGTTGACAGCGGAATTAGACTGAGGAGAAGCTGCCTGTCCGTCTTCGCTGGACTTGAATGTCACATCGTTTGGGTTGCCGCCAATTTCAGACAAGAACTGTGAAACGTTCTTAGTCCAGTTTGCATTCAAGCCACCGGGATCGTTACCGGCATTTGGCGGTGCCCAGTGCTGTGAAATTCCTGCGACTGTAATATTCCCGCCGCCGACATAGAGTGAGCCTCCCAAGTACGACGGGCCAGCGCATGCAGCAATTCCAGTAGGCCAGTCAGCGTATGCATTGTGCGGGCCAAGACCCCAGGCATTATGCCCTGTTGTAATATCCGAACCAGCATTCGGATCAGTAGCCCAGGTTGTCTCTGCTCCGGCAATTGCACAGATAAGTCTCGGATCAACATTGTTCTTTTGCCCTTCCGAAACCATCGCACTCCCATAGCCCGACAGCGGAGAATTCTTACCCTTTAAGTATGCATCGAGCTTCGCGGCTGTAATTCCGCCAGTGTTTACACTCGAAGTAGTCGCGTAGTTGTCGGCAATGCGCTTGTCATCCGGATCTGAAATCAACATCGGGCCAACACCAAGATCACGGTTCGCAATTCCATCGGCAGCAACCGTCGCCCTGTCATTGGCAAAAATGTATTCCCATGTTCTGCGATCCGAGCCGGGAACAGGCACCGTCTGAATGTTCGGATTGTTCGAGTGCGCTTCAATTGCACTCCGTGCCGTTGCATACCAAGCAGGAGTGTGTATCGAACCAGGGTCTTTGAACGGGAACCATGTCACCCTGTCATTGTGTCCACAAGGCTCACGAATATTTGTGAAATTAGTTAGCTGATCGCAGAGAGCAAGCAGGCAGGCAAGGAAGAGGTTGAAATCCCATGATGGGCCTCCTCCTGCGCCAGCGTCAGCCGCATGGAATTTCTTTGCCGCATTGAAGAAGAACGAACCCCAAGGCATCGGCAATCCTTCGTTCAATGCAATTCCCAGCGAGGTTTGCACCTTCAGGTCTTTTGGCCCCTGGGTGCCGGTTGCCTTCGGCTCACTTGGGACTCTACGAGTGAGAGCCATCTTCTTGTCACGCAGCCTGACTTGCTGCGATGCTCCATCCGGCCCAGCCTGTGTCGATGTGCCAACAACGAAGAAGTCGCCAGCTAAATTCAGATCAGGAAGCCGCAAGCGAGCAATCGTGTTCTGTCGAAGCAGGAAGCTCGGATCAGGAATGGTGATCGTGTATTCGATTTCACCGACCTTGCCCTCAAAAATTTCATCCCAGCCGGTTTTCATCGCACCTTTGCTTGTCCGTGCATTTGCATCGAGCAGGATGCGCCTTGGTCGCTTCTGCCATGCTCGCATTGTCGGATCGATAGCAATTTCATGCGAGCCGGTCTTGCCTCTGTGATAGTAGACGTACGCCTCGGCAACTCTCGTCTGCGCGTTCTTTCGCACGGACAATGTTTCAACTGGAATGTGCGCAGATTTGATCCGCGCAGAGTCGTCAGTTCTCGGTACGCCGATCCAGTAGTTCGGAGTACCTGAGTAATTTAGAAAGTCGGCTCGCAGTGTTCCATCCGGGTCGCACCAAATCCACATCTTTTCACGACGGTAGAGCCGGTACCAAAATTCCCAGTACGACTCCGATCCGTCTGTATGCGCAACCTTGCTGACCATCCTCCCCTTTGCGAGCCTCGTCTTCTGAAATCCCAGCGCTTTCGCTTGCTGATCGACAATCGCCCAGCCACGCACATGCCGGAACTGAGATGGAGGTACTTCCGAGTCCATCGCAATTGAGGACATATCCCGACCGGCAATCGTGAGGGTTCCGTCGTCAGAAAATTCCACGGTGTCGGCAAATCCTGTCATGAGGTAATCCGGGCTATTGCCGACACCGAACAGTTGCACCCGAACCTCGCTGTCACGATCCAGCGTGTCTACAAGATCACCGTACGGGTCTGAAATATCAATTGACCACGTATCTGCATCGGTGTCCATTGCAGAGTCAACCGTGTATTGCTCGATAGTGTTTATGACTCGCGGCCGGTAGCCATGCCCTCCCCAGCGCGTCGTCACAATTGCACGGACGCCTGAAATACCAGGATTCAGGTCTATCTTCTGTTGCGCCATTACCAGTAAATTGCTGTTCCAATCGGCCAGCGGTGAGTAGGTACCTTGTGCGCAGGAAGCTTTGCAGAGTGGACGAGCTTCTGATTCATCTCCGCAAGCTTCTGCCAGTATGCCGAATTGTTATAGACGGTTGCTGCAATCGCTTGAAATGATCGCGCTCCGTCCTTTGCTCTGAAAACCCTCGATGGTGTACCTCGCGGTACCGATTTCACTAGCGGTTGTGGCGGAGGAACAATTCCATGCGGGTCGGTAACCTTCTGCCCTGTGCCGCAACGAACGAAACTGATCGTGAAATCAATCGAGTGCGTTCGGTCTGTAGGGTCGTGGTTGAAATCCCACGTCTCAGGAAGCACGAACTGTAGATGCCCGAAAATTCCAGGCATATAGAGCGACATTCCATTACGCGGAGCAATTGCGGTGAGGACTGTAATACAGTCCACCATGTTCTGTTGCGACGTTGTACCGGGGAAGGTGCCAGTCAATTCGATCCGTGCTTCCTCGCGGTGTATGGTGCGCCCTGTGACGTAGTGACCACCGATGTGATGGTGGAGTCCAAGCTGCGCCTGTCCGCTCCTCCTGAAGCCTTCTGTGCCCACAGGGAACACAAACATGGCCTTCCCACAGACAAGGTACGGACGAGCATGACGCAAATTTCCTGGACGGTGCTTTCCAGGGGCACGAACATCGCCCGGATGAATGAGATATGCAGCCGGGTCTAGTCCAACGTTCGGACGCCATCTTTGACCGCCTTGTGGAATTCTCTGCGGCTTAGCCACTAGCGATTGCTCCTGTTCGTCCTGGGCTTGCCAGCGGTCGAAGGTGTCCTACCGCCGCTGTAGGCCATCGATACGGGAATGTGAAATGTCTTGCGCTTCTTTTGCCCGCCCGGTGTAGTGGTGTCCAGCGTCACCCACACCGTTGCAACACCTTGCAGCATTCCGTACTTCACGCCTTCGATATTCTGCCCACCATACGTACGTGCAAGATAATTGTAAATGTCCTTCGAGCTTCCAGCATCCTGCGGAAATGCTAATTCATATGCAGCAGCCAGAATACCGCCTCTTCCGAGTCTTCCGTACGTGCGAGGATTGGTGGCAAGATCACCAGCCCAACCAGGAATTCCTTTGATGCCGCGCAAGCCGTACCTACTAGCAACCGCCAAACCTCCTCCAACCGGCCCAGCGACATTTTTCACGAAATTACCAATCCTGCCCCACATACTCGGCTTCGTCGCCAAATTTTCAGCTTCTTTCTCTGCATCCCTTGCAGCGGTTTTTAGACCGGCTCTTTCAAGTGCCTGTGTAATTGATTTATTCCCGAAGAGTTGGCCGACAACCACGACATACATTGGATTGAGCGGGGATGCACCAAGTCCGGTCGGATGCGCTATGGCTGCTTCAATTGCCTGAGCGCCAACGGCTGCTCCTGAGAACCTGCCAACAATTCTGTTCACAATGCCAGTGCCTCTGAACCTGCTAAGAATGAATCCAAGACCAGCGGCACCAACAATTCCGTATGATGCATCTCTCACCAGCGTACGATGATGCTGCATTGCATGTGCGGCCGGTGAAACAACATGCTGTGCAGCGTAATTGAAGATAGGTGAAAATCCCTGTGCAACCTGAATGCCCATCACATTCAGGTCGTTGACGGCCTCTGCCATCCTTGACTGCTTGAAAAAACGATCCCATGCTTTCGAGAGAGCCTTGGCCTGCGTGGAATTAGCATCTTGCACCGCTTGCATTCCTTGCAAGTCTTGCAATAGGCTCTCGGTTGTTCCGTGTTGCTGAAGCTGTGAGGCAAGGATGATCAGTGCCCGGATTCCATGAATGCGAGGTACATACGTCCGCAATCTTTTCATTTCAGAAGCCGGAATTCCAGGCAAGTTTCCATTGGACTGATCGAGCATGTCGATCTGATCGTCTGGAATCTGGCCTAACACTCTCGCATTCCCTGTCTGCGTGACTTGCCGCAGCAACACCATCAACGCTGCCCAAATTCCCTGCTTCTGGATCATCTCCGGTGTAATCCCGATGCTCTTCAGCGCACCCACCGATTTTCCTGTCGGGTTCTCCAAGCTCTGAAGCAGATATTGCAGACCGCGAATTGCAGGTGAAGCAGGCATGCCGGTGCGCAGAACGCCGAGCAGAGAAGCCATCATCTGAGCCTGTCCTGTCGCGGCTGAAACTTGCGTACCGCGTCCCATCATGAACATTGTCGCCAAACCAGGAATTGCTTGGGCAATGGCTGTAGATGCCTGCGGGCCACCAGGAGCCTGAAGGATCAACCGCTGCCACATGCGATTGAATTGTCCAAGCGTCGTCGGAGTAGCAGGACGACCGAACTGAACCTGCGTTGTCGTCGCTGCCTGTGTCAGTGTCGTCAAGTCTGTCTGTGCAATTTGTGCCGACTTTGAAATATCCTGAAGCATCCGGGGAAGAGCATTACCCGGTGGCACCTTCTGCACTGTCGAGAGGAAGTTGATCGCTGCGTCTTGGACTTGGTTCAACGGTGTAATTGTATTCATTGCCACCGTCTGAAGATTGTTCCCAAGCTGTTGCACCTGTTGCATATTCCACGCCGAGCCACCTGTACCCGGCGTAGTCAGTGCGGCCATCTCCCCCAATTGCTGATTAATGTCCTTTAGCTGGCCCAACATACGAGTCAGCCCGAAGACAGCCTGCCCAGCAATTGCGTAACGAATCGTCGTCGCAAAGGCTCTCCACTGAGCGCTTAGCGTTTCGCTCTGACGAACGTTGTCCTGAAGACGGCTTGAAATTGTCCCGAAGCCCTGAGCGTAGCCTCCTAGCTGCGCAATCAGTCCTCCGTCGCGAGCACGGAAGACAGTGTTAATTGTGTTGGTGAGTTGGGACACTATTCCTCGTCAGCTAGGAGTCGTCCAAGATCGACTTTAATCCGGCCGTCTGCATCTACTTCGGGTTGAATTTCCTCTCCTTCATCCATGCCCTTCGGTTGCTCGACATTTACCTCGACGTTGTAAACCTCGTCCTTTCCGGGTCTGTAAATCAGTTCTTGAATTTCAGGAGATAGCTTTGAAATGTCTGTGACTGGCTCCCCACAGACCTCGCACTTGTCTTGGTGAAACTTGGGCAGGCAATGGACATGAATTTTTCTTAGCCTTTCGTCGTAATCGATGGTTTGGTTGAGCCAAACCCAGGTGAGTTGTCCAGGAGTGGCGTCGGAATGATGCGCGAAAGGAAACGTCTCGCTGCGTACCATGCTGAGCCAGAGAGCGCGTTCCAGTCCATTTCCTGCAAGGCTTTTTTTAGGTGCTCCAACTCCTCCGGTGGAATTGCTTCGATCTGAGGAGAGGACTTTTCAACCATCTCCCGGTACATATCGAGAACATGGTCAACGTCCTGCACTTCCAGCACGTCCATCAAGTCAGCGACCGAATCGAAGACACGCTGCGTCAAATCTCTCTCTTCACGAACTGCGCGGACAAGAATTTCCTGGCTGGTCACCCTGTCCTTGATTGCAGCACCGGCAAGATCGTCTCCTTGCGGCACTTCCGACACCGCATTCAGAGCTTGCAGGTACTCCGCTTCGGTCAGGGGAACAATTGCAAGACGTACTTCTGGATCGGAAGGCAGAGTGACGTAATCACACACGGCCTGCCCAAGCCGCATGCGCTCTAGCTTACGTTCCTTGATCTTCTCGACGGTTGTTTGCATGGTGGCTCAATTCCGCCCTTTCTTCGATTACTTGCCTGACATGATCGATTTCCTTCAGGCAATTCCAGCCATCAGCTATTGCGTAGAACACATGATGGCAATTGAGACACTCGCACATGATCACGAATTCGAAAAGCGGCCCGCTTGCTTCCGACTCCTGCACACGCACCGATGGATTCCATTTTTCACAGTGCGGGCAGACCGGAGGCTTGATTTCAACTTCGAGCACCGGATCAGCGGCGAGCTTTTCGAGCGCGTTCACGCCGCGCTCCAAGAGACGCTGGGTTTCAGTGTCAACCATTTCCGCCCTTGTCCTGCGCTAGTTGATTCGGACGCCCGGTGCAGCATATCCTGGAATTGAAATGTCTGCATCGAGTGTTACGTTGTCGAGCGTGGAACGGATTGAAATTCTGTTCCAGTTGCAGCCTTGATACGTTCGCACAACATCTCCGCGCTTGGTCTGCACGTCGAAGTCACGCATCTGAAGCAGCCATGCCTCGTCATTCATCTTCGACGCGACTCCTGCCTTCAGGAGCACGGCAGAGAACGAGACAGTTCCCTCGTCCGCAGTCTGCACACGACGCAGGACAGGGCCGTCAGTACCGAATGCACCTTGATAGGTGACGTTCTGACGAAATTCCTCGGTCATGTCCTGAGTGGCGGCAAACTCCTTGCCCTGTTCGAAATGAATGCCCAGGTCAACCGCAGTTAGACCTTGTAGCCATGCCAATGTAATTCACCTCCTACCAAGTATGAATGAGATAGATCAGGAAAATGATCGCAATTGCGACCATCGAGACTTCACTCCAACTTGCCGGACGAGTCATGGCTCCTCCTAGACTGGAATCGTCAGGTTCGCTGCCACCTTGACCGTATTGATTCCGCGCACGACAATTCCCTCGTATCCGACTGTCACTTGGCGGTTGTCGGGAGACGAGGTAACCGAGACGTTGTAGCCGGTCGTTCCGTCGCCTTGCTGCACCGGCTGCACCCACGACGAGCGAGCATTGAGTGTCGCTTCGACACCCGACTTGATCCTTGCTCGCGTTCCATCCGTGTTGGCTGCACGAAGGAAATTCTGGTTGTAGATGTACGTCTTCACGTCCACGAAAAGCTGATCGACGATGATCCGTGTGTAGAGGTTGTCCCACGCCGTATTCGTGATGTAGGTTGTGCGGAGATGCGTCGTCATAATTCCACCACCAACAACCGCAGGCTGTAGCGGTGAAACTCCGCCCTGAAGCAAGTCCTCGAAATCGTCCACGGCCGAGCCGGACACGACCTTGCGCCTGAAAACGTCCAGACCGTTCGCGTCTTTCTCGATTGCCGTGTAGAGAGGAATTGTCCACAGGTCTAGATCGTTGCTGGGATCGGCATTCTTCGCTACCTCTGCCGCAACAACTGCCGCTGCATAGGAGCCACCACGAAGAGTGCCGAATTGGTCGTAGACACCCGGAGCAACCAAAGCCGTGCGTGACGCTGCATCCGTGCCGCCAGAAGCAATTGAGGATGCCGCTGAAATCAGAGCCGCCTTCGCGGTTCCCGACGGCATGCCAACAATTGCGATCTGCTTGTTGTAGAGCAGATTCGCGTTCGCACACGATACCGCAAGCGCGGCAAGGTCAGCTTGCAGTTCTGATCCCGTGAGTCGAATTCGTGTGTTCACGTCCGACTCAAAAACCGCCCACGCAGCTTGCCGCTGAACCAGGGTCGGTGTTGCACCCTTCGCAGAACAGACAGCAAGTACCGGCCCCGCTCCGGAATTCAAGACCTGCGTAATGATCGCAGTAATTGTAGAAGCTGGGCCGAACGCTGTGTTCGCCTCGTCAATACGGTTGATCACATACGGCGTAGCGATGTTCGCGCTGCCAACCGTATCCGCCTGTCCTTCGATGCCGATGGGCAGGTAAATGCCCGCAGTCGCCTTCGGGATCAGGGTACTTGCATCAATTACTCTTGGATCGAGCAATGTGCTGCTCAAAGCTCCTCCTCTCTGCTACCCGAGAATTATTAGATCGCCTGTTGGTGGCCCGATTATTTCAAGATTCGGGTCTTGGACAATTTCTTCGATTGCTGGGCCTGGGGTATCAGAGAGCTTGGTACGACTGAAAACTCTGACGACCAATGCCCCGTCGATCATCCGGTAGACAGGACTATCAGTGATGTGATCGATGATGAACCTGCCACCGGAGTAGCTGATAATTTCAACCACTCCATCTCCTCCGTCCGTGGCAGTCCGCAAAGCTACTTGCCCGGAGGGATCGCCGAAGAGGTTTTCCAAAATTTGCTTGGCTCGGATTCGCGATGTAAGCCCACCTGACCTGGCTGAAGCCCAAATGCCAACATCGAAATTGATTAGATGCTGGCGAGCGTATTGCGGATTGACTGTATGAGCCACTGAGTCATAGTTATCCGCAAATTGATTCATTCCGAAGCCAACTTCACGGTCGGTCATGTCGTCCACTTCGAAGTGAACAACCGTCCGAGTGAGCGGGATTTCAGACCTGTCCATTGCTGGCCCAGGAAATTCCATGATGACGTTGTAAACCTCGTCACCGGCAGACGCAAACTGATCATCCAGCACTGCCGCATTAAATCCCGCCGTCGCGTAATTCTTGATTTCGTTTATTGCGGACTCTAGCCAATTCTCAGGATCGTAAGTCATGGCAACCGCCTCCCAAGCATCGGCCCAGCGTAATTATTACCTCCGCTCTTATTGCCTACGTCGATATTCGGCAACTGATCCCACGCGCTGAACATCGAGTGAGAGTCCGACGCAGGCTGAACCACCTGTGAAAAACCCTGGGCTGTGTTCCGGTGCTGCGGTGAGAGCACGACCGAAGCCCATACCCGGTGATAGACACGGGTACGCATTGCAAATTGAAGAGTCTTGATCAGGGAGAGCTTTCTCACCGGCCTACGGAATCTCCGCTCTGGAACATCGCGCACTCCATGAAATCCGACACGGGAAATTCCAAACTCGATGAAATACGCTTCCCGTGAATCGTTGTAGAGCATCCAGACAGCGGGGCGCAATTGCTTGACTTTCCAGCCAACGTAATATGCGCCTGTAATTCTCCGGATACCCTGCTCGGGAGTCCGCCACGCAAGCTCGGTCGCCTTGCCACTTGGGTCGGAAGGGCCAAAGGACATTCTACGAGCAATTCCCTGATTGACAAGCGCCATGTGCAGGCAAAGCTCGTTCATGTAATACCGCAGTCTTTGCGGAGCTTCCGATTCGGCCCAGCGAATTCCGTCCTCTAGAGCGTCGAACGTCTGCTTGGTCGGAGCCATGAATGCTCGACTGGACTGATACGGAACGAACCTTGCCACTAGGTTTCCTCTCTCAATTGACTGGCCCCCAGGGAGGAGACGGTCGCCATCATAGGCTGATCGAAGAGCAAACGCAAGCCACATTCCCAATGGTGAAATGGGTTGCCGTCAGCGGGGTCGGGTAGCAAATTCGAATTTA
>Ga0066903_100001588_pt1 | contig 16854 bp, 14 predicted proteins | sample PanSoiMetaGPlot1_FD_67491 | JGI IMG/M metagenome (GOLD analysis project Ga0066903, IMG submission 67491) | Tropical forest soil microbial communities from Panama analyzed to predict greenhouse gas emissions - Panama Soil - Plot 1 (version 2) | ecosystem: Environmental > Terrestrial > Soil >... | reverse complement strand
GCTGCACCGGGTGACGGCGCTGTCGAGCGACCCCAACGTCGCGGCGCCCGCGTGGGCGGGCCGCGTCGGAACCGACGGTGGCTCCAACGGCCCGGGCAGCGTCGCGATCGTCGCCGGCGGCGCGCAACTCGGACCGTTCGTCGACGGCTCGCAGTTCGCCGACGTCCAGTACCACGGCGCCGACGGGCTGATGCTGTCCGATCTCTCGCAGGTCCTCTACACCGCGGGCTACACCCAGACCGCCACCGACCTCCACGGCGGCACGCCGTACCTCCGGCTGTTCACGATCGACGCCGGCCACCAGACCCACAGCATCATGTTCTCCCCCACCACGCAGGCGACCAACCGGGCGGCGAGCGGGCGCACCGTGCAGTTCGACGTACTCGGCGGGACGGTGCGCTACGACGACGACGCCGGCTTCTGTGAGCAGGGCGTGTCGTGGGACACGATCCTCAACGGCGCGGCGGGCGCGAGCGGCGGCACATGCGACGGGCAGAACGGGATCCAGGGCGACGGGCACAATCCGGCCTACAACGGGGGTCACGCGACCGAGGTGATCACCAAGATCGTCGTCGAGGCGGGCGACGCGGGCGCCTACAGCGCCGGCACGACGGCGCTGGTCGATTCGGTCACGCTCGAGGGTCGCGCGCTCCCCGAGATGCGGTTCGATTTCGGCCTCTAGCGCAGGCCCAGCCCCCAAACCTGGACGAATGACGTATCGGCGAGCCCGGTCGCCCGCCCGAAGAACGGTGAAGACAAATCCGCGGGCCCGCTGGCTCCGCGCAACAAGGAGTTAGCCGCCGTGAAGATAGTCCTCGCCTGCGTGGCGACGGCATTGGTCGTCGCCGTCAGCAGTGCTACTGCCGCATCGCTGATCAAGGGGAGCCAGATCGCTCCCAACACGATCCGCAACCACAACATCCACAAGAACACGATCTCGCTGAACCGCCTCACCCCGGGAGTGCGGCGGCTGATCAAGAAGCTCAGCGCGCAGGGCGGTACGACCACGGTCGTCGGCCAGCCCGGGCCCCAGGGCGACACCGGCGCGACGGGCGCTGCCGGCGCCAACGGCACCAACGGTGCGAAGGGTGACAAGGGCGATCCCGGCACGCCGGCCAACCAGCCGGGCGACGTCGTCTACGACGCCGTGCCGACGACGCTGCCACCGCACATGGCCAGCCAGGCGTTCCAGGCACAGCAGACCTCGGAGTTCGGCGACTACGTCCACCTCGCCGGCACCGCCCGCCACCTCAACACGGTCACGGTGACGATGGACGACTGGGCCAAGCACTCCGACAACCCGAAGTACCCCTCGGGTGGGTTCTCGATGCCGATCACCCTGAACGTCTACAAGAAGCCGGACGCCGGTACCCCGACGCGCCCGGGCGCGCTGCTCGGCGGCGTGACGCAGACGTTCATCATCCCGTGGCGCCCCGAGGCCGACCCGACGTGCAGCACCCCGACGAAGTGGCGTGCGAGCGACGGCAATTGCTACAACGGCCTTGCGTTCAACATCACGTTCAACCTCAGCTCGCTCGGCATCACGCTGCCCGATGACGTGATCCTCGACGTCGCCTACAACACGCAGACGTGGGGCCCCGAGCCGACCGGCGTCGATGGCCCCTACGACTCGCTGAACGTCGGCGTGGTCGGAACGCAGACGGTGGGCACCGACAACGGCGCCGACGAGGTGTTCTGGAACACGGAGACGGCCAGCCTGTACAACGACGCCGGCGCTGCCGGCTCGGGCGTGTTCCGCCAGGACAACGGGCCCGGCTGGACCGGCTTCGGCACGATCCCGTTCGAGATCACGGCGACGCCGTAGCGCGTTCGCTGTCGCGGAGCGAGGGCGGCCTGGTTCGGGCCGCCCGCGCCCGCCGGGCGTGCATCACGCGCGCATCGAAGCCGGCCGGTGGTGTCCACTGCACCGCCGCGCCGGCGTCGAGCGCGGCGCCGCCCGAGACGCGCAGGCCCGTGTGACGGGCGCTGCGCAGGATCGCGGCCCGCAGCTGCGGCCAACGCCAGTCAGGGTGCTCGGAGGCCACGAGGGCCGCGACGCCACTGACGAAGGCGGTCGCCATCGACGTTCCGGTGCGCAGCTCGTAACCGCCACCGCGCGCGGTCGAGACGATGTCGGTCCCCGGCGCGGCGATGTCGACGTCCGCGCCGTAGTTCGACGTCTCGTCGAGCGCGCCGTCCTGGTTGGTCGCGGCGACGCTGATGACGTTCGGCGCCTGATAGGAGGCCGGGTACTCGGGGACGCTACTCAGGCTCTCGCCCCAGTTGCCGGCCGCGGCGACGACCAGCACGCCCGCATCCTGGGCGGCGGTCAGTGCCGAGCGCAGCGCCGGGTCGTAAATCGGCGTCGCGAGACTCAGATTGATGATCCGCGCGCCGCGCGCGATCGCGTAGCGGATGCCCTTGGCGACTGTCGACGGGGCGCCGGTCGCGTGGCTGCCGAGCACCTTGACCGCCATCAGCGAGACGTGCCAGTCGACCCCGGCGGTGCCGACGCCGTTGTTGGCGTCGGCACCGATGATCCCGGCCACGTGGGTGCCGTGCCCGTTGTCGTCGGTGGTCTTGCCGTTGCGGGCGACGAAGTTCCAGCCGTTGACGTCGTCGACGTAGCCGTCGCCGTCGTCGTCGATCCCGTTGCCCGGGATCTCGCGCGGATTGGCCCACAGCTCGCCGGCGAGGTCGGGGTGCGTCGCGTCGATGCCGGTATCGAGGACGGCCACCACGACCGGGCCGCCGCCGGTCGTGTGGGCCCACGCGGTGTCGATTCCCATCGGCCCGTCGCCGGCGAACTGCCAGCCGTACATGCTGGTCAGCGGGTCGTCCGGGACCGCGAGCCCGGCGTGGGCGACGCCGGTGGCGAACACCAGCGCCGCGAGCGCGACAACGACAGCCGCGCATGCATGTCGCGCGTCATGACACCCGTCCGGTGGCGGGCGCGTAACGACCACTGTGCAGTGGGGTGTAACACCGCGATGGCCCCAGTGGAAGCCCTCGAACGTCTTGTCGAGCTGTCGGCCTCCGCGGCCCCGGTGCCGCGCAAGCGCATGCTGGTCGTCGTCAACCCCTACGCGACGACGGTCTCCGACCGGCTGCGCAACCTCGTCGTCTACGCACTCCAGGGCCGCTACGACGTCGAGGCGATCGACACCAAGGCGCGCGACCATGCCACCGCGCTGGCGCGCGAGGCGGCCCAGGAGGGCTACGACATCGTCGTTGCGTTCGGCGGCGACGGGACGCTCAACGAGGTCGCCAACGGGCTCGCTGGCTCCGCGACGCCACTGTCCTGCCTGCCCGGCGGGTCGACCAACGTCTTCTGCCGAATGCTCGGCATCCCCAACGACATCGTCGACGCGACCGAGCACCTGCTGGCGCTGGCCGACGACTTCCGCCCGCGATCGGTCGATCTGGCGTCGGTCAACGGCCGCGCGTTCACCTTCTCGGCCGGCTACGGACTCGATGCGAGCGTCGTCGAGCGCGTCGACCGCCACCCGAAGCTCAAGTCGCGCCTGGGCCCCTATTACTTCGCGTGGGCCGGCTTCTCGATCTTCAACCGCCGCTACGTGCTGAACCCGCCGCGCATGGAGGCCGTCCTGCCCGACGGCACGCGCCTGACCGGCGTCACCGCGCTGGTCCAGAACAGCGACCCGTACACCTACTTCAAGGGCCGCGAGATCAAGGTCGCCGAGGACATCTCGCTGGAGTCCGGAACGCTGTCGGGGGCGCTGCTGCGACGTTCCACGCCGACGCTGATGCCGAGCGTCATCTACCGCCTGCTGTCATCGCGGGCGCGCGTGGTGCGCAGCCGCGGCGTCGACGGCTTCTCCGGCGTGTCCGAGGTCGTCATCCGCTCGCTCGACGAGCGCCCGATCGATCTGCAGGTCGACGGCGACTACATCGGCGCCCCGACCGAGGCCCGCTTCTCACTGGACCCGCGCCGGCTGCGCGTTGTGTCGTAGCCGCTCGCGGCGCTTCGAAACTGCATCACTGAAGAAGGGCAGCGAGCTACGCCAGCTTGGGCGCAGCCGGCGATCGTGCATTTCTGGCGCGTATAGCGACCAGTTCTGCACGATCGGTGACGGCGCCGCGAACTACCCCGCGCCCGGCGTGACGCGGTAGGCGTCGAACACGCCGTCGATGTTGCGCAGGCGCCCGACCGTCGCCTTGAGGATCTGGGTGTCGGCGACCTCGACGACGAAGCGGTTCTGGACCATCGGCTTGGAGACGATGCAGCGTGCCTCGACGATGTTGATGCCGGCCTCGGCGAACGTGCGCGAGAGATCCTCGAGCAGACGGTGGCGGTCCCAGCCGTCGACCTGGAGCTCGACCTTGAACGCGGTCTCGTGCTCGCCCTCCCAGCGGACCGAGACGAAGCGCTCGGGGTCCTTGCGCAGCGCCGCGGTGTTCGGGCAGTCGTCGCGGTGGATCGTGATCCCGCGGCCCAGTGACACGTAGCCGACGATCGGGTCGCCGGGAACCGGCCGGCAGCACTTGGCCATCCGCAGCATCACGTCGTCGACGCCCTGGACCTTGATCCCGTAGCTCGTCGCGGTGCCGGTCGGCTGGCGGTTGGCCCGGCGCGTGGAGACGAGCTGGTCGGCGGCGCTCTCGGTCGTCTCGGCCGCCTCGCCCTGCTTGAGGCGCTGCAGCACCTTGTTGACGACGGTCTTCGTCGAGATCTTCGCCCCGCCCAGCGCGATGTAGAAGTCGTCGGCCTTGCGGAAGCCCATCTCGCGGATGACGTCGGCGAGCAGCGGCGAGCCGGTGATCTTCTGCGCCGGCAGCCCGGCCTTGTTGAGCGCCTCCTGCAGCAGGGTGCGCCCGCTGTGCTCGGTGTCCTGGCGCGACTCCTGCTTGAACCACTGCTTGATCTTGTTGCGCGCGCGCGTCGTCTTGACGAGCGCCAGCCAGTCGCGCGACGGGCCGCGGTCGCGGTTGGCCGTCATGACCTCGACGATGTCGCCCGACTTCAGCTCGTAGTGCAGCGGCACCATCTTGCCGTTGACCTTGGCGCCGACGCAGCGGTGGCCGATCTCGGTGTGGACCTCGTAGGCGAAGTCGAGCGGTGTCGCCCCCGCGGCCAGCGACTTGACCTCGCCCTTGGGCGTGAAGACGTAGACCTCCTCGTCGAACAGGTCGACCTTCAGCGTCTCCATGAACTCGGTCGGGTCCGACAGGTCGTTCTGCCAGTCGAGCATCGAACGCAGCCAGTGGAGCTTGGCGTCGCCGTCCTGGATGCCCTGGGCGAGCTGGGTCGCCCCCGGGTCCTGCTTGTAGATCCAGTGCGCCGCGACGCCGAACTCGGCCATGTCATGCATGTCGCGCGTGCGGATCTGGATCTCGAGCGGCCGCCCCTCGGGCCCAATGACCGTCGTGTGCAACGACTGGTACATGTTGAACTTGGGCATCGCGATGAAGTCCTTGAAGCGCCCGGGCAGCGGCTTCCACAGCGAGTGCACGACGCCGACCGCGCCGTAGCAGTCCTTGACCGAGTCGACGATCACTCGCATCGCCGTGAGGTCGTAGATCTCGTTGAACTCGCGGCCGCGCTTGGTCATCTTCGAGTAGATCGAATAGAAGTGCTTGGCCCGCCCCGAGATCTGCGCCTCGATGCCGAGCGTGCCCAGTTCCGACAGCAGGTACTCGCCCGCCTCGTTGACATAGACCTCGCGCTCGTCGCGCTGCTGGTTGACGAGCCCCTTGATCTCCTGGTACTTGCGCGGGTGCAGCGACGCGAACGCGAGGTCCTCGAGCTCCCACTTGATCGCGTGGATGCCGAGCCGGTGGGCGATCGGCGCGTAGATCTCGAGCGTCTCCTTCGCCTTGTCGATCTGCTTCTGCTTGGGCAGCGCGTCGAGCGTGCGCATGTTGTGCAGGCGGTCGGCGAGCTTGATCAGGATGACCCGGATGTCCGTGGCCATCGCGACCATCATCTTGCGGTAGTTCTCGGCCTGCGCCTCGTCGCGCGACTGGAACGTGATCCCGGTCAGCTTCGTAACGCCGTCGACGAGCCCGGCGACCTCGTCGCCGAAGTTCTCGCGCACCTCGTCCAGCGACGCCGTCGTGTCCTCGACCGTGTCGTGCAGCAGCGCCGCGACGATCGTCTCGGTGTCGAGGCGCATGCCGGCGCAGATCTTGGCGACGCCGACCGGGTGGACGATGAACTCCTCGCCGGACTTGCGCCGCTGGTCGGCGTGGTGCTCGCACGCGAAGACGAACGCGTCCCGGACGGGCTCGCGGCGGATCGTCATCGCCGCCTCGGCGGCATGCTCCTCGATGATCGCGAACAGGTCGGCCAGCAGCTGGCGCTCGGTCGGCGTCAGGTCGATCGCGACTTCGACGTCGAGTTCGGGCGACGGACGCTCCGCGACGCCGACCGGCGAGCGGTCAAGCAGCGCCGGCCGCGGGAACGACGGCGGCGGTGCCGGCGAGCCGTGGCCCGACTGCTTCAGGCCGCCCTGCTGCTCACGCTCGTCAGCCACTGGCGGCCCTCCTCGAGACTCGTCCGGTAGGCGCGGAAGGCCGGCGAGCGCTCGAGCTCCGTGCGGGCAGCGCCCTCGACGATCGCCGCACGCAGCGTGTCGCGGTCGAGGTCGACGAGCCCGAGCTCGTCGAGCACGCGCAGCAGGCGCCCGGCGCGGGCCGGGTCGCCTCCAAGCGCCGCCGCGGGGTCGCCGCGAAGAGCGCGATAGAGCCCCCGCAGGGGCCCTGACAGATCGAACGCGTGCTCGTGGACATGTAGAGCAAAGGGTACCTCGGCCGAGCCCCACGCCAGGTGGGCCAGACGACCGTTCGAGCACGCTGCGAGCAACGCCTGCGCATGTGCGGTCGGCGGCGGGTCAAGCGCGACGAGATGGGCGTAGCTCGACGCGAGCGACGGGTCGCGCTCGAGCGCCAGCCACGACGTGATCGCAAAGCCCCCCAGGCGCCCGCCGAGCGCGGTCGCCCAGCGCGGCGCGTCGGCGCCGACCGCCAGCACCGGCTCGCCCGAGGCGACGACCGCGGCCAGCGTCCCGGCGAGGCCATGGCCGCGGCGGTCGAGCACGCGGTCCGAGATGGCGGACGTATCGGGCGGGCTATGCGGCTCGAGGTCGGCGTCGAGCTCGGCGAGTGCGCGCTCGAACGGATCGGCGGGCTCCCCCACCACCGCGATCGGCCCGCCACGCGGCGCCATCGCGTTGCGCAGCACAAGCCGCGGCCCGACCGCGCCGCGGTATTCGTTGAGCTCCAGGCGGAACGTGGCGTCGAGGCCGTCGGCGGCGCCGGCCGGCAACCGCGGGGTGCCGAACGCGACCGCCGACGCGCGCGACTCGCCCGACTCCACGGTGAAACGCACGTGCTTGTCCTCGCCCATCGGCCGCGGGTCGACGAGCCGTGCGGCGCTGACGAGCAGCGACACCTCGGGATTGCCCTGCCCGAATGGGGCGAGGCGTTCGAGCTCCTCGGCCAGCGCCAGGCCGAGCTCGCCGCCGCCGACGACGGCGTCGACGCGCTCGACGGGGACGAGATCCTCGGGGGTCAGCACGGACGCGGCGTGGTGTTCGAAGGCGGCGCGCAACGCGTCGACCTGGTCGGGCGCGATCGTCGCGCCGGCCGCTGCGCGGTGGCCGCCGTGGCGCAGCAGGTGCGCCGAGCACGCATTGAGCGCGCCGAGCAGATCGAACGCCGGGATCGAACGCCCGCTCGCGGTTCCGGCCGCGTTTCCCCCCGGAAGCGCGACCAGCAGCGCCGGGCGATGGTGGCGCTCGACGATCCGCGAGGCGACGATCCCGATCACGCCCGGGTGCCACCCCGCGCCGGCGAGCACGAACGCCGGCTGGTGGGCGAACTGCGTGACCTGGGCCTCGGCCTCGAACAGGATCCGTTGCTCGACGTGGCGGCGCTCGCCGTTGGCGTCGTCGAGCTCGCGCGCGATCTCGTCGGCGCGGGCGCGGTCGTCGGTCAGCAGCAGTTCGAGCCCCGCGTCGGCGCGCTGGAGACGACCGGCGGCGTTGATCCGCGGCGCGAGGCGGAAGCCGATCGTGCGCGCGTCGACGGCACCGGGCTCGACGCCCGCGGCCTCCATCAGCGCGCGCAGGCCCGGCTTGCGGGTCGCCCGCAGCGCCGCGAGACCGGCGCGCACGAGGCGGCGGTTCTCGCCGACCAGCGGCACGCAGTCGGCGACCGTCGCCAGCGCGACGAGGTCGAGGTCCTCGAGCGCGGTCGACGCCCCGAGCGCGAGTGCGAGCTTGTGGGCGACGCCCGCCGCGCACAGGTCCGGGCATGGGTAGCCGCCGGCGCGCGGGTGGACGATCGGCGCGTCGGGCAGGCGCCCGTCGGCCCGCGGCGCGTGGTGATCGGTGACGACGACGTCGATCCCGGCCGCGCGTGCGGCGGCGACTTCGTCGATCGCGGTGATCCCGCAGTCGGTCGTCACGAGCAGCCCCGTCCCGCGCCCGACGAGCCGCTCCACGGTCCGCATCGCGAGGCCGTAGCCGTCCTCGGTGCGGCTCGGCAGATAGCTGTCGACGTCGGCGCCGAGCGCGTGCAGTGCGCGCACGAGGATCGCGGTCGAGGCGACGCCGTCGACGTCGTAGTCGCCGTGGACGGTGATCCGGGTTCGGGCCGAGATGTGCTGGGCGATCAGCGCGACGGCGCGGTCGATGCCATCGAACAGGGCCGGGTCGTGCTCGTCCTCGGCGGCGAGGAACGCGCGCGCCGCCGCGGCGTCGCCCAGGCCGCGGCGCACCAGCACCTGCCCGAGCGCCGAACTGCAGCCGAGCGCGCGCTCGAGCGCGAGCACCGTGGCCGGTGGGCAGGACGGGATCTCGAGGCGCGGCTCCACGCGGGCGAATATCGGCCAGGCGGCGGACAGAACGGCCGCAGCGGCTACGCTGCGCGCCTCCATGGACCGCCCGCTGCTGCTGCTCGACATCGACGGCGTGATCTCGCTGTTCGGCTTCGACCGTGCCGACCCGCCGCCCGGCTGCTTCCCGGCGCTCGTCGAAGGGGTCCCGCATTTCCTCTCGCGCGACGCCGCGCAGCGGGTGATCCGCCTCAGCGACAGGTTCGACTGCGTCTGGTGCTCGGGCTGGGAGGACCGTGCCGACATGAACCTCCCCCACCTGCTCGGGCTGCCGAGCGGCTGGCCGCACATCGAGTTCGGTCAGGGCGCGGCGCGCCAGGGTCGGCACTGGAAGCTCGACGCGATCGACGCCTACGCGGGCCCGACGCGGGCGATCGCGTGGATCGACGACCGCCACGACGAGCGCTGCTCGGACTGGCTGGCCGGCCGCAACGGCCCGGGCCTGCTCGTCGCCACGGACCCGCGTACGGGCCTGCTCGACGAGCACGTCACGCAGCTCGAGGCGTGGGCCGCGGGGCTAGCTCAGCCCGCTGGCTGACGGCCGCGGCTGCTTGGCCCGGAACTGCCGATAGCCGACGCCGTAGACGAGCCCCATGCCGATCAGCGCGCCGGGGATGACCTCGAGCGCCGTCGTGATCGTCGTGTCGCTCTCGCCCGGGACGGTACCGCCGTTGACGATCAGCCCGAAGATCACGGCGCCGAACAGCGCGCCGCAGAACGCACCGACGATCCCGCCCCAGAAGTGGTCCGGGAGCCAGATCGTGAAGTGCCACAGGGCCAGGCCCATCATGATCCACGCGAGCATTCCCATCTAACGCGGCCTCCCGTGGCGGGTGTTGCGCGGCTTGCGCTGCTTCTGCTTCTTGGGCTTGTCCTTGAGCACGAGGTCCTCGGGGTCGAGGTCGGCCGACGCGTCGCGGGTTGCGGTCGCCGACGGCCGCGTGTCGTCCTGGATGCCGCGCACCATCTCGGCGAACTCGCTCGCGCCGACCGCCGCGCCGGGTGCGTCGGTCGCCAGAATCGAGCGGCGCTGCTTGCGCGGCGGCGGCGCGACCTCGATCGCCGAGCCGTCGCTCGCCACCGCGTAGGGCGGCAGCACGCCGTCGTGCTCGGCCATGATCCGCGCGCGGCGCTGGGCGTAGGCCGGCTCGCGCTCCTTCCAGTGCGTCAGCACCGGCGACGCGATGAAGATCGACGAGTAGGCGCCCGACGCGACGCCGACCAGCAGCGCGAACGCGAAGTCCTTCAGCGTGTTGCCGCCGAACAGCAGAAGCGCGAGCACCGGCAGCAGCGTGCAGAACGTCGTCGCCAGCGACCGGGTCAGCACCTCGCTCATCGAGCGGTTGACGATCTGGGAGAACGCGGCGCGCGGCATCCGTGGCACGTTCTCGCGCACGCGGTCGAACACGATGATCGTGTCGTACAGGGAATAACCCAAGATGGTGAGCAGCGCCGCGACCGTCGACGTCGTCACCTCCCGGCCGGTGAGGGCGTACACGCCCGACGTGATCAGCAGGTCGTGCATCAACGCGATCAGCACCGGGACCGCGTACTTCCACTGGAAGCGCAGGCCGATGTAGATCGAGATCACGATCAGCGACGCGATGATCGCCTTGATCGCGCTGTTGGCGACGGACTGGCCGAACGTCGGCCCGACTGATGTCGCCTCCGGCTCGCTGCGCAATTCGAACTTGTTGTCGAGCGCGTTGGTGATCTGCTTCTGCTTGTTCGTCGACAGGAACCGAGTCGAGATCTGGAACGCGTTCTTGCCGAGCTTGTCGTTGGTCACGCGCTGGATCTCGGCGTCGCCCAGGCCCTGGCCCGACATCACGTCGCGGACGCCGTTCTCGTCGGCCGACTTGATGAAGCTCGCGGTGATCCGCGTCCCCGACTTGAAGTCGATCCCGAAGTTCAGGCCCTTGCCGCCGATCGCCAGCGCGCCGACGAGCAGGATCACGCCCGACAGCGAGAAGAACCACTTCGACGCGCCCATGAAGTCGTACTTCCACTGGCGGTGCTTCTCGCCGGCGCCGAGCGCCTGGCGCGAGTGCAGCAGCCGCGACTGGCCGAGCGTGCCGAGCACGGCCTGGGTCGCGAGCACGGCGGTGAACAGCGACACCAGGGTGCCGATGCCGAGCACGAGCGCGAAGCCCTTGACCCCGGCCGTCGCCTCGGCGAACAGGATGAACGCGGTGATGAAGGTGACGAAGTTCGCGTCGGCGATCGCTGCGATGCCGCGCCGGTAACCCGTCGCGATGCCGGCGGCGATCGATTTGCCGCCGCGGATCTCTTCCTTTATTCGCTCGAAGATGACGATGTTCGCGTCAGCGGCGACGCCGATCGTCAGGATCAGGCCCGCGATCCCGGGCAGCGTCAGCGTGATCGGGATCAGCTTGATCAGCGCGTAGAAGTAGACGCCGTAGACGATCAGCGCGCCGACCGCGATCAAACCGAGGATGCGGTAGAAGATCAGCAGGAAGAGGGCGACGATGATGAAGCCGATGACGCCCGCTACCAGGCCCTGGTTGAGCGCCTGCTTGCCGAGCGTCGCCGACACGAACGAGCTCGAGATCCGCACCAGCTTCAGCGGCAGCGCGCCCGACTTCAGCTCGTTGGCGAGGTTCTGGGCGCTCGTGATCGTGAAGCTGCCGCTGATCTCCGAGCCGCCGATCGACGAGTCGATCCCGTTCGGGTTGTCCTTGTAGTCGATGTACGGGACCGTGATCAGCTGGCCGTCAAGGACGACCGCGAAGTGCTGGGCGCACTCGTTGACGAGCACGGTCGAGCCGGCGCCGGCGATCTGGCAGCGAATCGACGAGTTGCGGGCGCGATCGACGATCTGCTTCGTGACGTTGCGCCAGATGCTGTTGCCGCGGCTCGAGAAGCTGAACGTGACGTCCGGCTGGCCGCCCGGGGTGAAGTTCTGCTGTGGGTTGCGGACGTCCTTGCCGGCGAGCGCGTAGTCGTCGTTGAGGATGTAGAACGCGTCGGGGTGCGGATTGGTCGGCGTCCCCGGCGCTTGGACGATGACCGTGCCCTCGTTGACCCTGACGTGTTTGTCGACGTTGGCGTTGCGGTTCTTGGGCAGCTTCAGCTGCGCGGCGCAGTCGGTCGCCAGGTCCGCGGGCGTGTCGTCAGGCCCGCAGATGACCTTCTCCTGCTTGCTGTCCAGGCCGTAGTACTGCCCGCTGGTCGTCGTGTTCCGGCCAGGCTTCGGGGGGCGCTCGCTGGCACGGAGCACCGCCTTGTACTGGGAAACCGCGGTCGAACCGTCGCCCGGGTTGGCCGTCCTGGGGGTCGGCTTGAGCGTCGTCGGGTCGAGGAGGTTCTTCTCCCAGTCGTAGAAGTACATCTGGGCGACCTTGCCCACCTCCTGCTCGGCGCGCGCCTGGTTCGTCGCGCCCGGCAGGCCGACCGAGATCTGGTTCTGGCCGAGGCTCGAGATCTCGGGCTCTGATACGCCGAGCTGGTCGACGCGCTCGCGCATGATGTCGATCGTGTGGTTGAGCGCGTCCGAGGTGACGGCCGACTGCTTGGTCGGCTTGGCCTGGTAGACGAGCGAGATGCCGCCCTTGAGGTCGAGGCCCTCGTGCGTCGGGTTGCGCGAGATGATCGCCAGCGAGACCAGGAACAGGCCGGCGACCAATAGGAGGACGAACAGGTTGCGCGTGCGAGAGGTCATTTGGGGGCGGCCACCGCTTTGGCCAGGTTACTTCGCGGGAGTCAGCACGAGCAGCATCCCGCCATCGTCATCGTAGGCGGGAAACAGATCTGCTGTCGCACGAGCGGGCAGGTCACCCTCGGCATGGACCTCGACCGACTTGCCCAGGGCGCGCACGCCCCACTCGAGCACCGTCGCGACGTGGTCCTGACCGTCGTCGAAGCGCAGCCTCAGGACGTCGGTGACCGGACGCCCGATGACGCGCTCGGTGTCGAGCCCCGTCAGCTCCTTGGCGCCGCGGCCGGCGCCGATCAGGTTGCCCTGCTGGTCGGAGACGAAGAACGCCGCGTCGGGCGCTGGGTAGTAGTCATCGAGCAGCTCGAACAGGAAGCCGAAGCCGCAGTGCGAGCAGCCGCGCGCCTCACGGCGAAAACCGGCATTCCGGTCAGCGGCAGCGGTCCGCTGGCCGCAGTTGGGGCAGATGAAGTGGTGCGCCATTCGAATGGACAGCTTAGGGTGTGACCCCGGACGCGCGCCTCAGCAGCAGACGACGTGCCATCGCGCCTAGAACAGGGCGTCTGGCCCGCTCGGCGGCTCGAGCCCCAGGTGTTCGAACGCGCGTGCGGTCGCCATCCGGCCGCGCGGCGTGCGCTTCAGCATGCCCTGCTGGAGCAGGTAGGGCTCGTAGACGTCCTCGATCGTGTCGGGCTCTTCGCCGACCGTCACCGCGAGCGTCGACAGCCCGACCGGCCCGCCCGCGAACTTCGCGCACACGGCGTGCAGGATCGCGCGGTCGAGCCGGTCGAGGCCGAGGCGGTCGACCTCGAGCAATTCGAGCGCCTCGTCGGCGGTCTGCACCGTGACGACACCACCGGCCCGGACCTCGGCGAAGTCGCGCACGCGCTTGAGCAGCCGGTTGGCGACGCGCGGCGTGCCGCGCGAACGCTGGGCGATCGCCGCCGCGCCGGCCGGCTCGACGCGGACATCGAGGATCGCCGCGCTGCGGGTGACGATCTCGGTCAGCTCCGTCTTGTCGTAAGCATCGAGACGGTGCTGGATCCCGAAGCGGTCGCGCAGCGGCGTCGTCAGCAGCCCGGCGCGCGTCGTCGCGCCGATCAGCGTGAACGGCGGCAGCTGGAGCGTCACCACACGCGCGCCAGCGCCCTGACCGACGGTGATCGGCAGCCGCCCGTCCTCCATCGCCGGGTAGAACGTCTCTTCGAGCGCGCGCGGCAGGCGATGGATCTCGTCGACGAAGAAGATCGACCGCGGTTCCAGCGCCGTCAGGTACGCGGCGACGTCGCCCTTGCGCTCAAGCGCCGGGCCGGCCGTCATCACGAACGGGACGCCGAGCTCGGTGGCGAGGATCTGGGCGAGCGACGTCTTGCCGAGCCCCGGCGGCCCGGCGAGCAGCACGTGGTCGAGCGCGTCGCCGCGCGTGGCCGCCGCCTCGAGCGAGATCCGCAGCTGTTCCTTGATCTGGCTCTGGCCGATGAAGTCGTCGAGCCGTCGCGGGCGCAGCGAGCGGTCGAGCTCGTCGTCGTCGAGGACGTACGGGGACTGGATGCGGGCGGTCTCGGACATCGCTTAGCGCCGGGCCTCCCGCAGCGCCGCGGCCAGCAGCTCCTCCGGGGTCTCCCCCGCCGCCTCGCGCAGCAGCCCGTCGGCCTCGCCGGCGTCGAAGCCGAGCTCGAGCAGGCCGTCGCGGGCGATCGCGCGCGGGTCGTCGGAGCGTCGCACGACGATCGGCCCGTTGTCGGGCTCGACGACACCCGCCTTCTCGCGCAGCTCGACGATGATCCGCTCGGCCGTGCGCTTGCCGATCCCCGGGGCGGCCTGGAAGCGCGCCGCATCGCCGGCGGCGAGCGCCAGCAGAAGCTCGCGGGGCGGCCCGCCGCTCAGGACCGCCTGGGCGACCTTCGGGCCGACGCCCTGGACGCCGATCAGGAGCAGGAACAGGTCGCGCTCCTCCTCGGTGGCGAAGCCGTAGAGCTGGAGCGCGTCGTCGCGCACGATCAGGTGGGCGTGGAGGCTGACGGTCGAGCCGACGGCCGGAACGTGGCGCAGCGTCTCGGCGCTGACCGCGAGGCGGTATCCGACGCCCGAGGCCGTCTCGACGACGACGTGGTCGGCGCGGCGGACCGCAACCTCCCCGGCGACGAGCGCGATCATGGCGACGACGCCGCCACGAGCGCGTCGATCGGGGCGTGGTTGGCGTGGCAGATCGCGACCGCGAGCGCGTCGGCCGCGTGGTCCGGCGTCGGCGCTGCGGTCAGGCCGAGCAGCGCCTGGACCATGCGCCCGACCTGGGCCTTGTCGGCCCGGCCGTGGCCGCAGACCGCGCCCTTGACCTGCTGCGGGGTGTAGTCGGCGCACGGCAGGTCACGCTGGCCGGCGGCGAGCACGACGACCCCGCGCGCCTGGCCGACCGCGAACGCCGAGCGCGCGTTCTGCCCGAAGTAGATCTGCTCGAGCGCGACCGCATCGGGGTCGTGCGTGTCGAACAGCTCGCCGACCCGCGCGTACAGCACCGCGAGCCGCCGCTCCGGCGCGAGCCCGGCCCGTGTCTCGATCACCCCGCCGTCCAGCGCCGCCAGCCGCCCGCCGCGACGTACGACGACGCCGTAGCCGGTCGACGCGAGGCCGGGATCGATGCCGAGAACCTTCACCAGGTGAGATTCTGCGCGGCGCCCCGGATGCCTTTGGCACCGTGGGTTTCAGGTGGCGTCGAGACGGTGCTGGCGTTCGAGGCCGGTCCACGCAAACTCCATGACGCGCTGGACGAGCTCCTCGCGCGGGACGGCCGGGTGGTCGTGCCACCAGTTGGCGAGCGCCTGCACGGCGCCCGACAGGAGCTGCGAGTACTGCTCGATCTGACGCTCGTACTCCTCTTCGGTCTGGTCGGGGCGGCGGACCGGAGCGTCGGGGTCGGCGTGACTCAGCGCCACCATCAGGTTCAGCGCCTGGGCCTGGACGTTGGCCGTGATGTCGGCGATCTCCTCGTCGCCCGAGTCACGGAACAGCACCCGCCATGCCTCGCGGTTCTCCTCGACCCAGCGGAAGAAGATGTCGACGCCGTCGCGCATCCGCGGCCCGCCCGACGTCCCGGCGTCGGCGTTGGCCGACAGCCGCCGGAACAGCTCGCCGGCGTGCAGCGCCACGAGCTCGGCGTGCAGCTCGCGCTTGGAGGCGAAGTGCTCGTAGATCAGCGCCTTGGAGATCCCGGCCGCCTGGGCGACGTCGTCGATCGACGTGCCGTGGTAGCCGCGCTGGCCGAACACGCGTTGCGCGGCGTCGAGGATCGCCGCGCGACGGGCGGCGGCATTGAGACGCGGTCGAGCGGACGCGGAAGCCACCTCGCTCCCGGTCACCCGGCGACGCGCTCCAGCACGTCGGCGTCGACGTCGAAGTTGGCGTACACCTCGTTGACGTCGTCGTTGTCCTCGAGCGCGTCGATCAGCTTCATCAGGCGCCCGGCGACGTCCTCCTCGAGCGGCACGGTCGTCGTCGGACGTTGGGTGACATCGGCGCTCTCGATCTCGACGCCCGCGTCGCTCAGCGCCTCGCGGACCCCCGTGAGGTCGCCGGGCTCGGTGATCACCTCGAGCACGTCCTCGTCGAGATTGATGTCGAGCGCGCCAGCCTCGATCGCGGGCATCAGGTCGTCCTCGGAGTACTTCGAAGCGTCGATCACGGCGACGCCGCGCTTCTCGAACAGGTAGGCGACCGACCCAGGCTCGCCGAGGTTGCCGCCGTGCTTGGAGAAGGCGTGGCGCAGCTCGGCGCTCGTACGGTTGCGGTTGTCGGTCAGCGCCTCGACGAGCACCGCGACGCCGCCTGGTCCGTAGCCCTCGTAGAGAACGGAGTCGAAGTTCTCGGCCTCGGAGCCCGCCCCGGTCCCGCGGGCGATCGCGCGCTCGATGTTGTCCTTGGGCATCGACGCGTCGCGCGCCTTCTGCACGGCGAGCGCGAGCGAGGCGTTGCCGGCGATGTCGCCGCCGCCCTGCTTGGCGGCCGCGGTGATCGCGCGCGCAAGCTTCGTGAACAGCTTGCCGCGCCGCGAGTCGACGACCGCCTTCTTGTGCTTGATCGACGCCCATTTCGAGTGTCCGGACATGGGCGCCATTTTAGGAGACGGCCCCACGGTCAGCGCGCTTCGTAGAGTCCCGGGCTCGATGCAGGTCGACCCGTCCATCTTCAAGGCCTACGACGTCCGCGGCATCGCCGGCGAGCAGATCGACGGCGATGTCGCGGAAGCGGTCGGCCGCGCGTTCGCGCGGGTGATCGCGCAGCTGGGCGGCAAGCCCACCGATGAGCTGCGACTTGGCCTCGG
>Ga0066903_100001586_pt1 | contig 16857 bp, 16 predicted proteins | sample PanSoiMetaGPlot1_FD_67491 | JGI IMG/M metagenome (GOLD analysis project Ga0066903, IMG submission 67491) | Tropical forest soil microbial communities from Panama analyzed to predict greenhouse gas emissions - Panama Soil - Plot 1 (version 2) | ecosystem: Environmental > Terrestrial > Soil >... | reverse complement strand
CCCGTCATCTCCCCGATGGGCAACCTGCCCGTGCTCAAGGACCTCGTGGTCGACATGGAGCCGTTCTGGTCGAAGATGCGGGCGATGAAACCGTGGCTCGAGCCCGGCTATGCCGATCCCGGCGAGAAGGAGAACATCGTCTCCCAGGAGCGGATGGAGGTCATCCACAAGGAGTCGCTCTGCATCAACTGCGGCTGCTGCGTGTCGGAGTGCAACTCCATGGAAGCCGACCCCGAGTTCTTCGGGCCGGCCGCGCTCGCCAAGGGGATGCGATTCGTCGGCGACCCTCGTGACGAGCAGACGGCGGAGCGCCTCGATGCCTACAGCGACTACCACGGCATCTGGGACTGCACGCGCTGCTACTTCTGCACGGAGCGGTGCCCGAAGGGCGTCGACCCGCGCGACGCGATCGCGAAGCTCGGCGCCGAGGCGATGAAACACGGCATCGACAAGGACATGGGCGCGAAACACGCGAAGTGGTTCGTCAAGTCCTCGGAGACGACGGGCTGGCTCCGCGAAACCGAGCTCGTGCCCAAGACACAGGGAATCGTCGCGTCGATCAAGGAGATCAAGTTCGCGATGAACCTGTTCAAGCACGGCAAGGTGCCGCTGCCCTTCCCGCCGCACGTCGCGGAGAACGTCGCCGAGGCGCGGGCACTGCACGACCTTGTGCGCGAGCAGGGCCGCGACGGCTCGCTCGGCATCGTGCAGGGCGAGAAGGCGATCGCACACATCGAGTTCCACGAGGGCGGCGAACCCGAGAAGGGGCCGGCGAATCGCGTCGATCCCACTCACGCCGGCGGAAAGAGCGGCGGCGACTGATGTCCAACGGCCTGGCCGAGCCGAAGCGGGTCGCCTACTACAAGGGTTGCCTGGCGTCGCTGTCGGCGAAGGAGCTCGACATCTCGACGCAGGCGCTAGCGCCGCAGCTCGGCCTGGAGCTCGACGAGCTCGAGGCCGTCACCTGCTGCGGCGCGGGCGACATCCACGAAGCCGAGCCCGACTACTACCTGCACCTGAACGCGCGCATCCTCGCCTACGCGGAGCAGACCGGGTCGGACACGCTGATGACGATCTGCAACGTCTGCACGCTCAACCTGCGGCAGGCGAACTGGCAGCTGAAGATCGACGACAAGCTCCGCGCGCGGGTGAACGACAACCTCGAGGCGGTCGGCGCCCCCAGGTACGAAGGCAACGTCGAGGTGAAGCACCTGCTCTGGCTGATCAGCGAAGGTGAGGGGTACGAGCTGCTCAAGAGCGTGGCGCACCGCGGCCTGAAGGGGCTGAAGATCGCGCCGTTCTACGGCTGCCAGATCCTGCGCCCGTCGAAGATCCTCGGCTTCGAGGATCCCGACAGACCCTCGTCGCTCGAGCGGATCATCGAAGCCTGCGGCGGCGAGCCGATCGACTACCCCGCGAAGCTCAAGTGCTGCGGCTTTCCGATCATCCAGGCGCGTGAGGAAGTCGCGCTCGGCGAGCTGATCCAGCCGATCGAGCAGGCGATCGAGCGCGGCGCAGACGCGATGGTCACCCCGTGCCCGCTCTGCCACCTGTCGCTCGACGCCTGGCAGTCGAAGCTCGAGAAGTCGACCGGCCGCTCGCTCGGAATGCCGATCATCCACCTCTCGCAGCTGATCGGCGTCGCCGCCGGGCTGGACGAGTCCGAGCTGAAGTTCAAGCGCCACGTGGTCCCGGTCGACCCGCTCGTCGAAAAACTCAGAGTCTGAATATCTGGGCCTGGGTTGCCGTCGGGCTGGGCGTCGCGGCGCTCGTCTGTCTGGCGTGGGGGTGGTTCGAAGCGGGATGGCCGCGGTTTCGCGTGCTGGAGGTGGCTGTGCCGGGGCTGCCCGTCGAGCTGGACGGGATGACGATCGCGCACCTCTCGGACTTCCACCTGGGCGTGCCGTCACGCGGCAGGTTGGCCGTTCGGCGCGGCGTCGAGTGGGCGGCCGGCCGCCGTGCCGACCTCGTCGTGCTTACGGGCGACCTCGTCTCGCGCCCGACCGGCGAGGCGATGTTGCGCGAGCTCGTCGGGCGACTCGAACGCTGCTACGCGATTCTCGGCAACCACGACCTCGGAATCAGCCGTGATCCGTTCTCGAAGGAGGTCGTGCTCAACGAGCTCGAGCCGGCGACGCTGCTGCTCGACGAGGGCCGTCTCCTCGACGTGCGCGGGCAGCAGGTGTGGCTCGCCGGGTTCGACCCGCGCTCGCGCGCCCGAGAGCCAGACCTCAGCCGCGAGGCCGATCTCCGGGTCGTCCTGTCCCACTTTCCGACGGTGCTCGACCGGCTGCCCGCGGGCGCCTGGGACCTGGTTCTCGCCGGGCACATGCACGACGGCCAGATCTGCCTTCCGTATCCCGGCGGGAAGATCCGCCTCGCACATCCGCGCGCGCGCTACACGCACGGGACCTATCGGCGCCGCGACACGGTCATGCATGTCTCGCCCGGCCTCGGCACGACGTTTCTTCCGTTCCGTTTCTTCGCCCGCCCGGAGGCGACCGAGCTCGTCCTGCGCTGCGGCTCCTAGACTTCGCGCGTGGCGCCGCGCGTTTCAGGGCTGACGGGAGCGACGCTGGTGACGGCGCCGTCCGTGTGCCAGAGCTGCGTCTGGTGGCAGTCGCGCGAGGGACGGGACGTGGACAAGGACCGGTGGCGCGAGCGGATCGAGGAGGAGTGGGGCGCCTGGGGGACGCTCTATTACGACGACGACGGGCACCTGCTCGGGTCGATGCAATACGGGCCGGCCGAGCTGTTCCCGCGCGCCGCCGACCTACCGGCCGGGCCGCCGTCGGACGACGCCTTGCTCGTCACATGCGCCTACCTCGTCGAGCGCTCGACCCCGTGGGTGATGCAGTCGCTCTTCCTGGCCGCCATCGGCGACGCACGCGACAAGGGAGCGCGGGCGGTCGAGGCGTTCGGGTACCGCTACCGCGAAGGCACGTCGATGCACGAGCGCTTCGTTCGCCACCGGACGATCTTCCCGCACGACTTCCTGGCCGACTTTGGCTTCCAGGTCATGCGGACGCAGGGCTCGGTCGAGCTGGCGCGGCTGGAGCTGGGCGGCTTGGTGCCCGTGCTCGAGGGTAGGCGCGCCCGGGTGATGCGGATCCTGCGGGAGATCTTTTCGCCCCAGCCCGTGCCGGCGCCCCGGCCGTGACTCGGTTCGCGTGCGCGGTTGTACTGGCGTTGGTTCTCGGCGCCATCAGGTGCGGTATACGAAGCTCGGGCTCGACGTTTACTACGCGCCAGGCCCGACGGACGAAGAGGTCGCTTTCGTCCTGATGACGACGTCACCCCGCTTTCCGGACGAGTGCGGCGTGGGTGTCGGCTCCCCCGGGCTGCGGTCGAGGCGCTGGACGGTGTCCACTGCTACGGCCCGACGCAATGCCAGCATGGGTCACCGGTCCCCAGGTACCCGGCACTGCCTTCGCCTTCCGAGACGGCAAGGTGTGGCGCATCGCGATCGCGACCGACTTCGGCTGAGGCGCTATGCCGCGAGCGCCTGGCGGGCGAGCACGAGCTCGGCGATCTGGATTGTGTTCAGCGCCGCACCCTTTCGGAGGTTGTCGCCGGTCACGAAGAGGGCAAGACCGTGCTCGACCGTCGGGTCGCGGCGAATGCGACCGACGAACACCTCGTCGCGTCCCGTCGCCTCGACGGGGTTCGGCACCTCGGTGACGACGACGCCGGACGCCTCCCGGAGGATCTCGTCGGCCGCTTCCGGCGACAGCGGCCGGTCAAACTCGGCGTTGATCGAAAGGGAATGACCGGTGTACACGGGCACGCGCACGCAGGTGCCCGAGACGAGCAGCTCCGGAATCTCGAGGATCTTCCGGCTCTCCTCTCGAAGCTTGACCTCTTCCTCCGTGTACCCGTCCTCGACGATCTCGTAGTTCAGCGGCACGGCGTTGAAGGCGATCGGCACGGGCCACTTGTCGGACTCCGGGAAATCGATCGCGCCTCCGTCGAGCGCCAGCTCGGCCGAACGGCTCCCGGCTTCCCGCACCTGACGGTCAAGCTCCGTGACGCCGACCAGCCCTGCGCCGGAGACGGCCTGATAGGTGCTGGCCACGAGGCGCCGCAACCCGGCGGCGTCGTGGAGCGGCTTGAGGACGGGCATCGCCGCCATCGTCGTGCAGTTCGGGTTGGCGACGATCCCCTTCGGCATGCGTTCGAGTGCGTGCGGATTCACCTCGGCGACGACGAGTGGCACGTCCGGATCGAGACGCCACGCCGACGAGTTGTCGATCACGACCGCGCCGGCAGCCGCAACGCGAGGAGCGAGCCGCTTCGACGTCGACCCGCCGGCAGAGAACACCGCGATGTCGAGCCCCGTGTAGTCGGCGTTCTCGGCGTCCTCGACAACGACCTCGCCGTCCATCCAGGGGAGTCGTCGCCCGGCCGACCGGGCCGAGGCGAAGAAGCGGACAGAAGCGTCCGGCGCTCGCTCGGCCAGGATCGAGCGCATCACTCCGCCCACCATGCCGGTCGCTCCGACAACACCGATGCGCGCGTCGCTACGCACGGGCACCGGCCTCCTCGCCGAGGCCGAACCGGTCGTGGATCGCCTGCACAGCGCGCTCGACCTCGGAGGCGCGCAGGACGCAGGAGACGCGGATCGATGACGTCGAGATGATCTCCAGGTTGATTCCGGCCTCGGCGAGCGCGTCGAACATGTCCGCCGCGACGCCGGGATGGCTCTTCATCCCCGCGCCGATCAGCGACACCTTGGCGATCTCCGGATCGGTGACGACGTCGGCGGCGCCGACCTCGCGCGCGGTTTCGCGCAGAATCGGCTCGGCGACCGCGATGTCCGTCTTCGGCATCGTGAACGAGATCGTCGCCAGGCCGTGATCGGACACGTTCTGGACGATCATGTCGATGTTCACGCCGGCGTCTGCCAGCGGCCGGAAGACGCGGGCGGCGATCCCGGGACGGTCGGGCACCCCGACGATGGTCACCTTCGCCTCGGCGGTGTCGTGGGTGACTCCCGAGATGATTGCCTTCTCCAGCATGCGTTCGTCCTCCTCGCCGATCCACGTGCCCATCCCGTCGCCGAACGACGAGCGGACGTGCAGCATCACACCGTAGTTGCGCGCGACCTCCACCGACCTCAGGGCCATCACCTTCGCGCCGGACGCAGACATCTCGAGCATCTCCTCGTAGCTGACCGCGTCGAGCTTCCTGGCCTCGCCGACCATGCGCGGATCGGCTGTGAAGACGCCCTCCACGTCGGTGTAGATCTCGCAGACCTCCGCGCCGAGCGCGACCGCGAGCGCGACGGCGGTCGTGTCCGAGCCCCCGCGGCCGAGGGTCGTGATCTCCTTGCCGGTCGAGACACCCTGGAACCCTGCGATGAGGACGATCTTGTCCTGATCGAGCGCCTCGTGGATGCGCTGGCCGCGGATGTCGACGATCTTCGCCTTCCCGTGCGCGGTGTCCGTCACGATGCCGGCCTGGGACCCGGTCAGCGAGATCGCCTCGTGGCCGAGGTCCTTGATCGCCATCGCCGCGAGCGCGACGGAGATGCGCTCCCCGACGGAGATGAGCATGTCCAGTTCTCGCGGATCCGGGGTGGGGGACACCGCCTGCGCGAGGTCGATGAGGTCGTCCGTCGTCTTGCCCATCGCCGACAGCACGGCGACGACGCGGCTCCCGGCCTCGCGGGCGCCGACGATCCGTAGCGCGACCGCCTTGAGGCGCTCCGGATCGGCGACGGAGGTGCCTCCGAACTTCATCACGATCGTCCCGACGCGGGTCGGCTCTTCGCGCGCGAACGAGGGCAGCGCCTCGAAGTGCGTCGTGGCCATTGACTGATTGTAGGGACAGGCCCCGCGTAGACTCGACGCCGTGCGGGTCGGGATCGTCAGCGCGGGCGCGATGGGCAGTGCCGTCGGCCGCGCGCTGCGCGAGGGCGGCGCCCAGGTCGCAACGACCCTCGAAGGCCGGAGCGAGCGCACGGCGCGGCTGGCGCGTGATGCCGGGCTCGAATGCGTCGCGGATCTCGGCGCGCTCGTCAGCGACGCCGACGTCGTTCTCTCCATCGCCCCGCCCGGTGAGGCTGGGGCGATCGCGGACGCCGTCTCAGCAGCGACGGCGCGGATCGACGCCCGGCCGCTCGTCGCCGACCTGAACGCGATCTCGCCGGGAACGGCCCGCCGGATCGGCTCGTCGCTCCGGGAAGCCGGGCTCGATCTCGTCGACGGCTCGATCTCCGGGCCGCCGCCGCGCGCCGCCGGCACGACGCGGATCTACCTCTCCGGTGCTCGGGCCGAGGAGGTCGCGGCGCTTCCGTTCACGGGCGTGGGCGTGATCGTCGTCGGCGAGGACGTCGGCACGGCCTCGGCCGTGAAGATGTGCACCGCTTCGGTCTACAAGGGCTCGGTGGCGCTCCTGACGCACGCACTTCTGACCGCGCGCGCGAACGGAGTCCTCGACCACGTACTGGACGATCTCGGGGAGCTCGCAGACGGGGCGGCGCGCTCCCTCGCGCGCTCGGCGACGAAGTCCGCTCGCTACGTCGACGAGATGCACGAGATCGCGACGACGCAGGCGGCGGCCCGGCTGACGCCGGCGCTGTTCGAGGCCATGGCCGAGGTCTACGGCCGTCTCTCCGAGCGGCCGCTCGCCCGCGACGCGCCCGAAGAGGTCGATCCGGCCGTCGGGCTCGAGGACGTTCTCGACCGGCTGGCGCCCGACCGCGCTCGGTAGCCTCCTCGCGTGGCAGAACGGCTCGACCGGCTGACCGAGCGGCGTGTCGCGATCACCTCGGTCGTGCGGTACGCCGTCCCGACCGAGATCAGCGGCTGCCTTCGGATTCTCGACCTCGAGCGCGGGCGCCTGTCGTTCGTGACGCCGGCTCCCGAGAGCACGTTCCGCCAGGCCGATCCGAATCCTCGCGGCGGGACACGGGGCACAAGAGGGGTCTCCGCCCACGGCGACCGTCTCGTCGTCGCCAACGCCGAGCGTCTGTTCGTCTTCGACCCGGCATGGCGTCTCGTGGCGGAGCACTCAGACCCGCTCATGGTCGACGTCCATGACGTCCTCGCAGAGGAGCGGGGAATCTGGGTGACGGCGACGGGCACCGACATGCTCCTGCTCGTCGCGTGGGACGGCCGGCTCGAGCGCGCGTGGACGTTCCGCAAGGACCGGCGCCTGCTGAAGGAGCTCGGCTTCCGCCGCCGCTCCCTCCCGTGGACCGATCCTGCGCTCGACCTCCGCGACCCCAGGCTGCGCGGCGCCGGCTACGACCGCCTGCACCTGAACAGCCTCGGGCGGAGCACGGACGGCCTGCTGCTTTCCTTCGGCAGGGTCCGGCCGCGCGAGGATCCCGAGGCGGAGATGTCGTCGGCGCTCGCGCGCGTGACGGAGAACGGCGACCGGAAGCCCCGGCTCGACATCCTCTACCGCCGTGCCGGGATCCGGATGCCGAGCCACAACGTGGCCGAGGACGGCGATCTGCTCGTGTACAACGACAGCTCGACCAACTGCCTCGTGGCCTGGGACCGGGCGGGTGACGAAACGCGTTACGAGGTGCCCATCCCCGGCTCGCCGCCGTACGCGCGCGGTCTCGCGCAGATCGGCGACGACCTCTGGCTCGTCGGGAGCCAGGCGCCGCTTGCTGTTCACGCTGTCGACCTGCGCCGGGAGCAGGTCGTCGCCAGCTACCCCCTGGGCGGCATCCAGGACGAGGTCGTGTTCGGGATCTGCCCGCTTCCGGAGACGTTCGAACAGCCGCGCCAGCCCCTCGGCGAGGATCCGTACGAGTTCTGGCGCCGCGCAGTCGCCGCGCCGGCCGTGACGCGGAGACCGGTCTGAGCCGCCGCGTCGTCGTCACGTCTGTCGTCCGCTACGCGGTTCCAACGCATATCAGCGGGTGGTTCCGGGTTGTCGACCTCGACGAGCGCCGAACGGTCTTCGAGACGCTCGTGCCCGAGAGCGTCTGGCGACGTCACGATCCGAACCCTCGTGGAGGCACTCGGGGGGCGCGAGGAATCTCCGTGCACGGGAACCGCCTGGTCATGGCGGGCGCCGACCGGCTGTTCGTCTTCGACGCCGGCTGGTCGCTCGTCGACGAGCTCGCGCACCCGCTGATGGCCGACGTCCACGACGTGCTCGCCGACGAGCGCGGTGTCTGGGTCGCCGCCACGGGTTGCGACACGCTGCTGCTCCTCGGTTGGGACGGTGTGCTCCTCCACTCGTGGCCGCTGCGCGAGAACGGCCTCCTGATGGAGGCGCTCGGCTTCCCCGGCCGGTGGCTGCCGCCGATCGACCCGGCGTTCGACTATCGCGACCCGCGCATCAGGGCCAATACCTTCGACGCGCTGCACCTGAACGGCCTCGCTCCGGCGCCGGACGGAGACGGCGTGCTGCTCTCGCTCGGCCGGGTGACGACCAGGGAGGAGGACGTGGGTAGGTCGGGTTCGTCGGTGCTCGCCCTGTTCGGCGACGGCGAGGCTTCGATCCTCCTCCGCCGCGAGGGCGTGGCCGTGCCCAATCACAACGTCGGCGTCGAGGGCGATCTCCTGCTCTACAACGACAGCAATCGCCACTGCCTCGTCGTCTGCGACCTGCCGAACGGGACGGAGCTGAGGACAGTTCCGATCGCGGGCGACCCGCCGTTCGTGCGCGGCCTGGCCCGGATCGAGCCGGAGTTCTGGCTGGTGGGGAGCCAGGCGCCGCTCGCCCTGTACGCCGTCGACATCCTGCACGGGAAACGACTCGAGGCCTTCGAGCTCGGCGGCGTCGAGCACGAGGCCGTGTACGCGATCTGCCCCCTTCCCGACACGTTCTCCGATCCACAGAGTCCGGTCGGGGCCGACCCGTACGCCTTCTGGAAGCGCGCGGCGCTCGGGCCCGGCGTGACGCCGATCCCGATCTGAGTCGCGATGACCCGTGTCGTCATCACGTCCAGCATCCGCTGGGCCTGGATCAGCGAGGTGAGTGCGTTCTTCCGGGTCGTCGACCTCGAGCGCGGCGAGGTGACGTTCACGGCTCCGGTCCCCGAAAGCGAATGGAGGGCGGTGGACCCAAACCCGCGCGGCGGCCAGCGTGGGGCCCGGGGCGTGTCGGCGACCAAGGACCGGCTGGTGATCGCGAACGCCGAGCGGCTGTTCGTCTTCGACACCTCGTGGCGGCTCCTGTCGCAGCTCACGCGCGGCCTGACCGCTGACATCCACGAGGTGCTGGCCGACGACGCGGGCGTCTGGGTGACCGCCGCAGGGACCGACCTCCTGCTGCGTCTCGACTGGGAAGGCGAGCTCATCGACTGGTGGTCGTTCCGCGCCGACAAGCGCGTCCTCAAGGCGCTCGGCTTTCGGCGCCGGCCGCCGCGCCTCGACCCCGATCTCGACCACCGAGACCCCAACATCCGGCAGAAGGTGGCCCCGTTCGACACCGGCCATCTGAATGCGGTCGTGCCGTCGGGGGACGACCTGCTCGTCTCGTTCGGGCGGATCCAGACGTTGGAGGAGCAGCCCCGAACGTCGGCGATCGTTCGCCTGCAACGTCGCGGTCGCCGCCGACCGTCGATCGAGCTCCTCGTCGACGCGCCCGACGTTCCCAACCACAACGTGGCCGAGGACGGCGACCTGCTCGTCTACAACGACAGCAACCGCAACTGCCTCGTGGCTTGGGATCGGCGCGCCGGGGTGGAGGCCGCCGCAGTCCCCATCCCCGGCGATCCGCCCTTCGCACGCGGTCTTCTCCGGACCGGGCCGCGGCGCTGGCTCGTCGGCAGCCAGCAGCCGGCGGCCGTACACACGGTCGATTTCGACCGCCGCGAGGTCGTTGCGACGCTCGAGCTCGGCGGAGTCGAGAACGAGACGGTGTTCGGCATCCACCCGCTTCCGGAGACCTTCACCGATCCGCCGGCTCCGAGCGGGAGCGGCGACCCGTACGAGTTCTGGCGGCGGTCGTCGACCTCGTAGGGGCTAGATCTCGCGCCGGCCTGCGAGGGCCCGGCCGAGCGTGACCTCGTCCGCGTACTCGAGGTCGCTGCCGACCGGCAGACCGCTCGCCAGCCGCGTGACGCGCGCGCGGTTGCGGAGCCTGTCGGCGATGTAGCTCGCCGTCGCCTCCCCGGTCATCGTCGGGTTGGTCGCGAGGACGACCTCCTCGATGTGGTCCCGCTCGACGCGCCGGACGAGCTCGTCGATCCGCAGGTTGCCCGGCTCGACGCCGTCGATGGGGGAGAGCGCGCCGCCCAGCACGTGGTAGAGACCGCGATACTCGGAGGTACGTTCGATCGAGACCAGGTCGGCCGGCTGCTCGACGACGCAGACGACGGTGCGGTCGCGGCGCGCGTCGAGGCAGATCGCGCAGACCTCGTCCTCGGTCAGGTTCCCGCACTCGCGGCAGAAGCGGACGCGCTCCTTCACGTCCTCGATGGCCTGTGCGAGCGCCAGAGCCTCGTCCTTCTGCGCCCGGAGCAGGTGAAACGCGAGCCGCTGCGCCGTGCGGGTGCCGACGCCGGGAAGCCGCGTCAGCTGGGCGACGAGGTTGTCGACGGCCGGTGAGAGCACCCGGCCAGACTAGCCATGGCTCTCGGACGCCAAGAGTGCGCGCCAGTCGTCCGGGACGCCCTCCGGCGCCCAGTCCGTCGGACCGTCCGCGGCGCGGAACGCGACGTGGCAGATCGGCTCGTCTTCAGTCGCGCCGTGCATGTGGACGACGCCGCCGGGGACGACGACGATGCCGCCTTCAGGGACGCGCTGCCGCTCCTCGCCGGCCAACTGGACGAAGCCGCTCCCGCGCACGAAGTGGAGCACCTGCTCGCTCGGGTGGGTGTGCGGCCGCGTGTGCGCACCGGCATCGAAGTGGACGGCGAGCAGTTCGAGCCTGGTCGCTCCGGCCGCCTTGTGGAGGTTCTGCATGCGGACCCGGCCGGCGAAGTTCTGCGGCTCGGGCGCAGGGACCGCCTGCGAGTCGTCGACGCGGTAGGTCTCGAGCACGGGCTACATCCCCGGAAGCCCGAGGCCGCCCAGATCCATGCCACCCAGCCCGGTCGCCTGGCCCATCTTCGATTGCGCGAGCGCCTGCGCCGAGCGGAGCGCCTCGTTGACTGCGGCGAGCACCATGTCCTCGAGCAGCTCCGGGTCCTCGGGGTCGATCGCCTTCGGGTCGATCTTGATCTCGCTGATCTCGCCCGCGCCGGTCGCCTTGACCGTGACCATGCCGCCGCCCGCGGAGGCCTCTACGGTCTCGTGCGCGAGCTCGTCCTGCACGCGAGCCATCTGCTCCTGCATCTGCTGAGCCTGCTTGAGCAGGGCGTTCATGTCGAAGCCTTTGGCCATGTCCTATTCGTCCACCTCTCTCGCGTCGAAGGTCTCCTTGAACAGCGCCACGAGGTCTTCCTCGCTCGGCGCCGAATGCTCTTCGTGCTCCTCGGCCTCACGCTTCTCGCCGAGGACAAAGAGCAGGCCGAGCTTGCGGCCGGTCACCTGGAAGAGCGCCTCGCGGAGGACGGTCGAGTTCTTCGGATCCTCGGCCAGGCGCCGGTGAAACTCCGCCTCGGCCGGGAACTCGAGCGTCAGCTCGTCGTCGACAAGCGCGACCGGGCGCGCCTCGCGCAGCACCGACTCGGCCGGGATCGACCGTTCCTGCACGGCCGGCAGCACCGAGCGCTGCCAGGCCTCCTGGAGCTGCTCGAACTCGAGCGACGGCAGCTTCGGCGCCGATTCGGGCTCCGGCTCCGGGGTCGGCTCCGCCTCGGGCGCGGTGATGCTTTCGCGCGCTTCGCGTGACACCTCGCGTACGGGGACTGTCCCCTGGACAGTGCTCGTCGAGTCACGGCTAGGGGGGACATGCCCTCGCTGCTCGAGCAGCTCGAGCCGGTACGCAAGCGACTCCTGCGAGAGGTCGGCGCCGGGCCGCGTCACCTTCACGAGCGCGAGCTCGAGCGGGAGGCGCGGGTCGCCGCCCTGGCGCATGTCCTCGACGGCCACGGCCAGCAGGTCGCAGAGCCGCAGCACGGTCGTCTCCGGGAGCTGGTTCGCCTGCGCGAGAAGCTTCTCGCGCGCCTCCTCGGTGACCGGGATCGTCTCCGGCACCCGGCCGAGGTGCTGGACGAGCAATAGGTGACGCAGGTGCTGGAGGAGGTCGTTGACCAGCCGGCCGAGGTCCTGACCCTGCTCCGAGAGTTGCTCGACGAACGTGAGCGCGCCGGCGGTGTCGTGGTCGATGACGAGGTCGCAGAGCTGGAAGAGCGACTCCTCGTCCACGGCCCCGAGCAGCTGGAGCACGGACTGGACGGTCAACTCACCACCCGTCGCCGCCGCGAGCTGGTCGAGCATCGAGACGGCGTCCCGGAAGCTGCCCTTCGCCGCACGGGCGATCTGCGACAGCGCCGCCTCCGGCGCCTGGAAACCCTCGCCCTCTGCCACACGACCGAGCACTTTCACGAGATCCTCGAAACGCGGCCGCGCAAAGGAGAACGTCTGGCACCGCGAGCGAACGGTCGGGATCACCTTCTGCAGCTCGGTCGTGCAAAACACGAACAGGAGGTGCGGCGGCGGCTCCTCGATCAGCTTCAGTAACGCGTTCCAGGCTGCATCCGTGAGCTGGTGCGCCTCGTCGAGGATGTAGACCTTGTAGCGCCCCTCGACCGGCTGCAGGACGACGCGCTCCCGGATCTCGCGGATGTCGTCGATGCCGCGCTGCGAAGCCGCGTCCATCTCGACGACGTCGAGCGACGTGCCATTCGAGATCGCAACGCAGGCGTGGCACGTGTTGTCGGGCGTCGTCGTCGGCCCCTGCGCGCAGTTGACGCTCTTGGCGAGGATCCGAGCCATCGAGGTCTTGCCGGTGCCGCGCGGCCCGGCGAAGAGATACGCCTGGCGGAGCTGGTCGTTCGCGATCGCGTTCCGGAGCGTCCGCACGACCGGCTCCTGCCCCACCAGGTCGTCGAAGCTCTGAGGCCGATACTTGCGATAGAGGGCCGCCACGAGTCGATTCAAGCAGATCGGGTGTAGCGTGCCCGCGGATGGAATCCGGCGGCTGGCAGATCTCGCTCGTGGACACCGGCATGGTGCCGATCGAGGCCGAGCACATGGGCCCGTCCGGGACGTTCACCGAAACGTACGAGGGACCGGTCAACGTCCTTGTCCTCCGCGGCCACGGGCAGACCGTGCTCGTCGACGCCGGCTCGGGGCCGCTGATCTCGATCTGGCCGGGCGCCGCCACCAAGCCCTTCGACGTCGAGCCCGACCTCCTGATTGCCACGCACCTCGACTGGGATCATTTCGGCGGCTTCGTGGCCGGCTCATGGCCGGACGCGCTCGAGCCGGCTTACCCGGGCAAGCGCGTGCTCGCACCGGCCGAGGCGGTCGCGGACGCGCGGGCCGGAGGCGGGGACGACGAGAAGACGGCGCCGCCGGTCGTCGCCGCTCTCGACGCTGCGGGGCTGCTCGACGAGTACGACGACGGGGCCGAGCCGGCAGCGGGCCTGCGCCTGCGGCGAGCGCCCGGCCACCGCATCGGTCACTCGATCCTCGACGTGGGCCGATCCTTCGTCTACGCCTGCGACGTCTTCCAGCACCCGCTGCACGTCGCGCATCCGGAATGGGACACGGCCTTCGACGACGACCCGGAGTTGGGCCTCCAGACCCGCCTCGCGCTGCTGGCCGAGCTTGCCGACAGCGGCAAGACGACAGCCGTCGCGCACATCGCCGAACCCGGCCTGATCGAGCGCGCCGGCGACGGCTTCCGCTGGGTACCGCGCGAAGCGTAATGCCCGGTCACGCGGACGCGCCGTCGAAGCGAATCGCACGGGCGGCGCCTGCGCTGCCGGCTCAGGTCAGGCGGTTCCGCGGCACCTGGGGGACACTCCTTAGCGCTGCTTCCTTCCGGACCTGACGCGGTTCGAAGGCTCCCAGTGCGCGGGACCTGACCGTCGACACCCGCGTCGCGGGCCCTGGCCCCGTTCGATTCCGCCCCTCGGGCGGTGTTCGGCCCCGCTATAGCGGCTTGCGGGTTCAGGGAACCGCTAGCTCCCCGCCTAGCGTGACCGGGCAGAAGGAGTCTAGCCAGGGTGTACAGTCGCAGCCCGTGGAGCTGGGACCCGACGATCAGTACGTCCGGCGGGGCTACGGCCAGGACCGGATCGAGCCGGGAGAACGTCCGGCCGTGCTCGTGGTCGACCTCCAGCACCTGCATACAGACCACGCATCGCCGCTCGCGGGAGCGCCGCTGATCGACCGCGCGGTCGAGTCGACCGCACGAGTGCTCTTCGCGGCGCGCGAGGCGGGCGTCCCCGTCTTCCACACGGTCGTCTGCTGGGACGGCGAGATCGAGCTCGGCATGTGGCGGCACAAGCTGCCCTTCCTGGTCGAGTGCACACCCGACTCGCACTGGGCCCAGGTCGATGGCCGGCTCTGGGATCCGCGCGACGTGCTTCTCCCCAAGAAGCGGCCGTCGTTCTTCCACGGGACGCCGCTCCATTCACTCTTGACCTACGCACGCTGCGACACGGTCGTCGTCACCGGCGCGACCACGTCCGGCTGCGTCCGCGCGACGATCGTGGACGCGTTCTCGAACAACCTCCGCACGATCGTCCCCGAGGACTGCGTGGGCGATCACGAGCAGGAGCCGCACGAGGCGAACCTCCGAGACGTGCACCGCCGCTATGCCGAGGTGACCACCTCCGAAGATGTGCTCGCCTACCTCGCCGAGCTCGCCGTGCCGGCCTGAACCGAGGAGGGACATGACCGACTACCCGCACCTGTTCAGCCCGCTTCAGATCGGGAACGTGACCGTCCGCAACCGGATCATGCAGACGGCCCACGTCAAACTCTTCGCCTACAATGCCGTCGACTCCGATCGGAACGTCGCCTACCAGGCGGCGCGGGCGAAAGGCGGCGCCGGGTTGCTCATCACCGGCAACCGCGTCGTCCACCCGACCTCGACAACCGGCTTCCCGCGGGTCGCGTGGGCCTACCGCCCCGAGGCGCTCGACGCCGACCGGCGGCTCACCGCCGCGGTGCACGAGCACGAAGGGGTCATCTTCGCCCAGCTCAACCACTTCGGCCTCAACGCCTCCAGCGACTCGGCGGACGACTACCGCGTGCTCTGGGGCCCCTCCGCAGTGAAGTCGCCCGCCTATGGCGAGACCCCGAAGGCCATGGAGCACGAGGACATCCGCGAGGTCGTCGACTGGTGGGGGCACTCGGCCGAGTTGACGCGCGAGGGCGGCTTCGACGGCACCGAGGTCCACATCTCCCACAGCTACCTGCTCCACCAGTTCCTCTCGCCGCTGTACAACAAGCGCGAAGACGAATACGGCGGCTCGTTCGAGAACCGGCTCCGGTTCGCGCGGGAGGTGATCGAGGAGGTGCGCCGCCGGGCCGGCGACGACTGGGTCGTCGGCGTGCGCATCAGCCTCACGGACTTCATCCCCGGCGCGCTCGACATCGACGACGCGATCCGCGTCGCGCAGGCGCTCGAGGCGGACGGCCGCATCGACTACGTCAACGTCACCGCGGCCGGCTACCACAACATCTACAAGGCCATCGAGCCCTCGGACGTGCCCGACGGGTACCTCGTCGACCTCACCGCGCAGGTCAAGGGAGCGGTTGGGTTGCCCGTATTCACAGTGGGCGGGATCAAGGAGGCGGCGCTGGCCGAGGAGATCCTCGCGAGCGGCAAGGCGGACATGGTCGCGATGACGCGTGCCCAGATCGCCGACCCGGAGTTCGCAAACAAGGTGCGCGAGAGGCGCGAGGACGAGGTCGTCCACTGCATCCGCGGCAACCAGGGCTGCATCGGCCGCGTCTTCAAGGGACTGCCGATCGCGTGCACCGTCAATCCGGGGGCCGGGCGCGAGCGGCGCTTCGGCCCGGGCACGCTCGTCCCGGCCGATTCTCCGGGGCGGTGGCTCGTGGTGGGCGGCGGCCCGGCAGGAATGAAAGCGGCTGCGGTGCTCGCCGAGCGAGGGCACGCAGTCACGCTGGCCGAGTGCGACGAGCAGCTCGGCGGCCAGGTCAATCTGATCCTGCGTACGCCCGGCCGCGACGAGTTCGGCTGGATCACTCGCGATCTCGAGCAGCGACTGCTGAAGCACGGCGTCGACATCCGACTCGGCACCGAGGGGACCATCGACCTCGTTCGCGACCTCGGGCCCGACGGTGTGATCATCGCCACGGGTGCGTCGCCCTCGCGCACCGGCTTCTCGAGCGTGAACCCCCTCGTGGACGAACTGCCGGGCGCCCGGCAGGAGAACGTGCTCACGACCTGGGACGTGCTGCTCGAGACGCGGCCTGTCGGCAAGCGCGTGATCGTGCTCGACGACGACGGCAGCCGCACGGTCGCGGGCGTGACGGAGGTCTTGCTCGAGGGCGGCGCAGAGGTCGAGATCGTGAGCCGCTGGCCGACGCTGTTCCCCGGCACGCTGACGACCCTGGACATGGCCCACCTGTACGGACGCCTCCTCGGCAAGGGGCTGAGGTATCGGCTGAACGCGTGGGCGGGCGCGATCGAGGGCGACCGCGTGTCGATCTTCAACCTCTACGCCGGCGCGCCGGAAACGATCGAGGGCGTCGACACGGTCGTACTCGCGACGGGCGCCAAGGCAAACGACGAGCTCTACCATGCGCTAAAGGACGAGGTCGCGAACGTCCACCGCATCGGCGACTGCCTCGCACCGCGCAAGCTCGATCACGCGATCTACGAAGGCGAGCTCGCCGGACGCGAGCTGTGGTCGCCGGAGGAGCGGTACATCTACGAGGGCGAGCTTGAGCGTTTCGAGGAGATCGCCGTCGAGGCGTAGCCGGTATCTTCAGACGGCCGGGGCGCGTAGCTCAGCGGGAGAGCGCCCGCTTCACACGCGGGAGGTCGCTGGTTCGATCCCAGCCGCGCCCA
>Ga0066903_100001585_pt1 | contig 16857 bp, 15 predicted proteins | sample PanSoiMetaGPlot1_FD_67491 | JGI IMG/M metagenome (GOLD analysis project Ga0066903, IMG submission 67491) | Tropical forest soil microbial communities from Panama analyzed to predict greenhouse gas emissions - Panama Soil - Plot 1 (version 2) | ecosystem: Environmental > Terrestrial > Soil >... | reverse complement strand
TACGACGCGCTGGGCTGCTCGATCAGCCAGGCGAGCGTCTCGGTGCTCGCTGACCTGCTCATCGGCAAGCCCGTCAGCGAGGCGATGGACATTGAGGCCGAGTTCCGGGAGCTCATGCACTCCCGCGATGCAGCCGAGCCAGACGAGGACGTGCTAGGAGACGCGGTGGTATTCGCCGGTGTCGCCAAGTACCCCGCAAGGATCAAGTGCGCCCTGCTTGGTTGGATGGCATGGAAGGACGCCACCTCGCAGGCGATAGGGAGCAAAGATGACGCAGGCACATGACGCTGAGGTCGAGGGCAGCAGTCCTGAGGTAGCCGACGTTCTTGAGGCACTCAGGGATGTCGTCGACCCTGAGCTTGGCGTGAACGTGGTCGACCTCGGTCTGGTCTACGGCGTCTCCTTGGACGCCGACAAGGTCGCGACCGTCGACATGACCCTGACCAGCGCGGCCTGCCCGCTGACCGATGTCATCGAGGACCAGACTCAGGTGGCTCTCGACGGGCTGGTGAGCGATTTCAGGATCAACTGGGTGTGGCTGCCGCCATGGGGACCAGAAAAGATCACCGAGGATGGCCGCGAGCAGCTCAGGGCGCTCGGCTTCAACGTCTGACCGAGCGTCAACTCGCAGAATTGATCTAGCACCGCAGCGGCTTCCGGGCTGGATTACCTCGTTCGGGCAGCGCCACGGCGGCGGCCTTGCCGGTAAGCCGGGGCCCGATGGTGCGGCATTTACCGCTGCTGACGGCGCCATCGCGCGCTGCGAGATCCCGTTCCCGCCATTCAATGCGGCAGCAAACCTCGACCCTGTCGCGTTGGCGCACGAACTAGAGGCGCACGCGTGCGCTGACCGGACGGTGGGAGTGCTGCTCGTCAGGCTCGGCGGCTACGCCGCCGGGGTGTTCACCGGGTCAGAGCCGGTACTGGCCGCTTCGAAGGTCGGCAGCCGACTGGTGCACGGCAGGAGCGCTGCGGGCGGGCAGTCCCAGCGGCGCTTCGCCAGACGCCGGGAGAACCAGGCGCACCAGGCACTCAGCGCCGCCGCCGATAACGCCGCCACCATATTCGGGCCCTACCAGCTCGACGCGGTCGTACTCGGCGGCGACCGTCGAGCCATGGCGGGGCTTAGGAATGATCCCAGGCTCGGACGCTACTTCAGGCAGGCAACCAGCGTCTTCCTTACCGTTCCCGATCCGAAGCTGACCGTGCTCAAAGACACGCCGCGGCTGTTCCGAGCGATTCACATCACGCTGACTGAGCCTGGAATCGCCCGCCCGGGATGATGCTCCCGGCCAGCCCGCGCGGGATGGTTTGAGCGATCCAGGAGAGGGCGGTCGGCAATGCTGCACGTCAGGGCCGTGAGCCCGGCGGAACTCAGCGGGCGCATCACCTCGCGGCTGATCAGCACGCCCGGCGTGGCCAATCTTGTGGTGGAACCAGGCGCAGGACTGAGACCGAGCGGCGACGCGGTCTCATTTGACGTCCACGAAGCCGCCGCGAACCGGGTGCTCAGCGAGTTGCGCCGGCTCGGCCTCGGTCAGCACGGCGTGATCAGCGTGGTACAGCTCGACGCCGCCCTCTCCGAGCACCGGCAGGCTCGCAGGCAGTTCGGCGTGCTCAGGCCAGAATCCGCTCCGGTCTGGGACCTCGTCACAGCAAGGATCGAATCCAGCGCCGACTACGCGCCAAGCTTCTACGTGCTCCTGATGCTGGCCGGACTCATCGGCGCCGTCGGCCTGCTGACCAATTCCACGATCCTGATCGTCGGCGCGATGGTCGTGGGCCCTGAATACGCAGCGATCATCGCCGTCGCACTCGGCATGACCAGGCGCGATCGGCGCGCGATCCTGTCAGGGTTGACCGCCCTGGCCGCCGGCTTCGGCCTGGCGATCGTGGCGACCCTGATATTCGGGCTGATCATCCGCGCATCGGGTGCCACTCCTGGCCCGTTCGTCGCCGGGCTGCGGCCCGTCGCCGACTTCGTCAACTCACCAGACGTCTTCTCGGTGATCGTCGCGGTGCTGGCCGGGCTGGTGGGTGTCGTCTCGCTGACGGAGGCCAAGGCGAGCACGCTGATCGGCGTTTTCATATCGGTCACCACGATCCCCGCCGCCGCATCGCTTGGCATCTCAATCGCCTACGCGCTATGGCGTGAGGCCCGCGGATCGGCGCTGCAATTGCTGATCAACGTGATCGTCCTGATCGTGGTCGGCGACATCGCTCTCAGGGCCCAGCGCTGGCTCTGGCGGCGGCATCGGACAGCCTGGCAAGACGCGGGGGATTAGCCAGGCACTTCAGAGCGGTTGCCGGCCCACAGGGTATGGAAGACACCCTCGCGGTCAACGCGATGGTAGGTATGGGCGCCGAAGTTGTCGCGCAGCCCCTGGATGAGCGCGGCCGGCAGGCGCTCTTTCCGCAAGCCGTCGTAATAAGCGAGCGACGATGCGAAGGCAGGAACGGGTACTCCGGCGATCGCGGCATCGGCCACGATCCGGCGCCAGCTCTGCACCCCGGCGGCAACAGCCTCGGCGAAGTATGGCGCTACCAGCAGGCTCGGCAGGTCGGGGTCGCTGTCGTAGGCCTCGAGAATACGGTCAAGGAATCGAGCCCTGATGATGCAGCCTCCGCGCCAGATCTTCGCCATCGCGCCGCGGTCGATGCTCCAGTTGTACTCGTCGCTGCCCGCCTTGATCTGATCGAATCCCTGTGCGTAGGCCACGACTTTCGATGCGTACAACGCCCGGCGCACGTCATCGGTGAAGCCAGCGCGGTCGGCCGGCAGCGAGCCGATCTCGCTCCCGAACGCCTTGCGAGCAGCGGCGCGCTGCTCGGCGTGGCCCGACAGCGACCTGGCGAACGTCGCCTCGGCGATCCCGGTGATTGGAACCCCGAGGTCGAGCGCACTCTGGACGGTCCACCGCCCGGTGCCCTTCTGCTCGGCCTGATCGAGGACGATGTCGATGAATGCCTTGCCGGTCGCAGCGTCCATCTGAGAGAGCACGTCGGCCGTGATCTCGATCAGGAAGGATTCGAGGTCGCCTTCGTTCCAGGTGCGGAAGATGTCGGCGAGCTCGGCGGGGCTGGCACCGGTGCCTGTTCTGAGCAGGTCGTACGCCTCGGCGATCAGCTGCATGTCGGCGTACTCAATGCCGTTGTGCACCATCTTCACGAAGTGCCCGGCACCGTCCGGGCCGACATGCGTGCAACACGGGGCGTGGTGCACCTGAGCGGCAATGGACTCGAAGATCGGCCCGAGCGTGCGGTAAGACTCCTGCGAGCCGCCTGGCATGATGCTCGGCCCGTTGAGCGCGCCCTCCTCACCGCCGGAAACGCCGGCTCCGACGAAATGCAGGTCCCGGGCGCGCAGGTGCCGCTCACGCCGCCTCGTGTCAGCGAAGTGCGCGTTGCCGCAGTCAATGATGATGTCGCCAGCGTCGAGCAGGGGCGCGAGTTCGTCGATCACCGCATCGGTCGGCTGGCCTGCCTTGACCATGATGATGATCGCCCTAGGGCGCGCCAGTGAGGCGACGAAGTCGCCGACCGACTCGCTGGCTACGAACATTCCCTCGTTGCCGTGCTCGGTCATCAGGCTCTTGGTCCGCGCGAAGGTCCTGTTATGCACTGCGACCCGGTATCCGTGCCTGGCCAGGTTGCGCGCGAGATTGCGGCCCATGACCGCGAGGCCGGTGACGCCGATCTGAGCGGCCTGCTGCCCTTCGCCCATGTGACCTCCGTTCCCAGGGTTGGCACTCTATCGGGCTGTCCACGGGCCGGACCCATGCACGTCAGGGTGCATGTCGGACCAATGGCCGGCTATGGTGGTGCGATCATGATGCGGTTGCTGCTTCTTCGCAGCCGCGGCGAGGCCCGGTAGGGTCGGCCCCTCGCCGCGGGGTGTTGCGCTGTCGCCGACCACGACCGGATGACAGGAGCAGCATCATGAATCAGTCTTCTCAAGTGCCTTCCGGCATGCCGTGCTACCGGTACCGCCCGTTCCCTGGCGTCGACCTGCCTGACCGTCAGTGGCCATCGCGCACTGTCACGGCGGCTCCGCGCTGGCTCTCGACTGACCTGCGCGACGGGAACCAGGCACTGATCGACCCGATGAATGCCGCCCGCAAGCAGGCTATGTTCGACCTGCTCGTCAGGATGGGCTACAAGGAAATCGAGGTCGGCTTTCCCGCGGCCAGCCAGACCGACTTCGACTTCATCCGCAGCCTGATCGAGTCTGATTCAGTCCCTGATGACGTGCGCGTCTCCGTGCTGACCCAGGCACGCGAGGAACTCATCGAGCGCACCGTCACCTCGCTGGTCGGGGCACGTCAGGCCACCGTCCACCTGTACAACGCGGCCGCCCCGATGTTCCGGAGCGTGGTTTTCGGCTGGGATGGCGACGGGCGCGAGGAGTGCAAAGCCGTCGCATCCGCAGGCACGCGAGCCGTGATTAAGTTCGCCGAGCAGTATCTGCCGGGCACTGACTTCGGTTATGAGTACTCGCCGGAGATCTTCATGGACACCGAGCTGGACTTCGCGCTCGACATCTGCGAGGCCGTGATGGACGCCTGGCAGCCCGGGCCGGATCGCGAGATCGTCCTGAACCTCCCCTGCACGGTGGAGCGATCCACTCCCAACGTTTACGCCGACCAGATCGAGTGGATGAGCAGGAACCTGTCGCGCCGGGAGCACGTGGCGCTGTCCGTGCACACCCACAACGACCGCGGAACCGCCATCGCCGATGCCGAGCTAGCGGTGCTCGCGGGAGCGCAGCGCGTCGAGGGCTGCCTGTTCGGCAACGGTGAGAGGTCAGGCAACGTCGACCTGGTCACGCTCGGGCTCAACCTGTACAGCCAGGGCATCGACCCGATGATCGACTTCAGCGACATCGACGAGATCAGGCGGACCGCTGAGTACTGCAACAGGATCGGGGTGCACGAGCGGCACCCGTACGCCGGCGACCTGGTGTACACCTCGTTCTCCGGCTCGCATCAGGACGCGATCAAGAAGGGCTTCGACCGGCTGGAGAAGATCGCCGCCGAGGCAGGGAAGCCGACCACCGAGATGCCGTGGGAGATGCCGTACCTGCCGATCGACCCCAAGGATGTGGGCAGGTCCTACGAGGCCGTGATCAGGGTCAACTCTCAGTCCGGCAAGGGCGGCGTGGCCTACATCATGAAGCACGACCACCACCTCGACCTGCCGCGCCGGCTGCAGATCGAGTTCAGCCAGGTGATTCAGCGCCGCACCGACAACGAGGGCGGCGAGGTCGACGCCGCGCAGATGTGGGACGCATTCGAGGCCGAATATCTGGCTCCAGGCGCCTTCGACCTGGTCAGTTTCGCCTCGGCCAGCGAGGAGGGAACGGAGCGGATCACCACGACCGTTCGTGGTTTCGGCGAGGAGTTCGAGCTGACCGGCATCGGCAACGGGCCCATCGCTGCCTTCTGTGACGCACTCTCGGTCCTCGACATGGGGCTCGGCGGCGTTACCGTCCGTGTCCTCGACTACGCCGAGCACGCCCTCACCGCCGGCCGCGACGCGGAGGCGGCTGCCTATCTCGAGATCGAGGTGGGTGACCGGGTCTACTGGGGCGTCGGGGTCAGCGAGTCGATCGTCCGCGCGTCGCTGCGCGGCGTCATCAGTGCCCTGAACCGCGCCGCCCGCCAGATCCAACCCGCCTAGTCGCGCACTGTCCACACGCGGTGGACTTCTGGCGGACCCCAGCGCCACCAGGAGTCCACCGGCGGGCCACCGCGGCTATTGCGTTGGTCAGGCGCGAGGCTGCCGATACAATGTGGCCATGCATTCGCTCACCTCTTAGCGGGACGCCCACGCCCACAGCAGGCGTGGGCCTATTGATGTCCTATATGTCCGCTAAGAGAACTTTGAAGGTGAGCGATCCCGATGATCACGGTCACTGGCCTCGAACTGCGCGCTGGCGCTCGCTTGCTTGTCGAGAACGTGGCGTTTCAGGTTGCCGCTGGCGACAAGATCGGCCTCGTTGGCAGAAACGGCGCAGGCAAGACCACGTTGCTCAGGGTGCTGGCTGGCGAAGGCCAGGCGGCGGCTGGCCACGTCCAGAACAACGAGACGATCGGCTACCTGCCGCAGGACACCAGGACCGGCAACCTCGACGCGGTTGCCACGGACCGGATACTGCAGTCCCGCGGCCTCGACGAGGTCCTGGCCGGAATGCGGCGAGCAGAAGCCGGCATGGCAGACAGCGATCCGGCCAGACGTGACGCTGCCGTCCGCAGGTACAGCCAGCTAGAGGAGCGGCTCACGGTGCTCGGCGGCTATGCAGCCGAGTCGGAGGCGGCGTCGCTGGCATCGAGCCTCGGACTGCCGGCCAAGGTGCTCAAGCAGCCGCTGCATACGCTCTCCGGCGGGCAGCGGCGGCGAGTCGAGCTGGCGAGGATTTTGTTCGGCGAAGCCTCTGTCCTGCTGCTCGACGAGCCGACGAACCACTTGGACGCCGACTCGGTGAGCTGGCTTCGCGACCACCTGCGCAGCTACCGAGGCGGGCTCATCGTGGTCAGCCACGACACAGAGCTGCTCTCAGCGCTGGTGACGAAGGTGTTCCACCTGGACGCTGACCGCGCTGCGCTCGATGTGTACAACGTTGGCTGGAAGGCCTACCTGGATCAGCGCGAGACGGACGCGCGCCGCCGCAGGCGGGAGCGGGTTAACGCCGAACGCCAGGCTGCCGCGCTGCAGTCCCAGGCCGACAAGATGCGAGCGAAGGCGACCAAGGCAAAGGCGGCGCAGGGCATGGCGAAGCGTGCGGAAAGACTGCTCGCGGGCGTCAGCGCCGACCGGCAGCCTGATCGCGTCGCGAGGCTGAGGTTCCCCGAGCCAGCGCATTGCGGCAAGGTTCCGCTGACGGCCGAGGGCTTGTCCAAGTCCTATGGCTCGCTCGAGGTCTTTACCGACGTCGACATGGCGGTTGACCGCGGCGCCAGGATCGTCGTGCTCGGACTGAACGGCGCTGGGAAGACCACGCTGCTGCGCCTGCTCGCCGGGGTCGAAGCGCCGGACACCGGATCGGTGCAAGCCGGCCACGGGCTCAGGCTCGGCTACTACGCCCAGGAGCACGAGACACTGGACAACGATCGAACCGTGCTCGAGAACATGCGGGCCGCCGCGCCGGAGCTGACCGAGGCGGACCAGCGCGGCATTCTCGGTTCGTTCTTGTTCTCCGGCGACGACGTGGCCAAGCCGGCCGGCGTGCTGTCGGGCGGAGAGAAGACCAGGCTCGCCCTCGCGCTGCTTGTGGTCTCCGGCGCCAACGTGCTGCTGCTAGACGAGCCGACCAACAACCTCGATCCCGGCAGCCGTGCGGAGATCTTGTCCGCCCTGCGCCGGTATAGCGGCGCCATTGTCCTCGTTACCCACGACGAAGGCGCGGTCGACGCTCTCGGGCCCGAGCGCGTGCTGCTGCTGCCCGACGGAGTCGAAGATCTCTGGAGCGCTGACCTGGCTGACCTCGTCGCCCTCGCATGACGGGATAAGCCTGGGGAGATAGGCGCAGTGATGGTCGGCAATTGTCACGATCTTTTGCTGCGGTGTGGGTAGCCGATCACGTCTTCTTGCGTGATCATGGCCAGATACACAGTGCACCTAAAAAGGCAGAGTGCACCAGGCGCCAGTCAGTGGCCGGTTCAGTTTTTCCAGGAGGAAGGCGTGACCGAGACCCTCAAGAAGGGCACTAGGGTGACCGGTGCCGATCGCACGAAGCTCGCCTCTGACTTGCAGAAGCGGTACAGCGCTGGGGAAAGCATTCGCGCGCTGGCCGCGTCGACCGGCAGGTCCTATGGATTCATCCACCGGATACTTGCCGAATCCGGCGTGACGCTGCGCAGCCGTGGTGGTGCGACGAGGGGTCGGGCCAAGGGCTAGTGAGCCAAGCGTCAGGGCCACGGTTCGAAGTCGACGGAGCGGTTGCCACCGTCACGCTGGCACGCCCGGAGCGCAGGAACGCGATGACGCCTGCGGTGTGGCGCGGGCTAGCCGATATCGGCGCCAGCCTGCCGCCGGACGTCAGAGTTGTAGTAGTCCGCGGCGAGGGCCCGTCGTTCTGCGCCGGAATTGACCTGAACTTGCTTACAAGCGCCGCCGGCGACGAGGCAGTAGCCAGTCCGTCGGATCCGGATTTCGACCGGCAAGTTGCTAGCTACCAGGCCGGGTATCTCTGGCTGCGGGATCCGTCGATCGTCTCCATCGCCGCCGTGCAGGGCCACGCGATCGGAGCTGGATTCCAGCTCGCGCTGGCATGCGATCTGCGGATTCTCGCGGAAGATGCCAGGCTCTGCATGAAGGAGCCTGCGCTGGGGCTGGTACCGGATCTGACGGGTACCAAGCCGCTGGTCGACCTCGTCGGCTTGCCGCGTGCGATCGAGCTCTGCCTGACTGCGAGGACGGTGACCGCTGGCGAGGCACTGTTGCTGCGGCTTGCCGAACTGGTCGTCCCGGCCGCCGAGCTCGACGAGGCCGTCGATGACCTGGTCTCGGCGTTGCTTGCCGTCGACCCGGCGGCGGCCAGGGCAACCAAGGCGCTCTTGCAGCAGGCACCGGGCAACACGCTTGCTGAGCAGGCGGCGGCCGAGCGCCGCAGCCAAGCCGGGCTGCTCAGGAGCAAGCTCGCCAACCCGCCCGCATTACGCCGATAGCTAACTAGGGAAGCTACGCCCGCGCCTCGCGGTTGCTTCGGCATGAGCTATGCGAGCTGGCATGCGATGCGGTCATTTTCCCGCGACCGCTCGATCACGCAGCAGCAGATCAAGCCAGGCACCGTTCGCCGGATCATGTCCTATGCACGGCCGTACCGCCGTGAGCTCATCTGGTTCTTGATCATCGTTGCCCTTGACGCGGGAATCACGGTCGCTGTCCCGCTGCTGGTGCGCAGCTTGATCGACAACGGCATTCTGCCGCGAAATGTCGGAGTGGTCCTCGCCATCGGTGCGGCGGTCGCTGGCCTCGCGTTGTTCGACGCCGTGCTATCTATCGCGCAGCGCTGGTATTCCGCCAGGATTGGCGAGGGCCTGATCTACGACCTGCGAACCCAAGTATTCCGGCACGTTCAGCAACAGCCGATCGCATTCTTCACGAGAACCCAAACCGGATCGCTGGTAAGCCGGCTGAATAGCGACGTGATCGGCGCCCAGCAGGCATTGACGTCGACGCTGTCGTCGGTCGTCGCCAACGTCCTCTCGCTCACGCTGGTCCTCATCGTGATGGTCTCGCTGTCCTGGCAGATCACCCTGGTAGCGCTCGTTCTGATCCCGCTGTTCATCCTGCCGGCCAGGTTCGTCGGGCGCCGGCTGCAGCGGCTGACCAGGGAGTCGATGCAGCTGGACGCCGCGATGGGCTCGACCATGACCGAGCGGTTCAATGTGGCGGGCGCGATGCTGGTCAAGCTGTTCGGCCGGACGCGCGAGGAGGCCGACGTCTTCTCCAACCGCGCGGGCCGGGTCCGCGACATCGGCGTCCAGACAGCGATGTATGGTTCAACGCTGTTCATCGCGCTGACCTTGCTGGCCTCGCTCGCGACCGCGGTCGTTTACGGGCTCGGCGGCGTGCTGGTTATCGACAACTTCTTCAAGATCGGGACTCTCGTCGCGCTCGCGACGCTGCTTGGCAGGCTTTACGGCCCCATCACCTCACTGTCTAACGTGCAGGTTGATGTCATGACCGCACTGGTCAGCTTCGACCGGGTCTTCGAGGTACTCGATCTGAAGCCGCTGATAGCCGACGCACCCGATGCTGCCGCGCTGCGGACGGGGGAGACCGCACCGGCGATCGAGTTCGACCACGTCTGGTTCAGGTATCCCACGGCTTCTGAGGTCTCGCTTGCCTCGCTTGAGTCGATCGCGTTGCCGATCCCCGAGCGAACTGACGCCAATACGGACGTGCTGCGTGACATCAGCTTCGAGGCGCCTGCAGGCAAGCTGACCGCTCTTGTCGGACCGTCCGGAGCAGGCAAGACCACGATCACGCACCTGGTTGCCAGGCTCTATGACCCGAGGTCAGGGACGATCACGATCGACGGAAGCGACATCAAGGGCGTCACGCAGGAGTCCTTGCACGACGCGATCGGGGTGGTGACGCAGGATGCGCACATGTTCCACGACACGATCCGCGCGAACCTGAACTACGCCAAGCCAGGTGCTACCGAGGCAGAACTGATCGACGCGTGCAAGGCCGCGCAGATCTGGCCGCTGATTGAGACGCTTCCTGACGGTCTCGACACGATCGTGGGCGACCGCGGATACCGGCTTTCAGGAGGCGAGAAGCAGCGGATCGCTCTCGCCAGGCTGCTGCTCAAGGCGCCGTCCGTGGTAGTGCTTGACGAGGCGACGGCTCATCTGGACTCCGAGTCAGAGGCGGCTGTGCAGCGGGCGCTGAAGACCGCGCTAGCCGGCCGCACCTCACTGGTGATCGCGCACCGTCTGTCCACGATCATTCAGGCGGACCAGATCTTGGTGATCGACGACGGCAGGGTTACCGAGCGGGGCACTCACGCCGAGCTGCTCGCTGCGGGCGGTCTTTACACCGAGCTCTACCACACCCAGTTCGCCAGCCAGGAACCGCTGTCAGCGCCAGCTTTGGATGCCGAAGCGGTCCACAGCTGATTGACGCACTATCGGAACCGGTTAACGGCGTTATCCGTTGCTTCAATTGTGCTCCGAATTTGTCGGGCATTGGCCTAGGCGAGGCAGCGTATGGCTACGTGCAGACGATGGGTTATCGGCTCCGGGTTGTGCCTGGGCGCTGCAGTTCTCGCCGCAACGCCCGCCTTGGCGCTAGGTCCCGCCTCCGCTGCAGTGCGCGGCCAGGCCGCGGCGAGTCGCTGGCATATCGCTTACCGCGTACCGTCCCACGCGTACGAGCTTGGTGGACTCTCGGCGCCAGGCCGCAACGACGCCTGGGCGTGGGTTGACCATTACCGCAACGACCGCTACCTGTCGACTTACTACCTGCATTGGACTGGGCACGGATGGAAGAGGGCAACGATCCCAGGTTCGGCGGGATTCCGTCCTGATCTCATAGCGTCCGCCTCTCCAGGAGTTGTCTGGATCCTGGGTACCGACACGGCAGGCGATGAAGAGGCGCTGACGTTCAATGGCGAGCAGTGGACACGCAACGCGGTTCCCATCGGCGGCACCTCCCTTGTCGTCCTGGGCAACGACAACGTCTGGATCGCCGACTCTGGCGGTTGCTCGAAATCTGCTGGCGGCAGCATCACGTGTACGACGAGGGTCGAGCATTGGGACGGAGTCGCCTGGCATGCGTCGACGTTGCCGGTCGGCGCGTCAGTTCTTGCCGCAGCGGGGCACCACGTATGGCTGGCGGGGTCGCGGATCAGCAAGCTGAGCATCATCCGCCCACGAGGCCGAGAAGCCGTCTACCAATGGGCGTCAGGCCGGTGGGATCGGGTACGGGCACCAGACCGTCAGATAGTCGGCTATCTCTCGCTTGCCGTGTCCCCGCGTGGGCGAGTCTGGCTGGTGACCAAGACCGTCGGCGCGACGATACCTCACCTCGACCAGAGGACCGGAGGGATCTGGGACAAATTCAGGCTCCCCGACCTTTTCAGTGGGGTGCCGCACAGATCCCAGCTCGGCTACGACGGCCGCCACGGCTTCTGGATCGGTTCAGATCATTGGACAGGGCGACGATGGATCAAGACGCAGTTGCCTGGCTACGAGACGAAGGTAGATGCGGTCAGCTTGACCGCCCCCGTGCCCCGGACGTCAAGCGTGTGGGGCATCGCACAGACGGTGAGCGGCGACCCCCTGAGCTTGCTGGCGATCTTCGGCAAGTTGCCGTAAACGCCCCTCGTCAGATGCGGCGGCGGCCGCGCTCGGCGCCAGTCAGACGCAGGATGATGAGCACGAGGATGGCGCCGAGGATCGACCCGATGATTCCCACGGTGTGGAACTTGTGCGGGGCGAACCTGTGATACTCGACCAGATTCCAGACGAAACCGCCGACGAAAGATCCGACGATGCCAAGCAGGATCGTGCCCAAGCAGCCCATCGGGTCCCGTCCAGGCACGAGTAGCCGCGCGACAGCTCCCGCGATCAGGCCAACTATCAGCAGCACGATGATGAAAGTAATCATGGGCCGGTAACTACCACATTTTGCGCGCTCCATGCCGGAACCTGCCTGGGGAGCGCTGGCCAGTGCCTGCACGGTGACACACTTGGTCTCAGCTATGTCAACTCGCCCGCGTCCCTACATCCTGGTCGTCAACGGCCGGAAAGTGCGCCAGCCGGTCTTTGTGATCGGCGGCCCGCATTCCGGATCTGACCTGCTGATTCGCGCGCTGAAGCGGACCCAGGGGTTCCACTTCACCGTGGGTCAGCCCAGTGTCCTGAGCGTGGTCCTCGCGTTCGCCCGCGCGCCATCGATCCAGGAGGGCAGGGGTGAGGCGGCTGCCACGGTTCTGCGCGATGCATACGCTCAGGCCTGGCAGGTTTCGGCCCACGCGTGCATGGCCTGCCGACCTGAATGTCAGGGCGCGGTCAGCAGGTCAGACGGGACCTGCGTCGATGAACGGGAGATCGCCAGGTACGGGGATGCGACTCCGGCCCTGATCTACTGCGCTGAAGGTCTCGTGGATGCGTTTCCTGATGCCCGGATCATCCAGATGGTTCGAGATGGCCGCGCCGTGGCAGCATCGATGCTGTCCGATCCTGAGGAACTGACCTGGTTCCGCCGCGGCGCCGCCAACGTGGAGACCGAGTTTCCCAACCCCTTTTTCGGTGTTGAAACCGAGGAAGATCGTGACGCCTGGTCCGAGCTCTCTGCTGCGGGCAAATGCGCGATGCGCTGGCGCGGCGCGATCACCAAGATGGCCAGGCTGCGTAACAGCATGAGCGCAGATCAGCTCACCACGTTGCGCTACGAACAGGTGATCAAGGAGCCTCGCGCCACGGCGGCGGCCATATCGGATTTCATCGGCGCCAAAGTCGGCACCATCGAGACCCCGCATGGCCGCAAGAACGTCGAAGGCTGGCGGCGGCTGCTCAACCCCGCCCAACTAGCCGACATCGAGAAGGTTGCCGGACAGCAGCTGCGCCGGGTCGGCTACGGCGACTAGCCAGCTCGCCCGTCTGCCATGCTGCCGCGCGCGTACTGGGTGTCGTGGCTGTCCAGGTTGAGCGCGGCCTGAATCAAAGGCACGTGACTGAATGCCTGCGGGCTGTTGCCAACCTGACGGCCGAGGCGGGGGTCGTACTCCTCGCTCAGCAGTCCGACATCGCTGCGCAGGTCGAGCAGGCGCTCGAACATCTCCGTCGCGTCGTCCTCTTCGCCGATCATGAGCAGGGCGTTGACCAGCCAGAAGCTGCACGCGAGGAACGCTCCTTCGGTGCCAGGAAGACCGTCGACCGATCCACCAGTCTCGGGCTGGGTGTAGCGCAGTACCAGGCCGTCCTGTGTCAGCTCACGCCTGATGGTCTTGATGGTCGAGACGATCCGCGCATCGCCAGGGGGCAGAAACCCTTCGTCCGCAATCAACAACGTGGCGGCGTCGAGTGACTCGCTGCCGTAGTACTGCGTAAAGGTACCTCGGCTTGCGTCATAGGCATGCTCGCAAACCTGAGCGTGGATTTCGTCCCTGATCGCTCGCCATCGTTTGAGCGTCGACTCAGGCCCGAAGAACAGGCCGGTTTCGGCCATCTTTATCCGGCGGTCGAACGCAACCCACGCCATTACTTTCGAGTACACGAAATGTTTGGCGCCGCCGCGCACCTCCCAGATTCCTTCATCGGGCTCGTCCCAGTGCTGCTCGAGATAGCGGAGAAGACCGTCAATCAGGCTGCTCGAATGCTTATCGAAGTGGAGGCCCGCCTGCCGGCTGAGCATGAGCGTGTCTACGATCTCGCCGTAGACGTCGAACTGAATCTGCTTGACCGCGTCGTTTCCGATCCGCACGGGCGCCGAGCCCTCGTAGCCGGACAACCAGTCGGCGGTCCATTCCGGCAGACGTCGCTCACCTGCCACGCCGTACATGATCTGCACGTCGGCGGCCGAACCTGCTACGGCCCGGCTCAGCCAGGCGCGCCAGGCATCGGCTTCCTCCACGTATCCGGTGCGGAGCAAAGCCTCGAGCACGATCGTTGAATCGCGCAGCCAGCAGTACCGGTAATCCCAGTTCCGCACCCCGCCGATGTCCTCAGGCAGCGACGTCGTCGGCGCGGCGACGATGCCGCCAGTGGGCGCGTACGTCAGCGCCTTGATGGTGATCAACGACCTCACCACTGGATCCCGATAGCGACCGTGATAGGTACACCTGGATACCCAGTCCGTCCAGAAGCTGGCCGTCTGGTCGAGGGCCTCCTGCGGGACCACTTCGGGCGGCGGTCCCTTGTGATGGCTGGGCATCCAGTTCATGACGAACGACACCTGCTCGCCGGCCCGTACCACGAAGTCGGCCTGGTGCGCGAAATCACGCCCGACCATCTTCACCGGCGTCTTGATCCAGACCGAGTCGGGTCCGGCAACCGCAACCACCGCGTCATCGATCTTGCGTACCCACGGCATGATCCGGCCGTATCCGAAGCGCATCGTGAGGTGGCTCTCCATCTCCACGGCGCCCTCGACACCCTCGACGATCCGGATCAGGATGGGGGCGTCCGTGCCCCGGGGCGGCATGAAATCGATCACCTTGACTACGCCGCCGAGCGTCGTCCACTCCGTCTCGAGGATCAGCGTGTCCTTCCGGTACTGCCGCTCCATCCGGCCGGCCCGCGAAGGCGGCCCGTCCTGAGCCGTTGGATTGATGCGCCACTGACCGTTCCGCGCATCGCCGAGCAGCGCCGCGAACACCGCGTCAGAATCGAACCGAGGCAGGCAGAGCCAATCGATCGAACCTTCCCGGCTGACCAGCGCCGCGGATTGCATGTCACCAATCAGGGCGTAGTCCTCGATCCGCGGATACTTGCGCGTCGGCTGCTGCATATAGCCTCCTTGACCGCTCCCAGCCTGTCATGGCGGACGTGGCACGCGCCTAAGCTTGGCCTGTGTCCACTACCCGAGCCCGGGTCGTCGCATGCGCGGCGGCTGCTGTGGCCGTCCTGCTCGCCGGCTGCGCGCGGATGGACTCGGCGCTCGGCCAGCAGTGGCTCGTAGTCCAGCTGGCCAGCAACACCAAGCTGGCCACGGCCAAGCACGTTACCGCCACGTGCTCGCGCGCTTCCGGTCTCCGCGCCGAGCCGGTGCGGCCGACGTCACCCGGCAAAGTGGTCGCGTCAGTCCGGTTTATTTCAACCCAGGCGACCGACGCTGACATGGCCAAACTGCAGCAGTGCCTGCAGCGGTTCCCCGTTGTTCAGGGACTCACGATGACCGAGCCGGGAGACTGACCGGCTGCTCGCCCGCCGCTCGCTTGCTGCGAGGTCAAAGATTTACAAATCCTAGTTTTCAAATATAGATAGAAGGCTACTATGCAGATAGGCCAACCGGGGGAGGGTCACATGAAACGAGCGCTCACCGCTGCGGGCGTCACCGCCGTGACAGCACTGGCGGCGGCAGGATGCGCATCCTCGTCAGCCAGCACGGGCGGATCGGGGAGTGCAGGGAACCCTCTGGTTCTGCGGCTAGGGTTCCTCACCAACATCACGCACGCACCGGCGCTGATCGGGATCGAGAAGAACTACTTCTCCAAGGCACTCGGGAAGAACGTCAAGCTCGAGATACACCCGTTCAGCACGGGCACCGAAGAGGGGACCGCACTGCTGGCCGGGCAGCTAGATGCCGCATACGTCGGTCCGAACCCGACGATCAAGGCCTGGCAGACATCCAACGGCAAGCTGATCAAGGTCATCTCGGGCGCCGCCTCCGGCGGTGCAGCCCTGGTAGTGAAGAAGGGCATCACATCCTCGGCGCAACTGAAGGGCCAGAAGCTCGCGAGCCCGTCGCTCGGCAATACCCAGGACGTAGCGCTCAGGTACTGGCTCAAGAAGAACCAGCTGACCAGCACCCAGTCGGGCGGCGGCGATGTCCCGATCACGCCGATCACCCCGAACTCAGCAGCGGTACTCCAGTTCAAGTCCGGCCAGATAGCCGGCGGCTGGGAGCCTGCTCCTTACGACATCGAGATGGTGCAGGACGGCGGCCATGTGCTGGTCAACGAGGCCTCGCTGTGGCCGAAGGCCCAGTTCGTCACGACCAATCTGGTGGTCACCCAGAAGTTCCTCTCGGCTCATCCTTCGGTCGTCAACGGCCTGGTCAAGGGTCAGATCCAGGCGAACAACTACATCCACTCCAATTTGGCGGGCGCCGAAGCATCGGCCAACACGGAGTTGACGTCGCTGCTCGGCAAGGGGCTCGACCCTGGCGTGCTGTCGGCAGCCTTCAAGGCGATCACGTTCACCAACGACCCGATCGCCTCCTCGCTGGCGACCGACGCGCAGCACGCGGTTTCGGTCGGCCTGCTCGACCCGGTAACCAACATCTCTGCGCTGTACGACCTCGGCCCGCTAGACGCTCAGCTCAAAGCCGCCGGACAAGCGCAGGTGACGCCATGAACGTACTGCAAAGGTTCGATCCGTCCGCCGGGCCGGAGGCCGTGCTTAACGGCCGCCGGCCCGGCCCAGCCGGCTCAGCTGAGCCGGCGATCCAGCTGACCGAGGTCTCCAAGGTCTACGGGCGCGGCGCCGGCGCCGTGCACGCCGTTGACCGGCTGTCCCTGACCGTGGCCGACGGCGAGTTCGTATGCCTCGTCGGGGCATCGGGATGCGGCAAGTCGACGTTGCTGTCGATCGTCGCCGGGCTCGACTCGCCCACGGCTGGCCAGGTCGACACGACAGGGCGCCGGGTCGCGATCATGTTCCAGGAGCCAGCGCTGTTCCC
>Ga0066903_100001584_pt1 | contig 16860 bp, 15 predicted proteins | sample PanSoiMetaGPlot1_FD_67491 | JGI IMG/M metagenome (GOLD analysis project Ga0066903, IMG submission 67491) | Tropical forest soil microbial communities from Panama analyzed to predict greenhouse gas emissions - Panama Soil - Plot 1 (version 2) | ecosystem: Environmental > Terrestrial > Soil >... | reverse complement strand
ATGCTTTGTCTGTGGGAAGCGCAGTTCGGCGATTTCTCCAACGGCGCGCAAACGATCATCGATCAATTCATCGTCTCCGCGGAATCGAAATGGCAACGACCGAGCGGGATCGTGTTGCTTTTGCCGCACGGTTATGAAGGGCAGGGCCCGGAACATTCAAGCGGCCGGCTCGAACGTTTTCTGCAAGCATGCGCGGAAGACAATATCCAGGTATGCAATCTTACGACATCGGCCCAGTACTTCCACGTTCTGCGGCGGCAAATGAAGCGCGACTTCGTAAAGCCGCTCGTAATTATGACGCCGAAGAGTCTGCTGCGGGCCGAGTTCGCTTCATCGCGCGCGGAAGAGTTTCTCAAAGGCCGATTCGAAGAGATTCTTGGCTCCCCCGAAGTCGGTCCGCCGGGCAAAATGAAACGCGTGATTCTTTGCTCGGGCAAAATTTATTACGATCTGCTGAAATATCGCGACGAGAAAAAGATCGACAGCGCTGCCATCATTCGCGTCGAGCAGCTTTACCCACTGCACGAGAGGAAATTGAAATCGATGATCAAAGCGTTTCCGGAGAAGGCGCAGTTGGTTTGGTGCCAGGAAGAGCCGCAAAACATGGGTGGGTGGACGTTCATCGAGCCGCGTTTGCGGACAACGTTCGGCCGCGAAATCGCCTATGCCGGCCGCGACGCCAGCGCGAGTCCGGCCGTCGGCTCGCTCGCGCGCCACAAGCGCGAGCAAGTCTGCGTCGTTCGCGACGCATTCTCGGTTTGAACGTTTGATTCGACCGCGCGTTTTTTCTGCGCTTAGTTAGGCGGACATGGCGGTCGAGGTAAAAATTCCAGCGGTCGGCGAATCGATTACCAGCGGGATCGTTTCGGTCTGGCACAAGAAATCCGGCGATTTCGTAAATGCCGGCGACGCGCTCTTCACCCTCGAGACCGATAAAGTTTCGACCGAGATCGCAGCGGAAACTTCGGGCGTCCTGGACACGATTGTGAATGAAGGCCAGGAAGTGAAAATCGGAGAGGTCGTTGCGACGATCGACGATTCGAAAAAGACGGGCGATGGGACGAAGCCGGCGGAAAAGAGAAAATCTATAGGCGACGCTGCTAAACCAGCGGCTTCCCCTGCAAAAGAAAAATCAGAGGACGGCGAGACGCTCTCACCGGCGGTGCGTCGAATTGTCGAAGAAGAGAACCTCGATGCCGGGAAAATTTCCGGAACAGGCCCGGGCGGTCGAATTACAAAAGCCGACGCGCTCGCCGCGGCGCAGAACCGCGGCAAGACCGAGAAGAAAAGTGAGCCTGCGCAAGATCGACAATCGGACGACGGTCGAATCGTTCGCAAAAAGATGTCCCCATTGCGCCGGAAAATCGCGGCGCAACTGGTCATGTCCCAGCACACGACGGCCACTCTGACCACATTCAATGAATGCGATATGAGCGCCGTTCAAAAGTTGCGCGCCGATTCACAGGATGCATTCACGAAAAAGAACGGCGTGAAACTCGGATTCATGTCGTTTTTCATCAAAGCGAGCGTCGAAGCGTTGAAAACCGTCCCAGTCGTTAATGGCCGGATCGAAGACGAGGATTTCATTTACAACAACTTTTACGACGTCGGCGTGGCAGTCGGCACCGAACGCGGCCTTGTCGTGCCGATAGTGCGCGATGCGGACAAAAAATCTTTCGCCGATCTCGAACGTGACATCGCTGGTTTCGCGACGAAAGCGCGCGAGGGAAAATTGAAGATCGAAGATATAACCGGGGGCACGTTCACCATCACAAACGGCGGCGTTTACGGCTCGCTCTTCGCCACGCCAATTCTGAATCCGCCACAAACCGGAATTCTTGGAATGCACAAGATCATGCAGCGCCCGATCGCAATCGATGGAAAAGTGGAAGTGCGCCCAATGATGTTTCTCGCGTTAAGCTACGATCACCGCGCGATCGACGGCAAGGAAGCGGTGACATTCTTGATCAAAGTGAAGGAGTGCATCGAGGACCCTAAGAAGCTGCCGCTGGATTTTTGATTGTTCTCCCTATCATGTTGAGCGAAGCGAAACATCTCTGACCTTCTCCCCCGCGATGCGTGATCACGACTACTGGGTTTACATTCGAACGAACAAGCATCGCACAACGTTATACATTGGGGTTACCAGCGACCTAGAGGGTCGGTTGTGGGAACATCGATGGGGGGAAATGTCCGGCTTTGCAAAAAGATATCATTTGAACCGACTTGTCTGGTTCGAGCATTTCCGCGAGATAAGCGACACCATCGCGTGCGAAAAACAGCTAAAAGGCTGGTTGCGTCGCCGGAAAAATGCGCTGATTGAAAAGACGAATCCACCTTGGTTGGACTTGAGCGCCAACTGGGATGAACAGCCAAGACCTGATTTCGTGCGGTGGGATACAGAAGAAATGATCAGAGATTCTTCGCTCCGCTCAGAATGACAGCTTTAATTATAGAAGATGGAACCTTTTGAAGTTGTAATCATTGGTTCAGGGCCCGGCGGCTACGTTGCGGCGATTCGTGCCGGTCAGCTTGGTCTAAAGACCGCGATCATTGAGAAAGACAAAGAGCTCGGTGGGACTTGTTTGAATATCGGCTGCATTCCGAGCAAAGCGCTTCTGGTTTCGAGTGATCACTTCATGTTCGCGAAGAAGGAAGCCGCGAAACACGGAATTATGATCGAGAACGCGACGGTCGATCTTAATAAGATGCAGCAGCGAAAGGACAAGGTGGTCCGCGCGATGACCGGCGGCGTTCGCGCGTTGATGAAGACCAACAAGGTCACGACTCTTGAAGGATTTGGGACGATCGCCGTGCCGGGAAAAGTTTCGGTCAAATCGTCGGATGGAAAAACGCAGGAGGTCGAAGCAAAGAACATCATTATCGCGACTGGAAGCGTTCCGATCGAGCTGCCCTTCGCGAAGTTCGACGGGGAAACAATCGTCAGCAGCACCGAGGCGCTCACCTTTACCGAGCCACCAGCAAAGTTTCTCGTCATTGGCGCGGGCGCGATCGGCCTCGAACTCGGATCGGTCTGGAGCCGGCTTGGATCAGAAGTGACGGTCCTGGAATTTCTGCCGCGGATCGCCGTCGGATTCGATTTGGAATTATCGGACCTGTTGCAACGATCGCTCACCGCCCAGGGAATCACATTTCATCTCGAAAGCAAAGTTAACGCGCTCAAGGTCGAGAATGGCCGCGCTACTGCGACGGCGACGAAGGGAAATGAAGAATTAAAATTCGAAGCCGACAAAGTTCTGGTTTCAGTCGGACGCAAAGCCTTTAGCGAAGGTCTAGGCGCGGAGAAAGTCGGCGTCGAGTTTGACGAAAAGAAGCGGATCAAGGTCGACAAACACTTCAAAACAAACGTCGATGGCATTTATGCGATCGGCGACGTGATTGCCGGACCAATGCTGGCGCACAAAGCGGAAGATGAAGGGATTGCCTGTGTCGAACACATCGCCGGAAAAGACGGCCATATGAATTATGACGCGATCGCCGGAATCATTTATACGAATCCCGAACTAGCGGGCGTCGGTTTGACGGAAGAGCAAGCGAAAGAAAAGGGAATCGAGTACCGCGTCGGGAAGTTTCCATTCCGCGCCAATGGCCGCGCAGTAGCAAATGAGGAGCTCGACGGAATGGTGAAGTTTATCGCGGACGCGAAAACAGATCGCATTCTCGGCGCGCATATTTTGCAACATGCAGCTTCGGAATTGATCGCCGAAGCGGTTTCAGTGATCGAATTCGGCGGAAGCTCGGAAGATCTTGGCCGGACCTGTCATGCCCATCCCACGTTGAGCGAAGCAGTGAAGGAAGCGGCGCTCAATGTGGAAAAGCGCGCGCTACACATTCTTAACCGTTAGTTTTCGCGAGCGCGGCCTCGCGGCGGCGGATCGCGAACAAGGCGATCATCGCCGAGACCACGCAAACAATTGCGCCGAAACCGAGTGCGAAAGGAGCGCCCAGCCAGTTTGCGACCGCACCGGCTTCGAGACTGCCGAGAGGGATCATCGCTCCAAAGATCAAGGACCACACTCCCATTACACGGCCACGCATGTCGTCGGACACGATTGTCTGCAACACCGTGTTCGTGGTTGAAAAAAATAAGAGCATGCCGAACCCGGCTACAAATAGAAATATGAGTGTGAGATAGAAATTGCGTGAAATTGAAAAAGCCAGAATCGCGGCGGAAAATAGCCAGACGCCACCGAGTGCGAGTTTTCGAGGGGTAACTCGATGGCCGAAAGTGGCCACGACCAGCGCGCCCACGAGCGCACCAGTTCCGCTGGCCGACATCAAAATGCCATATCCATCTGCGCCGCGACCGAGCACATCGCGCGCAAAGGCCGGCATGATTACCATGTAAGACCAGCCGAAGACTCCGACCGCCAGAAAGAGCAGTAAAATCGTGCGGACGCGTGGATGTTGAAACGAATACTTGATTCCGTTCCAGGCGTGCTCGGCGGGTGAACTGATCTCAAGCTTTCGTTCAAACGGTGGCAAGCGCATCAGCAAGAGCCCGGCTATGACCGCGATGAAGCTGACTGCGTTGAACAGAAAACAGACTGCGACGCCAACGGCGCCGATCATCAGGCCGGCCAACGATGGGCCCACCACGCGCGCGCCATTGACGATTGAGCTATTGAGCGAAATCGCGTTCAGCAAATCTTCGCGGCTCGTCATTTCAACCGTGAAGGCCTGACGAGCTGGCATGTCAAAGCCCATCGCGACGCCGTTGAGCGCAGCGATGACCACAATGAAGCTCGCGCTTGCGAACCCCGCCCATATGCCAATTGCGAGAAGAAATGCGCAGATCATCTGCGCGGTCTGGGTCGCAACCAGAATGGAACGTTTCGGATAAAGGTCGGCCAGAGACCCGCCCCAGATTGCGAACAACATCATTGGAGCGGAACCGACTGCGGCGACCGCGCCGAGCAAGAACTTCGAGTTAGTGATCTCGTAAACAAACCAGCTCATCGCCGTTTGCTGCATCCAAGTTCCAATAAGCGAGACAAGCTGACCCCAGAAGAAGAGTCGGTAATTCCGATGCCGCAGCGCGCGAAACGTCTGTCGCCAGCTAACACCGCCGACCGGCAATCGGTGGGGCCGCCCGCTAATGTCTTCCGGAATGCGCGCGGGTTCAGCGGTTGTCAGATTCGAATTTAGTTCGCCCGTAGCCATTCGTTAGGCGTTGGATTTCTCGCTTTGGAAATGCCAGGCCGCCCTTTCCATCCTCCGCGCTACCACACTCATTGCCAATGAAATCACGTCCTTCTTTTGCTGCGGCGGGAACGAGATCATTTTGGTCTGTAACGCCACCTACCGAAGCGAAGAGGCGCGTGCTAGCTTCTCGCCGTGCAAAGCACGGCTGCGATTCTTCTCCGTAAACGCAAATTCAGCGACACGAGCCTGGTCGTTTCCTGGTGCACCGAATCACTCGGCTGCATCCAAACCGTGGCCAAAGGCGCGCGTCGGACCAAAACACCGTTTTCCGGAAAGCTCGATCTTTTCTTTGAAACCGAGATCTCGATTGTCTCCGGCCGCAAATCGACGCTGCACACGCTTGCCGAAGTCGTGGTTAAGAATCCCTTTGCCGGGATTCGAACAAATTATCTCCGGACGCAGGCGGCGGCTTACTTCGTCGAGCTGATCGAAATTTGCACCGAGCGCGATCATCACGAGCCGGAGCTGTTTGATCTGTTACGACGTGCCTTCAACTATTTGGACAAGAACGATCCAACGTTGCGGGCGGTTTCACACTTCGAGACCGAGCTTGCGCGAATCGCTGGCGTGCATGACGCGAAGAAGTTGAAAGCGGACCCCGCGTTCGCGCTTGGCAATCTTTTTGGACGTTTGCCGCTCTCTCGTACGCCGCTCTTGAAAACACTTGGGTTCGAGACGAAGAACAAAACGACGGAGGCGGCATGAGAATACGAAGTTGCGCGTTGACAGTTATTCTTTGCAGTTGCAGCTCGATCGCGTTCGCGAATGAAACTTACAAATTCGACCAGGGGGGTTCCAAGATCGGTTTCTCCGTTCACCAATTTCTCGGAACGACAAACGGAAAGTTCACCAAATTCAACGGGAAGATCGAAATCGATCGCGAGCATCCGGAAAATTCATCCGTGAACGCGCGGATCGAGGTCCGCAGTATCGATACCGGCATCGTGAAACGCGACAATCACTTGCGCAGTCCGGAATTTTTTGCAGTCGAAAAGTATCCCGAAATCGTCTTCAAGAGCCGCAGTGTGAAGCAAATCGGGTCGCAAGCGGGCGACATCGTCGGCGATCTGACGATGCACGGCGTGACCAAGCCGGTCACCTTGCACGTGAAACTGTTGAGTTCCCCGAATGATACGAACCAAACGCGGTGGTCCGTCAACACTGACCCGCTCAAGCGCAGCGACTTCAATCTTATGTTCGCCCAAGCCGCGGAGGGAATTTCCGGAATTAGTCAAAACGTGGCTGTGAGCATTGAAATCGTCGCGACGCACGGGCAATGAAATGATTGTTCTCGTCCTCACCTGGGTCGGCGTTGGCTGCTGGGTTGTTTGCTTCTGGTGGATGCATCGCATCTCTTCGCGGCAGGACTCGTTACTGAAAGAACTTCACGAAATGACCGAGCGGATTGAGCGTCTGTCCAAGGAAGGCCGGGAACTCATGCGCGATGTCCATCCCCAGGTTGGCGAAATTAAAGAACACGTCGAAACAGTGAAGGAAGCAGTCGAAAAGGACTGATTCATTTCATGCAAATCACTCCGCTCGGAGATTCCGCGCTTCTCATTCGAGTGGTCAAAGATTTCGAAGCTGCGCCCGCGGAAGCCTTAGATCGTGTTCTGGCAGCAAGGCACGCTTTGGAGGCGGCAAAAATTCCGGGTGCGACGGAACTCGCGCCCGCCTATACAACCGTCGCGCTTTTTTACGATCCGGCGATCGCAATCGATGCCGGTGCGCCCGCAACGGGCATTGTTGCCTGGCTCGAAGAGAGAATTCACGCAGCGTTGGCCACCGTTCAACCAATCAAAGCCGATCGGCCCGACAGAGCTGTGATCGAGATTCCGGTTTGCTACAATACCGAATTTGGATTCGATCTCAAAGATGTAGCGCAGCGCGCGGGACTTGATTCGACACAAGTTATCGATCTTCACAGCGGAGCGGAATATCGCGTCCATTGTATCGGGTTCACTGGTGGTTTTCCGTTCCTTGGCGGTTTGCCGGACAAGATCGCCACGCCGCGACGAGACGTGCCGCGAAAGGAAATTCCCGCCGGCTCGGTTGCGATCGGTGGAAAACAGACCGGCGTTTATCCGATTAAATCGCCCGGCGGCTGGAATGTGATCGGCCGGACGCCGCTGAATTTGTTCGATCCTGGAAAAAATCCACCGGTGCTTTTGCGCGCGGGCGATCGCGTCCGTTTCCGCGCGATTACGAGAGATCAGTTCGAAAAGTTAACCGCATGACCGCAACCGCGATTCGAGCCGGTTTTTTAACCACCGTTCAAGATTTGGGGCGCACGGGGGTTCGCGAATTCGGCGTTTCGTTAGGCGGCGCCCTCGATACGCATGCCTTGCGGGTGGCGAACTTGCTGGCTGGAAACGACGAATCCGCCGCCGGCCTCGAGGTTACCTTTGGCGGCTTGCGACTCAGATTTTCGGATGATCGTGTTCTCGTCTGGTGCGGCGCCGAATTCAAAGCGGCCGTCGGCTCGACTCCGATCGGAGCAGGTCATCCCGCTGTCGTCCACGCGGGAGAGGAATTTTCGATCGAATCTCCCGCCCGGGGTTGCCGCGCGTGGTTGGCGATTTCGGGTGGAATCGATGTGCCATTGGTTCTCGGAAGTCGCGGAGGAGATTTGAGAGCTGGGTTTGGGGGATTGCACGGACGTCCACTGCGCGATGGCGAACAATTTCGGCTGGGCGAGAACAGTGCGCGCGCCAAATCTCTGGTCGAAAGCCTGCGCAGCGAAAGAGTTGGGGGCTGGAAACCGCCGCATGATTGGTCGAACCCGGCGCGGCGCGGTACGACATTGCGCTACATCGAGGGGTCGGATTCCCATCGATTCCTTGATTCGGCCCGACAGTTGTTTGCGAGCGGAAGCTTCTTTGTCTCGCCTGATTCAGACCGGATGGGGATTCGCCTCGATGGCCCGTCGTTGGAAAGACAGGAAAAAGTCGATCTTCTTTCGGAAGCGGTTGCTCCGGGCACGGTCCAGGTCCCACCAAACGGAAAACCCATTTTGCTGCTCAATGATTGCCAAACCATCGGGGGTTATCCAAAAATCGCGCACGTGATCACAATCGATTTGCCGGCGGCGACTCAGCTTTGCGCCGGTGACCAGGTTCGCTTTGTTAGAACTTCGATCGGTGAAGCGCATGCGCTCCTGATCGAGCGTGCGCACAATCTGGAACAATTCCGGCGGGGCCTCGAATCCCGTTACAAATGAAACTCGCAGTCGACCTCAATGCGGATCTTGGCGAAGGCGCAGGTCACGATGAAGAACTGCTGGCCCTTGTCACTTCGGCCAATATTGCCTGCGGATTTCACGCCGGCGACGCCGATACAATGCGCCGTTCCATTGAGATCGCTCGGGATCGAAAGGTTGCAGTTGGCGCGCATCCGAGCCTGTTCGATCGCGAAAATTTCGGACGGAAGGAACTAACGGTAACGCCCGATGAAGTTTTTGAGGGGGTTGTTTATCAGCTTGGGATCTTTCAAGCGATCGCGGAGGCCGCCGGCGTCCGGCCGAACCATGTGAAGCCGCATGGCGCGCTCTACAATATGGCGGTGCGCGACGCGTCCCTTGCTGATGCGATTGGCCGCGCCATCGCCGGCGTCGATAAACGATTGATTCTTTTCGCGCCGCAGAACACCGAACTCTCGCGCGCCGGGGAAACACATGGACTGCAGATCGCGCCGGAAGTCTTCGCCGACCGAAATTATCAAAGCAATGGCGCTCTGGTTTCGCGAACGCGGCCAGACGCGTTGCTGCACGATGCTGGGGAGGCGGCCCCTCGCGTCATTCGAATGTTACGCGAAGGCAAAGTTCGCTCGATCGACGGTGTCGATGTCGCTGTCAGGGCCGAAACGATCTGCCTTCACGGCGACAATCCTGAGGCGGTCGAATTCGCGCGCCGGTTGCGGGTGACTCTGGAGGAGGAAGGTGTAGAAATCCGCGCTCCGCGGCGCTCGACATGAGCGAGTCCCAATCGGAATCCGGTCTCGTTCGCGCGCTCGGTCCAATTGACGCGACGATGATTGTCATCGGTTCGATGATCGGATCCGGAATCTTCATTACCTCGGCCGAATCGGCGCGCTTGAGCGGAGCACCCGGCTGGCTGCTGCTTGCGTGGACAATTGCCGGTTTGCTGACCATGACCGGCGCCCTTTGCTGTTCCGAACTCGCGACCATGATGCCTCGCGCGGGCGGCGTTTACGTTTTTTTCCGCGAAGCTTACGGCCCGGCGATGGGGTTCTTATACGGCTGGACCTTATTCCTCGTTGTTCAAACCGGCACAATCGCAGCGGTCGCGATCGCATTTGCGAAATTTCTTGGCGTCTTTGTTCCGGCCGTTGCTCCGGACAATTATCTTTTCACAAAGCAGCCAATCAGCATTGCGGGCGGCTATGCGGTGAGTCTTTCAATGCAACAACTCGTTGCCATTTTGTTGATCGCGCTTCTGACCTGGACAAATACCCGCGGCCTGAAACTCGGAACGCTCGTGCAAAATGTTTTCACTTTTGCCAAAACGGCTGCTCTCATCGGCGTGGTCGCGGTTGGATTCTTTCTCGGTTGGAGCGCAACAAGCGCTACACGGACCGCGGCGTGGTGGGATTCATGGCAGAACGGGTGGACCCCACAGACCGCTCAATCCGGTTTCGCGCTTGCGGGAGGAACCGCAATTGTCCTGCTCTTCGGAAAATCAATGGTTGGTCCGCTCTTCGCCCAGACCGCCTGGACTAACGTCACCTTTCTCGGCAGCGAAGTCCGCGATCCCGGCAAGAATTTAGTGCGCGCATTGCTCGTCGGATCCGGAATTGTCGTTGTCCTTTACTTGCTCGCGAACTTTTCGTATCTCGCACTTCTGCCGTTTTCCGAAATTCAACACGCACTGCAGGATCGCGTCGCGGTCGCGGCAATGAACGCAGCGTTTGGAAGTCCCGGTGCAATGTGCATGGCCGCGGCGATCATGATTTCTACCTTCGGCTGCAATAATGGACTGATTCTCGCCGGTGCCCGCGTTTATTTTGCGATGGCGCGGGACGGTTTATTTTTTCAAAAGATCGCGACGACGAATCGCTACCATGTGCCGGCCGCCGCGTTGATCGCGCAAGGAATTTGGACCGCGCTTCTGACCCTGCCCCGTACAGTTACGGCGGATCCAGCCACCGGCCAGGTCATTTACGGCAACGTCTACACGCAACTGCTGGAATACATCGTTTCAGCCGATTTGGTTTTTTATATCCTGATGGCGCTCGCGGTGATTGTGCTTCGCCAAAAATCGCCGTCGAGAGAGCGGCCTTATCGGACCTGGGGTTATCCGCTCGTGCCAATCATATCGATGCTGCTTGCCGCGCTCTTGACCATTGATCTTGCGTTCCTGGCCGCGACCACGTCCGGAATCGGGATCTTGATCGTGCTAACTGGCGTGCCGGCCTATTTGATCTGGCGAAAAGCGAACGCCTGATCAGCTGGAATGGCGGTGAAAGAAATTGTAGCGGCTTGAAAATGCCGGCGCGTTGACCTGCACTTGCGAGACAACCAAAACAAAAACGGTCGCACCGAGCAGGCCCCACTGGAGCCATTCCCGCTTGGTCCAGAGACCGATCCGATCAATGACGAAGGCAAACAAGAGAAAGAATGGGAATGCCGCGGCGTTCAATAGCCGGCCAGAAGTGAAAAAGGGATGCTCGCGCGAGGGGTAAGGACAATTCCCGAAATCGAATTTCAGTGAGAGAACGACCATAAATCCGACAATTGAAATGAAGCTCGCGAGCGCGAGCCAGAGAATCCACAACCGGTCCGACTCCAGCCGTTTCTTTCGCAAGAGGATGCCGAACGAGGCCAGAACAATAAACGCGGTCGAGATTGCATAAAACGCGTCTGCCCATTCGGAGCGCATTCGTTCCAAATGCCAGACGAATTCGCCGCGCCAGAAACTTGTGATTAGACCCGTCCAAAACTGTGCCGCGCCCCGGATCGAGAAAATCGGGTGCGGCAACCATTCGCTCAACGGTTTCGCCGTCCAACCCAACAATTCGATTTTGGTCTTTGTTGCCGTCAGGTCGCCGAAATATTGAGCATTCCAGGCGAACCAGAGACCGAGCGGAATTGCGGTCGAAACAATGAGAATACCCAGGGCAATGAGTTGCCGCTGAAGCGTTCCTTCTTTTCGGTGAAGGAAGATTTTCAACACGAGGACGCTGATCGCGACCAACGGCAACGGAAAATTGCTCGTTTTGACGAGACATGTTGCCGCGAGCGCGAAACCGGTCCAGACCGGCACGATCAATCGGACGTTGGCGCTCTCAAGAATTTTGATGAGTCCGAGAAATGCGATCCCGAAACAAATTGGCGAGAACGCGTCGCCCTGGATTGAATAAAACGCGCTTTGCGGCCACACCGCGAGCAAAAGAGGTACGCTCACTTGCAGGAAATGATTATCTGGAAATATGGATCTGGCCGCGGTGAATCCGATCCAGACCAGAATGGTGGCAAGCGCGACATTCAAGAACCGGACCCAGTAAAGCAATGCAAGTCCGTTTAAGCCGAATGTACGGCCCAGGTTCATCCAGGCTCCGGCCGCGGCATAATATAACGGAGGCTCACCCGACTCATGGTTCGCGCGCGACTCCCAAAGCGGCGATTCCTCATCGAGGATTTTTTCAAGGTCGCCCGGTGGTGCTTCCCAGTTCGGCGGCGGATATTGTCCGCCGTACTGTTCCGGCCTCACGAAATATTCCGGCGTCCGATAGAGCGCCAGGTAATGCGCCGTTTCCGGGGCGAACGGCTCGATGCCGCGCGGAATGTTCCCCTGCGAATATTTCACCACCAGGTCGACATGCGGCTGCTCGTCCACATTGTTGAAGAACGGAAACGCGGCCGCGAACAAAAACACACGGAGAGCGGCAAGACCGCAAAACCCGAGAACGAGCGTGCGCAAATTTTTCAATTTCATTGCTGCGATCCGAATTGCTGTTCGATGATCGTAAGTGTGCCGTGCTCGCGGATCACCGGCGCCGCGTTACTCTTCAAAGTGAGAGTGGATTCAATCTGCTCGCGATACGGCGACTTCGTTTCAACAACGAACACCGCCCGGTCGTGCTCAGACGGCTCAGGTTTTGGAACTGACGGCGGATAAACCGGGCGGTCGACGCCAAAAATCGATTCGGAGAACGCGATCTTTTCGTTCGTCTCGAAAATCAACGGATAGACAAATGAAATGGTCGTCCAGGCTGCGGTAATGCCGTGCTGCGTGAGATCGTCTTTCACCGCGTTAATGTCGGCGCCTGGAACCCGCATCATTTCGAGATCATGCCGATTCGCGGAAAGAGTCAGCGTTTCTATCCGGTCCCGGCTCGTCGTATCAATCACCGCCGCGACTCCGCAGACGAGGACTGCCAGAAACACGGCTGCGCCGGTCGCGCGCATAAAAATTTCTTTTCGAGCGAGTAATTGGTCCATCGCGCGAGCCAATAGAATGGACATAAAAAAAACGCCGCCCAGAAAATATCCCGCCACTCGCAACGGTGCGATGATGTAGGGAACGAAACTCATCGCGATCAAGATCAGCATCAGCAAATCTTTTGTCGCTTCGTTCAGACCAAAGCCCATTCTCAAACCGGCTCGGATCTGTGGAAGAGCGCGTCGCGCTGCCAAAACCAATGCGAATGCGACAGCGGCATAGAGGACGTATCCGGTCCATTTTGTTTCCGGGTAGTACCAAAGAACGGTGTCGTCGCTGAAAAATTTCGGCATTTCATGAACAAAAATTTCACGCCAGGCCTGCAGTCCGAATCGCTGCGCGAGCCCGGCAGCCTCTGGCTTCTCCGCGAAAACAAAGTGCCAGTTCCGCATTGCGTGGGTGAGGTTCCACCAAATCGCCGGCCCGTAACCGATCACGAACCCGCTTAGCGCAATCCCAAGACTCTTGATCGAAAACCTTCGTCGAAGGACGAGCAGCGCCCAAAGGCCAACAATCGTAATCAGCAGCAGTTCCATTCCCCAAAACGCCACTCCGCAGGCGAGGCCAAACAGAAAAAAATCGCGCGCCCGCCGGTTGTTTCCGTTTTCGATGATAAGAAACAGAATGACCAGGGTGGGAATGAATAGAAAATAAAAGGTGTAGCCGCGTGGTTGGAAATGCCACTTCAGTAATCCGGGCCACAGAGAAAAAACGAGTGCCGCCCAGGTCGAAACGCGTGTGGAATAGAGCCGCGTCGTCATTACGTAGAACACCACGAGTGTAACCAGGGACAGCAGCACGATCGGAATTTTCATCGCAATGACACCCACGCCCATGATCGCGAAGGGTACGACCTCCAGGTATGCTTCCCACGCGCAGGACGCGTTGTAGGAAATGCCATAGAAGTAAAACGGGAAATAGCGGCCTTCGAGAATATGCTTCCCCATCAAGCCTTCGATCGCCTCATCACTCGTTCCGTGCGTTTGGGAAACGAAAAGAATGAAGAACCGTAGAATCCCGGTCCCGATGAGAATCAAAAGAAACGGTAAATGCCGCCGCATGGACGCCACTGGTTAATTCGGATTGGCCGCGGAGGTCAACGCCGATGTCGATTTAGCCGGAGCTTGGGCCGCTTTAGGCTGCTGCAGTTACTCGACCTCAACCAGCAGGGTTGGTAGCCCGGATTTCGTCGTTTGGATCCAAGCTCTTGCCTTATGATCCGCTCGCTCCCATGCTGGCTTACTTGGATCCTTGCGCCACGGTCGTCCATTACTGCTCCCTTCGAGGAATGCGTCTATCTCTTTTTGAGACAACTCATGTTTATCCATCCGACTGTAGCTTTCGGCGAGACTCAAATGGTTCAGAAACTGAACCAGAATATTGTAGTTGCCTCGCTGATAGATGTTGGTGGTGATGCCTTTCTTGTCCGGAGCACCTTCCCTCACGGGTGTTCCAAAGAGGTTTTGAATCTCAATCTCATTGTTGCCCAGCGCCGCAAATGCGCGCGTGCCGAGAAAGAGGGTGAAAATAAGGACTACGAGGCTCCGCTTCATTCTGAATCCTTTCTAAACTACACGAGTCAATTGAAGAGTTGCGTTTTATCTCATAGCCGAAAGGTCGGCGCAAGTTGTCGCTTTGCGACAGCTGCTACTTTTTTGCCGCGCTGCGTTTGAGATCGTACCCGTCCTTCGCCGCGCCGTAGTTACTCGCGTGCTCAACTAGTCCTGCGCCTTTTTTCCAGACGAACTTCGTGTAATGACCCGAATTGTGACTGGTCATGTAGGTGCAGACGTCGCCTTTGGCCTCAATTTTGGTCGTGTAAGGTCCTTCTTCGAAATTCATCTTGCCGCTGTTGATGGCGCGGACATCGCCCTGTTCGAAATCCGGGGCCTTTTCCATCGCTGAAATCTTTTGAGCTGCCGCGTCGTTATTCTCTTCGTTCAAGAGCACAATGCGGTCGTCGGTTGCGATAAGATAAAGAGGCGGAATCTCGCGCTTTTGCTTCGCGTGCGATTTCGGGTCGGCGAATTCGATTTTGAAAATCGCGCCCCACGGCATGCGCGCGATACGTGTCGTGATCATACGCATGGTCAAGGGAATGTCGCCATTCGTGTATTCGTCGTTCCACTCGGTGCCGCGCACGTCGATCGAAGCCGGCTTGTCGTCTTTCGCGTCAAGATAGGGATTGGCTGAGAAAACAGGCGCGGCCGCCACAAAGGAGATCGCGGCAAGTAGCAAGGGACGAATCTTCATGCGGCCAAGCTTTCTACGGCCGCCGCTCTTTGATCGACAATAGGATTTCCGAGATGCCTTCGGCCCGCGGTTTCGCGCCGAGATTTCCTTTGCCGTGCACGCGAACGCTGACCGCATTCGCTTCCATGTCGCGTTTTCCAATCACCAGCATGGTATGCACTTTCATTTGCTCCGCGCGCTGTATTTTTCCATTGATCTGATCGGTGCCTTTGTCGATTTCAGCGCGGACTTGGTGTGCGCGCAGCTCTTTGAAGATCGACGTCGCATAATCGACGAGCTTCGCGTCATCGCCGATCGTGAGGATGCGAACTTGTTCCGGCGATAGCCAGAGCGGGAAATTTCCTGCGTAGTGCTCTATCAAAAATCCGATGAAGCGTTCGTGCGTGCCGAGAGGGGCGCGATGAATACAGATCGGCGTCTTTTCTTTGTTGTCCTTGTCTTTGTAAACCAGATTGAACCGGCGTGGCTGCGCGAAATCGACCTGGTTCGTCGCGATTGAAAATTCGCGGCCGATCACGCTCCAGGCCTGGACATCGATCTTCGGTCCGTAAAACGCGGCTTCGTTCGGCACTTCGACATAATTGATTCCGGAATTTTTGAGGACGTTCCGTGTCATGTCCTCCGTTTGTTTCCAAAGCGCCGGCTCGTTTACGAATTTTGCACCGCTCCCGCTGAGGCGGGATGGGTCGTGGGTCGAAAAACGCATCAGATATTTCTCGATTCCGAAGAGTTTGAAGTAATTGAGATACATCTCGTTGACCGCGTTGAACTCAGACTCGAACTGCTCTGGCGTCATGTAGATGTGCGCATCGTTGATTTGCAATGATCGAACGCGCATCAATCCGAATAGCTCGCCGCTTTGCTCGTATCGATAACACATGCCGTATTCCGCTAGCCGCAGCGGCAGATCGCGATAGCTCCGCGGCACTGCCGCAAACAACTTGTGATGATGCGGACAATTCATCGCCTTCAGGTAATAGCGATCCATCGGCAAGTTTGATCGGAGCTTGTCAGCTTTGGACAGAATTTCGTCGAGTGCGTCCTGGGTTAACGGCTTCTCAAGAAGTTCCTTGAATTCCCGGCGCCGCAACGGTCGCTCGGCCTCTGCACTTTCTGCGACCAGTTCCATCGGCGGAAACATCGACTCCGCATAGTACGGCAAGTGTCCGCTCTTTAAGTACAAGCTCTCGCGCGCGATATGTGGAGTCCGTACGATTTGATACCCTGCCGCGAATTCGGTTTCTCTTGCGAGCTTTTCCAGCTCTTCGACGATCGCCGCTCCGCGCGGCAACCAAAGCGGCAAACCCGGGCCGACATCTTCGTCGATGACGTAAATTTCTAATTCCCTGCCGAGCTTGCGATGATCGCGTTTCTTCGCTTCCTCGAGCATCGCAAAATATTCCTCGAGTTCCTTTTTGGTTTTGAAGGCGGTGCCGTAGACGCGCTGGAGCTGCGGATTCTTTTCATCGCCCTTGTAATACGCGCTCGCGACGCTCGTTAATTTGAATGCGCCCACATTTCCGGTGCGCATGACGTGTGGGCCGGCGCAGAGATCGATGAAATCACCGTTACGGTAGAGCGAAATTTTTTCGCCGGGTGGAATTCCTTCCAGGATATCGATCTTGAACTTGCTTGGCTGACTACGATCGCCCAACGCGGCGAGCCGTCCCTTTTTCCCGAGATCGAGGGCTTCATCTCGGGAAACTTCCATTTTTTCGAACGGATGATTGGCTTTGATCTCCTTTTTCATCTCGGCTTCGATCTTGTCGAAATCGTCCGGCGAAATCCGGTGCGGAAGATCGACGTCATAATAAAAGCCGTTTTCCACCGGAGGCCCGGCTGCGAACTGCGCTTCAGGCCAGATTTTCAGAATCGCGGTCGCCAGAACATGCGATGCGGAATGCCGAAGCCGTTCGATCTC
>Ga0066903_100001583_pt1 | contig 16861 bp, 18 predicted proteins | sample PanSoiMetaGPlot1_FD_67491 | JGI IMG/M metagenome (GOLD analysis project Ga0066903, IMG submission 67491) | Tropical forest soil microbial communities from Panama analyzed to predict greenhouse gas emissions - Panama Soil - Plot 1 (version 2) | ecosystem: Environmental > Terrestrial > Soil >... | reverse complement strand
GACGCCACTTCAACGTCCCATCATCTGCTGGATTGGATTGGTGTAAGTGCTTAATAGCTACATCCGCCGTCATGGTCCGCTTTGGCTGAGCCTTGTCGCCGGCATCGCCCTTTGGGAGATCGCCGGCCGTTCAACCAGCCGGGCCTTCATGGTGCCGTTCTCGGAAACGCTGGTGCGGCTCTGGCAGCTGATGACGCGCGGCGAATTCATCGCCCAATTCCTGGATTCTGCGCAGCTTTTCCTTACCGGCTTCGCGCTGGCACTGATCGTCGGCGCGCCGCTTGGCCTGCTGCTCGCGCGCGTGCGGACGCTCCGCATCGGTGTCGAGCCCTACATCATGATCCTCTATGCCACACCGATGGTAGCGCTGATCCCCTTCATTCTGTCGATGATGGGCTTCGGGTTCGCGCCCAAGGTGCTGGTCGTGTTCCTATTCTCGGTCTTTCCGATTCTCTACAACACGGTGGAAGGCGCCCGCAGCATCAAACCCGAGCTTATCGAGGTCGCGAAGTCCTACCGCTCGACCGAGTGGTCGTTGTGGCGCGAGGTGATGCTTCCTTACACCTTGCCTTACATGATGACCGGGGTGCGCCAGGCGATCGGCCGCGCGCTGGTCGGCATGATCGCTGCGGAGTTCTTCCTGTCCTCGACCGGTCTCGGCCAGCTCATTATGGGCGCGTCGCAGGATTTTGATACTGCCGGCGTGTTCGCTTCGATTTTTGTCATCGGGCTGATCGGCGTTGGATTGACCCGGCTCGGCTTGATGATCGAGCAGCACTTTGCGCGCTGGAGGCAATGATAATGACTCAAGCCACCATCGCCGCCCCGGCTCCCGCCGAAAGCAAGGTTTCTCTATTGGCGCGTGGCGCCCTTGTGCCGCGGCTGGTCACCGGACTGAGCATTCTGCTGCTGTGGGAAATCGTGGTTCGCGCCTTTGCTCCCGCTTACGTGGCAAAGCCGAGCACAGTCGTGCTGGCTATTCCGCGCGTGATAACCGATCCGTCTTTTCTGCAAGCGCTCGGCGCCACACTCCTGGCCGTGGCTGAAGGGCTGGCGATCACGATCGTGCTGGGCACTGTCATCGGCCTGCTGATGGGGCGCAGCAGCGCCGTCGACCGGGTGATCCGCGTCTATATCAACGGCTTCAATGCGATGCCGATGATCATCGTGTTGCCGCTCTTTTCGTTGTGGTTCGGCTATTCGGGCGCGGCACGCATTGCCACCATCATCTTCGCCGCCATATTCGCCATCACCATGAATGTTGCCGATGGCGCGCGGTCAGTGCCCCGCGAATATCTCGAGGTCGCGCGTTCGTTCCGCTCCGGCCGTTGGCGCGTGCTGAACGAGATCGTCTTGCCCGCATCGATGCCGTATTTGCTGGCCGGATTCCGGCTCGCCGCCGGCCGCGCACTGATCGGCGCGGTAGTGGCCGAATTTTTCCTCTCGATCGGCGGCCTCGGTTATTACATCCTCTACAACTCGCGCTCTTACCATCACAACGAAGCCTTCGTCGGCGTCCTTTTACTCGCCGGTTTCGGCGTTGGATTCGAACTGCTGGTAAACGGGGCGACGCGGCGCTTTATGCCGTGGTACCGCCGCGATGAAAAATCGGGCTGAATGTCTTCCCTCACACGGACCAAAAGTCATGTCATCCGATCCACTGCTCGAGGCTGCGATCGCGCATTGGGGCCCCCGTTTCGTCGCCAACGGTGTGGTGCTGACCGACTTCGATGAAATTACCGGCAAGCTTGCGAGCTACAACGACTGGTGTGCCGCCTGGTCGGAACGGGCGGCACATCATGAAGCACTCGGCCGTGCAGCGCTAAACCGCGGACATAATCTGACGGCCGGCGAATGCCTGCAACGGGCCGGTGTCTATTATCACTTTGCTTCTTTCCTATTCGTCCACGACCAGACGCAGATGAAAGCGGCGCACAGGAAGCAGATCGCATGCCGGCAGGCGGCGCTTTCCTACCTGAGACCACCCGGCGAGCGCGTCGAAATTCCATATCAAGGTAAAAATCTGGCGGGCATCCTGCGCAAGCCAGCCGGCAGCGAGCGGCCGCCGGTCGTGGTGATGGCAGTCGGGCTCGATTCGACCAAGGAGGAAGGCGACGCCTACGAGTCACCGTTTCTGGCGCGCGGAATGGCGACGCTCATTTTCGAAGGGCCGGGTCAGGGCGAAGCGCAATACGACTTCGCCATTCGCGGCGATTACGAAGTGCCAGTGAAGGCAGTCATCGACTTCGTCGAAACACGGCGCGACCTCGACGCCAGGCGCGTCGGCATGTGGGGGGTCAGTCTGGGTGGCTACTACGCGCCGCGCGCCGCAGCCTTCGACAAACGCATCAACGCGTGCATCGCGCTCGGTGGGCCTTTCAGTTGGGGCGCGGCCTGGGACGGATTGCCGGAATTGACGCGCGAGGCTTTCCGGGTGCGGAGCCATTGCAAAACGCAAGATGAGGCGCGCAAGAATGCCAATACGCTCTCACTGGAAGGCCTCGCGCAAAAAATCACCTGCCCGCTGTTCATCGTGAACGGGCGGCTTGACCGCATCGTACCCGCCAAGGATGCCGAGCGGCTCGCGCGCGAGACTAAAGGACCGGTTGAGCTGATGATTGTCGAGGATGGCAACCACATCGCCACCAATCGCGCCTATCGCTGGCGCTCGCAAAGCGCGGACTGGATGGCGGACCAGCTCAAATAGTCGGAAAACCGCGCTGAATCGAATGTAGCCGCTCGATTCCGGTATCCGTAATCACCACCATCTCGCCGGTCTGCACGCCAGCCTTACCATCACCCGTAACCACATTGGGCTGGATCACCACGGTCTGGCCGGCGCGGAACGGATCCTCAGGCACCGGTCCCGCTGGGCGGCTTTTACAGCCCAGAATAGGCGGCAGGTAACCGCCGCCATATCCGTGCAGAAGATCGTCGATGATGGTGAAGCCGGCTTCTTCGATGACGGCTGAGGCTTTGATGACTTTCGCTGGCGTGACGCCAGCCTTGAGTACACCCGCGATCGCATCAAAAGCGGCGTCCGCCGTCGCATGCAGCTCGCGATAAAGCTTGTTTGGCTCGCCAAGCGCAAAACTGCGCAGCACCTGGCCCGGATGCTCCCAGAATGCTGCGCTGATCTCGGCCACAACAACGTCGTCCGCCCGTACCCGTCGCATCCGGGGAAATTGACGAGGCACCGCAAGATCAGGCGCTTTCATCGCCGTGACCCCGATGTAATGAATAACATTGGTTGCGCCCTGCGAGACGTAGGCACGTTCGACCAGATCGCCGAGCTCACGCTCGTGCAAGCCGGGCTTTAGCTCATCCCGCAGCGCCGCCATGCCGAGATCGCTGAAATGCGCGCCGACGCGCAGCCAATCCAGCTCCTCGGCGGATTTCACCTGCCGCAGCCGGACGTAGCTGCGATTGAGGCTCTTCGGCGTGCCAAACTTTGCTGAAAGCGCCGCGTGCTGTTCGGCGCTGAGCGGGCCGATCGTCGCAACGCGATTCTGACGCGCGCCCCTTCGTTCAAGCACTTTGATTGCTGCTACGATCGATGACTCGCCGCCCCAGGCGACATCGGCCTTGTGCGCGATGATCCGTGCCTGTGGCGCATGATTGACATATTGCACGAACAGTGCGTCGCGTTCTCGCGGCGTGAGCACTCCTACAGCCTCGGCGGTCACCGGCCACTGTGTCAGCCACTGCACCACCGAGCCAAAACGATTGGCGCCGCAGAACACGAGATGATCGCATTCAGCCTGCGCCAATAGGGCTTCGACAGCCGCGCGCCGGTCCGTCATCTCCGCTTCGGAGAAATGCGGGTATTCAGCCTCGAGGATCCGCGCGAGATGGGGAGGAAGCGTCACGTGGCCTGCTTCGGCAATGCCACGATCATGTCAAGCTCGACGCGCGCGCCAGGCGAGGACAGTTGATTGATGCACACCGTCGTGCTCGCCGGCCGCCAGTCGCCGAAATATTTACCCATGGTCGCGTGCATGGCGTCCGCATCCCGGAAGTCTGTGAGATATTTCGTCACCTTGACCACATCGCGCCAGCTGGCGCCGACTTCATCGAGAATCGATTTGATCGCGTCCATGGCGCGCGTCGTCTGTTCCTCGATCGAGTGCGGGTGAACGTGCTCGGCATCGACATGTGGGTGCTTGTGGTAGAGCGGCGACGGAGTTGCGCCCGACAGAAACATCAGATCGCAGGCGCCGATGATCCGCACCGCCGGCGCGTAAGGCATGGTGTGCGCCTCTTCTGGCTTCGGATGCACGGGCTCGAGCCGGAAGCTCTGCTTCGGCTTGGACATAACGGTCATAGCGGCCTCCCATCGGCAGAAGAAATTCAGTCCATTTGGGACTGAAATAGCGTCCGACGCAACTGGCACATCCTGGCGCTTCGCGTGTTGATCGCCGCGCGGGAAACGCTAACGTGCGCCCGACAGGAGACCCTCAGGATGCCTTCAACGATCCTCGATTCCGCGGTGTTCCGCGACATTTTCACGACCGAAGCGATACGGAAAGTGTTCTCGGACGAGAACCGCGTGCAGAAATATCTCGATTTCGAGGCGGCGCTCGCGCGCGCACAAGCCAGGCTCGGGATCATTCCGAAGGAAGCCGCCGCCGAAATCGTGCGCCATTGCTCAGTCGAAAAGATCGACATGGCGAAACTCAAGGAAGCAACGGAAAAGATTGGCTATCCGGTGCTGCCCGTCGTCCAGCAACTTGTGAAGCTTTGCAAGGACGGGCTCGGTGAATGGTCGCATTGGGGCGCCACCACCCAGGACATCACCGATACTGCGACGGTCATCCAGATTCGCGAGGCGCTCGCGATTATCGAAAAGGATATCGATGGTATTTGCGATGGCCTGGCAGCACTCGCCAAGAAATATCGCAACACGCCGATGGCGGGACGCAGCAATCTTCAGCAGGCGGTGCCGATCACCTTCGGCTACAAGATGGCAACAATGCTTGCGGCCTTTGAACGTCACAAGCAGCGTCTGAAGGAGATGAAAGCCCGCGTGCTGGTGGGCGAATTTGGCGGCGCGGCCGGCACCCTGTCATCTCTAGGCAAGGATGGACTGAAGGTACAGGACGAACTGATGAAGGAGCTCAAGCTCGGTCAGCCGGAGATTTCCTGGCACACTGTGCGGGATCGCATCGCCGAGGTCGGCTGCTTCCTTGGCCTGGTCACCGGAAGCTGCGCCAAGATCGCGTTCGACGTAAAACTGCTGATGCAGACCGAAGTCGAGGAAGTCTACGAACCATTCCATGCTGGCCGCGGCTCATCTTCGACGATGCCACAGAAGCGTAATCCGATTTCATCGGTCTACATCACTGCACAGACTGCGGTGGTACGGCAGCTTGTCGCCGCATTGCTGGAAGCCCAGGTGGAAGACCACGAGCGCGCAACCGGCCCTTGGGAAATCGAATGGATTGCTTTGCCGGAAATCTTCATGCTGGCGGCCGGTGCCTTGGCACAGACACGATTTCTGGTCGAAGGTCTGCAGGTCAACGAGAAAAAGATGCGCGAAAACCTCGACATTACTAAAGGGTTGATCATGTCGGAGGCGGTGATGATGGGCCTTGGCGCCGACCTCGGTCGCAACAAGGCGCATGACCTCGTCTATGACATCTGCCGCGACGTCGTAAAGACCGGCCGTCCGCTCATCGATCTGCTTGCCGAGAACAAGGAGGTCAGCAAACACGCCGATCGCAAAAAGCTGGAAAAGCTGGTGGACCCTGCAAATTACCTCGGCGTCGCCGGGGAGATGGTCGATCGCGTGCTGAAGATGCGCAAGCAACTCTAGACATTCTTCGGCATCGTCCGCCAGATTGCGATTGCAACGCCAAGCGTGGAGAGGCCGATCAGCACAAACAGCGCGGGTACGGTTACTCCAAAATTTTGCATAGTCGCGACGACGATCGTCGCGCCGGTCATGAACGCCGCGTTGAGCACGTTGACGGCCGCGATTGTGCGCGCACGATAGTCAACGGCACTCCAGGCCTGTACCGCTGCGAAGACCGGCACGATAAACAGGCCGCCGGCAATCGCAAGCCCGCATAGATCCACCGCCGTGCGGATACCAAGCGCCGACGCGAACACAGCCGTCGGACCTTGCGGCGAAGGCACAGGCGAGGCGCCGAGCGTCGCAATGCCAAGATCGAGCGCAAAGCCAGCAAGCAATATCGCGCCCACGAGCGTCGTTTTGAGAACAATCCGACCTCGCGCAATCGCCGCCGCCAGAGCCGAACCAGCGCCGACTGCGATCGAGAACACGGCAAGGAAAACCGTGACTGTGTCCTCGTTGCCGCCAATCACGATCTTGATCAAGGGTGGCAGCAGCGACAGCACCACAATGCCGACGAGCCAGAACCAACTCGTCACCAATGCGCCCCACCACAGGCGCGGATCAGCACGCAAATGGCGTATCATCGCGACTGTCGAGGCCACCACATTGCCCGAAACTTTCAGGTGCGGAGCACCTTCACCGGTCGCAGGAATTAGCAGCGCCGAGACCCAGCACGCGACTGCAAAGCCGATCACCAATGTGGCGAACAGTCCGACCTCACCCTCCCCGCGAGCCGCCAATCCCCCCGCGATGGTGCCAAGAAGAATGGCAACGAAGGTCGCGCCTTCAACCAACGCATTGCCGGCCGGCAATTGGTCACGCCGCAAATGATCCGGAAGGATGCCGTATTTGATCGGTCCGAACAGCGCGGCAAGAATGCCAAACCCGAACAGGGCGGCGAATAAAATCGCCAGCGAGGTTAACGCGTAGCCGAGAACTGCCAGCGCCGCGACGAAGATTTCCACGAATTTTAGCCATTGGGCAACGCGTGCCTTGTCGTAGCGATCGGCAAGTTCGCCGCCGCACGCTGATAAAATGAAATAAGGCGCAATGAATACCGCGCTGGCCAATGTGATTAAAGCTTCTCGGTTAGCCGCACCGGAACGAAACAGGATAGTGAAAACCAGCGCGGTCTTCAGAAAATTGTCATTGAATGCCGCGAAGAACTGGCACCAGAACAGAGGCGCAAACCGCCTCGACAGCATCATCGGCGTATACATGCGATGTCATTATTGCAAAGTTCCATCCCGCCGCGCGCACGCCCTGCGCAAAAAATCAGGCGGCCTGTTGGCCGCCAGGGTCGCTAACCAACCAAAGGCCCGTCAGGACCTGACCTTTTCTTCGTAGGACTCCAGCATCACGGCACCTAAAGCGAGGCCAAGCGCGATGCTGATAACGACAGCGAAAAACGTAATCCACATAGTGTGCCTCCTACGTTAACCGCGTGTGCGCGAGAGTCTGGCGGAAGAAACGCGCCAAGGCTGGCCCGGTTCCCCAATTTTTTGTGTTAAATGGCGGTTCCGCGTTTTCAGGACCCGATACGCATCGAAGCCTGCAAATCGGCCAGTAATATACGCAAATCGAGTTCGCGGAACTCAAGATAAATTCGGCGTAACCAGCGTTGCAGCTCGGCATGCACATCGAGCGGTACGCAGACCGCATTGCTCATATTCGAATCCGCGAATGAGAACGGCGGCGTCTCGATATATCTGCGCAAGCCAGGCGCCAGAACCGGTATGCGCATCATAACCTGCCCGCCTCCGGCGAGCGGATATTTGTCGCGATGCTGCGCAGGCCCCAGTATTTCATTGTGAACCGGAGTCAAAGTCGCTTGGGCGAAGCGCTCGCGTAGTTTGCGGTAGGCCTCGATCGAGGTTTGGTCAGGCGTGACGGTGAACAGGATTGCCACCGCGATCGAACGGCGCTGCGCTTCCTCGACAAAGCCGATTTGATGAGCCAGTGTAAAAAAAAATTCGAAGGATTCGTGACCGAGGTCGACGATTTTGGTCGTCCCATCCTCGACGACCAGGCGGTCAAACAGCGCCATCTGGCCACTGATATCGCGAACCGTTGCGGTAGTGGCGTATTCAGGCAGGAACTGCGTCAGTGTTCGCTCGCCAAAGTTAAGATCGAAGGCCGCGATCGATCGACTTTCTTGCCGATGAAAGTCAGTAACAAGACGCGCCAACAGGGTCTTTCCCACGCGGGGTCGTGGCGAGGCGACAATAGTGATGGAGTTGCGGAATGACATCGCCTGACCGAACGCCGCCCGCTCAATCGGCGTAACTTGGATGGAATCGCTAGCCAGCAACCTGGCGGACGTTGCTCTCCACTTTCGGCGAAACCATGTCGACGAGTTTCACCCGGTCGTACTCGCTCCAGACATTGCCGAGCCAGTGGCGGACATAGCCGCGTAGAACAAATGAATTGTTGGCGGCCTCGCCTTTGGCACCCTTGTTGGCGACGAAGGAGACGAACGGAACACTCGCCACTTCCACCTGTTCGTACGCCATCTCGTTGAGCTTCGGTATGGTTATCTCTTCAGCGCCCTTGATCTTCTTGAAGTAGGAATTATAGGTCGACGGATCCCACTCGAAGAACGTGGTGTTGTTGATGAAGTTCTTCACCAGGAAATAGTTGGCATCGCCGATTACGCGGGCTGTTTCTGCGATCTCTTCGAGAGAAGCGATCGAAGGACCCAGAATGTGAAACACCGCGAACGTGATCTGTCCCTTCTTGGCGGATTCGATGAACCCGATTTCACCAAGTGCCTGCAACGTTGATGACAGCAGGCCGGCGCGCACATCGATGACCGTGACTTTGGCATCGGCGCTGCCCAGCGTGTCGAAGATTTTCATCTGGTCAGCGACCGAGGTCACGTCGACGACTTCGGTCCGCTCAGGATGAAAACGCTTGAGCGTCCCGCGCGGAGCCTCGGTGTCGAAGGCGCGAGTCGGCGTTTGATGAGCGCCGAAGTAATCGATCAGGGTACGGGCGACGGTCGTCTTGCCGACGCCCCCCTTGTCCGCGCCGACGAGAATAACAGCAGGTCTGGCCATGGGGTTACTCTAAAGACGAAGTGATCTGGTTGCTCATTAGTACGGCATGATGGGGGAAGGATGACAGGTCTTAGTGTGGAAAATCGCCGTCCCCCCTTACCAACGCATGGTTGCGTAATTGGAGCGCAATTTCAAGCAATTGCGGCGCGCTTTCAGCCAATTCAATGTCAATAAAGACAAAATGGTCGGTGCCGGCGGAGGGATTTGAACCCCCGACCACCCGCTTACGAAGCGGATGCTCTACCGCTGAGCTACGCCGGCTAAAACCGCGCCACTGAATATCGACGCGAGCCCTGCTTGGCAAGCAACAGGCCATTTCTGGTGGCCAAGCCGGACGGAACAGCTGACGGAGCCGCGTTTAACGGAACAGTTGACGCAGCCGTTGCCAGGCATCGTTGGCGGGCGGAGTCGTGGGTTCCGGCACCGGATCACGATCGAGACCCCCCGCATCAAGTCCCGGGTCGTCCGGCGCATGTACCAGGGGAATTACCGCGTCGACTGCCTTGGTTGGCTTCGGAGGAGTTTTGGATTTTGGCAATTTGGGCGGCGGCCTTTCCGCCCCCGGCTCAGGCTTTGACTCCGCCGGAGTGACGGTGATCGGCTGAGTGACGGCAGGCAACACTTCGATCACCGGCCTGGCAACGCCGAGCTCGGCCAGCGGCACCTTCCATTCGAACCCGTCAAGTCGACCGTTCGGCGAGACCGGCAACCAACGCTCTGACACCACGCCGTCTGCCGTCCATACCGGATCGCCGGAAGCACGCACGGCACGCGCCATCCATTCGCGCACGCGGCCCTCATCGCCGTGATCCGCTTCCTCAACTTCCGCCATCAACGCTGCGACGCGGCGGGTTGGCGCTGACAGATATGCTGCGAGTGCTGTGCGCGCTGCAGCAAATTCCCGCGCATCAAGCGCGGCACGCGCTACCGCGAGTGCGCCTTCGAGTTGCCCAGGAACCTTGTCGGCAAGCTTCCGCATGCGCGCGAGCCGCTCGCGCGCGCTGTCACCAAGCCTGAGGTTCGCGTAACTTTCCGCAATATCCGGATGCGGATTAATCGTCCAGGCAGCCTCAAGGATCTTGCGCGCCTTGCGTGTCTCGCCGGCCTCGGACAGGCGCTTTCCGGCGAGTGCCGCTGCTGACACGAGATCGGGTGCAAGTTTGACCGATTCGAGCACCAGTGCTCGCGATGTATCGCGATCAATATTTTCGAGCGCCTGCGCACGCGCCACCAGCAGCACTGCGCGCTTGCGGCGGTAGTCGGGCTTTTCCAGGGCACCTTTCATATGGCTCAACGCGTCGAGCGCACCTTCCCAGTCGCCAGTCCCACAGCGGTAGTCCAGCAGGGCCTGCCCGGCCCAGGCCACTGGCGGCTGCATCTTGGCCGCTTCCTCGGCGGCCAGTCGCGCAGCATCGGCATCGTTGCGCCGCCGGGCCTCGATATAGAGGCCGCGCAAGCCGAGCAGCTTTGTATCATCACGCTTCGTCATGTCGCGGAACGCACGTTCAGCGGTGTCCCGATCGCCGGCCATCTGGGCCGATTGGGCCGTCAACAAGAGCGCGAGCGGGTCGCCCGGTGACAGCCGCACTGCTTCGTCAGCAGACTTGCGCGCGACGCGCAAATCACCGGCGCCGATTGCAATCAGACCACGGCTGATCGCAAGGTAACCTTTGATGGCGCGCCGATGACGGAAGAACAATGACACCTGCTCGGGTGAGCGCAGGATCGCACGCAGGATCGTCCACACCAGCATCATCGCGAACGCAAGTAGGACGATTGCGAGTGCGGCCACCATTACCGAGGTTTCGATCCGGTAGCCCATCCAGGTTATGGCGACGTCGCCAGGACGGTCAGCAACCCATGCGACCGCTGCTGCGAGAATGGCGACCCAAACAAGGAACAGGACGATCCGGATCATCCAGGCCTCACCGCTTGCCCAGCGCGCGCGCCGTGTCGGCGGCGAATTGACGTGCGGCCGCGAGCGCGGCTTGCTGCGCTTTCGCTTTATTAATCCAATCCTGCGCCGGCGCGCGTACCGCGCTATCAAGTTTGCCGAGATCGGCAAGTGCTTCACTAATGTCGGCACGAGCGGATGCAACTTCGACTCGCACCAACACAGGGGAGGAATCGCCGCCAGCCGGCGCATCGACGGGGCGGATGCGCACAAGCTTGCCCGCATTGGCCTGTAGCCGTTCCAGAAAACCGCCTGGTGGCGCCTGCGCACCGGAGGCCTTCAGCAAAGCAGGGATCAGCGCGCGCAATTCCTGCGCCAACGCCGCCGCGGTCGGCACACCGGTTGCGGCGAACGGCGTCAGAGGCGTCAAGATCTTCTCCTCCGCGGCAAGGGACTTCACCTGGTCAAGCTCGGCAGAGAACGGGGCGCCGCTCGCCACCGTGTCGCGCAATGTCGCCGCGCTGAGCGCAAGCCTTGCAGCATTGTCGGTCGTCGCATTTCTGACCGCTTGTTCAAGCGCGGCAAGACGCTTTTGCGCGGTATCGACGTCACCGGGGGATAAGCCGGAGGTATTCCTGCTGAGATCCTGCACAGTGTTGCGCAATTCCGTAACCGCCTTTTCCGATGCCGCTGCGCGGGTGCGCGCGTCCGCAGCATAAGCGGCCACTTCGTCGCTGCGTTTATTAAGTGCGGTCAGTGCGATACCAAGCGACTTCATGGCGTTATCGGCCGCAGAAAGGTGCTCTGATACGCTCGAATCGCTGGGAATCTTCGCCGTCGCCGATTCGACCTTGCCGATGCGTTCATTCAATTCAGCGATTAAGGCCGAATCCGCGGCGGGCTGCCCGGTGTAGCGGGCGGGCACCATCCCGGCAAACCAAAGCATAACGAACGCAGCCGTCATGATTGCCGCGCCCGCAAGCCCTGCAGCAAGTATTTGCCAGCCGATTTGAGGGGCCGGGCTGCCCGAGGCTCGTCGCCGGCGTTCAGACTCGAGGTCCGGCGCAGGTTGCTCTCGGGGGCCGACGGACTCGTCCGTTGGCGTTGGCTTCGGCTCCCGAGAAATTTCGGTGGCCTTCAAGTCGATCGTCGGGGACGGGCGCTTGCGTTTGCGGGCGCCTCCGGCTGAGTCCGGCGTTTTATCGGCCATGCGCGTTCCCTCGGCTAATCGGCCCAACCCCGCTGGCAGGGAATAACGCAAATGGCTCAGGCGTGCCAATAATCAAGCCTGCACCTGCAAAAGCTCAATCAATGAGGCCTCGTCAGGACGCCTGGCGATGGCGACACGGCCCGCCGCAGCAAGCGGCTCGGCGACCTGGGCTGAAAGGCAGAGGTGCCGCACCGCAAGCGCGGGCCCTGCGATGCCGGCTCCTCTGGCCCCTGCAAGATAATTCTCAGCGCTACGTCGCGAAAAATGCAAAACGGCGTCGACATCTCCGGCCTTGAAAGCCCTGATCAATTCCGGCGGAAACGGTGTCGTCACCGTCCGATAGACGATGCGCATCTCGGCGGCGATTCCCCGTGCAGACAGTTCACCAATCAGATCAGCGGCGCGGTCCTTGCCTGCAAGATAGAGCAGTGGACCTTTGGCGTCGGCATCGGTGAGCGTCCGTACCAGATCGCGAACATCGCCACCTGCCGGGGTAACGTCAGTAAAGCCGGCTTGTCTCGCGGTTTCGGCGCTGCGCTGGCCGATGGCAAACAGAGGCAATGCGAACAGCGCCTTGCCGCGAGGGTGGGCGCTAATTGCAACCGGCGCATTCGCGCTCGTAATGGCCACCGCGGCCCAGTTGCCCGAGAGGTCGGCCGCCACTGCTTCCACTTTCATCAACGGTGCGACCAATACCTCGTGTCCCTTGCTGCGCAGCGCGCTGGCGGTGCGTTCGCTGTCGGCTTGGGGACGAGTGACGACGACGCGCATGGTTAGTCAAAAAACCCAGGTCCGGCACGGTGTTTAAGCTCGCGGCCGACGTCACTTCCGATGGTAGCTGCATCCTTGCGATGACCGGTACCAGCGATGTCATGCGCAGCACTGCCATCCGGCCGCGCAATCAGTCCGCGAAATCGCACCGCATCTCCGGAAACTGCCGCATGGCCTGCGATGGGGGTCTTGCAGGACCCATCAAGTGCGGCGAGGAAAGCCCGTTCGCAGGCAATGGCTGTCGACGTATCGACGTGATCTATGCGCGCGAGAATTTCGCTCACGCGCTTGTTATCGTTTCGCACTTCGATGCCGATGGCACCCTGTCCGACGGCCGGCAGAAACTCTTCCGCGCTCATGACTGCGGTCGCGCGTCCGCTCATCCCGAGGCGTTTCAATCCGGCGAGCGCGAGAAGTGTGGCGTCAACTTCTCCGGAATCGAGCTTGCGCAACCGTGTTTCGACGTTGCCGCGCAGAGGCATCACTCGCAGATCAGGCCGGATCCGCATCGCGATCGCCTGCCGCCGCAGCGAGGCGGTACCAAGGCATGCTCCACGCGGGAGCTCGACGAGCGAGCGTGCCGTGCGGCTGATGAAAACGTCGCGTGGATCTTCGCGCTCGAGGCATGCAGCGAGCATCAGTCCCTTTGGTAACACGGTTGGCATGTCCTTTGCCGAATGCACCGCAACGTCGACTCGTCCATCCAGCAAAGCCTCTTCGATCTCCTTGGTGAACAGACCCTTACCGCCCTCCTCTGCGAGCGATCGATCCTGGATGGTATCCCCGGTCGTGCGAATGGTAATAAGCTCGATTGCATCCTCATTTAGTCCAGCCGCCACCGCTAATTGCGCACGCACCATGCGCGCCTGCACGAGAGCAAGCGGACTGCCGCGCGTTCCTATGCGCAAGAAAGAGACTGTGGATTGCGCCATATGACCTCGCGATGCTAGGCCGAACCGGGGTCGGCCCCGCCGTCAGGACTAGCTATTATTTGAGCTGCCGTCATCTCGCCTCGACGGGCGCAGGAATAAGTGAGGAAACGATGATCGTCCTCGGCATCGAGACAACCTGCGACGAAACCGCAGCTGCAGTCGTCGAACGTCTCGACGACGGCCGCGGCAAGATCCTGTCCAACGTCGTGCTCTCGCAGGTGAGCGAGCATGCCGCGTTCGGTGGTGTGGTGCCAGAGATTGCTGCGCGCGCCCATGTCGAAGCGCTCGATGTGGTTATCGCCGAGGCCATGACGCAAGCTGGCTGCAGCTTTGATGCGATTGACGGCGTCGCCGCTGCCGGCGGCCCGGGCTTGATCGGTGGAGTTATCGTCGGCCTGACAACTGCCAAGGCGATCGCACTCGTTAAAAACAAGCCGCTGCTTGCGGTCAATCATCTGGAAGCACACGCGCTCACCGCCCGGCTGACAGACAATACGCCATTTCCCTATTGCCTGTTCCTTGCCTCCGGTGGCCATACCCAGATCGTGGCCGTGCGCGGTGTCGGCAACTACGCCCGTCTTGGTACTACACAGGACGATGCAATCGGTGAAGCATTCGACAAAACCGCAAAGTTGCTGGGGCTCGGCTATCCGGGCGGACCGCAGGTTGAGAAGGAAGCCGCGCGCGGCAATGGGTCGCGTTTTGCACTGCCGCGGCCGATGCATGGGCGCAAGGATGCGGATTTCTCGCTTTCCGGTCTGAAGACCGCATTGCGGCTGGAGGCCGAGAAGGTCGCGCCACTGACCGACCAGGATGTCGCCGACCTTTGTGCCGGCTTCCAACAGGCGATCGTCGATGTTGTTTTCGACCGGCTACGTTCCGGGCTGAAGCTGTTCCGCGCGCGATTCGGCGCCCCGAGCGCGCTGGTTGCCGCCGGCGGTGTCGCTGCGAACCAGGCGATCCGCAAGGCGCTCAATCGTCTGGCATTCGAAGTTGGCACCGCGCTGGTTGCGCCGCCGCTCGATTTGTGTACCGACAATGGCGCAATAATTGCCTGGGCGGGCGCTGAGCGGCTGGCGCTTGGTCTCACTGATCCTCTGACCGCAGCGCCACGATCACGTTGGCCACTCGATGAAGTTGCTGCCGCCGAGGGCGCGCGGCGTCGGACCGCGGCATATAAGTGAATGTGCGGGCAAGAGGCATGACCATTCAACGCATTGCGGTGCTGGGTGGCGGCGCCTGGGGGACAGCTTTGGCGCTCACCTGCGCGCGCGCTGGACGTGACGTTACGCTGTGGGAATACGAGCCTGCTAATGCCGAAAGCCTCGAACAGAACCGAGAAAGCCGATTCCTGCCGGGAGTGCGGCTTAACGAAACAATCAAGGTAGCACGCGACCTTGAGGAGACCGCGCGCTGCGATGCAATTCTTGTCGTGGTGCCGGCGCAGGCGGTGCGGTCGGTGATAGCGTTGCTCGCAAAATCGCGTGTCGAACGTATACCGGTGGTCGTTTGCGCGAAAGGCATCGAACGAAGCACGCGCAAATTCATGACCGAGATCATCGGCGAGTGCGCGCCGGAAGCAGTGCCGGCAATCCTTTCGGGACCGAGCTTTGCCGCAGACGTGGCCCGCGGACTTCCTACCGCGGTCACGATCGGCGCTTCCGATTCTGCTGTTGCGCAGGCGCTCGCGCAGGCGATGAATTCAGATACATTCCGCCCCTATCATTCGGCCGATGTGCGCGGTGTCGAGCTCGGCGGGGCTACAAAAAACGTGCTTGCCATAGCCGCGGGTATTGTCACCGGACGAGGACTCGGGGCCAGCGCGTCTGCGGCGTTGACTACGCGCGGCTTTGCCGAGCTCGTACGCTTCGGCAGGGCATTCGGCGCCAAAATCGAAACGATGATGGGATTGTCAGGTTTGGGCGATCTCATTCTGACCTGTGGCACACCGCAATCCCGCAATTTCTCTTGTGGCGTCGCGTTAGGCAAAGGCGAGAAGGTGGATACCGCCGCGCACGGAAAACTTGCCGAAGGCATTTTTACGGCACCGGTGCTGCTGGAAATGGCGCGCGCGAAGAGTATCGATATGCCGATATCCGCCGCGGTCGCCGCGGTATTGTCAGGAAAGGTAAGTGTCGATAAGGCAATCGAGTCGCTAATGACGCGGCCAATCAAATCGGAAGAGTGACATGGCGTATTGGTTGCTAAAGACAGAACCGGATGAATATTCCTGGGACGATCAGGTTAAACGCGGCGCCAAGGGCGAGGTCTGGACTGGCGTGCGGAACTTCACGGCGCGGCGGCACCTCAAGGAAATGAAAAAAGGCGACAAGTTTTTCTTCTATCATACCGGCGTTGAAAAAAAGATCGTCGGCATAGGTGAAGTGATCCGCGAGTCTTTTCCCGACCCAACAGCAGGCAAGAACGAGCCATGGGTCGCGGTAACTACGGTGGCCAGCAAGCCGCTGCCAACGCCTGTGACGCTCGCGGCGATCAAGGCCGCGGCTAGGCTCAAAGACATGGCGCTGGTTAAATATGGACGATTGTCGGTGCAGCCGGTGAGCGATGCGGAATGGAAGATCGTTTGCAAGATGGGCGGGCTTTAGCGTGAGGCGTCGATGACCTTCGCGGGCATTAACTACTGGGCGGTGTTGGTGGCGGGAGTGCTCGGCTTTGGGCTTGGCGGGGTCTGGTATCGCCTGTTGGCGGAGCCGTGGAAGGCGGCGCATAACTTTACCACCGAGCAAATCCGCGCCCATCACGGCAAAGGCGCCGCGCCGACTCCGCTGATCATTGCCCTGGTTGCCGACCTGATCATGGCCTGGATGCTGGCCGGCCTGATGGCGCACCTCGGTGAAATCACCGTGAAGAACGGCGTGATTTCCGCGCTCTTCGTGTGGTTTGGTTTTGTTGCCACCACGCTCGCCGTCAACAACACCTTCGGCATGCGCAGCCCGAAGCTGATCCTGATCGACGGCGGCCACTGGCTGGCGGCATTGCTGCTGATGGGCGCGGTGATTGGCGCCTGGGGCGTCTAGGTCCTTCATAACCCCGATAAAGGTGGGGCGATCCGCGCCTTGTCGGTCCCGCGAATGCCGTCGCATAATGCGGGAAAGTAACCACCCCCGGAACTATGGG
>Ga0066903_100001582_pt1 | contig 16861 bp, 10 predicted proteins | sample PanSoiMetaGPlot1_FD_67491 | JGI IMG/M metagenome (GOLD analysis project Ga0066903, IMG submission 67491) | Tropical forest soil microbial communities from Panama analyzed to predict greenhouse gas emissions - Panama Soil - Plot 1 (version 2) | ecosystem: Environmental > Terrestrial > Soil >... | reverse complement strand
CCGATGTTTGGGAGAAATTCACCAAGAAACGCAAACACACCGAACATCAGCGCTGGTTGCACGCCGATTAGCCCTAGCAGTACGCCGATCGAAAGTCCGGTAATGACGCCATTGATCGCGACGCCGCGCGCCCAGGCTGTCATTTGTCGCATAAGCCTGGCGAGGGTGCGATGTGCTTGATTGCGGTAACGATCAGGCACGAGCGCGAGGTACGCAGCTACGAGTGGGCGCGGATTGGACAATGTAAAAACAAGCAACAGAACTACGAACACAAAGCTGGCCACACCGCCGACCAGACCAAGTGTCGATCTTAACAAAATATTACCGACTGTTCCGGCGGCTGCTCCGATTTTTCCGGTGATTGCATCAGCGGCGGGCAATGCCTCGCGGATCGAGGGATAGTTTCGTGTGACCGATTCAATACGAGTGCTAATCCCTTGCCAGACATTTGGCGCACTACGCACCAGTTCCTGCGTTTGTCTGGCCAGCGGCGGAATCGCAAAGACCACAATCGTGGCGGTGATCGCAATGAGGGTAAGCATCAGCAAAATCACACTCGCAAAGCGCGGGACGCGACGTTTCTCGAGAAAGATGACCATTGGGTTTAGCACCATGGCGAGAAGGAAGACCAGGGCGAAAAGCAGGATCACGTCCCGTAGCGCGCGCAGGACCAACCAGACGATGACCAGTAGAAAAACGAGCCACACGATCCGCCGCGCGCCGTAGTAACTCAGCGGCGCGTGTTGATCTTGGTAATCGGGCTCTTCCATTCAAACCGTTCTTTTACAGAAGGCGACGAAGACAACCAAGCTGAATAAGTCGGCCCAGGCTGCTGCGTCGCTTTCCAGCTGTAGCCGGCATCGTTGATGCCGGCTAAAAGGGTATTCCGCGCTACGCTTTGGATATCCATGCCGCAGTGGCAGCCGTGCCGGCTGTATCGTCGGTTTACTGGCGACACGCCTGGCTCTAAACTTAGCCGAACGATGCCGACGTGCCGGGATTACAGCAACCATTGACCGATCACGGTTCCTTCAGTGCGGCCGGCCAGGGCGAGGACGGGGAGTCAGCCGAGGTCTCGGTGTGGGAGTGACTCTTGGAGTTGGGCGCGGTCTTGGTGTAGCAGTTGCCGTTGGAGTAGCTGTAGCGGTAGCCGTGGCCGAGGGAGTAGCGGTAGGCCTTGGTGTTGCTGTAACTGTAGCTGTAGCTGTGGCGGTCGACGTAGGCATTGGCGTCGCGGTAGGGCTGGGAGTAGGAGTCGTCGGAGGTCCTTGCACTTCAAACGACCCAATGTCGAGGCGACCATTAACCACCCGGTCAAATCTGGGCCCACGTTGATCAAAGGAAGGCGGCGGAGTAAAGTTCGGGTCACCGGCGTTAATGGCCGGGCTACCGGGCAGCAACGCATGAGTGAAGGTTGGACCGCCGTTGTCTTGTAATGGACCTAGCATCGGATTGGTGAAGAGTTGGTCGCCAGGACCAGTCAAAATTTTGCCTCCGCCATCACTACATATGTTGTAGCCCAGTGAACTGACTATGCCCTGGGAATTGCTATAGATATTCGCACCTGAAGCGCCTGTCTTCAGGATCGTGTTTCCGATCTCAAGGTTGTTTAAGTTTACGATGCCGGCAGCTAGAAAAGGAGCCGAGTTATCACCGAATGTGCTATTTGTGAGCTGCAGGGTGCCGAGGTTGAGAACACCGGCAGCATAGTCTGAAGCCGCATTGCCGCTCACAGTGCTGCTAATGATTTTCAGCGTTCCGGTGTTGTGGGTGCCGCCACCTCCTGAACCCGCCGTATTGCCGGTGGAGGTGTTGCCGCGAACCGCGCTGTTAATGATGGTCAGCGTCCCCAAATTGTAGCTGCCACCGCCGGACTCCGCCGAGTTATCGGTGATGGCGCTGTCGGCAACCTGCAGTGTGCCGATGTTAAGCTGGCGCCGCCAACATCTGAAGCCATGTTGCCGCTGAGGGCACTATTGCTGATCGTCAGTGTGCCGGCGCCATCGTTATAAGTAGCGGCGCCCTCACTAGCGCTGTTGTCCTGAAACGTGCTGGTATTGATAGTCAGCGTGCCGCCATTGAAGATCCCTCCGCCGAGATTTGCTGTATTGGCGCTGACCGTGCAGTTGCTGATGGTTACCGTCGCTACATTCTCGTTATCAATACCGCCGCCGGTGGTATTGGCGTGGCCGTTGCGAATCGTGAAACCAGAAATCGTGACGCTTACACCCGACACAATAAAGAAAACGCGGGTTTGCGCGTTGCCATCCACAGCGAGGCTATCAGCGCCGGGTCCTTCGATTGTGACGCTCTTGTCTACTTGCAGTTGCCCGGTAGTGAGTGTAATCACGCCGGAAATATTCGTCGCGTCAATCGTATCGCCATCGTTTGCATCAACGAGAGCGTGACGGAGTGAGCCGGGGCCGTTGTCGTTAGTGTTGCTAACCATGACGGTCGCCCCGTATCCGAACAGCGGGAGAGCGCAGACCAGGCTCAAGCAAATTGCAGCAAACCTAAGCCTACTCACCCTGCTTACACGGTGGTATCACATGAGAAATGCAACCATTTGATAGTAACGCGACCGTTACTTTCGCAAGGTATTCGAGCGCGTGGACAGGAATCGGAACAATGCTGGTGGTGCTGTTGTTTTGGTCCGCCTGAGGCAGATGCTGGCTGCGGATGGCAGAATATGTGCAGGCCACAGGCCTGCCGCTACAGCTAACCGGATCAGCGTTGCGACCTAGCCACGGGTCTCTTTAGCCGCGCTGGCGGCACCAGAGCATCGCTTTTCGATGCGACCGGTGGGGCCGCCTGACAAATCACCGTGGCGTCGGCCGCGGGTGCGGAGAGGGATGCGATCTTGGTGTAGGAGTAGGCCGAGGGGTAGGTGTAGGCGCGACTGGGACCATCGCATATGCATGAGTCTCACCATTGTGAACGCCAGTCCCAACGATAACACCGTCGTCGCTAATGCCCAGGGCCGAGGAAGACGTGTTCATCGACAGGTCCCAGCCTGAGTTTGGTGGAATCAGGTCGGCAAGCCGATAGGTGGTCGTCCCGTCGTAAAGAAACGGGATCGAGAAAGCTGACGAATCATCGCCGACGACCCAACCGGCCGAGTTCACCGCGCGAGCAGACCCTTCGCTAGTGCCGGTAGCCAGCGGGATCGCGACCGTCCCTCCCTGGTCCGACCAGATGAAAGGCAGGCCTGAGCCCTGGTTCAACATACTCGAGCCGACTACGTAGCCCGCATTGCTCACGCCGAAAGCGAGCGCTCCATTCAGCCCTGGCAAAGCGCCCACCTCGAAGGCCATGTTCTGACCAATATCATAAACAATCCCAACATTGCGCGCGGCATTGCCCGGATCGATGCCCTGACCGACAACCCTCCCTGAGTCGTTGACGCCGAATGCCGTGACAAAGAAACATCCGATTGCTGTCGTCTGCGTGATGACTGTGGCGCTGCCACCACTATAGATCACGCCGCGCTGATTGCTTCCAGCGTCGACCGAGCCCACCGCAACGTTCGAAGCATTGACGGAGTTTGCGTCTCCGAGCGTCTCGCCCACTGGCAGGGGTAGCTGTGAAACCGCTCCGTTTTGCCAAACGACCGGTAGCCGGTCTGAGCCGAATGCCGTGGTTGCGCCGGTGCCAACGACGATGCCGCTGTCGTTCGCGCTGTTGGAGACGCAATAACTGCGACCTGATAGATTGGGCAACCCAACAATGCCGCCGTTGAGTGTCCAGGTGAACGCCTGAGTCCCACTTGCCTGAAACGAGCGGCCGACAGCGATTCCCCCAGGCGACACCTCAAACCCCTGCGAAGCATTATCGCCGATCTGAACAACACCAATATCAAAGATCTGGTATTGCGGAGTACCAGTCGGCCTGATTGCAGGCGCCTGGTGACGATTGTAGCCGGGTTCGTTGATCCCGGTTTTTGTTATAAACGTGGTGCCACGGTTATTCGCGTTGGCAACTGTTATAGTTATCGCTGTGATTGCCAGGCTACCTAGCACTGCGGCCATCATCGCAGTCAGGGTGATATTTGATGCGGTTTTGATTTTCATTTTAGCGTTCGGGCTCGTGTGACATTTGAGGTCGCAGAGTTCTCGTCGTTTCAACTTTTTAACTATTGCAACTATTTTAACTTGCGCCACGCATTATGGCGGCGTCGGACGCGTGTGTGGCGTGGGACGCGACCTGGGTGTGGCTCGCGGGGTTGCAGTCGGTGTCGGGCTAGGTGCAGGTGAAGGTGTAGGGGTCGCGAGTTGGAACAGTTCTGCGCTTCCCGAAACATTAAAGTTAGCATCGAACCCCCCTGCGGTAAGCACCATGCCGTTGGTCAGCAAAGTGGCGCTGTGCAACTCGCGTGCGGTGTTAAGACTGCCGGTGACACTCCAACTGCCAGTCGCCGGATCGTACAGTTCCGCGCTCGCGGTAGGGTTACCGGTGATATCGGCTCCCGCCGCAACCAGCACCATGCCGTTGGTCAGCAAAGTGGCGCTGTGCAATTCGCGTGCGGTGTTGAGATTGCCGGTGACACTCCAACTGCCAGTCGCCGGATCGTACAGTTCCGCGCTCGCGAGTGCGGTACCGCTGACATCGGCTCCGGCTGCCACAAGCACCATGTTGTTCGGTAACAACGTTGCAGTGTTCGCGGACCGTCCGTCATTCAGGCTGCCGCTGAAACTCCAACTGCCGCTGACCGGATCATACAGTTCCGCGCTGGCGAGGACGCCACTGTTGGTACTCCCTCCTGCCACAAGCACCATGCCATTGGACAACAACGTGGAGTTGCGCACGCTGCGAGCGGTGTTCAGATTGCCGGTGGAAGTCCAGTTCCCGCTGCCCGGATCATACAGTTCCGCGCTCGCCAGCACGTGAGTATTTACATCAAATCCCCCCGCAACAAGCACCATGCCATTGGATAGCAACGTCGCGGTGTGACTCTCGCGTGCCGTGTTCAGGCTGCCAGTGGCTGTCCAGGTGCCGGTCGCCGGGTCGTATAGTTCCGCGCTCGCGAGCGCGGCCTGGCCAATTCCTCCGGCGACAAGCACCTTGCCGTCAGGCAACAACGTCGCCGTGTGAAGCATACGCGCCGTGTTAAGACTGCCGGTAGGAGTCCAAGTGCCGGTCGCCGGGTCGTATAGTTCCGCGCTCGGGGAAACGGTAAAATTGCTATCAGATCCTCCTGCGATAAGCACCATACCGCTGGGCAGCAAGGTCGCCGTGTGTAGATAGCGTGCGGTGTTGAGACTGCCGGTGGCAGTCCAGTTCCCGTCTTCGGGGTGCGACGGTGCTTCGAGATGCGAAGGTCCATGACTGCTAGCTTGCCAACTTCGCTGTGCCAGCGCGCGTGGTATTACCTGGACGCCTAGAAACAACAGGACGACAAAAAACGCGCCCCAAGAAAAATTTGTGATGATCGTTGTACTCCTTTGCTGCTTCATGATGTGTTGTCCTTTATGGCGAATTCTCTTCAGCGTTTAGCCGGAGTGTCGAATCCACTGATCACTTATCACGTTTCACTATGCTTCTACGGCAAAATGCGCAAATTAAGGAAGCTAAATGAGGAGGTGTATTTCTTTGCATCGCAAGTGGGTGATGTGGGGTGCCGTCCTACTTGGGCGTCCAACGAGTATCAATGTTTTTCAGATTTCTTCCGATTTTATCGGAGCAGAGCTGCTATAGTGGGACACGTTAGGCTGATGTCGGCTGCGAATGAAGGAACAACTCAGGTGAATTCCGACAGTTAAGCGGGAACATCGATCCCGGCTACACCTACTGATTCAACTTGCTATCGTGGCGTTGGGCGAGGCTTTGAAATGAGGCACGGTCTCGGTGTAGGGGGTGGGCTGTGGAGGAGGCGCTTGAACTTCAAACGAGGCGATATCGATGCTGCCGCTGCGATTCGAGTGTTGCTCTACAATTGGATAACAAATGAGTTATTCAAAAAAAGGGGTGCACTATAACCAATCAGTGTAAACTTTTGGCTTTGTAAGTCTTTCAACTCTCCTAAGATTAAAGTTCACATGTCGTTTAACAAATTTGGGCTATCGCCCGAGGTAGTCCGCGGGACCCAAGCAATGGGGTTCGTCGAGCCGACACCAATCCAGCTTCGTGCGTTTCCAATCGTGCTTGCTCGAAAAGATTTGATCGGCACTGCGCAAACGGGCACGGGCAAAACGGCGGCGTTTGCCCTTCCAATTCTGACATTGCTGGCGAAACACGGCGCCTTCCGATGTCTTGTGCTCGAGCCGACACGCGAGCTCGCAGCGCAAGTGGAAACTGCGTTTCGCGATTATGGGCGTTTCACCGATTTACGAGTCGCGCTTGTGCACGGCGGCGTCGGTTACGGGAAACAACGCGAGGAACTCAAGCGAGGCGTTGATATTCTTGTCGCTACTCCGGGGCGCCTGCTCGATTTGCTTGAACAACGCGCAACCACGTTGCAATCCGTGAAAATTCTTGTGCTCGACGAAGTGGATCGGATGCTGGACATGGGTTTTTTGCCGGACGTGCGCCGGATTGTTGAAAAAATTTCCACGGACCGGCAGACGCTTCTCTTTTCCGCAACGTTACCACCGGAAATCGAACGTCTCGCTGCCTGGGTATTGCGCGATCCGGCGTTGGTAGAGATCGGCGTGCGCCGCTCGCCGGCGGAAACAGTCACGCATGCAGTATACCCCGTGGCCGCCGAGCAAAAATTCGATCTTCTCATGGCGCTTTTGGAACGCACTAATTTCGATAGTGTTTTGATTTTCTGCCGGACGAAACAAAACGCCGATCGAGTGGCGCATTTTCTGAAGCACGCGCAGCACGCGGTTGCAGTGTTGCATTCCAATCGCACGCAGCGCGAACGGATCGAAGCGCTCGAAGGCTTCAAGAGCGGCAAATACGAAGTGATGGTTGCGACCGACATTGCGTCGCGTGGGCTCGACATCGCCGGGGTCAGTCACGTGATCAATTACGATGTGCCCGAGCATCCGGAAGATTATGTGCATCGCATCGGTCGCACCGGACGCGCCCAGAACGTGGGCGATGCGTTTACACTCATGAGCGGGCAGGAGCTCTCCGCCTTGCAGGCGATCGAACATTTTATAGGCCAGAAAATTCCGCGGCTAAAGCTGGAGAACTTTCCGTATCTTTACACGGCGCTGTTTGAGCCTGAATCAGCGACGAGCGGGCGGCGCGCCGTCGGTGGAGGCCGAACGCACCGCGGATACTCTTTTGGTAGGCGAAGATGAAATTGCAGCGGGAACCGTGCTGTAGCCGGCATCGGTGATGCCGGCCGACCTGCGCGCAATCGTCACGGCTATAGCGCTACAGCATTAACGACTCGATCTCGCCCTGCCACGGCCATTCCTCGGAGGCTTTAACTAATCCAGCTCGCACCAAATTCTCCCTTATGTAATCCCACTTTTGCTGTAGCTTTCGTTCGATCGCAAAACGTGATCGAAGAATTCTTCCTGCCAGACTGTTCCCCGACAACATTAGCTCTCGTGTCATTCGCTTACTTGTCCATTGCTTCCAAGCTTGCATGAATGTTGGTAACGTTTTGGCATCTAATTCTGGGGAGCAAAAGAAGTGCAGATGGTCAGGCATAATGACATAGCGCCCGATCGCCCAAGCGTGTCGATCATGAGCAGTCTGCAACTCTTGAATCATTATGGTAGCAACTTCTTTCGATACCAAAATGGGTCGTCGTTTGAAAGTGCACGTTGTGACGAAATAGATCGGGCAGTCGATCCAGACACGTTGGAGCCGGCGAAGATGCTTACGCATTCTCCTATCTGTAATGGGGATCGGTCACGCCACCGAGTTTTTGTTTCATCAAGCCAGCGGGCCGGGATCACTGATCCCGGCTACAGCACCAAATTCGCCTCGATTTGTTTTGTGCGATGAGTTTTAATAACTGGGTTTATGTCTGAAGAAGAAGCAGGCGCGGATTCACAGGCCGAATTCGACCGGCTCCAAAAGAAATTGGTGCCACTTTGGAAATCGATTGAGCGCTTCAACCAGGACCCGCAAACCATCGTGGTTGTGCCGTCCATGTCGATCGACGCCATCACCTCGGGCGCGGTAATGCAGGCGTACGAGGAACGGTTTTTATTTTTGCTATTGCTGCTACGTCAGGCCAGGGCCCGGCTCATCTATGTGACTTCACAAACGATTCTGCCGAGCATCATAGATTATTACCTTGGCCTGCTTCCGGGCGTTATTCCGAGTCATGCGCGTCAGCGCCTTTACCTTATCTCTCCGCTCGACCTTTCGGTGCGGCCATTAAGTGACAAGCTGCTTGAGCGGCCAAGACTGATGAAGCGCATACGTTCGCTGATCATAGACCCCGATCGCGCACACCTCGTTCCTTTTAATACAACTAATCGCGAGAAGGAACTGGCCTTAGAGCTCGGGATTCCAATGTACGGCGCGGACCCCAAATTGTTTCCGCTCGGCACGAAGAGCGGCTGCCGGAGAATTTTCTCGGAGGAAAATGTTCCGCATCCTCTCGGGATTGAGAACCTCGGCAGTAAGGAAGAACTGATTGAGGCCATCGCGCAGATGCGTGCGAAACAGCCTTCTATCAGGCAAGTCCTGGTAAAGCTCAATGAAGGTGTCTCAGGCGAAGGTAACGCTCTTGTTGATCTAACTGGGTTGCCGGCGCCTGGGGACTCGAGCCAGAAGGGTATGCTGGAAGAGCGCCTCCGGGCGATGCAGTTCGAACTGGCTCGTGTGACCTACGATAGTTACATGAAGAAACTCCAGGAACGAAAAGGAGTTGTCGAAGAGCGAATCCTGGGAGAAGAAATCAGGAGCCCCAGCGTTCAGCTTCGTATTACTCCGCTGGGTGTGGTGGAATTGTTATCCACACACGACCAGCTCCTTGGCGGACCATCGGGCCAAAGTTATCTCGGCTGCGTGTTTCCGGCCGATCAGGGCTATGCGGCCCTGATCACCCGGGAAGCAGCGAAGGTTGGGAAACGTCTTGCGAAAGAAGGAGTGATCGGGCGATTCGCGCTGGATTTTGTGGTCGTACGTTCGAATGGAAAATGGGAGCCTTATGCCATCGAGATTAACCTGCGAAAGGGCGGCACCACGCATCCCTTCTTAACTTTACAATTCCTTACCGACGGCACCTATGATCCTGAGACGGCAATCTTCACGGCGCCCAATGGCCAGCAAAAGTTTTTTGTTGCCAGCGATCATGTCGAGTCGCCGTCGTATCGAACGCTGACTCCCGATGATCTTTTCGATATCGTTGTGAGGCACGATTTGCATTTCGATCAGACGCGCCAGACCGGTGTCGTTTTTCATATGATGAGTGCCTTGGGTGAGCTGGGGCGGACAGGGCTGACTGCGGTGTGCAACTCACATGAGGGTGCCAAGGCTACCTACGAACGCGCGGTGGCTGTGCTCGACCAGGAAACGGGCAAGCCGCCTGCCCCTGCGCCCCTGTCCCCTTAGAGACGCCGGTTGTTTAGCTTCGTGTTCGATTATCACCCGAGATGGACGTCAGCAAGGCGTCGCCCTACATGAATTTACCCGTGAGGCGGGCTCTCCAAGATTTTCAAAAGAAATCTTGACATTCTGGTGGGCGCGTAAGTAAAAAGGGCGCCCCCTCGATCGTCACTCAAACCCCCTCCAAGGATCAAAAAATGAAAAAGCAAAATAACCTCTCCACTAAAGGCCTTCTTATTCGCAGCGCATTTTATATGCTGCTGCTGCTCATCGCCGTCTGCACGATCCCATTCGCACTGGCGCAGCGCAATGTCGGCTATCGAAACGTCATTCGTTCGGCAGTTGGCCCAAAGGGCGACTCGCAGTTTCCCAAATTCCCGTACTCGAGCGTTCGTGAGCGGGAGAGCGGGCCCGCTGGAGTGACGCCCACTCCAACACCGAGCGCCAGTCAGACACCCAGCACCAGCCCGACGCCCAGCGCGAGCCAGATCCCTAGCGCCAGCCCGACGCCCAGTGCTACCCCAACGCCAAGCGCCAGCCCGAACCCGAGTGCTAGCCCGACGCCCAGTGCCAGCCCAACGCCAAGCGCCAGCCCGACACCGAGCGCTAGCCCAACGCCTACCGCTACGCCGGCACCGAGTTGCGGGTTACTGGTTGGTGACGGCTTAGCCATTGGTTTCGCGCCAAATAACTTCACACTTATCGCCAGTAACATCGTCAACTTCACCTTTTCCAACAGCCAGGCAGCACCTAACGACTTCGCTATCTTCCAGACCCACGATCCATTTGGCGCGACAGTCGTCGAGGCTGCGATCACGGCAGCAGGGCATACCTTTAGTGTGTTTACGCCAGGAGACCTGGGTGGGTTCGACTTCAGTCAATATCGGGTGATCATCCTCAACTGGGACGACCACTTTGTCACTGACTTCAATGGTGACTACTCCGCAGCCATCCCTGCGTTGGAAGCCTACATTTCCGGCGGCGGTGTGGTATGGGTGCAAGGTGCCATTCAAGGTGAGGAAAAGGCGGGCGACGAGGAAGACAGTTATCCGTTGCCCTTTGGCGGCCAATCGAATTTCGATCTAAGCAGCAGCGATCCCATTGTCGATCCGTCCAGCCCAATTGTTGCTGGCGTGCCAAGTCCGATTACTGGCAACTTTGCCAGTAATGCTTCGGATCAAGACCTCCCTCAGGACGCGCACGTCGTCGTCGTGAATTGTCAGGACGACCAGGGCGGCGGCGAGAACTGCGACGGCGATGGCGGCGGCGAAGACCAAAATCCTGTTCTGTACGAGCTACGCAGGGGGGCGAGTTGCACGCCAACACCTACTCCCACGCCGGGCACGTGTGTTCGAGGGCAAGGTTTTTGGAAAAATCATCCTGACCAGTGGCCCGTGACTGAGTTGCAGCTTGGGAACACCACTTACACCCAGGACCAATTGCTGTCGATTATGCACCAACCGGTACATGGAAATGGATTAATCATTCTGGCGCGTCAGGAGATTTCCGCGAAGCTGAATATCGACAGCGGCGCTGATGGAAGCTGTGTCGAACAAACACTGGCAGACGCCGATGCCTTGATCGGGGACCTGGTTGTGCCGCCTGTTGGCGACGGATTCCTTGCGCCCAGAGACGTGTCGGATTTGGTGGAGACTCTCGGCGACTACAACGAAGGCGATTTGTGCGCGCCGGCGTGCGGTGACGAAGGGTCGCCTACGCCTGCGCCGACACCGAGGCACGCTCCTAAGTATCCGCCGCACCATCGTCCGCGGTAATGCCATTTTTTCGAAAGGTTGTGAATGCGTAGCCGGGATCTTCGATCCCCGGCCACGCGCACCTGTTCTGGCGTACCAACACCGATCGCCAGCGCACGCTGACAGTGCAATAAGCGACTGCGGATTACTTACGAGCGGTTCTTGTTGTCGCGCGTATCTTCGCAGGCGCGCTTTCACCGGCTCGGAGCACCAGTGAGGCGCCAGAGCGCCACAGCCCGGACTTTTTCGAGAACTCCGGGCCTCCGTTTCCGGAGAATAAAGAGAACTCCGCTCCCAGAAACGGGTCTTCCCAAAAAACGCAATGACGAAAAAACAGGATCGGTCTGTACGCACCTCGGCGCTACAAATCACGCCTACTCTCGCTGTGATATTCCTTTCGGCGGTTGTAATTGCATCCGCCTTGGCGCAGCGATCGAGCCTTCAAGTACCTGCACAACGCGGTTCAGCAAACGCGTCTCAGAGAGTTAATGCGTACAACAGCGTGCAGGTCCACGCCGGTTCGGTGACCGTGACGGCCACCAGCGGCATCCATGGTCCTGCTGATTATCCGACTTTAGGAGCTGCGTTCGCTGCCATCAACAACGGCACGCATCAGGGCGATATCAGCGTCGCTATTATGGGCGACACCACCGAGACAGTGTCGGTTGTTCTCAACGCAACTGGTGGCATGGCCTCCTACACCTCGGTTCTAGTGCAGCCCTCAGGCGGCGCACCGCGCACCATTTCTGGCGCGATAAACGCTGGCTCCCCGTTGGTCGATCTGAACGGCGCAACCAACGTTACCATTGATGGGCTCGGCACTGGCGGCAACGCACTGACGCTTTCAAACACCACTGTCTCAGGCTCTACCGGCACGAGTACGATTCGCTTTATCAACGGCGCGCAAAACAATTCTATTATCAGATGTACGATCCTGGGCTCAGCGCTCCCGGCAACCGGATCAGCTGCGGGAAATATCCTGTTCTATACTAGCTCCAGAGCTGGGAATAATAATAACACGGTTTCATCCTGTAACCTTGGTCCAGCAGGTGTTAATCTGCCCACCAAGGCTGTCACCAGCCTGGGCACTGCTGGCACTCCGAACTCCGGAAACCAGATCATCAATAACAACATCTTCGACTTCTTCAACGCTACGACTTCGGCGTCAGGCGTTAGTATTTTAGCTAACAACAGCAACTGGACAATCTCCAGCAACCGGCTATACCAGACCGCTCCGAGGATATTTACTACAGGCCCCCTGCGATATGCCGGCATCACAATCAATTCCAGTGGTGGGTTCTTTACTGTTACGGGAAATATTATCGGCTTCGGCGCAGCCGACAAAACAGGAACAACCACGATCAGTGGATCGTCGAACGAAGTCCGTGGGATCGACCTGGCGAACGTTAGTACTACCATACCAACCAGCGTGCAGGGGAACACCATTTCGGGCATTAACGATACTTCGGCCCTCAGTTTAACAACCACGGCTCATTCATGCTTTACCGCCATCGCGCTTGGCGCGCCGCTCACTGGCACCGGCGATGGCAGGTTCGACGTTGGCGATGTCACCGGTAATACCATCGGCAGTCTCGATGATTCCTCCACGATTGTCATTGCTGCGACCTCGACTACCGCCAACACCGCTCCTGTATTCGGTATTCTGGACTCTACTTCGAGCTCAAACACCATCTCCAGCAACGTTATTGGAAACGTCACAATCGACTCCGGAGGCACGGGCGCAACCGTTGGTTTCCGGGGGATCTATTCAGTCACGAATGCATCTCAGCTAGCCACACTCAACGATAACACGATTACCAAAATCACGGACAATATTATTGGCAACTACGCGATGTACGGCATTTACGGTTCACCTAATGCATTGAATGCCAGGGGTAATGTCGTGAGTAACATGAGCGGCAACGCCAACAGCCCTGGTGTCACGATGACCGGTATCTTTGTCAGCGCGCCTGTCGCAACGCAAGCGACGAAGGTCTCACAGAACACCGTGCACTCCCTGACCAACACCGTGACCGGAGGCAGCCCCGGCTCGGTGTATGGAATGGACTTCACGCTTCCTATGCTCACTGGGAATTTGGTTGAGCAAAACCTTGTCCATTCGCTCAACATTACTTCCACCCTGACCGCAAACCGGATCTGCGGCTTGGTGATGGAGGGGCAGGGGACAGCCACTTTCCAAAATAACATCGTGCGACTGGGGCTGGACGAAGCCGGCAACTCGATTACAACGGGATTTTCAATCGTCGGTATTCGGGACATGGCAGGCGCCACGGCGAATTATTATTTCAACAGTGTGTATATCGGCGGCACGGGTGTCACATCAGCCTCCAACACGCTTGCGTTCTTTAGCGATGTTATAAACAACACGCGTAACTTCAAAGATAACATCTTTTATAACGCCCGCAGCAATGTCTCAGGAAGCGTCGCCAACGTGGCGATTCAGCTCGCTGGGTCATCGGCTAATCCACCCGGGGTGACCAGCCACTACAACGATCTCTATGCCACCGGAACCGGTGGAGCAATAGGTATCTTTAACTCCGTCGTGCAACTTGCGCTGGCCGATTGGCAGACCGCGACCGGCCAGGACGGCAACAGCATTTCGGTTGACCCTCAGTATCTTAATCCCAACGGAAACGCTTCGACCGGTGATTTGCAAATTTCTTCGCTGAGTCCCTGCGTAGGCGCTGGCATGACGATCTCTGGAATCACGGACGATTCCGACGGCGACCAGCGACCCGATCCGCCTGCCATTGGGTCTGACCAGCCAGCTGGTACAACTCCGACGCCGACACCACGGCCTCGTCCGACGCCGGCACCGCGTCCGACCCTACCAGGTGGTCCCATAACAAAGCCTTTCGCATCGCCATCTGGAATACGGAGACGATAGCGGCTGATAATTGTCGATTGCTGACTGCTAATGTCTTGTGAGCACGGCCCTCCGTAGTGGCGAGTCCGGGTCCTCTTGGCACCCGCCTGCTCATCCGTCCGCCTCGCTGCGTCGAGGCGCTACCGAGGATTCAGTCGCACCGAAGACACGGCCAAACCGCGCCGTGGTTTTAGCTGTCTTTGTAAACGCTTAATTTTTTTTGGGAACTTCGCCGCGCGGTTTCCGGAGAAGGAATAAGAGAAACTACACTGCGAACTAAATAAGGTTGTCGTCGTTTTCGGTGCTGGTCCTCGCGTGAGAGTGCATGGCTGATATCCCAGTTGATCTCGGCCATGGGAGGAACGCTGGGGCCAGCACCCAAGACGATGCAACCTTTGCAACCTTCCTTGCTATCGTACCTGCGGCGTTTTAATCAAAAGCGCCGCATGAATTACAAAGTCGACGTTCAGCCCAGGTGGCGAAGCGACGGCGCCAGTCCCAGGATCCAGGCGGCAACAAAAGTCGAACGCCGGCTCGGCAAAGAATTATCGCCCGCTTCCTAGAAGGCAGACGCGCGTTGCGCGCGAAGCGTTTTGAAGTGCGGCGGTGCCCCGCCGCTTTTAAACGCGGGTTCTATCGACTACTGAAGCGAAATCATCGCTGACGCTTAGCGCGTCGGTCTTAAACCTGTAGATCGAACGCACGATCGCCGGGCAAACCGGGCCTTAGCAAGCTCGCCTAAAGCGGCTGTGCACCGCCGCAATCCAAGACGTGACCTGCCCTTTCTCGCCGTAGCCCCTGGCTCGTCTTCCCCGCTTTTGAGATAAAGGCCACATTACAACAATGTCATAAAAAGGCTTGACACTTTTGGACCATGTCTTCTAAAACGGACTCTACTACATACACAATCCTACATGGATCATCTACTAAATCCTACAAAGCCGCTCTATGAAAAAACAAATTAATCCTGCTATCAAAGCGCACCTTATCAGGAGCGCATCTTACGTGCTATTGCTGGTCGCCATCTGCGTGATTCCCTTCGCGCTGGCCCAGCGAAATCAGCAAGGCATTAGTAGAAGGACTTCAAATGCTGTAGTCCCCTCGCTGAAGCAGCAAAAAACACCAAAAGAACGCTCGGTGTTAGCAGACAGTTTTAGAAATCACCACCTGAGCAAGATGCCCAAAAGAGCAAAAACCGCTCCTGTTCTACCAGTCCAAGACCGTCCCAGCGGCATAGACTGCGACAATGAACCAGGCATCGTCATTCACGATGATGGCGAGATCGATAACGGCTATAGCGGAGCCCAGGGAGTCGTCACCACGGTAACCTTTGCCGACAAATTTACCCCAGCTGCTTATCCAAGCATCTATCCGGCAGTGTGTCTTGATTTCATCACGTTCCCCGGCGGCCCGACATCGTACCCTATCGAGGTAGTGGTCTTTGACGACGACGGGCCGGGTGGAAGCGCGGGCACCGAATTGGGCTCTTTGCCAGTCACTGCATCAGTACATGAAGTGCCGTCTGTGCCCGCAACGCCCGCTTGGAACAGCTTCGACATCACCGCACTGCCGATTATCGTGAATGACGGCAGCGTGTACATTGGCGCGCGTTACGCGGTGCCGGCGACTGGCGACAATGTGTTCATGTCGGCGGATGAAAATGGGGGCCGGCTCTGGAAACGGCTACTGGTTTAACGATGCGGACGGCGTGTGGGCTCCGATCCAGGACGCCTTCCCAGCTTATCGAGCTATGTTCGTACGTGCGGTTGAGCAGCTGGCTGGTCTGGCTGTGACCAGCACCGACCCGGCTGTTGGTAGCGTGGTATTCACTCAGCCAACCGACTTTGTTGTTAACGTGAGCGAACCGGTGGACGCCAGCAGTCTGGCGGCCAGCGATTTCACCGTGAACGGCATCGCGGCAGACTCGGTTGATTACACGCCTGGCGAGACCACCATGACCTTCACCTTCACTACCACGCCGGTGACAGTGCAGGGTGAGCAAACCATGCATATCGATGACGGCGCATTCCTTAGTGATCCGGCCGGCGACCCCGTGCACGAGTTCAACGGCACGTTCCGGTACGACGCTACGCTGTTACAAGTAACCGACACAGACCCGCCGGTTGGCGGCACCTTTACCCCGGATGCGCCGGGCACATATACGTATGACGTGAACTTCAACGAGGCTGTTGATCCAGCGACAGTCGAAACAAGCGATCTAACGCTCAGCGGCAATGCTGGCGGCACGGTGACCGGCGTCACGGTGATCAATGGAAACATGACTGCAGAGTTCACGGTGCATATCAGCTTCGGGGGGAACTTGACCGCGGACATACCCGAGGGAGCGATCACCGATCAATTTGGTAATCCTGGCGCGGCCTTCAATGGAAGTTATACCGTAGAGGGTTGTCCTCCGGGCCAGTACACCATAACTGACGGCGCCGATAGCATCGTGCCGGGGGACACCGATACCGGAAGTCATTGCGACGACTGCGACACGGCGGTGACGCTTCCATTCCCATTCCAGCTGTATGACCAGACATACACGACAGTGAACGTCAGCTCGAACGGGCGCATCGACTTCGTGGTGCCAAATGAGCCGGGCGGCTTCATCACAAACTGTCTGCCTGCTCCGGATAACATCGGGCCGTATGACTTCACCATCTTCGGCGTATGGCAGGATCAACGAACTGATTTAGGTCTGAGCGGCTGCTCGAGCTTCCCCGGTGGAACCTGCGGCGTGTTTACGTCAGTCTCT
>Ga0066903_100001581_pt1 | contig 16864 bp, 21 predicted proteins | sample PanSoiMetaGPlot1_FD_67491 | JGI IMG/M metagenome (GOLD analysis project Ga0066903, IMG submission 67491) | Tropical forest soil microbial communities from Panama analyzed to predict greenhouse gas emissions - Panama Soil - Plot 1 (version 2) | ecosystem: Environmental > Terrestrial > Soil >... | reverse complement strand
GCCCTGGTCGGGCTCGGGGTGGCGATCGACTACGCGCTGCTGATGATCTTCCGGTTCCGCGACGAGCTGCGCGAGGGCGAGGATGTCGAGACCGCGCTGGTCGAGACGATGACCCACGCCGGCCGGTCGGTCATCGTCTCCGGCACCACCGTGGCGGTCGGGCTGCTGTCGCTGATCGTGCTGCCGCTGCCCTTCATCCGCTCGATGGGAATCGGCGGGATGCTGATCCCGGCCGTCTCCGTGCTGGCGGCGATCACGCTCCTGCCGGCGATGCTCTCGGTCCTCGGAACGCGGATCAACAGCGTCAGGGTGTTGCCCCGCCGCCTGGTCGACCGCGGCCACCCCGAGGACGGAATGTGGGGGCGCTGGGCCCGCTTCGTGATCCGGCGCCCGGTGCCGGTCGCGGCCGTCGGGCTTGCGATCGTCGGGGTGCTCGTCTTCTACGGGCTGCAGCTGAACCCGAACGAGTCGCAGCTGAAGAACTTCCCCGGCACCGGCACCGCGATCGCCGGGCGGCAGATGCTCGCGGACGCGCACATCAGCCCCGGAGTGATGAAACCGCTCGACGTGCTCGTCGAGAACGGCGGGAATCCTCAGGCTGTCGCGGCGAAGCTGCGCGGCGTCGACGGCCTCGTGGGCGCGGCGGCACCTCCCGGGTGGCACCGCGGCTCCGACTCGCTGGTTGAGGCCTTTCCCGCGATCGACGGATCGGCCCCGGGAATCCAGGGGATCGTCAACCGGACGAACGCGCGACTCGAGGGCACGAACGGAACCCTTACCGGCGTGGCCGCGGTCGACCGCGACTTCCTGCACGCCCTCTACGGGAACTTCCCCTACGTGCTCGCCTTCGTGATGGTGCTGACGCTGATCCTGCTGGCGCGGGCCTTCCGCTCGATCGTCCTGCCGATCAAGGCGGTGCTCCTCAACCTCGTCTCCCTCGGAGCGGCGTTCGGGATCGTCGTCTTCATCTTCCAGCAAGGCCACGGCTCCTCGCTGTGGAACATCGACGCGACGCAGGCCGTCACCGCCTGGATCCCGGTGATGATCTTCGCCTTCCTGTTCGGGCTCTCGATGGACTACGAGGTCTTCATGCTCAGCCGGATGCGTGAGGCCTACGACGAGACCGGCTCGACCAACCGCGCGATCGAGCTCGGGCTGTCGCGAACCGGGAAGCTCGTGACGAGCGCGGCGCTGATCCTGATGTTCGCGTTCCTCGTCCTCTCCTCGAGCCCCGGTTACGAGATCAAGCTGTTCGCGATCGGTCTCGCGGCGGGGATCATCTTCGACGCCACCGTCATCCGCGCCTTGCTCGTGCCGGCGCTGATGCGGCTGCTCGGCGACTGGAACTGGTGGATGCCGGCCTGGACTCGGAGCGTCCTCCGGATCCGCCAGCCGGAACGGGCGCCGGAGATCGCGACCGAGCAGGCATAGGCAAGGACAGAGAGGGGTGGTGGAGATGATCGAGCGCGAGCTGGACCACAGGAACGCCGAGGGCATCGATGTCACGCTCCTCTGGGATCCCCGGACGGACAGCGTCGTGGTTGCGGTCGTCGACGACAACGAGAGCTTCCGGATCGCCGTGGATGCGAGCGAAGCGCTCGAAGCGTTTCGCCACCCCTACGCCTACGACAGTCCGGGTCACCACGGGACAAGGCAGGTGAAGACGGCATGAAGTCCACGCTTCTTCAGCGAGTCGCACTCGCGAGTGCGAGACATCCCAGGCGCACGATCGGCGCCTGGGTCGCCGCCATGCTGATCGCATTCGTCGCGATCGGAACGCTGCTGGGCGGCGCGCTCACCACGGAAGGCAAGCCGACCAACAACCCGCAGTCTCAGCGCGCCAAGAACGTCCGCGAAGCGGCGTTCCCGGCTGCATCGAGCGCGGGAATCACGGACATCGTCGACATCCGCTCCTCGCGCTACACGGTCCAGTCACCCCGCTTCCGCGCCCTCGTCAGGAAGCTCGCCGGCGAGGTAAGTGACGCCAAAGGCGTCAGGGGGGTCCGTACTTATTTGACGACGCGTGACCCGTCACTCGTCTCGAAGGATCGGCACGCGACGATGCTGCAGCTCGCCATGCCCAAGGAATCGAGCTCCGGGATCGACGATGTGATCAGCGCCGTTCGGCGGGCCGACGCGAGCCCGGCCTTTGCGGTCACTGTCACGGGCCAGCGAACGACCAACCACGACTTCAATAGGCTCTCGGAAGACGACCTCCGATCGGGCGAGCTCGAGTTCGGCCTTCCGGCGGCGCTGATCGTCCTCTTGCTCGTCTTCGGGACGGTCGTCGCAGGCCTCGTGCCGCTGCTCATCGCCCTGCCGTCGATCATCGTGGCGCTCTCCTTCGTGGCGGTGCTGGGGCACGTGTTCAGCCTCTCGGTCTTCACGATCAACATGCTGACCGGGATGGGGCTGGCCCTCGGGATCGACTACGCGCTGTTCGTGGTCTCGCGCTTCCGAGAGGAGCGGGGTCAGGGCCGCGAGAAGCTCGACGCGATCTCGGCCTCGGCGATGACGGCGAACAGAGCCGTCCTCTTCAGCGGTACGACCTTCGTGATCGCGATGTTCGGCATGTTCATCGTCCCGAGCTCGATCATGCGCAGCCTCGCGGTCGGCGCGATCCTGGTCGGGATCGTCTCGGTGGTCGCGTCCGCGACGCTGCTACCGGCACTGCTCGGGGCGTTGGGCGACCGGGTCAACTCGTTGCGAATGCCGTTCGTCGGACGGCGCGCCGGCGAGGCGGACCCCGAAAGCCGCGTCTGGGGCGCCGTCGTTCGCTCGGTCTTGCAAAGGCCGGTGCTCGCCGCCGGACTTTCGGTCGCACTGTTGCTCGCGTTCGCGTCGCCGATCTTCGGCCTTCACATCGGCACGAGCGGCCCGACGCTGTTGCCGACCCGCTTCGAGGCGCGCCAGGGGTTCGAAGCGTTGCAGCGCGACTTCCCGGGGGCGACCGCAAATCCGGTCGAGATCGTCGTGGCGAAGGGCGCGAGGCAGCCGGCGGCTGAACGCGTTCTCTCCCGCCTGCGCCTGACGCTCGCCGCCGACCCGCACTTCGGCCAGGGTCAGATCGCGCGCTCGCCGAACGGCGACGTCGCGATGCTCTCGGTTCCGGTCCGCGGCGACCCCTCCGGCGACGCCGCGGTCTCGGCGGTTCGGCACCTGCGCTCGACGACCGTCCCGGCCGCATTCGCAGCGACCGACGCGGAGGTCCTCGTGGGAGGCACGACCTCGGAGAACATCGACTACTTCGACTCGGTGATCGGCCCGGCGCCGTGGGTGATCGCCTTCGTCCTCGGGTTGACGCTCGTCTTCCTGACGGTCGTGTTCCGCTCACTCGTGGTCGCCGGCACCGCCGTCGTCCTCAACCTGCTCTCGGTCAGCGCTGCCTACGGCCTGCTCGTCCTCGTCTTCCAGGACGGCTTCGGCTCAGGGCTCTTGGGCTTCCACCACGTTCACACGATCGAGGCCTGGGTGCCGTTGTTCCTGTTCTCGGTCCTGTTCGGGCTCTCGATGGACTACCAGGTCTTCCTGCTCAGCCGGATCAGGGAGCGCTACGACAAGACGCGCGACACCACCGACGCCGTCACGTTCGGCGTTGCGTCGACGGCGCGGATCATCACCGGCGCAGCGCTGATCATCGTCGCCGTCTTCGCGGGTTTCGCCGCGGGCGAGCTCGTCATGTTCCAGCAGATGGGTTTCGGGGTCGCCGTCGCCTTGCTGATCGACGCGACGATCATCCGCTCGGTCCTGCTTCCGGCCGTGATGCACCTGCTGGGACGCTGGAACTGGTACCTGCCACGCTGGCTCAACTGGTTGCCGCGACTTCAGGTCGAGGGACCCGCGCTTCGGGCCGCACATCAACGGTCGTGATGATGTCACGTTCTCGAGCCGCCTCGTGTCTTCCTTTTGAGATGCAAATCGAAAGGAGACCCGGGTCATGACCTCTGCGACCTCTCCCGTCGCCGGTGCGCCGCGGGCGCAGGACGCCGCGTCCCTGTCGTCGAGGCGAGGCGTGGCGATCCTGATCCTGCTCTGCCTCGTCCAGTTCATGGACATCCTCGACGCCTCGATCCTCAACATCGCGCTGCCGTCGATCAAGCGCGACCTCGGCTTCACGCAGGAGAGCCTGCAGTGGGTCGTCAACGGCTACATCCTTACCTACGGCGGCTTCCTGCTCCTCGGCGGGCGGGTGGCCGACCTACTCGGCCGTCGCCGCGTGCTCGTCACCGGCCTCGTCGTCTTCGCGGGCGCCTCTCTCGTAGGCGGCCTTGCGCACAGCGAGTCGCTGCTCGTCGGTGCTCGCTTCGTGCAGGGAATGGGCGCGGCGATGCTCTCGCCGGCCGCGCTGTCGACGCTGACGACGATCTTCCGCTCTGGGAAGGAACGGAACACCGCCCTCGGAGCCTGGGCGGCCGTCTCGGGCCTCGGCGGTGCCGCCGGCGTCCTCTTCGGCGGCCTGCTGACCGAGGGGCCGGGCTGGCGCTGGGTGCTGTTCGTGAACGTCCCCTTTGCCGCCGTCGCCCTCGTCGGCGCCTTCGTGCTGCTCAAGCCCGAGCGGAGATCTGCGCGGCTCGCGAACTTCGACGCGCTCGGCGCCTTCCTCGTCACCGGCGGGATGTTGCTGCTCGTCTACTCGCTCGTGAAGGCGCCCGACGTGGGTTGGGGAGCGGGCCGCACGATCGGCGGGCTCGTCCTCGCCGGCGCGGCGCTGGCGGCGTTCGTCGTCAACGAGCTGCGGGTGTCCAACCCGCTCGTACCGATGTCGATCCTGCGGGTCAAGGGCGTCGCCGTCGCCGACGCGACGCAGCTGGTCACGGCGGCAGGCTTCCTTCCGATGTTCTTCTTCCTGACCCTGTACATGCAGACGGTGCTCCACTATTCGCCGATCCAGACCGGCCTTGCCTACCTGCCGCTGACGGCCGGGTTCATCGTCGCGTCGGCGATCTCGTCCCAGCTGTTCGCGCGCGTGGGGACCAAGCCTGTGATCGTGGTCGGAGCGGTGGTCGCGTCCGGGGGTCTTTACTGGCTCTCACGGATCCCGGTCGACGGCAGCTACGTGTCGAACATCTTGCCCGGCCTCGTGATCGCCTCGATCGGCCTCGGCGGCGTGTTCGTCGGCGCAACGACCGCCGCGAACGCGGGCATCAGCGAGGACAAGGCGGGGCTCGCGGCCGGCCTCCTGAACACCGGGACGCAGCTCGGCGGCGCGCTCGGCCTGGCCATCTTCTCCGCGCTCGCGACGGAGCGAACCACGTCGCTGTTGAGAGCCGGCAACACGACGGTCGCCCACGCAACTACCGAAGGCTTCCAGCTCGCACTCCTGGTCGGCGCCGTATTCATGCTCGGCGCGGGGGCGGTGGCGCTCCTGGCCCGCGATACCCGCCAACGCGCGACGGTCGAGGAAGAGCCGGCGCTCGACCTTGCGGCGTAGGCAAGCCTTGGGGGGAGCCTGACCCCGGCTCCCCCCAAGCCATCAGACTTTTGCGCTATTCGGCCGCGGCGCTCGTCAGATCGTCGATTCCGGCCAGCCTGCCCGCCAGCTCGTCGTTCAGCCCGTACCGGGCCGCAAGCGCAGCCGGGGCCGTATAGCTGATTTTCGTCCCGTCCGTATCTGCCCAGACGAGCACCTTCAGCGGAAGATCGAGTGCGGCGAGCGGGGCCGCCGCCATCACCGGCGTGCCTGCCTCCGGACTGCCGAAGATCACGACCTTCGTGTCGCGCAGCTCGAGCCCGTGAGCGGCCGCCTCGCCGCTGTGATCGATCACGGCGAACTCCTTCAGGCCGTGCGCGGCGATCAGGTCGGAGAGGCGTGCGACCGTGTCCGCCACCGAACTTCGGCTTGCCTTCGTGACCACTCCCTCCACTTCCGTTCAGCCTACGACGTACGTCGCGGGAGGCGCTTGGGTAATCAGTCGTGCGGCTTCGGCTCCGGCCTTTTCGACATGGATCGCCGGTGGCTGGGGCGGTGTGTCGTATGCCGTGCCCGGTCCCCAAAGGCGGCCGAAGCGGAGGACGAGTCCTTCGCCCGCAAATCGGCGCGTCGATTGTTCGAGCTCCTCGACAGCCCGCCCGGCCTCTCCTTCGAGCTCGAAGGCCACGCTTTGGACGACGAGACGCGATGCGCCGCTTGCGGCGGCGGCCTTCAGGAGGTTCGCTCCGCCTTCACGGCGCGCGCGGGTGTTCGCAGCGGCCGATGCCTCGGCCAGGTCGGTGACGAAGTTGACGACCGCTTGCGGTCTCGCCCGCTTCGCGAGGTCGAGAAGCGCTTCGGCGTCGTAGACGTCACAGAGGGCGGCTTCCGCGCCGAGCTCGCGAAGGAGATCCAGCTTCTCCGGTGATCGCGTCAGCGCGACCACGTCGTGCCGGCCCAGGTGCGGCAGCGTCGCGCGGCCGAGGACGCCGCTTGCTCCTGCGAAGAGGATTCGCACCGCTGATCAAGTTCGCGCCGGGCTCGGTGGTGACGTCAGCGCGGTCAGGACGTCGTCGAGATAGGCGCGTCGGGCCTTCTGTGTCTGGGGCAGGAGCTGTGGGGTGGCGTGGACGAGCTGGGCATGCCCGAGGTAGGCGCTGTAGGCGAGGAGCGCTCGCCGCTTCGCCTCGGCCCGTGGAAATCCGAGCCGTTGGAAGAGCTCGGCGGCGAAGTCGATCCGCCGGCGCGTGACGCGATCGAAGACCGGCCGCACGGTCGGATGATCGGCGGTTGCCAGCAGCGAGAGCTCGATCCGGTCTCGCGCCGCCAGCTCCGTGACGCGTTTGAACAGGAGGCGAAGCTGCTCGCGCGGATCCTGTGAGGCGGCGTCGACCTCCGCGATCACCGCGGACGTGGTCGTTTGCTCCCAGGCGGCGAGCGCAGCTTCGATGAGCGCTTCTCGGCTGGGGAAGTGCCAGTAGAAGCTGCCCTTCGTCGCGCGGAGCCGCTCGGAGAGCGGCACAACTGCGACCGCAGCGAGCCCTCCTTCGGCGATCGCCTCCAGCGCCGCCTCCACCCAGTCGTGGCGGCTCAGCCTCGTCCGTGCTCTCGTCTCCACTTGACCATACCCTACAGTACGGTTACCATACTCAAGGGTATGGACAATCAGGTGGCAGTACTTGGTGCAGGTTCGTCGGGGCTCGCGGCGATGAAGGCGTTGCGTCAGGAGAGCCTCGGCGTCGAAGGGTTCGAGCGCGGTTCCGACGTCGGCGGGCTTTGGCGCTACGAGAACGACAACGGGCGCTCGGCCGCGTACGCCTCACTGCGCACGAACGTCTCTCGTTCTCGGATGCAGTACCCGAGCTTTGCGATGCCGAAGTCGTACGGCGACTTCCCGCACCACAGCGAGATGGCCGCCTATCTCGACGCCTACACGGACGCCTATGGGCTGCGCGACTCGATCCGCTTCCGGACGACCGTCGAGCGCCTCGAGCCCGAAGCCGACGGCAGTTGGTGGATCACGCTCGCCGACGGCTCGCGCCGCAGCTACGGCGCGGTCCTCGTCGCCACGGGGCTGTTCTGGTCACCGAGCCTTCCCGTCTATCCAGGCAGCTTCGAAGGGACGGTGCGCCATTCGCACGAGTACCGGACGCCCGAGCCGTACGCCGGCCGTCGCGTGCTGGTCGTTGGCGCGGGCCAGTCGGCGGCCGAGATCGCGGTCGAGGTCTCGACCGTCGCCGAGCAGACGTTCATGTCGATCCGCAGCGGCACGCACGTGATTCCGCGCTGGATCGGGCGCCGCCCGTACGACGCCGCCGATGTCGCTCCGCTCAACCGGATCCCCTGGCGGCTGCTGAACGCGATCTACGGTCGGCGGGTCGCTCGCGAGCTCGGGCCCGCTCCCGAGTCGTGGCCGCTCCCCAGCCGGAGGGTCTTGGAGGGGATCCCGATAGTCTCGTCGGAGCTCCTGCCGGCGGTGCGCCGTGGCGACGTCGTCGTCAAGCCGGCGATCGATCGGCTCAACGGAAGCAGCGTGCGCTTCGTCGATGGATCAGTACAGCGAGTCGACGAGATCGTCTGCGCGACCGGCTACCGGATCAGCCTTCCGTACCTGTCGGACGCCTCGGCCGACGGTCGCAACTTCCCGCTCTACCGGCGCATCGTTCCTCCGAACTTGCGTCGGCTCTACTTCGCCGGCTTCGTCGACGCGCCGGGAGGACTGCTACCGGTGGTCGAGGCCCAGGGGCAATGGATCGCCGCCGTTCTGAGCGGGCGCCTTCGCCTGCCGGCGCGGGAGCGGATGTTGCAGGCGATCGAGCGAGCCGAACAGCGCACCCACGAGCGGTTCCCGCACGAAAGCCCGCTCAGCATACGGTGCGATCCGCACGCCTATCGACGGCTCCTGCGGGCCGACCTGCGGCAAGCTCGGAGGGCGTCACGGGGCGAGATCGACGAGCCTTCTCGTCACATTCGCTCGAGTTCCCGGGTCTACTCGGTAGGTATGACCCGACGCGACGGAGGGACGTGACCGATGGACGAGCGAGACTGGCTGGCGGAACGATTCGAGGAGCACCGCACCCATCTGCGGGCGGTCGCCTATCGGATGCTCGGCTCGCTGAGCGAGGCGGACGACGCGGTCCAGGAGGCCTGGCTCAGGCTCAACCGCACCGACGCGACCAAGCTCGAGAACCTCGGCGCCTGGTTGACGACCGTCGTCGCCCGGATCTCGCTGAACATGCTCCGCTCGCGCAAGGCGCGGCCGGAGAGCCCCATCTCCGACGGGCTCCCCGATCTGCTCGTCGACCGGACGGATGGGCTCGATCCCGAGCACGAGGCGCTGCTCGCCGATTCCCTCGGCCTGGCTCTGCTCGTCGTGTTGGAGACGCTGTCTCCGCCCGAGCGGCTCGCCTTCGTGCTGCACGACATCTTCGCCGTGCCCTTCGACGAAATCGGCCCGATCGTCGATCGCTCCCCTGAGGCGGCGCGCCAGCTCGCCAGCCGGGCGCGCCGCCGCATTCGCGCGGAGAGGACCGTGCCCGACGCGGACCTGGAAACCCAGCGCGAGGTCATCGATGCGTTCCTCGCCGCTGCGCGTGACGGCGACTTCGACCGCCTCGTGGCCGTGCTCGACCCGGACATCGTTCTACGGCAGGACTTCGGGCCGGTCGGCGGCCGTCGGGAGATCCGCGGCGCCGAGGCGGTTGCGAGCCAGGCGCTCAGCTATACCCAGGTCGGGCTGGAGATCCGGCCGGCGCTGGTCAACGGCGTTGCCGGGGCGGTCGCCTTCCTCCACGGCCAGCCGTTCTCGATCGGCGCGGTCACGGTCCGAGACGGCAAGATCGTCGAGCTCGACTTCCTCGCCGATCCGGAGCGGCTCAGCCGGCTCGACCTGACGATCCTCGACGATTGAGTCGGTCACGTTCTGCCGTCTCGCCGTGTCATCCATGTGACAGCCGCGACGGAAGGAGCCGAGATGAGCGTCATGTTGTTGCAGCAGAAGGTCAAAGACGAGAGCGTCGAAGAGGCTGAGGCGGCAGTGCGCGACCTGTTTGCGACACTGGATCGCGTGCGTCCTGAAGGCCTCCGCTACGCGTCGACGCGGGTGGCGGACAGCTCGACGTTCGTGATCCTGTTCGAGCTTGCCGAGGGCAGTGGAGATCCCCGGCAGGCGATCCCCGAGTACGCCGAGTTCCTGGAGCAGCTGAAGGGCTGGGTGGAGGGACCGCCGTCGATCGAGCAGCTCGAAGTCGTCGGGTCGTACAACCTGTTCGGCAGCTGAAACTCACGCGCGTACACTCTGAGTCGGCCGAACTGCCAAGCGATCCCGGGAGGCGAGATGACACATTCGATCGCGTGGGAGAAGGTGAGTCACCCTGACGTGGTACGCGCAATCGACGAGTACGACCGACTGGGCCCGGAGCGTTTCTTTTCCGCGCATGGATTCGCTCCCACGACGACTTACGACCTCGTCTGGGAGAGCCGCCGGTACCCGCCAAAAGCAATCTTGGGCACGGCGTATGAGCTGGCCACAGGCCAGCGCCTTGCCTCTGGTGATTTCGAGGGTGGAAAGACCGGCGCGGTCAGGGTGCTCGGGGAGCTTGGATTCAGCGTCGAGCCGCGGAACTGACGAGAAGCCCCGACGTTAGCCGGGCTTCCCTGCCTGAATCCACTCCTCGAAGAGCGTCACTTGCTCGGCAGGCCACGCGCCGTCGCAGGGCATGCTCCCGGAACGGAGGCGTTCGAGGATCGCATCGGCGTTCGCGGCGACGTCTCCTCCGGACCAGAGATCGAAGGCGAATCGCATCGAATCACGATCGCGTTCTCGAAAGAGCGGCTGTATGTCGCTTGCGTAGCTCGGCGAGTCTGCACTCATTCGGGTGTTCTCGTTTCGGTCACGACGCGTCTAGGTTGACATGCGCCGCGTCGTCTGAGACGGTGTCGCCGTCGAGGCCCGAAGACCGAAAGGTCGACGGGCTTCGGCATTTCTGGGGTGGCGCTCCCCGGAGCCGATGAGTCCGGGCCCGTCGGACGGTCTATACGAACAATGCCGACCGCATCCGAAAGAGGGGGGCTCGTTGCCACTGTACGGGCAGCCGTCGGAATGCAGGGCGATTGGGAGGAAACCTGGCGCCGCGTGGCCGGGGCGCTCGAACGCACGCTTCCTTCCGCCGCGATCCTCACGCCCGGGCAACGGGACGGGGACGCGGACGGCTACCGGGGCCACGTGATCCACACCGAGCCCAACGGCACCTTCTCGATCGTCGCCCTCGTCTGGCGGCCCGGGCAAACGACGCCGATCCACGATCACGTCACGTGGTGCGTGTTCGGAGTCGTTCAGGGCACGGAGCAAGAGGAGCTGTTCCGGCTCGACGATGGCGGCGAGTGCCTCGTCGGGGCTGGGAGCAGCACCAACGAGGCCGGCGACGTCAGCGGCTTCGCGCCTCCGGGAGACATTCACCGGGTCCGCAACGTCGGCGACCGCACCGCGATCTCGATCCACGTCTACGGGACCGACGTTTCCCGTGTCGGCTCGAGCGTTCGGCGGTACTACGACCTACCGGTGCTCGCTGAGGCCTAAGCGGTCAGCTCGGCCGGCAGCCCGAAGCGCGGGAAGATCTCAGGAGACGCAAACGCGGTGATCTCACGGATCAGCGAGCCCTCGAAGGTAAGCAGGTCGACCGCGGCGGGGAAGTAGCGCCCGCTCTCCTCGTCCAGGTGGTAGTAAGCAAGCGCCACCTGGCCGTTGGCTTGGATGACGAGGGGGCGGTTGTCCCCGCACGTCTCGACTGTCTCCTTCGCGAAGGCCGCGATCGTCTCTCGGCCGCGCCACCACGCAGTCCACGGCGGCATCGAGAAGACCGCGTCCTCGGCGAGCAGCTTCCGGAGGGTCTCGACGTCGCCTCTTTGCCAGGCCTCGACGTACTCCTTGACCAGCTTGCGGACCCGCTCGTCGCCGAGCGAACGGAGGGTCGCCTGCTGGCTGCGCTCGGGAAGTCGTTCGTGGACGCTCTTTCGCGCTCGTTGCAAGGCGCTGTTGACCGACGCGACGGTTGTGCCGAGCGACTCGGCCACCTCGCGGGCCGTGAAGCCGAGCACTTCGCGAAGGAGCAATACCGCACGCTGGTTTGCCGGTAGATGCTGGAGCGCGGCGATGAAGGCGAGCTCGACGGCCTCGTGCTGTTCGTAGCTGGCATCCGGAGCGGCGTAGCCATGTGGAAGCAGGACGGTTTCGTCGGGAAACGGCTCGATCCAGACCGACTCGGTCAGCGGCGGCCCGGGATCGTCTCTGCCCTCCATCGACGGGCCGTAGTCGACCGGGAGGATCCGCTTCGATCGTCGAGCGATCGCATCGAGGCAGGCGTTGGTCGCGATCCGGTAGAGCCAGGTGCGAAGCGAGCTTCGTCCCCCGAAGCCGGACAGTCCTCGCCAGACGCGCACGAGGATCTCCTGGAACGCGTCTTCGGCGTCGTCCATCGACCCGAGCATCCGGTAGCAGTGCGCGATCAGTTCCGAGCGGTGCTCGTCCACGATGCGGCGGAATGCGCCCTCGTCGCCGGAACGCGCCGCCTCGAATAGCTCTTGGTCGTGCACCGTCGCTCGAGAGCTGACAGCCATCTCAACAGGTTAGACCTCTGGCCCGCGCAGAACTCATCGGCGCCGAGTAATGCTCTACTCTCGCGCCGTGCGACTGGACGAGGCTGAGCGCTACGTGATCCGTCCGATCGGCGTCGTCCGCTCGACGCTGCGCTCGACCAAGGACGCCCCGAACCAGGCGTTCGAGGGAGCACCGGAGGCGCTGCTGGAGATCGATCCCGCGTTCGCCGGCGCCCTGCATCGGCTCGACCCGGGCGACGAGCTGATCGTCCTGACCTGGCTCCACCTGGCTGACCGCGAGGTCCTGCAGACGCATCCGACGGGAGACGTGCGGATCCCACTGACGGGCGTCTTCCGGACCCGCTCCCCCGACCGGCCGAACCCGATCGGGCTCCACCGGGTGACCGTCACCGCATTCGAGGACGAGACCACGCTGCGGGTCGGTGCGTTGGAGGCGGTCGACGGCACGCCGATCATCGACCTCAAGATCGCGATGAGCGCAGCGCCGGACGCATGATTCCTCGCAGCAAGCTCCCCGCGCGGGCGTCCTTGCCCGTCCCTCGTCCTGCTTAGGCCGAACGGCCCGTAACAGACGGCAACAGAATCCCTCGAATGAGGGAGTAGAACCCGTATCAGTTTCCGATCATAAGGGCCGAGGAGTGACGCGTTGGGGGCTTGCCAAGCTCCAGTCCCGTCGCCGCTCCAATCACAGCCGAGAGGGGCGGCCTCCGCCGCAGGGCCGCCCCTCTCGCACATCTGAGGGAGTTCCGAGCGAATCCCTCGAAGGAGGGCGGCGAGTCCCTATCGGTTTCCGATCACAAGACGGAACCACATCAAACGAGTTGCGGCAGAAGGAGGTCTGCTTCCATGAAGCAGAGAATCGGCTTCGTTGCCGCATTCATTTGCTTGACAGCGGTCGGGCTCATGCTGTCGGGCGGTGCGGGGGCGGGTACCGCGACGACCGGAAACGGGGCGCCGAGCGGAAGTCACTACACGCTCAACATCATCGGCGTTCCCAAGGGTAAGACCGCCGACATGACGGGCAACAACGGCAGTCGCATCTTCGTCCTTTTGAACGGCGGCGAAGACGCGACCAGCCTGAACGGGACGCCGTACAAGGACCTGGACAAGGTGAACACGATCTCGCTCACGCCGGCCCCGCCGGGCGAGAGCTTCCAGGTGCTGGACGCCAACGCGACGGACAGCACCGGGGCCGCCTTCCAGCTGCCTGCTGACGTCTCGAGCTCATGGACGGTGTGGGCCCGGGCGCTCGGGACTCCCGGCGGCTCCGCGATTCAGACGACCTGTGCCGAGTCCATCTACGACGCGACGGCCGGACAGATCTTCTGCTCCGACCAGAGCGCTATGTACTTCCGCACGAAGGGGGTCAAGTCGAGCTTCACCCCGGTCACGAACCAGTTGCTCTTCTTGAACCTTACGGTTGACTCGGCGACGATGCCCGGTCTGGCGTCATGCCTCGGCGTGACCGGAGTTCAGTCGCTGGCCGTGAGTCTGTTCAACAGCTGCTTCCAGAACTACTTCTGGAACTACGACAACAACGGCCTGAAGCTGCTTCAGCTCCGCTTCTACGCAGCTTCCTAGGCTAGGCGGGACGGAGGGCGACGCCCGAAGCGTCGTCCTCCTTCTCGCGCCCGGACCCCTGCGCGAAAACCGCGGGCACCGCATCCGCCGTAGCGACTGCTGACAACGCGAAGGCAGGCAGCGAAGGGAGATGCAATGCCACTCAGGATCGTTCTTGTCACAACCGTTCTGCTCGCACTCGCGGCCGGGACGACGGTCGCGGCCACCGGCGGCCTGCCGCTCGGGCCGAGCTCATCCGCGACGCTGCACGCGTTCAAGGGCTACTACGACGGTCACAAGGACACCTTCCTCGTCACGGACGTCTCCAACAAGGCACAGGCGTCGGCATTGAAGATCAACTACTCCAAAGAGATCGGCGCGGTGAAAAGTGCCCCGGCGCAGTACTTCATCAAGGGCAAGGCGGCGAAGGGTCAGCTGTCGGTCTTCGGCTCCGAGCCGGGTGAGGCCGACTACAACCCGCTCTGGGAGGAGTTCTTCGTCACCTGGAAGCCGGGCGTGACCCCGGTTCTCCTCGTGAGAGACGACCAGATCAAGTCGCTGGCGAAGTCGAAGAAGCTGACGCTCAAGGACGCCCACATCGTCCTCAACACCCCGATCACGAAGAAAGGGAAGTAACGAGATCGCGTTGGCACGCGCTTGTCAGCCGCGGCCGCGTAGGCGGCCGCGGCGACGGGCGCCCACGCCTGCCGCGAGGGTTCCGCTACCCGATGACAGCAACCTCCTGGACGATGTCGAAGAGCTCGGCCTCGGCAACAGACAAGAGGTCGCCGGTCCGCAACCGAATCGACTCGTCGTGGGTGCCGGCATCGAGGACGATGAAGGTGCTGTCGAACAGGCGTTGGTCGACGAGTACCCGGTCATACGGCCCGCCCACCGGAGGAACGGCGCCGAGCTCGAACTCGGGATAGGCGCCGACGAGGCTCGTCTCGCTCGCGAGCTCGACCTCGGCGGTGTCGAGGGCGAACCGCACTTTGCCCAGATCGAGCCTCTCCGAGGCTGGAATCACCGCCCGGACGAAGCCGAACGGAGTCGTCAGGATCAGCGTCTTGGCCACCTGGTGCGGATCGACGCCGAGCGTGCCGGCCTCGTCGAGTGCCGTCTCGGTGTGGTGGTGGGGGAGTAATTCGTAGGGGACGTGCTCGCGGTGGAGCACGGCGATCAGGGCGTCCGCGGGTTGGTGGGTACTGATCATTGCGGCCTCCTCCTAGCTCAGAGTCTCGACCGGCACGGCATGGACGACCGGCGAGTTCGACGGATCGACACTGTGCGGCGCCCTCAGTTCGAGGATGCCGCGGTATAGCTGGGCGTGCAGCCGCTCGAGGTCCGCGTTGGCCATCGTCACCTCGCGCCGAAAGTCGTCCGCGCCGATCACCCTGACCACGCCCTCGCTTGCAGTGACCGCGAGCTCGTCGGCGCTCGAGGTCGGCACGCGGATCGTCATCACCATCATGTCGCCCGTTTCGGGCGGCCCCACGGGGTTCGGCACGGGGGCGTTCATGCCACCTTCGCCTCGGCCTGCGTGACAACGTGGATCTCGAGGTGGACGGGAACGTCGAGCGCGCCACCGACGATGCAGACGCCCTTCGCATATCGCGCCACCCGCTCGGCCCGCTCGCGCTGGGCGTGGTCGACGGTCAGCGTCGCGACCAGGTCGATCACGGTGAAGCCGAAACGGCCGTCGGCCCGCCGCTCGAGATGCCCGGTGCCGCCGACGCGAAGGTCGTGCAGCGCGAGCCCTTTCTGCTCGGCGACGGCGATCAGCGTGACCGTGAAGCAAGACGCGGTCGCCGCGACCAGCAGGTCTTCGGGAGTCCAGACGCCCGAGATGCCGTCCTTGAACTCGGGAGGTGTCGCGATCTCGAGGTCGGGCTTCCCCGGCGCCTGGGCGAGCGTGAGTCGCCCGTGTTCCCATCCGATCGAGACCGGGAAGCGGTGGGACTGGACAGTCGTCATGACGTACCTCCAGTGCTGTCGTCATGACTGTCGCTCCGTCGGCGTCGAGCGGCATCCGGGCCGGGGCTGATCCCGGGTGCGGCTTTTCCGCACGCCGGATACGCCGGCTCAGCCGGTGGAGCCATGCGCGCGCTCGGCCTCTTGCTCCATCCGCTCGAGCCGGTCGTAGTAGTCCGGGAACTCGTTCAGATGCGCGAGCGCGATCTTGCCGGTGACGAGCGGGTCGTCGTCCGTGACGTTGGTGAGCAGGTCGTGGAGGCCGTGCTCGAGCTCGACGTCCATGCCGCGCCGGAACTGATCGACGTCGAACGGCGCCGTCGCCCAGTCGATCCCGATCTGCTCCCCGACGGCCCGGGCCTCGTTCTCGTTGAAGCTGCGCGTCGGCATTGGTCGATCCTCGGGCTGCGGCTTTCCCGCAGCGATCGTGTGGGTGGGGCGCGATGCGAGGCGAGCCTCTCTGCGGTGATTATCCGTCAATGCAGCCGAGCTATGGAGTGGTCTGGAGAGAAGAAGGCGGAGAGCCCGCGACGGGCAAGCTCGAGCTGCTGCCGCGCACGCTCCGCCTCGACGGGCGGGACGGCTTGCGTGAGATCGCGTACGAAGATGTGGCGGCGATTCGAATCGGGCGCTCCCGCGCCGACCGGATCAACGGCGGCCCAGCGGTGGTCGTCGAGCGGCGCGGCGGCGAGCGGGTCATCATTTCGACGGTGGCGCAGCCGAGCCTCATCGGGGAGATCGCTGAGCGGCTCGCGGCGCTCCAGCTCGGCGCCCGCAAGAACCGGCGCATCGTCGTCGTTCTACCGCTGAAGCCCGAAGCTCACGAGGCGGTGAGCGCGCTCCTGAAGCAGGGCCCGCCCTTCGACCCGGCGTCGATCGAGGGCCTCGACCGGCACGAGGTCTACCTGACGGCGAGTGAGGCCGTCTTCGTCTTCGAGTCCGAGCTCGGTGCCGACGTGCTCGCTCCGCTGCTCGCCGATCCGAAGCTCTGGGAGCTCGTGTCGGCCTGGGGTCAGCACGTCGCCGGGGCACCCCGAATCGCGGACGAGGCGTTTTCCTGGGGCCGCGCGGTGCCGGACGAGGACCTTTTCTACCTGCCGACGCCAGGGCCCGGCTACAGCGAGGGCGGCGACATCTTCTAGCCGACCGGACGCCGCGAGGAAGTCACACACTCGGCACGTTTTGCGCTTGACGAAAACCGGTGTCGGACACCGGTTTTCGGTCTCGCGCCGCCCGCGCTAGGAGGTTCGCTCGAGCAGGTGTCGCGCAGCGCGCGCGGCGACGACGTCCTCGCGCGCATGCACGACC
>Ga0066903_100001580_pt1 | contig 16865 bp, 16 predicted proteins | sample PanSoiMetaGPlot1_FD_67491 | JGI IMG/M metagenome (GOLD analysis project Ga0066903, IMG submission 67491) | Tropical forest soil microbial communities from Panama analyzed to predict greenhouse gas emissions - Panama Soil - Plot 1 (version 2) | ecosystem: Environmental > Terrestrial > Soil >... | reverse complement strand
GTGTGCGCCTTGGCGCCGCGGACGACGATGCCGTCGGCGCGGCGATCGACGATGTGGAGGTACAGATCGGGATCGGTTTGCGCGGCCGGTCCGCGCGAGCGGTCGCCTTTGACGTCGGTCTGCGCGACGGCGACCGCGAGATCCTGGTCGCGGCAGTGGCGGTAGAAAGCCTCCACGCGCGGGAGATACGTGGCGCCGCGCTGCGCGTCGAGGACCGACGCCACGCGCAGCAGCGCGAACAGCGCGTCGCTCCCGATTTCCTTGATGAGGACGACCAGGGTGCCGCCGATCGTGGTGGCGCGCTCGATGAGGGCGCTCCGCCTGCGCTGGTCGTCCGGTGTCCGCGGGAGAGCGTAGTAGCGTGAATGGACGTCGTCGTCCGGACCCCGGACGACGGCGAGATCGCGGTGCGCAGGGTCGTCTGCCATCCGGTAGTCGATGGTCGCGTGACGGACCGCGGCGCCTATCACGGGGTGCGTGGTGACGTCGGGCACGCGCGCGCCGCGAAAGTACACCGTGCGGCCGTCGCGCAGGCTGGCGATGTACTCGTCGGCGGATCTCAGAGGCATACGGGCAAATCGGGAGGAGTGCTTGTTTCGGGTTCTTTCATCACGAAGTCACGAAGGCGTACGATACCACCCTCATGCACGTCAAAGAGCTGTTTGACCTCACTGGAAAAGTTGCCCTCGTCACGGGCGGATCGCGCGGGCTGGGACTGTCGATGGCGCATGCGCTCGGCGAAGCAGGCGCCGCCGTCGCGATCACCGCGCGTCGCGACCAGTGGCTGCGCGCCGCGGAAGACGAATTGCGCGCGGCGCGGATCGAATGCCTGGCAGCCACGTGCGACGTTGCCGATCAGTCGAGCGTCGACCGTGTCGTGTCCGACGTCCTTCGCCGCTTCAAGCACATCGACGTGCTGGTCAACAACGCGGGCACGAGCTGGGGCGCGCCGGCCGCCGAGATGCCGCTCGACAAGTGGCGGCAGGTGCTCGACACCAACGCGACCGGCTGCTTCCTGATGTCGCAGGCGGTCGGACGCGACATGATGCGCGCCGGCGGTTCGATCATCAACATCACGTCGGTGATGGGCCTCTCCGGGATAGCCCCTGACGTGCTCGACGCCGTCGGCTACACGGCCAGCAAGGGCGCCATCGTGAGCTTGACGAAAGATCTGGCCGTGAAGTGGGCGACGTACGGCATCCGCGTCAACGCCGTCGCGCCCGGATTCTTCGAAACCCGCCTCACCACGGCCGTCCTCGACCGCGCACGGAGCCGGATCGAGCAACTGATTCCGATGGCGCGCATCGGCGCGCCCGGCGAACTGAAAGGGATTGCGGTGTTCCTGGCGTCGGCGGCGTCCAGCTACGTGACGGGACAGGTGATTGCCGTGGACGGCGGCAAGACGGCGTGGTAGCTGGCGCAGGCGCTACCTTTTTTCTTCTGCCCTCGCCGCGCTCAGCATGTTCCGCAGTCCGTAATTGCCTTCGTGGCAGGCGTACTCGTAAATCTGGTAGCCGGGCTTGCTGTTGAGCTCGAGCGCGGCGGTCCATGGCCGCGTGTACGTCAGCGGGTCGTCCACCGTGAACTCGTAGCGGATGGTGTCTGCGGCCGTCCGCGTGAATTTCTCGACAAGCTTCATGCGCTCGCTCGGAATGGACCCGAACCCGGCGACGGCCGTCTTCGGGCTGAAGTTCGTCGTCTCGACGACCAGCGTGGAGCCCTCGAAGCGGCCGCGTGAATCGCCCATGTAGCTGCGAATCGCGCTGCCGACGTGGGGCCGCGAGTCCAGCGTGATGATGCGGTTCTCGTGAATCATCTCGTTCTGAATCACGACGACGCCCGGCCCCTGGAGAATGCGCGTGCCGTTGCCGTAGATGGCCGGCAGGATGGACGAGGTGATGCCGCGCGAGATGCAGCGGTCGTAGTTGCTCCGATCCTCTGGAGCGTCGGCCGGCCCACGCACCGATCGCACGGCAGCCCGCTCCGCGAGGCGCCGCTGGCCGTCGGGCGTCATCGGCGGAATGCGGCCGTTCGGCGGATCGATGACGAGCGAGGTCGCGTGCGACAGCTTCGTGCCGCGCTCGAGCCAGTGGCGCGGCGCGTTGTTGGCCGCCGCGTCTTCCTCAAAACGCGACTCCGGCCGCTCCTGGAGATCTTTCGCGACCTGTTCCTGATTCGCCTCTTCCCTTGCGGCGAACTCCTCGTCGGTCAGCGTCGCGCGTTCGCCATACTGCGGCGGCCGCTCCATGGGGATGCCGATCGAGTTGTCGGTCGTGTAGGTGCCGCGCAAATCCGGATCGCCCCACGGCGTTTTCGGCACGGTCCACGTTTTCTGCGCGGCGAGCGAAGCGCCCGCGACCAGCGCGAACAGCACACACGCGGCCGTCCTGACCCTTCGCATCCTGCCTCCATGGCCTGCCGAACCTGAAGGTTCGGCCTACTACTTGTCTCGCGGCCCGTAGTGCGGCACCGGACGATCGACTTCATAGGCGCCCAGGTCCGGGGCCCGGCCCGTGAAATCGTCGTTGATCGATGGTAGCGCGATACCCGCGTCGACGGCAGCCGATCCGGGCCTCAGCCGGAAGTCGAGGCCGTCGGTCTTGTAGAGCCGCTGCGGATCGCTCCGATCCGGCATCGTCACGTGGACGAACGCGTCGTAGTCGACGAGCACGCTGTGCCGATCCTGGCCCGTCGCCTGTGTGTACTCCGGCAGCGTCTTGTAGCGCCGCACCGTTGGCGCCTTCTCGTACTCGGCGCGCGTCTCGAACGGCGGCGAGTTCCACTCGAAGCTGCCCTCGACGTTCGGGTTGGGCCTGAACCCGTTATAGTCCGACGTCGAGTAGTTGGTGTACGTCCCGACGGCGAACACGGGATCGCCGGCGCCCTGCGAGACGACGAGATTGTTGCGGAAGTGCACGTTCGACGCGGGGCCTCGCGCGATGACTTCGCCCACGAACGTGTTCTGGTACACGAGCACGCCGGCCGGCGTCGCGACGAACTTCATCGACCCGCTCGCCGGCGCGTTGTACACGAGGTTCTGATAAAAGTACACCGGCCCGCCGTACATCGGCTGCGCGCTGAGCGCCTGCGACGCCAGGTTGAAGCAGCGGTTCCTGAAGACGCGGATGTTCCGGGCCCCGCCGTCCGACTCCACGCAGTTATCGCCCATGTTGAAGATGTCGTTCCCGTAGAAATCGATCGACACGGGCACGCGGTCGGGGAGATCGTCGGGCGCGCCGTCGGGATTGCCGTAAGTGGCGACGTCGACGCCGTCGTGCCAGTGTGCGATGTAGTTGTGCGCGACGACGTGGCCCTGGCCGTACACCTTGACGGCGTACTCGGACGTGAGCAGCTCGGGGAAGCCGGGGAACTTCGCCCACAGGTCGCCGATCCAGCTCATCATCCGATCGGGATCGTGGCGGCCGATGAACACGTTGTCCGCGATGTAGTAGTTCTTCGAGCCCGACCAGTCCTCCTGCACGACGCGGCCGACGTTGTAGATCTTCGAGCGCTTCAGGGTGAACCCGCTCGAGCCGGCGATGCCCTTGATGCCCGCGAGAAACGCGACATTCGTGTTGCGGATGGTGAGGCCTTCGAAGTAGTTGTCGTTGGCGGCCATCACGTTGAAGAGCGTCTGCGCGCCGTCGCCGTCGAAGATCGCTTCACCGTCGCCGGCGGCCTTGATCACGATCGGCTTGTCCGGCGTGCCGCTCGCCGTCAGGTAGTACGTGCCGTCGAACACGGTGCCGAGCGACAGGTAGCCCGGCCGCGCCGGGCCGTTCATGTAGTGGAATCGATCGCTGACGTAGAGGCCCGCGTGCACGAGGATAGTGTCGCCGGGCTTCACGCGCGCGGGCCAGGCATTCTGGTAGTCGTAGTGCGACGTGCCCATGTAGTACGCGCTCATGAGCCCGGTGAACGCGGGCTCCTGTTTCGCGCCCTGGTAGTCCACCGGATACACGTGATACACGCGGCCGCCCGCAGCCGGCTGCGGCTCGCGCCGCGTCCGGACCACGACCGTCTTCGTCTTCTCGCCGCTCACGCCGTCGGGATCCGCCAGCACGAAGCGGCATTCGTACTCCGTGTCGGCATCGAGGTTCAGGATGCTGCCGGAAAACATGTTCGGCACGACGTAGTCGAACGGCGTCCGCGGCAGCAGCGGGTTGTCGTTGGGCTGCGGTGGCCCGCCGTTGACGTGCTCGCGCTGCAGGCGCAGCAGGGGCAGGCCCTTGCGCCACGCGTTCTCGCCTTTCCTGCGGTAGCTCACCTCGACGCTGGCGTTCCGGTTGTCGTCGCCCGCGATCTTCCAGTCGAAGCCGAGCGAGAGGAGTGTCGGCGGCTCGACGCTGAACGCGCCGGCGGTGGTCGCCATTTGTGCGGAAGCCCGTACCGCCCCTGCGGTCAACAGCAGGACAGCCAGCAAGACACGCCCAGTCCCTACCGGCGACGGTAGGGCACGGCCTCGAGGCCGTGCCGCCGTGAATTTGCCCACGGCCGGGTATTCTAAAGCCCCTTCATGACGGAACACACGCAGCCAGCCATTCAGCCGTCGGCCCCGTCGAGCGAAGAAGACCGCCGTCTCTTTCAGAAGATTGGCTGGAACGTACTGCCGCTCCTGACCCTGTCCTACGTCTTCAACTACCTGGATCGCAACAACATCAGCTTCGCCGCGCTGACGATGAACCGCGACATCGGGCTGACGGCGACCGAGTTCGGCATCGGCGCCGGGATCTTCTTCGCCGGCTACTGCTTTCTCGAGCTGCCCAGCAACATGGCGCTCTACCGGTTCGGTCCCCGCCGATGGATCGCGCGCATCATGATCAGCTGGGGGCTGGTGTCGGCCGCGACCATCTTCGTGACCGGCGCGAAGAGTTTCTACCTGCTGCGGTTTCTCCTCGGCGCGGGCGAGGCGGGGTTCTTCCCGGGCGTCGCGTACTACCTCGGCACCTGGTTCCCGGCCGAGTACCGGACGCGCGTCATCGCGTGGTTCATGGTGGCCATCCCCGTATCGTCCGTCGTCGGCAGCCCGATTTCCGGCGCGCTGCTGCAGATGAACGGCATCGCCGGGCTTGCGGGCTGGAAATGGCTCTTCCTGCTCGAGGGCCTGCCCGTCGTCGTGCTGGGAGGGCTCATTCTGTGGCGGCTCGCCGATCGTCCGGAGGACGCGGCGTGGCTCGACGATCGCGAGCGCGCGATCGTGCGCGACCGCATCGCCGCCGAAAAGCGCGAGAAGCCGGTGCATCGCCTGCTGCCCGCGCTGACCGATCCGCGGGTCCTCATCCTCGGCATTGTGCAGTTCGGTTTTCTCGTCGGATCGTACGGCGTCGGCATCTGGCTGCCGCTGATCATGAAGGAGGGCCAGCTCAGCAACGTCGAGATCGGCTTCCTGACGAGCGGCTGCTATCTGCTTGCCTCAATCGGGATGATCGGATGGGCGTCGTATGTCGATCGGGGTGGCAACAAGGTGAACAACCTCGCGGCGTCATGCGCGCTGGGGGCGATCGGGTTCGTGGTGGCGATCTACTCCACCGAGTTCTGGATGTCGCTGGGGGGCATCGCCGTGTCGCTCGTCGGCATCAACGCGGCGCGCGGCATCTTCTTCACCATCCCCCTGCGCTTCCTGACCGGGATCGCCGCTGCCGGCGGCCTGGCCTTCATCAACTCGGTCGGGACGGCGGGCGGGTTCGTCGGCCCCGCAATCATGGGCTGGCTCGTCGATCGCACCGGTTCCTACACGGCCGGCCTCGCCGCGATGGCGGGGTTTCTCATGGTCGCGTCTGTCATGGCGGTGTCGCTGAGAATCTTCGTCCGGGAAGACTGACAGCTGAAAAGTCTTCTCGCGAAGGTTGACTTCTCGAGCCAGCATCAAGAGCGAATAATCCCCCGGCGATCATTCGACAGAACATGTAGACTCCGCGCTTGCGTTTACACGGCAACCTCGGAGGTCCGACATGTCGAAGACAATTCTCTGCCTCACGGCCGCCTTCGCACTAATCCTCGTGCGCCCAGCGCTCGCCCAGGATGACTCGCCCGCGAGTTGGGTCGAGAAACTCGGCGAGGATTTCGAAGTGCGATCGGGCGCTCGAATTCTGCAGGACGAACTGCAGGCCGGGCACCTGATTCTGCCCGACCTCGCGGGCCCCGTGTCAGGCGGTTCAGCTGTTGCGCAGATTCAACGCCGGGGCGGCAATGTGCAAGTCAACGATCCGGGTAACGATTACGTGCAGATCTTTACCGGCTTCCGTCCGTTCGTGCGAGCGACGCAGAGCGAGGTGTCCACGGCCGCGTTCGGCCGCAACATCGTCGTGACCTTCAACGACTCCACCGGCATCCACGTGAGCCAGAGCGGCACAGCGGTCATCATCGATCGCGTTCGGCTCTCAGGCTTTTCGACGTCGAACGATGGCGGCAAGACGTGGACGAGCGGATACATGCCGCCGGCTGCCGGCGCCGCTGAAACATTCGGCGACCCCTCGGTCGGTGTCGATCGGCACGGCAACTTCTTTTTCGCGCAGTTGGGCGCCAACGCAGCCGGACACGGGGCCATCGTGGTCAACACGTCCACGGACGGCGGAAACACCTGGTCCGACGGGGCCATCGTGCAGGTGGACGACGGGAGTGATTAAGGAGTGGCTGGCCGTCGGCCCGGATCCGCAGCACAAGAACCGCGACAACGTGTACGTCACGTGGACAAGCTTCCAGCCAAGGGTGTGTGAACTGCGCTTCGGTCGCTCGATCGATGGCGGAGCAACGTGGACGGCCAAGACGATTTTCGTGCCGACGACCGACGCCAATCCCGCCCATCCCCAGAACTGCCTGACGTTCTCCAATCCGGTCGTCGACCAGATCACCGGCACGTTGTATGTCCCATTCCTCCGGTTCAGCAACGCGGACCAGGATTTCATCCAGATGATGATTTCCGACGATGCCGGCGAGACGTTCCGGTTCGCGTCGTTCAACGTTCCCGGCGCGCCGAGTCCAACGGTCTTTCCGGTGACTCAGCCCGGAGAGGCCACGTCGTGCGGCACCAACAATGTTCGACTGACCATCCACACCACCGCAAACTCTGGACCCGGGCAGTTCGGGTTGCCGCGCTACATCAACGCCTCTCGCATGGTGCTGCAGCCGGCGGCTGCAGCGCGCAATGGCGTGGTGTATATGGCGTGGAACAACTCGAATGGCCTGGCCCTCGGTGCTCCGGGAACCGGATCGAACATCATGTTCATGCGTTCGCTGGACGGCGGCGCGACGTGGTCGGATCCAATCCTGGTGAATCCATCCGGGAGCGACAAGCACCACGTGCTGCCGTCGCTCGCGATCGATGACAACCCCAACAACGTGCATGTGAGCTACTACACGCAGCACAACAACGACACGCTCGATCTCGACATGGCGAATTCTCACGACGGCGGCGTCAGCTTTCCGCTCGACCGGACCGTCCGCGTCACGAGCACGTCGATGAACCTGCCGCCGACCAACATTCGGCTGACCAACGCGCCGAACTTCGTCGCGACCAACTACGATCGGCAGGTCCAGCCGTGCTACGCCCTCGGCGAATACCAGAGCGTCTTTTCTGCGAACGGGACCGTGTACGTAGGCTGGGGAGACACCAGCAACCAGATCACCGAGCCAACCAACTCGCTCGATCCGATTTCAGGTCAGACGCACCCGCAGGAAGACGTCTTCTTCCAGAAGGTGAAGGCGCAGTAACGGAAGGGGCAGGACGACGCGCGGCCGCTCCGCGCGTCGTTCGTGCCCGAGGATCAGTGGACGACTTCTTCTTCCTCGTCGTAGGGTTCGAGGTGCGGGATTTCGAGGGCGCGCACGGCGCGTAGTGCGGCGGCCAGCGCCTCGTCGGCGTGGCCGTCGGCGTCGATGCCGCGCAGCTCCTCGCGCACCTGGCGCAGGGCACGCAGGACTCGCGCCCGGTCGAACCGCTGCCCCTGACAGTGTTCGCAAAAGCTCATCACTCCTATTTATACGCCAACGGGAGCCCGCCCAGGCTTTCGGTGTCTAACCGCGCATGCTCGGAGTGCACGGGCTCACCAAACGCTACGGCCCGCTGCCGGCTCTCGTGGACCTGTCCTTCGAGGTCCATGGCGGCGAAGTACTGGGCCTGCTCGGGCCCAACGGATCCGGCAAGAGCACCACCGTAAAGATCCTGACAGGACTCATCGCGCCGACGAACGGCCGCGTCGAACTCGACGGACGCCCCATCGACGCCGACCTGGTCGCGTACAAGAGCCGCCTCGGGTACGTCCCTGAAGAGCCGCACCTCTATTCGTATTTGACCGGCCCCGAATACCTGCGGCTCGTCGGCCGACTGCGAGGCGTAGGCGACACAGTGCTCGAAGAGAAGATCGAGCAGTTCCTCCAGCTGCTCGGCATCTACGACGAGCGCTATCAGACGCTGGCGTCCTACTCGAAGGGGATGCGGCAGAAGATCCTCATCGCCGCCGGCGTGCTCCACAATCCGCGCGTCGTCATTCTCGACGAACCGTTCTCCGGGCTCGACGTCAGCGCCGCGCGCCTGCTCAAGCGCTTCGTCCGCGCGCTGGCCGACGAAGGCAAGATCGTGGTCTTCAGCTCGCACGTGCTCGAAGTCGTCGAGCAGGTCTGCTCGCGGGTGGTCATCCTGAAGGACGGCCAGATGGTTGGCCACGATTCGGTCGACAACCTCCGCGCCACGCTGCGGCTGCCGTCGCTCGACGCCGTGTTCACGGCGCTCACCGCCGAGGACAACGTGGATGCGCGATCGGCAGCCATGGTTGCCACTATGAAGGCCTAGCCGGTGCGCGATCTGGTCCATGCGTTCTTCGAGCAGTTCTTCGCCGACGACGCGTCGGCCTCGGAGGCCCAGCGCCGCCAGACCATCTTCTACACCGGGGCCTTCCTGGCGGCGCCCGGCGTGTTCCTGATGTTGGAGCTGTTTCCCGAATTCCAGTCAGCGCTCATCCGCGAGCGCCTCGGGCGCGGACCGGTCGGCTACGTCGACGATCTGCGCGCGTGGATCGGGTTTCTCTTCACGACGTACTCGATGGCCGCGGCCGGGCTCGTGACAGTGCTCGCGTGGGACAGTCTCACCTTCGGCCGCCGCGACGCGATGGTGCTCGGGCCGCTGCCGCTCCGGCAACGCACCATCCTCGCGGCCAAGCTGGGCGCGCTGGGCGCGCTGCTGCTGGCCGGTGCCCTGCCGATCACCACCGTGAACGCCGCCATGTTCGCGATGGAAACCGCCGGCGCGGCCGGGATCGTCGGCTTCGTCCAGTACTTCATCGCCATCTTTCTGGCGACGTTCGGCGCGGCCTTCCTCGGCTTCGCGCTCGTTGTCTGCGCCCGCGCCACGGTGTCGCTGGCCGGCGGATCGGACTTCGCGGCTCGATGCGGACCTCCCCTGCAGTTCCTGTGCGTCGTCTGTCTGTTGTCCCTGGTCATCTTCTGCCCGTTCGTGCTGCGCGTGCCGTTTCTCAGCGCCGGGTTCACGAACGCGATGCCCCCGGCATGGTTCGTCGGCGTCTTCGAGCAGCTGCGAGGGTCGCCGCGGGCGTTCGATCCCGCGTTCCCGTTCCTGATGCTCGCCCGACGAGCCGCGGCGTGGACGTCGATGGCGGCCGGGGCCGCCGTCGCCTTCTCCGTCGTCGAGTTCCGGCGACAGATGCGCTTCTCGCTCGCGCCGCCCGCATCGCCCGGCATTCTGGGCAGCGCCTCGATCGGCCGCTGGCTCGCACGGCTGATTGCGGGCGGCAACCAGGCGGCAGCTGCGACGGCCGACTTCGTCCTGCTGACGCTGGCGCGCCATCGCGCGCGCATGGCGCCCATTGCCATCCACGCGGCGCTCGCCGCCACCATCGTGATCGCCGGCCTGTCGAACGACACGCGCACCCTCGGCGCGCTTTTTCGACCACGGACGGCCTTGTTGTGGATGCCGCTCGTCGTCGGATTCTGGATGACGATCGGATTACGTCGTTCGTTTCTGGCGTCCAGCGAACCGGGAGGCGAGTGGACCTTTCGGGTGAACGGAACGGCGAGCGACGTGTGGCCTGCGGTCCGCGCGGCCATGATCGGGTTCCTCGTGCCGCGCACGCTCGCGCTCACGGCGACCCTGATACCGCTCATCGGCTGGCGCCTGACCGCGTGGCACGCCGTCGTCGTGGGCGTCTTGATGGTGCTTCTCGCGGAGCTCGCGGCGCTCGGGATCGACCACGTGCCGTTTACACGACGAGCGGCGCCAGCGCCTGCGGCGGCGGCACGATGGACCCTGTGCATCGCCGGCATGTTTGCGTTCGCCTACGTGCCGGCACGCCTCGTATTGCTGTTCGGCCCGTCCGCGCCGTGTGTGGTCCTGGTTGCCGTGGCGGGCGCCACGAGCGTCGGCCTCGAGCTGTTCGGCCGCCGTCGATCAGCCCGGCGGTCTGAGCCGCAGCCTGTCGACCAGGACACTGAAGAGGTCGGCGATTCCGGTCTCGCGGTCCTGGGGCTTACTGCCGCGAGCCGCTAGCAGCGTCGGGCTGCGATGCGAGCGGAAGACGCGCACGCGCACGTCCGCGGACGACGCTCCACAGCCATCCGGCTGCGGCGAGCGCGACAATTGCCATCGCCCACCGCACGAACACGAGCAGCAGTTCGGGCGTGATCGCCGGCCACTCGATGTTGTACTGCCGCAGCCGCTCCCATCGATCGATCATCCAGTGCCAGCCGGTGTGCGCGACGAGCGCGGAGATCAGTATCGCGCCGACGCGCTCAAGCACCCCGTAGCGGAACAGCAGCGCCAGCGCCGGAACCAGCACGGCGAGCACCAGGAGCTGCCCGAGCTCGACGCCGACGTTGAATGACAAAAGCGACGTCAGCAGGTGGCTGCCGGCAAACTGCAGCGTCTCGCGGAGCGCGAACGAGAAACCGAAGCCGTGGACGAGGCCGAAAGCGAACGCCACGATCCACCGCGCGCGAGGTTCGACGTCGCCCGCGGCGCGTGAGAACAGCACGATGTTCTCGAGGGCCATGTACACAATCGAGGCGGCTATGGCCGTCTCGACGAGCGGCGGAAACCACAGCATGGTGGGCGCGTAGCCGAACGCCGACGACAGCAGCGTGACCGAGTGCGCCAGCGTGAACGCCGTGACCACGCCGACGAGCGACCGGATCCGCCGCAGCGGGATGACCAGGCAGACGAGAAACAGCAGGTGATCGGTGCCGTCGAGGATGTGGAAGAAGCCGGCGACGACAAAGCGCCGCGCCGCCTCGAACCAGCGGGGATCGAGCGTGACGAGCCCCGGATCGCCGGCGTATTCAAAGGCACGCACGGAGCTGTCCGGCATCACGAACCTGACGACCGTCGTCGTGCGGACGCCGAGGCGGGCAAAGCGTGTGTCGAGCGCGAACGCGGACCGTTCTGACTGGATGGCGTAGTCGAAGCGCACGTCGAGCAGGCCGTCGTTCCAGAAGAGATCGGTCGTGGGGTCGAGCGGCGGAGCGGCCGCGTGCGCGAGCGCCGATTCGTACGACGCAAACGATCGATCGGACAGGATCGACACGCGCGCGTCCCCGATCTGCGGTTGCGCGACCTCGGCGCCGTTCTCGTAGATGTGGAGGTTGTCGCGCAGCCACACGGTGGCGGCCTCGCGCAGCGCGCGATCAGCGCGCGGCAGATCCACCCTGCCGTCAGGCCGCCTCGGGTAGTCGACGTCGCGCATCGCCTGCAGAGGCGCACGGACGATGGCCGGCAGCTTTGAGCCTTCGGGTTTGACGAACACCTGGACCGTAACATCGCTCGGGATGTCGTGCGCGATGGCCGCGGGCGCAACAACCAGCAGCAGCGCCGCCGAGAGACCGACGCCCTTGAACACGGCCCTACTGTACGCGATGAGGCTCGCGGCGACACGCGGTTGACCTCGAGGGCAGCCACGGCATGGACTGAGTAAAGAGTGCCCGATCGCCAGCGGCTCCGTTGCAGTTCCATGCAGTGCGTCCGCCGAAAAGGCACACCGTTCGGTCGCAGATTGCGGCACCGCCCTTGCCCTGCCAAGTCCAATGCCGCCGCAGGCGCATCACGCTACTTCTACGCGCGACCTCCGCATCGACTGGCTCCGCGGCCTCGCGATGACGTGCGTGATCGTCAACCACTCGAAGATTTCATCGTTGCTGAGCTGGTTCTCGTACGAGCGGTTCTGGGTCGTGACCGCAGCTGAAGTGTTCGTCGTGCTGTCGGGCATCGTGCTCGGCATGGTCTACGGACGACGGCTCGCGCGGCACGGATGGCGCGCGGTGGTGCAGGGACTGGGCCGGCGGGCGCTGCTGCTCTACGGCGTTTTCGTCGGCGTGACTGTGTCGATCCTGGCGCTCTCCGCGGCGGGGATCGACGTCGCGTCGGTCTCGGCCTGGGACGAGCGCGCGGCGGTCTGGTTTCTCGATCCGCGTTTGATGAACGGCGCCGCCTGGCGCGACGTGCTGCTCATGCGCTATGGCCCATGGGCGCTGGAAATCGTCGCGCTGTACGTGTGGCTCCTGGTAGCAGCGATGCCCTGCCTGCTGCTGCTGCACCTTCGGGGCTGGCGCCCGCTCGTCGCCGGGAGCTGGGCGGTCTACATTTTCTTCCGCCTGACGGCGCACCGGCTCACGAGCGCCGAATTCGAAGTCATCTTTCCGATTCTCGCGTGGCAGCTGCTGTTCGTGCACGGCCTCGCGATCGGCTACCACCGCGACGCGGTGGAATCGTTCGCCGCGCGGCTCCCGAAGGCCATCCCGATCGGGGCAGCCCTGGTATCGGTGGCGTTCCTGGTGTTCGCGCTGTGCAACCCGTGGGCGGTCGGCCCCCAGTGGCTGCACTGGACGCTCGTTTCACCCGAGCGTTTCACCGATCTCTACGCGCGGTACTTCCAGTTGACGGAGCTCGGCCTCGGACGCCTGCTCAACCTCGCGATCGCGCTGCCGCTCGCATACGCGCTGCTCGGGTGGTGCTGGCGGATGGCCGGCATGTTCCAGGGCGTGTTCGTCACGCTCGGCCAGCGATCGCTCGGTGCGTTCGTGCTCCACACCTACGGACTGCTGTTGCTCGCACAGCTCCCGCATCCGGACAATATCTGGATCAACACGCTGCTGCAGGTAGCGCTCGTCGTCTCGATTGCGATGGCCCTGCAGCGCGCGCAGCGCGTCCCTGTCAGTCGAGCCGAGTCGGTGGCCTCGGCGCATCGGCGACTCGCAGCTTGAGCCGGAGCCCCGAGCCCCAACGCTACTCCCTACTCCCCACGTATACGATCTCCTCTGTCTCGCGATGAGCGGCGTACGCGCCGTACGCGCCGCCGGCAACGCCTCCAACCAGCATCCCCACCATCGCAGCCCCGTCGTCGCATCGGACGGCCCTGCAGACGAGGCTTTCGACTGCGACCGTGCCCATGGCGCCCACGAAGTACCCGCCGATTGGTCCGAGATGTCCCCAGAAACCGCGACCGCGGCGGAGCCGTGTGACTTCCTTCACCTCGCTTTTGGAACGGGTCTCGAGTACCTGCTGCAGCTCGGCCACCTTTCGAGTGCCGACGAACACGCCGTCCTGTGACACACGGATGCTGTTCCACCCGAAGCCGCGGCCGGCGCGGGCGCCGTCGAGATAGTCGGGATGCGTTCGCGCGACGTGCCGAAGCTCTCTCGCGGCTTCGTCTGGCACGCCCGGCGCGTTCGGATTCAGCAACGTCACGACCGCATCGTCAGACGAGACGTAATCGCGTTCGGCACTCGCCCCGGCTCGCGTCGTCACCGTGATGGTCTGGCCGGGTTCGAGCGTGGCGACGCTCCGCCACTCGTAGTACTGCGGTTGATCCTGTGCCGCCGCCGAGGATGCCAGCGCCACGAGAAGGAACGGCAGCGCGCGCGAAATCTGTAATCTGGACATGAGCTCCCCCATCCAGTCCTGCGAAAAGGAAGGGGGGGGAAGCTCAACCCTGTGTTTTGAGTTACCGTGTCCACTATGACTCCCAACCGCATTCGGCTGCTCATGATCCTCTCGTGCTGCCTGATCCTGCTCGGCGTGGGTCGATGGACCAGCGAAGCCCAGGAGCGCGGCGGCGGCGAAGAAGCCAACTTCACGGGCAAGACGTCGACTCTCGACACAAACGGCGCTCGCTTCACGCGTCGGCGATTCGAGGCCGGCGCACGAACGGCGTGGCACAGCCACGCGGGCGGTCAGCTGCTGTTCGTGGAAGAAGGCCGGATCCGCATCCAGCAGAAAGGGCAGGCGATCAAGGAAGGCGGCCGCGGCGAGAGCTTCTACACGCCGCCCAACGTCGCGCACTGGCACGGCGCCGCCGCCGGCCAGGCGCTCGTCCACAGCGCCGTCAGCTACGGCGATACGAAGTGGATGGAGAAAGTCACCGAGGAGGAGTATCGGGGGAAATGAAAGATCTTAGTTCTTCTTTCCCCCCTCGTCAGGCGCGCCGGTGCCAGACGACCCGAGGAACAACGTCTGGCCGTTCGGGAGCGTCAGATCGCGGCCGTTGGCTCTGAGCGCGCCGTCCTTGGCCTGATAGCCGTCGACGATCACCTCTGTGCCTGGCGCGAGCGAGTTCTTCGTGAAGCCCCGCCTGAACAGCGTGTTGGGCGTGCCCGCCTCGATCATCCACTCTTCGACGGTTCCGTCGGGCTTCTTCACGTCGATGTAGAGCCACGCGTGCGGATTGACCCAGAGCATCTTCGTGACCGTGCCCTGAAAGTGCACGGGCTTGGTCGCATCGAATTCCGCAGCAAAGGCGTGATGCGCCGATACCGCAGCCGCCCACGTCACCAGAATCGCGGCGGCCGCCATGAACGCGAACGGCAGCTTGTTTCGCATGACACTACCTCTCCCCGCCGGCTGGGGCAGTCCGCTTGGGCACCGTCTCACCGTTCTTCTCCCGGGTCCGAGCGCCAGTCAGGAAGTGCACGATGTCGAAGTTGTCTTCGTGGCAGGCGTACTCGTACATCTGCTCGGCGGGATCCACCTTGTTCCAGGGGATGAGGGCCGTCCACGGCTTCGTCCACGTGGCCGGATCCTCGACCGTGAACTCGTAATTGATCGCGTCGGCCGCGACGCGCGTGAAGCGCTCCGTGATCTTGAAGGTGTCCGGATTGGCGCCCTGAAAGATCACGCCTTCGTCGGTGCGGAAGTTGGTCGTCTCGACGACAAGGGTGGGGCCGTCCCAGCGACCGCGCGAGTCGCCGAGCCACTGCCGCAGGTTCTTGTTCAGGTGCGGCCGACCGTCGAGCGGGACAATGCGCGCGCTGTGGATCATTTCCGGCGCGATCGTGACGTAGCCAGGACTTTGAACGATCTGGAAATTGTTGTTGTAGATGGTCGGGAGATACGGCGGCGAGTCCGTCCTGATGATGCAGCGCACCGGCAGTGACATGTCGCGGAAGCTCTCCGGCAGGCCGGCGTTGAAGCGCGCGTTCGCGTCGGCGCGTGCGGCACGGGCGCGCTGCCGCTCGGGCGAAACCGGCACGAGGGGGGGAATGCGGCCGTCGGCCGGGTCGACGATGAGCGACGTCCGCCGATCGGACGTGATTTTCAGCCGCCTCGCATCCATCCAGTGCTCGTTGTACGCGCGGTTCACGTCCACTTCGTTGCCGCCGTCCCGGCGATCGCGCGTGAGGTCGTGCGCGAGATTGGCCTGGAACTCTACCGCCTCTTCGTCTGACAGCACGTCCTTGGCGCCGACCGCGCCAGGCCGCTGCAGCGGCGTGCTCGTCGCATCGTTCCACACGCCCTGGAGATCCGGATCGCCCCACGGCGTGCGGGGCGGCGTGAATTTCTTCGGCGCCTGCGCCCCGACACCAGCGACCAAGGCCAGCACCACCAACGAGAGGGACAGCGAATGACGGGACATCCTTACCTCGCAGCCTGCTTGCGGAACCGGTCGTACAGCAGCTCCTCTGTGAACGGCGCGCATTTGTACTCGAGCAGCTGCAGGTTCTTTTCCATCCGCCGGTAGAGCGGGAAGCTGATCTTCCACGGGTGCGTGAAGACGTTCGGATCCTCGATCGTCGCTTCGTACATCAGATGGAAGGGACTCACGGGCGTGTAGCGCTCCACCACGTGAAGCGCGCCGCTGTGATAGTCGCCGGCGCGATCGAACCACGTCTCTTCGCGCTGGCCGGTGACGTCCACCACCAGCGTGTCACCCTCCCATCGACCGCGTGACCATCCCATCCACGAATCGTTCGGCGCCTCCTGCTGCCCGCTCATGCGCACGATGCGGGTAGCGCTGGTGAACTCGTACGCGATGAGGATGGCGGGGCCCGAGCCCTGCACGATTTGAAAGGGAAACGGCATGTAGGTGGCGCGCGGCACGCCTGGCATATAGCACTTCAGCTCGGGATCGCCGACGTCGTGCCAGCGCTTGTCGTTGCTGACGTCCACTTGCATCCGTCGTTCGACGTTCTGCTTCTTCTTCGCGAGTGCCTCGGGCTTGTACGGAATCTCGCCGCCTTCGACGATGCTCTGGCCGGCCGGCCCACTGCCGTAGGCGCCCATCACCTCTGGGTGAGCGCCGGGCTGGGCTTCGTGATCCTGCAGATCCCAGTTGGCGGTCACGAACGCCTGCCAGATGCCGTTCAGATCGGGGTGGCCGTCTGCGAGACGCGGCGCACGGTACGCAGCGGGGAACGGTGAGGGGCCAGGGCGCGTCTGGCCTGCTAGCGGGATGGACAGGAGCCACGGCAGCAAGGTTGCCGCGGCCGTTCCAAGGCATCCGATCACGGCGGTGCGTCGATGACGCATGAGAGGAATCTCCGAACGTAGTGCTCAGTTCGTCAATCCACCTGCCTCTGCCTTGCGCGCTCCAGCCAGGATGTTTGGCAGGCTGTAGTTCCCTTCGTGGCACGCGTACTCGAAGATCCGC
>Ga0066903_100001579_pt1 | contig 16865 bp, 17 predicted proteins | sample PanSoiMetaGPlot1_FD_67491 | JGI IMG/M metagenome (GOLD analysis project Ga0066903, IMG submission 67491) | Tropical forest soil microbial communities from Panama analyzed to predict greenhouse gas emissions - Panama Soil - Plot 1 (version 2) | ecosystem: Environmental > Terrestrial > Soil >... | reverse complement strand
CTCGCGAACGTCGCGGCGCTCCGCGAGCACGGTGTCCGCGAGGTCTGGGTCTTCGCGACGCACGGTCTGTTCTCGGGCGGGGCGCTCGAGCGGTTCAAGGACTCGGACATCGCCGGGATCGTCGTAACCGACACGGTGCCGATCGATCCGATCAACCGCCCGCGCAACCTGACCGTGCTGCCGGTCTCGGGTCTCCTCGCCGAGACGATCATGAACGTCTTTGCCGACGACTCGGTCTCCGCCATCTTCGGCGGCGAGAACCAGCTCTTCTAAAGGCCGCGCCGCCTGAACTGACATCCAGGCTCCGATCGACGAACGGCCGCCGCAAGGCGTCGCTTGCGACGCCGACTAAGAGGGCGTGGCGGCTTCGCCGGCACGGCCGCTGAACCCTCCTGAACGGACATCCAGCTCCGAGCTCGACGGCCGGCCGCGGGCGGCGGCGCGACCAGGTTCGTCGGTGTCTCCCGGATTAGCCGGGAATCATTGCTGCAATGCCGCTGATCCCGTTGCGGATGTTGGTTGAGAGTGTCGTCAACGCAACCACCACGACGAGAGTAATGACGGCCAGCACGACTCCGTACTCGGCCATCGTCTGCCCCTCCTGGCGTCGGAGGGCGGTCCGTGCCCCGGACGCGGAGACCTGCCAACGAGCGACGAGCCTGCGCACTCGCATCACCTTCCTGTCGGGGCGTGGCCGCGACGCCCGGTTTGAGTCGGTTATCCCGTGAATCGTCCCGCAGCGGCGTCGGCCGTATCCCTCGCGCGAGGCGTCGATGCTGAGGCGGGTCGCTACACTTCGCCGCCGTGGCCGGCGAGCGAGTCAAGCTGTCCGTGCGGGAGCGCGAGGGTCGGGGAACCGGCGACTCGCGGCGCCTGCGGCGTCAAGGTCTGATTCCGGGTGTCCTCTACGGACGAGGGAAGCAGCCGCATGTGTTCTGCGTCGATGAACGCGAGTTGCGGCGCGTCCTCACCGGCGACCACGGCCTGCACGCGATTCTCGACGTCACGCTCGACGGGCAGTCGACGTCGCACGCGTCGATCCTCAAGGACTACCAAGTGCATCCCGTCCGCGGAAACCTGATCCACGTCGACCTCCAGGAGGTGCGGCTCGACCAGCCGATCCAGGCGCAGGTCGTCGTCGAGCTCGTCGGCGACCCCGAGGGCGTCAAGGAAGGCGGCGTGCTGTCGCAGGTGCAGCGCGAGATCAACGTCGAGGCGCTGCCGCTGGAGATTCCGGAGCGCCTCGAGCTCGACGTCAGCGGGATGGCAATCGGCGACACGCTCCGCCTAGCCGACCTGCCGCCGCGCGAGGGCGTCACGTATCTCGACGATCCCGAGGAGACCGTGCTCGCGACGGTGACGATGCCGACGCGGATCGTCGAGCCCGAGCCCGAGGAAGAGGAGCTCGCGGAGGGCGAGGAGCTGCCCGAGGGCGAAGTGCCCGAGGGCGAGGAGGCGCCGGAGGGTGCCGCCGAGTCGGCGGCAGAGTCCGAAGCGGACGCCGCCGGCAAACAGGGCACCACAGAGGGCTAGTTAGCGTGAGGTGGCGTATTGCCACCGTGCTAACTAGGACGCGGAGCGTGCTGGATCTGCTCGTCGTCGGGCTCGGCAACCCGGGGCGCGAGCACGAGCTCGACCGGCACAACGTAGGTTGGCTCGTCCTCGACGAGCTGGGACGCCGGCTCGACGCGCGCTGGCGCAGCAAGTTCTCGGGACAACTGACCGAGGTTCGCCTAGACGGGCTGCGGCTCGCGCTGCTCAAGCCCGAGACCTACATGAACCTCGTCGGCGGCTCGGTCAGCGCCGCGGCGCAGTTCTTCAAGGTTGAGCCCGAGCAGCTGCTGATCGTCCACGACGACGTCGACCTCGAGGCGGGGCGGCTCCAGGCCCGCGCGGGCGGGGGTCTCGCCGGCCACAACGGATTGCGCTCGCTCGCGCAGGCGCTCGGGACGCAAGACTTCATGCGGCTGAGGATCGGCGTCGGCAGGCCGGGCCGCGGCGACCCTCGCTCGGTTGCCGATTACGTGCTCTCGTCGTTCGACGCGGACGAGGACGTCGAGGCGCTTGTTTCGCGTTCCGCGGACGCGGTCGAGACGATCGCGCGCGACGGCTTGGAGGCCGCGCAGCAGCGCTTCAACTAGGCGCGTCACACGTACGATGCGTGCCGCGGAACCGCGGGTTCCGTCTTTCGTGATGGACCGACCCGTCTTGCATGCATTCGTTGACGAGCTCGTCTCCGACGAGCGGCTTACCGCGTTCGCCGAGGCGTTGCCGGCCCGTGCCCGCGTCTCCGAACCGGCGCTGCCGTTCTTGCTGGCGGCGCTGCACGAGCGCCTCGCCCGCGGACTCGTCTGCGCCCTCCCCGAGGACGCCGATGCCCGGGACGCTGCCGATGCAGCTGCCTGGTTCGTCGGCGAAGAACGCGTTGCGCTCCTGCCGAGCCGTGGCGTCCACTGGGGCTCTGGCCTCGAGCCGCCGCCGCACCTCGTGGGGGAGCGGGCGCGCGCCCTCGACGTGCTCGAGCGCGGCGGGCTCGTTTGCGCATCGGCCGCCGCGCTGGCCGAGGGGATGCCGCCTCCGGACGAACGACCGGAGCCGATCGAGGTCGCGCAGGGGCTCGAGCCCGGCATCGACACGCTCGCCGAGAGCTTCGCGCTTGCCGGCTACGAGCGCGTCGAGCGGGTGGAGGAGCGCGGCCAGTTCGCGGTCCGCGGCGGCCTCGTCGACATCTTCCCGACCACCGGCCGCGAGCCGCTGCGCATCGAGCTCTTCGGCGACGAGATCGAGTCGATCCGCGCCTTCTCGCCGTTCACGCAGCGCGCCCTACACCCCGTCGAGAGCGCGCGCATCTATGCCGCGGCCGAGCGGCGGCCCGACCTGCTCGAGCCGACGCTGCCGGATGACGAGGAAGGGCCGCCGCCGGACCCCGACGACCTCGTGCAGCCGCTCGACCGGGCGCCGGACCTCGTCTGGGAGGCAGACGAGGTGAAGAAAGTGACGCTCGAGGAGCTGAACGTCGAGGCGGACCTGGCGGGCTCGGCCGAGCTTGATCCGCTGCCGGCGAACCAGCCATTTTCCTTCGAGGCGCAGCGGCCGGCCCTCGCCGCCCGCGGGCTCTCGGAGGCCGAGAACGAGCTCGGCGCACTTGTCCGCGCCGGGCAGCGCGTGGTTGTGGCCTTCCCGCACCGCGGAGAGGCGCTGCGGACGCAGAACCTGCTGCGCCGTGTCGACGCGCGCCTGATCGAGGCGGGCGAGGCGCTCCCCGACGAAGCGGAGCTCCTCTTCGCCGTCGCACCGGCGCGGCGAGGCTTCGTGTGGCGGGACCTCGGCCTCGTCCTGCTTTCCGACACGCAGGTCTTCCGGAAGAGACCGCGCCGTCCGGCAGCGGTTGGGCGCGCCCTCCAGAGCTTCGCCGACCTCCGAACCGGCGACTACGTCGTCCACGAGGACCACGGCGTAGGCCGGCTCCAGGCCTTCGAGACGAAGGAGGTCGCGGGCGTCACCCGCGACTACCTGCTGCTGGCCTTCCGGGGCGAGGACCGCCTCTACGTCCCGCACGAGCAGATCGGCAAGGTCTCCCGCTACGTCGGCGCCGACAGCCGGGCACCCGCCCTCTCCAAGCTCGGTGGCAAAGCCTGGCAGAACCTGAAGAGCCGCGCCCGCGCCAGCCTCCGCGAGCTGGCCGGGGAACTGCTTGCCCTCTACGCGCGGCGGCAGCAGGCCCAGGGCGAGTCGTTCGAGCTCGAGAACGAGTGGCTCGAGCGGCTCGAGGCCGAGTTTCCGTTCCGCGAGACCGAGGACCAGCAGCGCGCGATCGAGGCGGTCAAGGAAGATCTCGAGGCGCCCCGGCCGATGGACCGGCTCGTCTGCGGGGACGTCGGCTTCGGCAAGACCGAGGTGGCAGTGCGAGCGGCTTTCGCGGTCGCACTGAATGGAAAGCAGACGCTGATGCTGGTGCCGACTACGGTTCTCGCCCAGCAGCACTGGAACACGTTCCGCGAGCGCTATCGCGATTTCCCGGTGCGGGTCGAGATGGTCTCGCGTTTCCGGCCGCCCGCCGAGCAGAGGCGAGTGCTCCTTGACTTTTCCGAAGGAAAAGTCGACGTCCTCATCGGAACGCATCGAGTTCTCTCTCGGGATGTGATTCCGCGAAATCTCGGACTGATCGTCGTCGACGAGGAGCAGCGCTTCGGCGTCGCCCAGAAAGAGCTGCTGCGGCAGCTCCGTCTCGAGGTCGACGTGCTCAGCATGAGCGCGACGCCGATCCCGCGGACGCTGCACATGTCGCTGTCGGGGCTGCGCGACATCTCGGTGATCGAGACGCCCCCGCAGGGGCGTCGCCCGATCCGCACCTTCGTCGGCGAGTACGACGAAGAGCTCGTCCAGACCGCCCTCCGCCGCGAGCACGAGCGCGGGGGCCAGTCGTTCTACCTGCACAATCGCGTCGAGACGATCGACGAGGCCGCCGAGCGGCTACGGCAGCTCTGTCCCGAGCTCCGCTTCATCGTCGCCCACGGTCAGATGCGCGAGAGGGAGCTCGAGGACCACATGCTCTCCTTCCTCGCCGGCCACGCGGACGTACTCGTTTCGACGACGATCATCGAGTCCGGCCTCGACATCCCTCAGGCGAACACGCTGATCGTCGACCGCGCCGACGCTCTCGGGCTCGCCCAGCTCTACCAGATCCGCGGCCGTGTCGGCCGTTCCGACGTGACCGCGCACGCCTACCTTTTCTATCCGGACTCGCAGGAGCTGACGGGGGAGGCGCGGGCGCGGCTGGCGACGCTCGCCGACCACACGGAGCTCGGCGCCGGCTTCGCGATCGCGATGCGGGACCTCGAGATCCGAGGCGCCGGTGACCTGCTCGGCGCCGAGCAGTCCGGGCATGTCGCGGCGCTCGGGTTCGAGCTCTACGTCGAGCTGCTCGGCGAGGCCGTCGCGGAGCTTTCGGGACAGCGGCGCACACTGGCGAGGCCGGTCCGCGTCGATGCGCGCGTCGACGCCTATGTGCCCGCCGCGTACATCGGCTCCGAGGCGCTCAAGATCGACCTCCACCGGCGGCTCGCGCTCACCGAGGACGAGGACGAGTTGCGCGAGCTGCAGGCCGCCACCGAGGACCGATTCGGGCCCCTCCCGGAGCCGGTCGCGAACCTGTTCGCAATCCAGGAGGCGAAGCTCAAGATTGCCCGGCTCGGCGCCGATTATCTCGTCTTCCGCGGCGGGCGTGCGACGGTGGGCCCGGTAGAGCTAGGCTCCGGCGAACTGCGGGCCCTGCGCGGGCGCGTCGACACGGCCGTCTACACGACTGCGCGTAGGGAAGTTTCGTTAAGGGACGAAGAATTCGACGGAGCCCTCAGACTTGTCGATGCTATGCTCGAAACCCGCCAAGCAGCCTGAGGGTCGGGCTTCGCTTGGCGATTCGCACGTCATGAAGCAGCTTCGCCTCGTTCCCGTCCTCGCCTTCGTGGCGCTGTTCGTCGCAGCCTGCGGCGGGAGCAGCGGCCCGACGTCGGTGCCCAACGACGCCGTCGCAGTCGTCGGCGGCGACACGATCACGAAGGCGGAGTTCGCCCAGGTCCTCGCCCAGGCCCAGCGCAGCTACAGGGCCGGGCACAAGCCCTTCCCGAAGCCGGGCACGCCCACGTACGGCACGATCCGGGCGGAGATCATGCAGTTCCTGGTCGAGCGCTCCGAGTACAGCCAGAAGGCGAAGGAGCTCGGAATCAAGGTGACCGACCAGGACGTGGCGAACCGGCTCGACCAGATCAAGCAGCAGATCTACGGCGCCGCGAACCCCGGTCAGAAGCCGAAGTCGAAGGCACAGATCGAGAAGGTCTACGAACAGCAGAAAGCGGCGCAGGGCTTGACCGACCAGGACGTGAAGGACGGGATCCGCGCCCAGCTGATCCGCGAGAAGATTTCAGAGAAGGTCACGAACAACGTCAATGTCTCGGACGGCGACGCCAAGAAGTACTACGACGACCACAAGTCGCAGTACGAGCAGCCCGCGCAGCCCGAGAGCCGCGACGTGCGCCACATCCTCGTCAAGAGCCACGCGAAAGCGCTGGCGATCTACAACCAGTTGAAGCGCGGCGCAGACTTCTCGAAGCTCGCGCTCAAGGACTCGATCGACCCGAGCAAGACGAGCGGCGGCCGCCTGACCGTCTGCAAGGAGCAGACGGTCACCTGTCAGCTGAAGACTGTCGCGCCGTTCGAAAAGGTGGCCTTCTCGTTGAAGACGAACGAAATCTCGAAACCGGTGCATACGCAGTTCGGATGGCACGTCATCCAGGCACTCGGCCCGGTCAACCCTGCGAAGAAGAAGAGCGAGATCCCGTTCGACCAGGTGAAGGCGGCGATCAAGCAGACGCTCGTCCAGCAGAAGAAGCAGGACGCCTTCAACAAGTGGTGGACCGACACCAAGAAGGAGTTCGGGAGGAAGACGAAGTACCAGGCCGGCTACGAGCCGCCGGCCTCGCAGACGAGCACCACCGGTTAGTCTCGCTGATGTGTCCAGGAGCTCTCGGCGGGACATGGCTTATGTCGTCGGGCCGCGCTACTCGCCCCGAGGGAGCGTCCTCAGTCGCGTCAATAGTCTTTAACTATTGACGCTCCCTGCGTCCTTCCCTCGGAACGACCATCGCACCCCGACAACGAGCAACATCCCACCGAGAGCTCCTGACCGAAGCGCTGCTCGAGCTGCAGGAGCTGACCGAGCGGCTGCGGAGCGACTGTCCGTGGGACCGCGAGCAGACTGCGCGGACGATCGTGCCGCACACGGTGGAGGAGGCCTACGAGGTCGCGGACGCCGCCGAGCGCGACGACGACGACAAGCTCCGCGACGAGCTCGGTGACCTGCTCTTCCAGGTCTACTTCCTCTCGCTGCTGCTGGCCGAACGCGGCGAGGGCGACCTCGAGCAGGTCGCCCGTGGCATCCACGCGAAGCTCGTCGCCAGGCATCCGCACGTCTTCGGCGAGGCCGAGGCGCGCACGGCCGGGCGGGTGCGCGAGAACTGGGAGCGGCTCAAGCGCGAGCAGGAGGGGCGCGAAGGCATCTTCCACGACGTGCCGGCCAACCTGCCTTCGCTGATCTACGCGCGCAAGATCCAGCGCCGCGCGGCCGCGGTCGGCTTCGAATATCCGGACGCAGCCGGGGCGCTCGGGGATCTCGAGGAGGAGCTCGCTGAGCTGCGTCAGGCGGTCGAGACGGGGGGCAAGCGGCCGGCCGAGACCGAGCCGGATCCCGCGGTCGCGGGCGAGGTCGGGGATGTCCTGTTCGCGGCCGTGAACGTCGCCCGCCATCTCAACGTCGACCCGGAGCTCGTGCTGCGGACCGTGAGCGACCGGTTCGTGGCGCGTGTCGAAGAGGCGGAGCGGATTGCGGCGGAAGAGGGGCAGCGCTTCGACGACCTGCCTCTCGCCGAGCAGGACCGCTACTTCGACCGAGCCAAAGGGACGATCGGGTGAGCTCGATCGCCGCGCTACGCGCCCTGGTCAGACGCGACAGAATTGGCTACGTCGTCGGCGTGTCGCGGCCGCGGAGCCGAACGTGAGCAGGATTCTCGCTGTTGGTGCCCGCCAGATCCTCGACTCTCGCGGCAACCCGACCGTCGAGGTCGACGTGCGGCTCGAGTCGGGCGCCTTCGGGCGCGCCGCGGTTCCGTCGGGCGCCTCGACCGGCGCGCACGAGGCTGTCGAGCTCCGCGACGGCGGCGAGGCCTACGGCGGCAAGGGAGTCAGGAACGCAGTCGCGAACGTCGAGGGCGAGATCGCCGCAGCCGTCCGGGGGCGCGACAGCTTCGACCAGGCCGGCCTCGACCGTGCGATGGCCGAGCTCGACGGCACTGCCAACAAGGGGCGCCTTGGCGCGAACGCGATCCTCGGCGTCTCGCTCGCGACGGCGAAGGCCGCCGCGGCTGACCGGAGCGTCTCGCTCTTCCGCTACCTCGGCGGCGAGGACGCCACGACGCTGCCGGTGCCGATGATGAATGTGATCAACGGCGGCCTGCATGCAGACAACTCGATCGACCTGCAGGAGTTCATGGTCCTTCCCGTCGGCGCCGACAGCTTCGGCGCAGGACTGCGGATCGGCTCTGAGGTCTACCACTCGCTGAAGCGCCTGCTGCACGACCGCGGCCTCTCGACAGGCGTCGGCGATGAGGGCGGCTTCGCGCCCGACCTCGAGTCGAGCGAGGCAGCGATCGAGGCGATCCTGGAGGCGGCCGAGGCGGCCGGCCACCGCGACCGCATCGCCATTGCGCTCGACCCCGCTACGAGCGAGGTGTACCGCGACGGCGTCTACCGCTTTGAGGGGCGCGAGCTCTCGAGCGCCGAGATGCCGGGGTTCTGGTCGGAGCTCGTGGAGCGCTACCCGATCGTCTCGCTCGAGGACCCGCTCGCCGAAGACGACTGGGACGGCTGGACGCAGCTGACGGCTGAGCTCGGCGACCGCGTTCAGCTTGTCGGCGACGACATTTTCGTCACGAACGCCGAGCGGCTTCGAGACGGGATCGAACGCAGCGCTGGCAACTCGATCCTCGTCAAGGTCAACCAGATCGGGACGATCACCGAGACGGTCGAGGCGCTGTCACTCGCGAGCGCGAACGGTTACACCGCAGTCATGTCGCACAGGTCCGGCGAGACCGAGGACGCCACGATCGCCGATCTTGCGGTCGCCTACGGCACGGGCCAGATCAAGACCGGCGCGCCGGCGCGGAGCGACCGTGTGGCGAAGTACAACCAGCTGCTCCGCATCGAGGAGGAGCTCGCGGGGCGCGCGAGATATCCCGGGTGGGAGGCGTTTCCCAGGTTCTCGAGATGATTCGTCGGGGGAACCTCCAGGCTCGCTCCGCGCTGGTTACCCCTCCACTGTTCCGCTTCGTGGACAGGCGCTACGCGGCCCCTCGCACTCAGCGCTAAACCGACGCGCCGCGTGCGCCGAAACAGGAGGTGGAGAGACCACCGAGTCGAAAGCCGGAGCTAGCCTAGGAACGATGGCTGCGCACACCCCGCGGAGAACCAAGATCGTGGCCACGATCGGCCCCGCCAGCGGCACCGCCGAAGGCGTCCGCGCGCTCGTCGACGCAGGCATGGATGCGGCCCGGCTCAACCTCTCGCACGGCACGCGCGAAGAACACGCGGAGCGCGCTCGCCTCGTCCGGGAGGCGGAGGCCAGGCTCGGGCGGCCGCTTGCGCTGATCGCCGACCTGCAGGGCCCGAAGCTACGGATCGGTGAGCTTCCCGGGCCGGTGACGCTGACCTCCGGCCAGGACGTCGTCGTCGTCGGCAAGGAAGGAACCCGTGACGGCGAGCTGCCGGTGCTGCCCGCGGTGATCGGCGAAGTCCTCCAGCCCGGCCACGAGGTGCTGATCGACGACGGGCTCGTCCGCCTGCGCGTCGAGCGCGTCACGCGCGGCCGTGCCCAGTGCCTCGTTCTCGCCGGCGGTCTGGTCAGCAGCCACAAGGGTGTCAACGTTCCCGGTGTTCCGGTCCCGATCCCGTCGCTGACGCGCAAGGACATGGACGACCTCGAGTTCGCGTTGGCGCTGGACGTCGACTACGTCGCGCTCTCTTTCGTCCGGTCGGCGGCAGACGTGCGCGATCTCAAGGACCTGATCCAGCAGGCCGGGTCGCCGGCGCATGTGATCGCGAAGATCGAGAAGGCCGAGGCGGTCGATGCCCTGCCCGCGGTGCTCGAGGAGGCCGACGCGGTGATGGTCGCGCGGGGCGACCTCGGAGTCGAGATCGGCCCGGAGCTCGTGCCGCTCCTCCAGAAGCGGATCATCATCGCGTCGCTCGACCACGGGAAGCCCGTGATCACGGCGACGCAGATGCTCGAGACGATGATTCACCAGCCCGAGCCCACGCGCGCGGAGGCCAGCGATGTCGCCAATGCGATCCTCGACGGCACCTCGGCGGTGATGCTCTCCGGCGAGACGGCGGTCGGCGACTACCCGATCGAGGCAGTGGCCACGATGGCGCGGATCGCGCGCGCTGTAGAGCCGAGCCTCGGCTACCGGCACCAGCTGCCCGAGGCTGAGGAACAGCCGACAGTCGGCCAAGCGATGTCGAACGGCGCCTGCGACCTCGCCGAGGTGCTCCAGGCGGCCGCGATCCTCGTTCCAACTTTCAGCGGCCGGACCGCCTCCGCGGTGGCGCGTCTGCGCCCGCGCCGTCCCGTCCTCGGGCTCACGCATCACGAGTACGCCTGGCGGCAGATGGCGGTCGAGTGGGGCGTCATCCCCTTGCGCATCCCGGAGTGCGCCGACGTCGAGGAGCTCTGGGAGCGTTCGATCGAGGCGGCGCGGGATGCCGGGGTCGTCGAGTCCGGCGACCGCGTCGTGATCACCGCGGGCACCGCGGTCAACATCGCGGGCTCGACGAACGTGATCAAGGTCGAGACGGTTTAGGAGGGTTTGGCCTCTCGCCAAACTCTCCTAACCCTCCCAGGCAGGACCGGGCCGTCCCCGGGCGAACTCGCCGCACATGGCCGCTCCGAAGACGACGCGGCGCCGCCCGCGGCGCGGCGTCCTGGTGCGCCGCTGGCTCGGGGTCGGCGCGCTCTGCCTGGTCGGGCTCCTCTACTACCGTCCGCTGCGAACGTACGTCGACACGAGGGACACGCTCGCCAACCGCTCCGCCCAGGTGGAAAGCCTTCGCTCCGAGCGGCGGCGGCTCCAGCGCGAGCTCGCGGACGCGACCGGCGATGCCGCCCTCGTTCGGGAGGCGCGTCGCCTCGGCCTCGTCAAATCGGGCGAGCGGCTCTTCATCGTGAAGGGGGTCGCGGCCTGGGAGCAGGCCCGACGTACCATCCGGCGGCATGGACGATGAGGCCTTCGTCGCCTGTCAACTCGGCCGTCCCCCGCGCGCCTTTCGCCGCGTAGTCGTCCGCTGCCCGTACGGCCGTCCGGCAGTGACGGAGCAGTGGCCCCGCGACGCCGACGGCGCTCCGTTCCCGACCACCTACTACCTGACCTGCCCGCAGCTGGTCGCGAAGATCTCGCGGCTCGAGGCGGACGGCGGCGTCGAGCGCTGGACGCAGGCCGTCCGCAAGAGCCCGGAGCTGCGCGCCGGCGTCGACCTCGCGAACGCGGAGCAGCAGGCGCTTCGTCCCCAGATTCCCGGCGGGATCGGGGGCTCGACGCGTGGCGGCAGCCTCAAGTGCCTGCACGCGCATGCCGCCTTCGCGCTTGCGCGGCCGGGCTACGAGCTCGGCGAGCGGATCCTGGACGAGGTCGGCGACCTGTGGCCGGATGCGGGTTGTTGCACCGCGGATTAGTCTCGTCCCGCGGAGATGCCGATCGCTCTCGACCAGACGCGCCGCGAGTGGGAGCAGGGGCACGCTCGCTTCCAGCGTGAGCTTCGCGAGGCGCAGCGGCCTGAGAACCTACGCTCCGAGCTCGACGCCGTCACCGCCGCGGTGCGGCGCAGGATCGGGCAGAGCTTCAGCCTCTCGGAGTTGGCCGACCTCTACGCGACGGCCGACGACTGGGCGCGCGAGGCGGTCGCGGACACAGAGCCGGCGAGCGGTTGGCCGCGGCGACTGGCCACCGTCACCGAGGCCGCCTTCCATCTCTACTCGCGCGGCGCCGTGGACTACGAGCCATGACGACGACCTCGACCCGCCCCCGCCCCAGACGACGCTCGACCCGAAAGACGATCGTGGTCGCAGTCGGGATCGCCGTCGCGTTTGCCGTGGGGGTCGCGCTCGGCCAGGCGCTGCACGACAATCCGCGGCCCGGCGGCGTGCAGACCACGTTCAGGACACTTCCGCCCCTCACCGAGACCGGAGGTTAGAAAGCTGCAACTTTGGGTAACTTTCCCCGGTGGCCAGGCGCGAGTTCCCGGGTAGGCGCGCGCCTACCAGCGACCCCGACTGGTTGACGCTGGGTCAGGCGGCCAAGTACCTCGGTGTTGCACAGAGCACGATTCGCAAGTGGTCCGACCAGGGCCGCGTCCCCGCCTTCTACACCCCAGGCGGGCACCGCCGCTACCGGCGCCAGGACCTCGACAACTTCTTGAGTCGCTCTGGTCCCGGCGGCGCCGCGCAGCAGGGACCGGTGGTCCTGATCGTCGACGATGACGAGCGTGTCCGCGAGTACGTTCGCGTCAATCTCGAGATGGAGGGCTACACGGTCCGCGAGGCCGGCAGTGCTGAGGAGGGGCTCGAGGTGCTCGAGGACGTGTCGCCGGACCTCGTCCTCCTCGACGTGATGATGCCCGAGGTGGACGGCTGGGAGATGCTGCGGCGGGTCCGCGAACGGCACGGGATCGAGGCGATTCCGGTAATCATGTTCAGCGGGAAGGTCGACGAGGAAACCGCCGGAGATGCCGCGGCGCGCGGCGCCCAGGGGTTCCTCGGCAAGCCGTTCGACCCGCAGCAGCTGGTCGAGCACGCGAAGCAGCTGCTCCCAGGCTGATCTCCGCCGACAGGCATCTCGAGCGGTGGGCGGTCCATCACCGCACGGGCTGGCTCAACCCGGTCTTCGAGGGCCTTTCTTGGGTCGGCAGCCGAGGCCTCGTCTGGCTAGCGATAGCAGCCGTGCTCGCGCTCTTCTGGCGCCGCCCCTTCCTGTTCCTCGAGGTCGCGCTCGCCGACCTCAGCGCCCAGCTTGTCTCCTACGGGCTCAGGCAGGGCATCGGCCGGGAACGCCCAAACGTCGCGTACGCCGAGCCCAAGCCGCTCGTCCACGCGCCTCATGACGGCTCTTTTCCCTCCGGCCACGCGACGGCCAGCTTTGCCTGTGCGACGGTGCTGTCGTTCTACGCCCCGCGCGCGGCGCCGGCCTTCTTCATCCTCGCCGCCGCGGTCGCGTGGTCGCGCGTCTACGTCGGCGTTCACTACCCGCTCGACGTGCTCGGTGGCGCCGTGCTCGGCGTCGGTATCGCTATAGCTCTTCGCTGGCTGACAGCAGTCCTGCGCCGATCAAGGCCAGCGACGCGAGGAGGCTGATCCAGATCCCGATGCCGCGCCCGCTCGCAGGCAGGAACTCGTCGGGAATCGAGATCAGTCGGATCAGGACGAAGATCGTCGAGAGCGACCCGAGTGCGATCACGACCAGGCTCTCAGGGATGCTCGGGGGCAATTCGATCCCAGCCTCCCTGAGCGCGACGAGGGCGATCGCCGCCAGGCCGATGAAGAAGACCAGCTTGCCGAGGGTGCCTGTGTGCCAGCCGATCACCGCGATCGTCGGCCCGACCGATCCGGAGCCCGCGTACCAGTCGGTGAAGGCCGAGATGCTGAGCACGAGGCCGGAGATCCAGGTCGCGCGCGCGCCGACCGTCGTCATGCTGCTCGCAAGAACCGGCGCGCGGCGCGCCGGCCCTCTGCTCACGCCGCCCGGGGGGAGGGGTTCCTCGCTGGCCACGGTGGAAGTATGGGCATCTTCGTGGTTAGATTCACGTGTTGCCGAATCAGGGGGTCGGGATGACAGCATCCCGAGAACGTTCGACCACAGCCGCCGGTGGTGAAGAGAGCATTCTCCTGGCCGCCGGAGATCACGCCAAGGGAGAGTTCCGCTGCGTGGATTGCGGCCATGCTGTGACGGTCTGCCGCGAGCTTCGGCCGTGCCCGATGTGTGGCTGCGAGTCCTGGCAGGCGGCCGCCTGGAGCCCCTTCGCCCGAGCGATCGAGAGCTCGACGGTCGAGCCTCACCAGCTCCACTAGCGTCAGAGCCCGAACAGCCGCTGCACCTCGTGCCACATGGCGATGCTCAGGTAGACGCTGAGCGCGATCAGGGCGATCACGATCAGCCAGAAGCGGGCGCTGGCGGCCCGGCGCTCCCGAGTGCGGCGCTGGCGGGCGTCCCTCCTCGCGCGCTGCCTGCGGTATTCCCGCTGGACGTTTCCGGAGTCGTAGACCGGGACGTCGGGCGGAATCTTCGGGGCTGGCTCCGCCATCCGCGCAAGTCTAGAGGCGATACTTCCCGAGGGGGCGATGAAAACGGAACAGGGTCAGGCAATCGCGGCAGGCGGGAGTACGGCAGCACTCGAGGCGCTCGCGGCGGCGTTCCGCAGGCTGGCCGAGGGCGGCGCACGGGAAGACGCTCTGCAGGAGATCGCCGAGGCTGCCGCGACCGCGGCCGGCGCAGACGTCGTCGTCGTGTGGGTGCGCAACGACGCCGAGCAGGTGCTCGAGGCGCACACCGTCTCGGCGGCATCGACTTCGATCGCCGCGGAGCTTCAGGGCTCCCGTGCAGGCGACGAGGGCGCCGCGGAGAACCGGCGGTCGATTGGACAGCGGCTCGGACTTGCGGTGTCCATCGAGTTTCCGATCGGCGCTGCCGACCACGAGCTCGGCCGGCTCGAGCTCCTCCGTCGGGCCGGTGCGTTCTCGGCAGAGGAGCGCGCCTTCGGCGGCCTGGCTGCCGAGCACGCGGCGATCGCGCTGGCGGGTCTCGACGGGGACGGCGAGCGGCGACCGCTCGCCGCCGCCGACCTCCTCCGTCTGGGAGGGGACGCGCTCGCCACTGGGCTCGACGAGCGGCGCACCGCCGAGGAGATCGCCCGGCTGGCCGCCCAGGCGACTGCGGCCCGCGGCGCCGCCGTCTGGCGGCTGGACGACGACCTGCGGCCACGCGCGGCAGGCACCTTCGGCGTCGAAGATCTCGACGAGACGGAGGTCGCCGAAGCGCTCGCCGGCCCGAAGCCGTTCGCGGTCTCCGCCCGCTCGTGGATCCTGCAGCTCGGCCAGCCGCCGATCGGCGCTCTCCAGCTCAGCTTCGATCAGCCTCCGGTTCCGGCCGACGACGTGCTCGATGCGCTGACGACGTTCGCGGCGCGCGCGACGCACGCACTGCGCTCCGGCGAGCGTGCGCGCGAGCAGTCGGTCGAGCTGGAGCGCAGTCGGACGCTCGTCGCGGTCGTCGGCCAGGCGATCGCCGAGCTCTCGCTGGAGCACACGCTCGACACCGCGATCGACCGGGTCGCCGAGCTGCTCGGCGCCGAGCGGCTCGCCGTCTACCTCCTCGAGCCGGACGGCCAGCGCCTGCTCGAAGCCGCCGGCCGCGGCCTGGCAGGACCACACATTCGGGTGGCTGAGCGGCTGGTCGAGCTCGCGCGCGGGTCGCTGCGGGGTCGCGACGCGATGCTGATCGAGGACGCAGTCGCAGACGCGCGGCTTGCACCGGTTCGTGAGCAGCTCGCCGAGACAGGAATCGAGGCGGCTGTGGGACTGCCGCTGCGAGTCCGCGAGGACCTGATCGGGCTGCTCGCCATCTTTCCCCCTCGCCGGCGGACGCTGACGCCGGACGAGCTCGCGCTGGTGACGCCGCTCGTGGCGCAGCTGGCGGTAGCCGTCCAGAACGCCAGCCTCCACGAGAAGGCGACTCGGAGCGACGCCGAACGCAAACACGCGCTCGACGCGGAAAAGGAGACTGCGAAGAGGCTGCGCGCGCTCTACGAGATCTCGCAGTCGTTCGCGCAGAGCATGTCGCTGGAGACAACGCTCGAGGCGCTGGTGCGGACGTGCGCCGAGCTGCTGAAGCTCGACGCTGTCGGGATCCGGATGCCCGACGAGCGAGGGGAGGCCCTGCTCACACAGGCGCTCCACGTCCGCGACGAGCGCCTGCTCGTGCCCGTCAAGACCATCCTGTACCGGTCGCAGCCGTTGTCGCCGAGGCTTCGCAGCCTCTTCGCCGGCGGCCGGCCCATCGTGCTCGATCCCGCCATCGCGCGCGAGCTCGGAGGTGCTTATGCCTTGCTCATACCGTTCCTCGAACGCGGGTCCACGACCGCCATCGTCCCCGTCTCCACGCCTGGCGAGGTGCTCGGGACCCTGACGATGCTGTCGCTCGACCCGGGCCGGCCCATCGGGGGGGCGGACCTCGACCTCGCGGTCTCGGTGACCGGACAGACGGCCCTCGCTCTCGAGAACGCCCGCTTGTACCAGCAGCAGAAGCGCTTTGCCGACACGATGCAGCGGTCGCTCCGGCCGCGGGGCTATCCGGAGATCGAGGGCCTCGAGCTCGGCGACGTCTATGAGTCGTCGGCGCGCCTCGATGTCGGCGGCGACGTCTATGACTTCCTCCGCCTCGACGATGGGCGCCTCGCGGTCGCCCTCGGCGACGTCACCGGCCACGGCATCGACGCCGCGGCTGACATGGCGATGGCGAAGTTCGTCTTCCGCTCGCTCGCGCGCGAGCATCCCGAGCCGGCCGATTTCCTCGCCGCCGCGAACGAGGTCGTGGTCGGCGAGGTCGGGCCGAGCAAGTTCATCACGATGGCCTACGTCGTTATCGACCCGGCAACGGGTGAGGTCGCATCCGGTTGCGCCGGGCATCCTTGGCCCCGGCTTGTCTCCGCGGACGGCGCGGTGAAGTCCCTCGGCTCACGCGGGCTCGCGCTCGGGATCGAGCCGGGGCAGAGCTACGACGAGCCGCGGGGCGAGCTTCCGCCCGGCGGTGCGCTGGTCGTCTACACGGACGGCGTCATCGAGGCCCGCCGGGGCGGCCAGATCTACGGCGAGGAGCGCCTGGACACCCTGCTCGCCGAGCGGGCGGGGCTGCGGGCCGCGCCTCTCGCCCGCGCAGTCGTCGACGACTGCCGCGCCTTCTCGGGCGGCGACCTCGCCGACGACTGCGCGGTCGTCGTCATTCGGCGGACGTGAGCCGGCTTCGCGGCGAGGCGCGGGTGCTCCGGATCGGGCACCGCGGCGCGGCCGCGCTCGAGCCCGAGAACACGCTCGCGTCGCTCCGGCGAGCGGTCGAGCTCGGCGTCGATTTCGTCGAGTTCGACGTCCTCGATCTCGCCGACGGAACCCTGGTGCTGGCCCACTCCGACAACCTGCTCGAGGTGAGCCACGGCGCCGCCGCCGGCCGCATCCGGCCGCTGCGGCTCGCAGAGCTCCGCGAGGTGGCTCCTGACCT
>Ga0066903_100001577_pt1 | contig 16874 bp, 19 predicted proteins | sample PanSoiMetaGPlot1_FD_67491 | JGI IMG/M metagenome (GOLD analysis project Ga0066903, IMG submission 67491) | Tropical forest soil microbial communities from Panama analyzed to predict greenhouse gas emissions - Panama Soil - Plot 1 (version 2) | ecosystem: Environmental > Terrestrial > Soil >... | reverse complement strand
CCGGCCGGCCGAGGCGCGATGGAAACGGCACCTGCTTGCCGAGCGACTCGCGCGCCGCTTCGGGAAGTCCCGCAAGCATCGGCGTATCGAAGATTCCCGGAGCGATGCTCACGACGCGGATCCCGTGCTGCGCGAACTCGCGCGCAATGGGCAGCGTCATTCCGACCACGCCGCCCTTCGACGCCGAATAGGCCGCCTGCCCGATTTGTCCGTCGTATGCCGCCACCGAAGCCGTGCAGACGATGACGCCGCGGTCCTCGCCGGGCTCGACCGGGCGCTCGATCATCTTCGCGCCCGCTAACCGAATGACGTTGAACGTGCCGATGAGATTGACTGCGATGACCTTCGAGAAATGCTCGAGCGGCTGCGGCCCCTCGCGGCCGATCACGCGCTCCGCCGTGGCAATCCCGGCGCAGTTGATAGCGCCGTGCAGCGTCCCGAATTTATCTACCGCCGTATCGACTGCGCGCTGCACCGCGCCGCCGTCGGTGACGTCGGTCCGCGCGAACAGTACCGATTCTCCTAACTCTTGCGCGAGCTGCGCTCCGCGCTCGCTCACGTCGCAGATGACCACGTTCGCACCCGCGCCCGAGAGTTCCGCAACGCAAGCGGCGCCGAGCCCCGAGCTGCCGCCGCTGACCAAAAACGTGCGTCTTTCTAACTGCATAGCGGCGGTGGTACAGCCTCGGGAGGGCGATATCCTGGACCCCGGGTAAGCTTGGGAATAACCGACGCGTAAGACGGAGAGGAGGCAGCCTTGATCGTGGCATTTTACGGTGCCGGCATGCTGGGATCCGCGATGGTGCGGGCGATGCTGCGGCGCGGAATCAGCGTGCGCGTTTGGAATCGCAACGCGCAGCGAGCGGAAGCGCTGGAGCAGGACGGCGCGCAGGCTTTCGCCGATGCCGCCGAAGCAGCGAGCGGCGCCGATCGAGTTCATCTCTGCTTGAGCGACGACGTCAGCGTCGATAACGTAATCGATGCCGCTTTGCCCGGCATCACGAACGAGGTGCCGATCATCGATCACACTACCGTCTTGCCGCAGCGCGTTGCCGAACGCGCACGGCGGCTAGCCGGCGATGGATACGGCTTTCTTCACGCGCCGGTCTTTATGGGGCCACCGATGGCGTTGAGCGCGACCGGCGTTATGATGGTTTCCGGCGATACTTCGCTCGTCGAGCGCGTGCGCGCCGATCTCGAGGCGATGTGCAGCGATTTGCAATACGTAGGCGAGCGCGCAGAGGATGCGGCGATCTTCAAACTGATGGGCAACGCGATGATGCTCGCGGTTATCGGCGGCTTGAACGACATCTTCAGAATCGCCGAGATGCAAGAGCTCACGCGCGAGCGAGCCTACACGCTCTTCGACTTCTTCAGCCCATCCGGGCAAATCACCGGCCGTGGGAAGCGGATGGTTCACGAGGCATACGAACCGACCTGGACGCTCGACATGGCACACAAGGACGCAGCTCTGATGCAAGCCGCCGCGCATCACGAGCGTCTGCCGGTCGTGGACGCCGTCGAGGCGCTTCTGCGCAACGTCCAGGCCCGTGGATTGGGAGCGCTCGATCTAGGTGCGGTCGCGGCCCGCTAAATCGGCGTCATTTTGGCGGCGGATACGGCAGCGCCGTTCGACGCGGCAGCGGCGAGCCGGTCCAAACCGGCCGCGGCGTAGGCGCCGGCGAGGGAGTGAACAATTCTGTCGGTGCAACGGCGGGAGCTGCGGGATTGAACGGCGTGGGCGTTGCGACGATTTCGCGTTCTCCCACACGCACCAAGAGACGATGCGTCGCGGAGTCGTAGCGCGCCGCAACGCCGAGCTCCGCGAGCACCGGCCCCGCCGGAACGTAGGCCCCATCAAGCGCCGCAGCCGGACCTCCCGCGACCGGAACGCGCACGCGTCGCCCGCCGCGTTGCACGATGAGCGTATCGCCTTCGAACCAGAGCCGATCGGCGAGACGCGTCAGCAGCGGATCGACCGGCGCAAAGACGCGTCCGTTTGCGATGTAGGCGCGCGCATACGCGCGCAGAGGGCTCCCGTCGACGAGCACCGTGACGGGAGTTCCCGGTGGGAATAGCGGCACGTTCCCCCGATATACCGCTTGGAATGCAGCGACTCATCTCCGCGTTTCGCGAAGCCGTCGTGCGCTTCGCTCGGGACGGGTGCGCCTTCCACGCGCAGTCGGTGGCATTCAACGCTATTTTCGCGCTCTTTCCCCTCAGCGTTCTAGCGCTGAGCGCAGTCACGCTCGTGCTCCCCGATTCGGAGCATCGCGCAACGTTGCTGTTAGACGCGGTCGCGCCGACGCTGCACGACTATATCGTCAACAATCTCGCGACCTATATCTACGGACGCGGCATCTCGAGCTTGATCGCACTCGTATTCTTGCTTTGGTCGGGAAAAAATCTCTTCATGGGTTTGGCTTATGCGCTCGATCGAGCGCTCAACGTTCCAAAAGGACGGCCGCTCGTTCACAATCTCGCACTTTCGCTCATCATGCTGCCGGTGACCGGCATCTTGCTGCTGGTTGCGATTGCGGCGCCGATCGCGCTCTCGATCACGTTCCACGTGGTGGGGATCAACGACCCAGGCCGCCTCACCCACATTCTAGTGTATCTTGTCTCGATTGCGCTGGTTTTCATCGTCGCGGTCGTGCTCTATCGCTGGCTGCCCAACCGAAGCATGTCGTGGGGCTTCGCGCTTCGCGGAGCAACCGTCGTCGCAATCGCTTGGCCTGTCTTGCAATATGCGTTCGCCGCCTATCTCACGCACGTCGACTTTTCATACATCTTCGGCGCGTTGTCGGCGCCGCTCGTCTTGCTTCTCTGGTTCTATTGCATCGGATCGATCTTTCTCTTCGGCGCGGAGTACAGCATCGCGTGGCCGACCGGACATCCCGAGCCCGTTGCAGAAGAGTCGTCCGCCAATGCTTGAGGGAAGTTACCTGCGCCGCTTTCTCATGACGGCGCTGATTAGCGCGTCGCTCGCCTTTGTCGTAGCCGCCACCCCGTCGCCGCCGCCCGTACCGACGGCCGCGCCCGTGCCTGCCGGAATCGAGCAGCTGCCGACGGTGGTCATCTATCCCTTCGACGTGCAGACGGGAACGGATCCGCGCATCGGCATCGCAATCGGTCAGATCCTTGGGCAAGAGATGACCGCCGCGGGCGGGATCACCGTGCTTCCGGTGCCGCAAAACGTCAAACGCGCCGATTTCCTTAACAATGCGCGCACACAGCACGCCGACTTTTACATCAGCGGATACGTGACACCCGTCGGCGACAGTGCCGCGGTGGTCGAACAAGTCGTCAGCGTCGAGAGCGGCGTGATTCTCTTTTCGCAGACCGCGCAGGTCACCAGCGTGGCCGACGTCGCATCGCAATCGCTGCTCGCGCGCGAGCAGATCTTAGCCGTTGTCGGCCGCGGCACCCAGAACGTCCAGACGAGACCCAACAATACACCGGCGCCCACGTCGACCAACGGCGCGCAGGTTCCGATCCAAGGCCTCGGCAGCATCGTGAGCTCGGTCTTCGGAAAGCACAAGGGCTCGCATACGCCCACGCCCGGACCGGTCGTGAAACCGTCGCGCGGCGTGATCGTCGCGCCGGTGACCGCTTCGGGCGCGATCGGCTCGGCCGACCTCACCAACGCGGGGCGCGAGCTCTACTTTGCGATGAACGCGCACTTCAACACGCAGATGACGGGCGCGACGACCAACGTGCAGCAATCGACCGATGCGATCTGCGGCGCGAACCGCGATAACACCGTTGCTACCGGTACGCTCGCACAGAACTCCGCGCATCATAAGACGGAGTATCAATTCGACCTGTTCGTTTATACATGCTTCGGCGCGACGCTGGGGCATCACACCGGCAAGGCGTCGTCGATTAAGAGCGCCGTCGGCACCGCGGTTTCGGCGTACGCAACCGCCCATCCCGATAACAGCTAGCGAACTTACTGCAGCAAGCCTTCGGGCGGATCGATGACGATGCGCCGGCGTTCGAGGTCGATATCTGTAACGATCGCCGCGACCATCGGCACCATGCGGCCATCGATCACCAGCATATCGCTCGACGGAAAATGCTCGACGCGCTCGACGCAGCCGTACGCAGCTCCATTCTTGCTATAGACGGCGCACCCGACGAGGTCGTCGTCGAAATATTCGCCCGCTTGCAACGCAACGTCGGCACGGGGTGCAAAGAGCGTCGCACCGGCATACGCGGTCGCCGCATCGGCATCTTCAACGCCGGCGATTCGGATCAGCAGGCGGCCCTTATGCGACCGTACGCTTTCGATTCGGATCGCCGCCGACGCCTCCGTGCGCCGGCAGAGAAGCTGCGCGCCCGCAGAAATGACGGTGCGACCCGCACTGGTCGGGTCGCACTTGAGCTCGCCGCGAACGCCAAAAACTCCAGCGATTCGCCCAACGGGAATCTCAGTCGCCGGCGTCGGCATCCTCGGAATCTTGCGCCGCTTCTTCGCTATCCAGTATGTCAACGGCGACACGCCCTTCGGCCGTAGCCCGCACAACCGTGCGCAACGCTTGAGCAACGCGTCCGCTGCGACCGATTACCTTGCCCAAATCTTCGGGATCGACGATGAGCTCGATCACCGCCTGCGCGGTTTCGTCGATGAACAGCTCGACCGTCACGGCCTCCGGCTTCTGCACGAGCTTGCGTGCAAGAAATCCCAAGAGTTCGGTTGCGCGGCGATGCCCCGCCCACGGATCGCTCGAGGATGAGCTCGGGCGCTGCTGGCGGCGAGCCGGCGGACGCGACGGGCGTCTGCGAGGCACCGAATAACCTTCGTCGGAAGGCGCAGCAGGTGGCTGCTGCTTCCGCGCGGCGGGTTCTTTGGGCCTCTGCTCCGTCTCGCGACTCGGTTTACCCCGAGCGGAGTCGAGGGGTTCGGGCTCGTCGACGACGGTCTCGCTGAAGAGTCCGAATTCGTCGTCGAAGGAACTCACGACGCGCCGCCTTGTTCGCTCTTGGGCTTGCGTTTCGTCGTCGGAATCGGCCCGCGTTCGACGATGCCCTTCTCCGCGAAGAGCCGGCGGACGGTATCGGAAGGTTGCGCCCCCTTGGCGAGCCAAGCACGCGCCTTCTCTTCGTCAACGACGACCGTCCGCGGCTCCGTGCGCGGATTGTAATGCCCCAAGATTTCGATGAACCGGCCGTCGCGCGGCGCGCGTGCGTCCGCGACGACGAACCGATATGTGGGCTGCTTTTTGGCGCCGCTGCGCCGTAACCGAATCTTTACCATTCCTCTTCTCTTATCTACCCCGCCTGGTTTTGGTCAGGTGTTTGGCCATGTGGCGTGCTTGTTCGAACTGTTTGACGAGCCGGTTCACGTCGGCGACTTGCGTGCCGGAGCCGCGAGCGATCCGCTTGCGGCGGGAACCGTTCAAGACGTCGGGATTGCGGCGTTCGCCGCGAGTCATCGAGCAGATGATTGCTTCGACCTTCGAAAGCTCGCGCTCCGGAATCTCGAAGTTCTTCGGCAGCGCGCGCGAGAGTCCAGGGACCATCTTCAAGAGCTCGCTGAACGAACCGAGTTTACGCACCTGACGCATCTGCTCTAGAAAATCGTCAAGTGTAAACGTTTGCTTGAGGAGTTTTTCCTCGAGCTTCTTTGCCTGTTCTTCGGAATACAGGCTCTGAGTTTTTTCGATGAGGGTGAGCGCGTCGCCCATCCCGAGAATACGCGAGGCGAGTCGTTCGGGATAGAACGGCTCCAGGGCTGCGAGTTTCTCGCCGGTGCCGATGAATTTGATCGGCGCACCGGTGACGCTATGGATCGAAAGCGCGGCGCCGCCGCGCGTGTCGCCGTCGAGCTTCGTTAAAATGACGCCGGTAATCCCGAGGCGGTCGTGAAAACCTTTCGCGACGTTTGTTGCCTCTTGGCCCGTCATCGCATCGGCGACCAGCAGGATCTCCGACGGACGCGCAAGGGCTTTGATTTTTTCCAGCTCTTCCATCAGCGGCTCGTCGATTTGCAAGCGACCCGCGGTGTCGATGATAACCGTCGAGATGCCAAGCCGTTTTGCTTCGGCGATTCCGTCGCGTACGATCCGCACGGGATCCGCAGCGCCGAGCTCGTACACCGGCAGTGCGACCTGCTTGCCGAGCGTCTTGAGCTGCTCGATGGCCGCAGGGCGGTAGACGTCGGCAGCAATCAGCAGCGATCGCCGGCCCTGCTCTTTCAGACGCAACGCCAGCTTACCGGCCTGCGTCGTTTTTCCGGAGCCCTGCAAACCAACCAGCATCAGCACCGAGGGCGGCGCGTCGCCGAATTGGAGTCGCGCCTTTCCGGATCCGGTGGACGGGCCCAAAAGCTCGACGAGCTCGTCGTAAACGATCTTGACGATGGTCTGCGCCGGCGTCAGAGACTCCATCACGTTCGCGCCGATTGCGCGCTCCTTGACGCGGTTGACGAATGCCTTCGCGGCGCCCAGCGAGACGTCGGCCTCAAGCAGCGCAACGCGGACTTCACGAAGGGCTTCGTTGACTTCGCCTTCGGTGATCCGCCCGCGCCCGCTTAGGCGCTCGAAGATCGCGCCGAGGCGTTCCTGGAGTTGGTCGAACAAATCGTCGCTAGGAGGTTGAGGAGCCCGCCGTCGTTTCGTCGATGCGCTTCACCGCGTCGCCGACCGTTTTGATCTTCTCCGCTTCCTCGTCGGGAATATCGATGTTGAATTCCGTCTCGAACGCCATCACCAGCTCGACTTGGTCGAGCGAATCGGCACCGAGATCGTCGGTGATCGATGCTTCGGGCGTCACTTCGGACTCGTCGACGCCCAGCTGCTCGACGATGATCTTCTTTACTTTATCGAAGGTGGCGGACATTACGTCTCCTTTCAAATACCGTCGAGATCACATCAAGATGCCGCCGTCGACCACGAGCGTCTGTCCGGTGATGTACCCCGCATCGTCGGAGCACAGGAAGGCTACGACCCTGCTGACGTCTTCGGGCGTCCCGGCTCGGCCGAGAGCGGCTTGCTTGATCAAAAATTCCCTAGCGGCGTCGGGCATGGTCTCAGTCATGGCGGTCTCGATGAGACCCGGCGCGACGGCGTTGACTCTTATATTCCTCGAACCCAACTCCTTCGCCAACGATTTGCAGAGGCCAATAAGGCCCGCCTTCGAGGCGGAGTACGCGGCCTGACCCGCATTCCCAGTTACGCCGACGATGCTCGTCACCAGCACGATCGAGCCCGCGCGCTGCTTCATCATCGGCTTCGCCACGGCGGCGCAGAGATAGAAGGCGGATTTCAGATTCACGTCGAGCATTCGATCGATGGTCTCGGACTTGAGCCGCAAGAGCAGCGCATCGATCGACTGACCGGCGTTGGAAATCGCGAAATCAACTCGCGAAAATCGTTCCATGACTGCGGCGACAACGCGCTCGACGGCGTCGCGATCGCTCACGTCGGCTTGATAGACCTCGGCCGTAGCTCCGGGACGCGCGTTCGCACAGAGTTCCGCCGTCTCGCGCAACGCTTCGACATCTCGGCCTAGCAGGGCGACGTCGGCGCCGCGCGCCGCAAGCGTCTGCGCGATGGCGCGTCCGATACCGCGGCTGGCGCCCGTAATCAGTGCGACTCGTCCGTTGAGCGTCATACGCCTGCAGCGGCGCCTTCGTTCGCCGAGCGAAGTTTCTCGACGCCCGCAAAGTCGCTGACGAGCATTGTTGGAGGCGCGCCGCTCATTCGCCGCATCAGCGCGCTCAAGACGCCGCTGGCTCCAAACTCAACGAGCATTTCAGGCTCGTATCCGAGCAGCCGCTCCGCGGTGTCGTGCCAGCGAACCTCATCAACGACCGAACTAATCAAGTTGGCTTTGATCGTTTCGACGTCGCGATACGGCCGGCCGTCGACGTTGGAGATCACGTCGAATGCAGGCACTGCAAAGCTCGCAGCTTCCACCGCCGTGCGAAGGCGTTCAACCGCCGGTTCCATCAGCTCGCTGTGCCATGCGCCCGAAACGTTGAGCGGGACGACGCGCTTCGCGCCGGCATCGAGCATCGCTTGGCCGAGGCGCGTAACGGCATCCAGCTCGCCGCTAATAACGATCTGAGTCGGCGAGTTGAAGTTCGCCAGGCCGACGCGCCCGCGATCGCGCACGCTCTCGAGCACCGCGCGCACCTGCGCCGCATTGAGACCGAGAATCGCCGACATACCGCCGCGCGTATGCTGCGCCGCCGCCTGCATCGCTTTTCCGCGCTCGCTCACGATGTGCAGCGCGGCGTCGAAGTCTAAGGACGACGCAATCACCAAGCTGCAGAGTTCGGCAAACGAATGGCCGGCCGTGACCACAGGCGCAATCACCGAACCGGCGGCATTATAGAGCGCGAGATTCGTCGTAAAGATGGCCGGCTGGCTTACCTCGGTCTCGCGCAGGCGTTCTTCGGGCCCCTCGCGCTGGAGTTCGAGCAGATCGTAACCGAGCAGCGCGGAAGCGCGATCGAAGGTTGCACGCGCCCGGCGCGAGTGCGCCGCTACGTCGCACCCCATGCCGACGCACTGCGAACCTTGGCCGGGAAAGACGACCGCAAGGCGCATTAGCCGCTCCAGCGCCATGCGACGGCGCCCCACGACAAGCCGCCGCCGAAGGCGACGAAGACGATGAGATCTTCGGGCTTCACCAAGCCCGCGCGCACGGTTTCCGACAGCGCCATGGGAATCGACGCAGCCGACGTGTTGCCATATTCGGATATGTTGACGATGACCTTTTCATCGGGCAGACCTAGATAACGGGCCATCGCGTCGATGATGCGGCGATTTGCCTGATGCGGAACGAGAAACGTGACGTCCGCTTTAGAGAGATTCGCTTTTTTGAGCACCGAACCGGTGGCGTCAACCATGCGCTGAACGGCAAGCTTGAACGTCTCGCGGCCTTGCATGTGAATGAGATGCACCTTCGCATCGAGCGCGGCATGATCGAGAGGACGTCGAGCGCCGCTGCCTTCCGCGTAGAGCAGCTCCGGGCGACTGCCATCGGCACCCAAATCGGAAGCCAGAAAACTATCTTCCGCCGAGCGCTGTAGGATAACGGCTCCGGCTCCGTCGCCGAAGAGAATTGCAGTCGCGCGGTCGTTCTTGTCGAGAATTTTCGAAAGCGTCTCGGCGCCGATGAGCATAACGCGTTGATAGACGCCGGATCGGATCAAACCCGACGCGACCGTCAAACCGTAGATGAATCCGCTGCAGGCGATGCCGATGTCGAACGCCGGTTTGTCGGTCACGCCGAGCTTCGACGCAACCAGGCATGCCGTGGCCGGAAAGTAGTAATCCGGCGTCACGGTCGCGACGATAAAACAGTCGATCTCTTGGGCTCGCATCCCGGCGTGAACGAGTGCCGCACTCGCCGCGGCGGTTGCGAGATCGCTGGTCGCCTCTTCTTCCGACGCCCAGTGCCGCCGTTTCATGCCCGTTCGAGTGGTGATCCAGTCGTCGGTGGTGTCCAGCCAGGTTTCGAGGTCGTGGTTAGTAACGACGCGCGGGGGCGCGTAATGCCCCACGCCCACGATCTTCACCCCAGCGGACGGCACGCAGCTTAACCGGCCGGCTCTTCTTGTACTTTGAGGACCTGTCGGCCCTTATACGTTCCACAGTTCTGGCACGCGAAATGCGGCCGTTTGGGTTGACGGCATTGCGAGCAGAGCACCGTCGTCACGTCGCCCAACTTCCAGTTTGCCGCACGCCGGCTGCGCGTCTTGCTGCGCGGCGTCTTCCATTTTAAGTTCGCCACAGTACTCCCCGTTTCAAATTTGGGCGGATTGGCACGAGCATTCGCCCGTATTCCGGTTCGCCCCGCAAGCCGGACAAAGACCCCGGCAATCCTGGCTGCATCGCAGGCCCATCGGCAGCACGCTCAGCACGCTCTGCTGCGCCAGGTCTGCCACGTCGAGCCGGTCGCCGGTCAGGACGTTGCTCTCCCCGAACGGATCGACGTCCCGGCCGTGCGCCGGGTCCAGCCGCTCGTCCACGTCGACGTGGAGTTGCATGTCCACATCTTCGAGGCAACCATCGCACTGGCCGTGAACGCGCGCATCGACGTTCCCCTCGACGACGAGCATTCGGTCTGCTTGGCGCAGCTCGAGCTCGACTCGAACCGGCTCGGGAAAGACGAGACCCTCGAAGGGCTCAATCGGCACCTCGTCGCTGACGACCATGAGTTGCCGGCTGCCCGAGAGGAGCCCGCTGATATCGACCTTGTGTGAACGATCCATAGAACCAGTGCGCCGCAGCATGAGGCCCCGCCAATCAGGGCAGGGCCGCCACGGACTTTTGCCATTCTAGAACCCGCCTCAGCGCCTTGTCAAACGCTTCGCACGGGGGATAGAAGCGTGCCATGAACTTCGATCCAACCGCCTCTCGCTTGGCTGCCGGCGGTGTCGCCTTCGCCCCCGAAATTTCCGCCGCAGCACGCCGCCATGGGCTTGACCCGGAGCTGTTGGCTGCCGTGGCCGCGCAAGAAACCGGCGGCCCCGATACCAATGCGGGCCGGAACGTCGTCGGCGACGGCGGCCACGGTCACGGCATCTTCCAAATCGACGACCGCTGGCACTCATTTGCCGCCGGCTCGTCGGCAATGGACCCGGCGAAAAACGCCGACTACGCCGCGGGCATGCTCTCCGGCTTGCTCAAGCAATACGGCGGCAACGTCCGAGAGGCGCTGTCGGCATACAATGCGGGCTCCCCAACCGCAACGGGAACGCGCACGCGCTGGGCCGACGGAAGCGATCTTTCGTACGCCGATTCGGTGATGCGTCATTACCAACGGCTCACCGGCGAGTCGCCGCAAACGTCGGCGATTGCAGAGTCGAGCGCGACGATCGCATCGGTTGGGACGCTCCAGCTGCAGGCGCAACGACTTCCATTTCTACCAGCTGCGCTTCCGCCTATTTCTCCGGCGCCAGCGCGCGACGTCTCGCACGCATACCACCGCCAACCGACCGATTACATTGCTCTGCTCGACGACGACAGCCACGAGAACGACTCGTAGATAGGAGACTTACCTTGTCATCATTGCCAATCGAGGGCAGCATCTCCGCCAGACCGTTCCATCACGCTCATCACGCTCACCACGCTCATCACGGACACGTTCGCGGCACGCCGCCGCCTCGCTCGGGAAGCATCTCCGGTGACGCGAACGATTCGCCGGAGAGTGCTGCCGTCGCCGAGATCGGCACGCTGCTCTCGTCGCTCGGATCGCTCTCCGCGCAAGCCCAAAGCGTTCCCCTAACGCCGCCCAGCCTGCCCGGCTTGCCGCAAGGCGGTTATCGCCCGCAGGCCACCGACTACACGCAACTCATCGGCGACGCCACCTAACCGCCAAAGGAGCAACGATATGGCGTTCCTGCTTCCCGTGCTCGAAGGGCTCGGTTCCGGAATCCTCGGCAACGCGCTCGGGGGCGCAATCGGCAACGGCGTCGCCGGCGGTGCTCAGAACGCCGCGATGAACGCGCTCAATGCGCAGGATCAGAGTTTTCAGCTGGGCATGTATGCGTCCGAAGTACAGAATCAAGAGCAGCTTCAGATGCAGTCCGAAGTCTTCGATCAGATGATGGACGAGCGCAGCGAGAACATGCGCGAGGTCGACACGCTGCGAAACGTCGACATGGCGCAGCGGAAAATGGACGACTCCATCACTAAGAAGTTCATCCAGTCGATCACCGAATGATGGGCTCTCCAGTTACGCCGCTTCGAAACGAGCGTGCTATCGCGGGGCGCGGCATAACCGCCGCGCCTCGCGGCCCCGCTTCGTCGTCAGATGGCGATTTGAGCGCCGAACAACAGCAACAGCTTGCCGCGCAACGGCAAGCCTTCGATTACGAAGCTGCCGAACGCGCCGAGATCGTCCGCGAGCACGAAGTGCTCCAAGCGCTGCTCATGGCACACCTCAAGAATGAGGACGAGATCACAAAAAAGTGGATCTCACTGATCTAGAAGGGACTACGCGTGCATCTTAGGCTACATCAAATCAGAGAGACAGGTCAGCGGAAGCCCATCCAATAGTTAAGCGAGAACCGTCCGTCTTCCCATTTGTTACTCGTCAGTCGGACGTCCTCAATTTCATGAAACATGAAGGATGGAAAGACAACAGCGCGATTATGCTGGGGCTCTACTCTGACACTCTCGTCGTCCTGCCAGAGAATCAGCCCCCCACCGGTAAACTTTTCTGGAATGTTATTGATGTAGTAGACTAGCGTGACAAGCCGGTAGGTCAGGTAGTCGCTTCTTGTGTCTTGGTGTTTTCTGTAAAACTGTGAGCTTCCGTAACGTGAAATTACTATTTCATGCCACGTAGAGTAATTGATAATGTCAAAAATGTAGTATCCTTCGTGCCACAACTTCCTACATTCTTCTGACCAAACTCTGTTCTTCATGATGCTCAAGATCTCTGATCGCTCGGGAGCGCTACGGAAGACATCATCAAGATAGACAACTTCATTCGTTCGGTAGCTTGGATCCACTTTCGTGGCAGCCGCTCCGTCAAAGACTCGCGCAGGCATGTAGACCTTCTTCAGATCAATGCATTCTTGTAATACTTTTTGAGCATCTTCCTCAGGCAGAAAACTGTCGATACAGAGGACGGGTGAATGGAACGGAGGCCTGGAGACTCTCATCGTGTCCATAGAAACCTTCTAACGCGGAAAACTAGCCCCCACCGGGCCCAGGTGGTCCAAGGGGGCCGGGGAAACCCGGCGGTCCGGGCGGCCCAGGCGGTCCCCACGGCCCAGGAGGACCCGGCACGCCACCTGCCCCGCCGATCGGTCCTGGCGGGCCCGGCAGCCCTAATACTCCGGGTGGCCCAGGGGGGCCAGGTCTCCCAGGCCCCAGGCTCAGACCCATAAAACCCGTCCTACCGGCAGGCCCCGGCTGCCCGATTGACCCCACTGGGCCCGGCTGCGCGTGTAGTCGTTGAAGGGCGCTCCACAAATCCACGCCTCGAACGATGACTCTCCCGCCAACGTTAAAGTTGCCCATCAAACTGCTAGGGCCCTGGGGGTCCCTCGGGCCCTGTCGGCCCAATAGGGCCGGGGAAGCCCGGCGGACCCGGCGGTCCGGGGGGGCCACCTGCCAGTCCAATCGGTCCGGGTTGCCCCTGCGCACCTTGCGGGCCTGGCGGACCCGGCGGTCCGGCTGGACCACTGCCCGGCGGTCCAATTGGTCCCGTAGGTCCCGGCGGGCCATCCGGACCGTCGGGTCCCGGTGGCCCGGGTATCGCCTGGAATGTCTCAAGAGCCTGCAGCAAGTCGACGCCCGCGACCAGCAACCTGCCGCCTACCGTAACAGTCCCCATAGCCACCTCTTATCAAGATTTATCTAGAGAACGGCCTCGTTGGCGTTTGGGATTATGGGCAATTACTGCAATGCAACCAGTATCGGAATAAGGCCCCGATCTCCGGCGAGCGGACGGAGCGCCTTGCCAATAATGGCGCCGAATGCCCTGCGCGGATCGCCCGCTTTCATCGCGTGGCCACGCGTTGGTGATGTAGTCAGTAGATCGCCAACCTCGATCGGCGAAAATCGCGCATCCACCTTGCAGTAGACTTTGCCCACCAGGGCAACCGCTACGCGGTCATCCCGCGCTTTGCAGCCGTCCAGAATGATACCGGACTTGTAATCACCGGCGCCCGAAATCACCCCAGCTACTCTTCTGTCATACGCGCAATGACTTTCGCAGAGCTTCCCTCCGCTTTCAATTACCATTACTGTCCCTGGCTCGAGCGTCGCTGAGTTAGCGACATCGAACTCCTCGGCACAATCAGCGCCGGGACAAAGCATGTCTCCGTTGACGGTTAAGCTACCGGTTACGAGTACGTTCCCCATGAACTGACCCGCGTTCCCAGTACTCGAGCCGAATACGCCTATTCCCCCACCGGTATTAACGCCGGAGACTCCCGCATGTTGAGAGTTGCTGCTCTCCCCGTGGACGCCGTCGAAGCCGGCGCTAAATCCTTGCACACCGGCATTAGTCTCGCTCGCGCCATACACGCCAAAACCGTACTGCGAATCACCCCAAACGCCGGCACCGTTCGGCGGTACGTTACCGCTAAGCCCGCCATTCCTGCCTAATACTCCGTGGCCGGAAGGGCTGAAACCACTCACGCCGTAGCCCGCACCGAAGCTTTCGCCGTAGACTCCGCTGTCGGTTGCGCTCGTTGACGTACCGTGGACTCCGTTCTTGGCACCTTGGCCGAGGACTCCATCTAACAACTCGCTCCAGCCGGTGACGCCATAGCCCTCGCTAGTATTTTCGCCAAACACCCCGGACAACTTTGGACCTGTCGATCTGCCGTGAACGCCAAATTGGTTGCTCGCGCCAAAAACACCGTCACCAATACCAGCGCTGACGCCAGACACTCCTATTCCCTCTGCGCTGGTTCCGCTGACCCCGATTCCAGTACCGCTGTGATCCCCAAGGACACCTGTGCCCCCGGTGACCGCAGAGGACCACCCGTGAACACCGTTTGTGCCAGCACCATAGACGCCGTCCGATGGTTGCGCCCCACCCTCTACTCCCAGAGACTGGCCGGACACGCCAACGTCTGAGCCAGAGTAACCCAGTACGCCTGGACCTGCATTACTCGTGCCTCTCAAAGGACTCTCGGCGAGAGGAGGGCCTGGGCGAGGGACAGGATGAGGTGGCACCGGAATTCCAGGTGCTGCTTTTTCGTTACTCATAGCTTCACCACACTAAACTGGCCTGTCGGTTAGCATCGAACGCTGGAGCTTGCTGGCACCAACGTTCCGCTAAAGCAAATCCATTATACGATAGCGGGATTTGGTTCAAGACAAGAGACCGCACGTTTGAGGCATTAGTACGCCTGCGACCGCACGTTTGCGGGCTCGGCAAGAAGTTTAAAGCTCTACCAAGTTGGTCAGCTCGCGCTCCGGTTTGTTCGAGAACAGCGCGAGGTGGATACGCTGCGAAACGTCGACATGGCGCAACGCAAAATGGACGACTCCATCACCAAGAAGTTCATCCAGTCGATCACCGAATGATGGGCTCTCCAGTTACGCCTCTTCGAAACGAGCGGACGACCGCGGCGCGCGGCATCGCCGCCGCGGCCCAATTCTATGTTGCGTTGCCTGGCGCCAGATAGTGGTTGAACCACGCGATGGTCTGCGTCAAGAGATCGATTTGGTCGGAGATCTTCCGTATTGCGTGGCCTTCGTCGGCATAAACGACGAGCTTTGAAGGCACGCCTAGCGTCTCCATCGCGTGCCAGAACTCAAACGATTGCGGCGCCGGAACCTCTTCGTCACGCTCGCCTTGGAGGATGAGGACCGGCGTCTTCGACTTCGTGATGAACGTGATTGGGGAGCTGCGCGCGTATACGGCCGGGTCTTGATAGACCGAGGCGCCGAAGAATGGAATCATCCATTCATCGATCTTGTTGAGCCCGTAGTACGATTGCCAATTGGAAACGCCGGCACCGGCGACGATGGCCTTAAAGCGTGTCGTCTGCGTCTCCGCCCACATCGCGATGTAGCCGCCGTAACTCCATCCCATTAGGCCAAGCCGGTTCGTATCGATCGGCGCGGCGTGCAGCGCCGCATCGACTCCGGCGAGATCGTCTCGCCAGTCGCCGTAGCCAAAATCCTTGATATTGGCTCGCGTGAAAGCTTCGCCGCGGCCGTAGCTGCCGCGCGGGTTGGGCATAAAAACGAAGTAGCCTTGCGATGAAAGTGCGGTCACGTTGCGACTGCCGAAGGAGGGAACCGACTCCGCCGAGGGTCCGCCATGCACGATCGTGACCATGGGATACGTGGTCCGCGGATTGAAATGGAGCGGATAGATCAGCCAACCTTGAGCGGTGAATTCGTCGCTCTTCCACTCTAACGAAAGCGCTTTGCCATTGAGGAGCTTCGCACGAGCGTTGCTTTCGTTGATCTGGCGCAGCGCCGCCGGCGGCCCCGCCCAAATCTCCGGCGGGTCGGTAAACGACGAGCGAACGAGTGCCACGACGGCACCTGCACGCGCGCTCGACCAACTCCAGAGAGATTCTTCTCGATCGGTGAGCGGCGTGAGCGAGGAGGTGCCCGTATTTGCTATCTGCAGACGCATCAAATGCATCGAACCGGACCCGTGCGCCACGACGTCGAGGCTCGAGTCGTCGTTCCACCGCAGCGACTGCGCCGAGATCAGAGCGCCGTCGGTAAGATCCCGCGATTCTCCGCTGCGTGCGTCAACGAGATAGACGTCGCCGCCGGTCGAGATGAAATCGCTCATGATACCGCCGATCAGAGCGATGCGGCTGCCGTCCGGCGACCATCGCGGATCCGCAATTTGAAACGACGGTTTGAACAGATCCCGCATCGCACCGCTTGTGACGTCGACGCTCGCTAGGCGAGCGATCCACCAGTTATTATCGCCGTTGCCCTTGGCATACGTAATCACGATCTGTCGCGCGTCGGGCGACCAATCGTACTGGTAGACGTAGGTGTCGGCGGGCGTTACAAAGCGCATCGCGCCGTTCGAAGCGTCAACGATGGCCAGCCTTTGCTCTTCGACTCTCGAACCGATCACGCCGACGTCCCGCGACCCCGCGGCGAGCGCGCCGGCATCTCGAGTAGCGCCGGCAATATACAGCACTGCGAGTGCTTTGCCAGTGGGCGACCACGTCAGGCTTTGTACATCGCCGCGGAAGCGACCGATTTGCCGAACCGCGTGGCTCGCATCATCCCAAACGAAGAGTTGGAGCTGCCCATGCGAGCGCGCGTCGGACAAAAAGGCGAGCCGGTGCGCATCGGGCGACCAGACCGGATTCTCTTCGTCGTGGTAGCGATGGGGATCTCCGGCAGTCACGTGCGTGCGCGTGCCGCCCGCGATGCCTTGCACGAACACCGCGTTATAGGGTGGCG